>SDBV01001926.1_pt1 | contig 31136 bp, 30 predicted proteins | sample 2277081 | NCBI WGS metagenome assembly SDBV01 (sample SAMN10402039, study PRJNA504765) | marine sediment metagenome | isolation source: marine sediment core GS10_PC15, 223 cmbsf | place: Arctic Ocean: Southern Knipovich Ridge | collected 2010 | reverse complement strand
CTAATGTGCTCACTAGAAAGGAAGTTCTTAGGTCGATATTTGAAGCTGACGGGTTTATCAACAGCCAGGGCTTTCTTGGATTTCAATCGATCTCCAGGCGTTTCGTTTACGACGTTCAAGAGATGTTGGATTTTTTTGGCATAAGCAGTTCTATACATCGCAAAGATGATGATCGCGAGAATCGAGCGGGCGGCTGGCACTTGGCCGTAGCTCATAACTCTGATGTTTTGACTTTCAGAAATCGTGTAGGTTTTATTTCTGACCGTAAAAACGAGCTGCTGTCTAAAGTTGCTGAGAAGCGCTATTGTGCTAGAAAAATTCGTCTGGAGTCTGTAGAATCTTTAGGGGTTATGGATGTCTACGATATCCAGACTTCTGTCGACGGAGACGGAAGCTACGTTACGAACGGCGTTGTAGTTCATAACTGCTTCGTCCTTCCTGTGCCAGACGATACCGCTAAGATTTTCAAATCTATTAGCGATACGGCCATTATTCAGAAGGCTGGTGGCGGCGTCGGGTTTGCATTTGATGAGCTACGTCCATGTGGTTCTTACATCCGATCTAGCGGTGGTACCTCTAGCGGACCTATTTCGTTTTGGCGTGTGTTTTGCGAAGCGACAAACGCTATTCAGCAAGGTTCCTTTCGTAGGGGCGCTGGAATGTCTATGATGCGAGTTGATCATCCTGACATTCTTAAGTTTCTATGCGCGAAACAGGATCTTCATCAGTTTGCCAATTTTAACATTTCTGTAAAGGTTGATGACGACTGGGTGAAGATTGCTAAGGAATCGCCTGATACACCGCATATCGTGCGTTGGAAGAAGAACTGCTGGTTGGTACCTAGGGAAGTGCTGGATCGCGTCATTCAGGCGGTTAAAGTTGGGCAAACAGCTAGCGGTCAACCTCGCGATATGGATATTTGCTACGGTTTGGCAGACTTACTCGACGTACGTGATATGCCCTCGGAAGATATTGCTAAGTTGTCTGAGGAACGTGATTGTCTGACTGTAGGCGATATTATGGATACTATCGTGCAGAACGCTTGGAGCACTGGCGAACCGGGGATTTGTTTTATTGACCGAGTTAGAGAGCTCGAAGCTCTTCCAGAGGTTTCTCCTATTAACGCAACTAATCCCTGCGGAGAAGAGCCGCTTCCAGCAAATTCTGCTTGTAATTTAGGCAGCATCAACCTTAGTCGCTATGTGTCTCCGTTCTATTTGGACGAAAGAGATGCTGAAGATCGTGTGGATTGGGATCAACTTAGGGCGGATGTTACGACTGCGATTCGTTTTCTTGACAACGTAGTGTCAGTGAATGATTTTCCTACCGAGGATATTTCTGTTGCTGCGGCTAATGAGAGGAGAATTGGCTTAGGTGTTATGGGCTTTGCCGATGCGTTAATTAGGCTAAAGGTTAAGTATGACTCTGACGATGGGCTGCAATGGGCTGAGAAGTTTATGAGGATGATAAATCTTGCAGCTATTGAGTGTAGTCAGAGCTTAGCTGCTGAAAAGGGCTCTTTTCCTCTATTCGATAAAAGTCGATGGCATACTGGCTACTTGCCTAGCCATTTTGGCGCGCCAAATAAGCCTATGCGCAATGTTTGTGTCACGTCTATAGCTCCCACAGGCACCGTTAGTATTATCGCCGACGCGTCTGGCGGCATGGAGCCTTTGTTTAGCTTTGCTTTTACGCGTAACGTGTTAGGCGGAGAGCGGTTGCCAGAGTATCACAAGGATTTCAAGGCGGTTGCGAGCCTCTTGGGCTACGATAGCTCCGATCTCTTGGAGCACATTCTTACTACTGGAACGGTGCAGGATCGCGATGATGTTCCTGAGCTAATGCGTGAGATCTTTCGCTCAGCGAGAGATATATCGCCTGAGTGGCATGTCAGGATGCAGGCTGCTTTTCAGCGGCATGTAACTAGTGCTGTGTCTAAGACTGTGAATTTGCCATTTGATGCTACGCAGGAAGCTGTTCGCGAGACTTACTTCCTGGCTGAATCTTTGGGATGTAAGGGTGTGACGGTGTATCGGGATGGGTCTCGGGAGTCGCAGCCTATGGCGCTAAATAATAGCACTAAGGATGCTATTGCTGCTCCTGACGATGGTGTTTCGTTCCGGGAGCCTGTGGAGCTTCCTGAGTTTATGGATGCGATTCGTGGCCGTTACAAATCTACCTACGGAAATGTGCATCTGCATGTAAGTCTGGCTATGACTCCGGATGGTAGGTATCGCGAGCGTGAGGTGTTCTTTAACGTTAGCAAGAGTGGGGACTCTGTTCACGCTATGGTAGAGGCTCTCGCTAGGGACGCCAGCATGTTGCTGCGTCATGATGCGCCTATTACGCTGATCATGGATCAGTGGAGTGGCATAGGGTCGCATACGGAAGCTAGGAGTGGGCGTACTGGCGCAGCTACCAGCATACCTAACGAGCTAGCCGCATGTTTGCTAGATTATTACAAGAGGGTTGAGCCGTTCCGTGACGAAGAGGGTTTGCTGGTGGAACTTCCCCGTCTTGCTGCGGGTAGCCCGGTTACTATTACGGCTAAAGAGAAACCGGCAGCTACGTCTAAGGATGGGCTAGGCAGCTTTGTCGAGAAGATCGGTCGGTCGGTAGCTACTGCTGGTTTTTGGAAAGTGCCGTGCCCAGGTTGCGGAGATCCTTTAGTTTACATGGAGGGTTGCTCGAAATGTTTAAGCTGCGGGCATTCGCAGTGTTAGAATAGTCGTGGATCATTCGATCCCCATTACTTCCTTTCTTTCCTCTCACGCTGGGCACTACGGTGCCCGGCCATTTTTATGAGTGATTATCCAAGATTCAACGTTAGTGCTGTAGAGCGAGTTGTTACGCGACTGCTGCTGGGGCCTAGAAAGGGTGCAGCGCGTGGTATGGCTAAGCGTTGGGCCCAGGTAGATCTTAGTAACGATGCGCAAGGTGAGTTGGCCTTTGCCAACGATATGATCAAACTTTCCGGCTACGACATTCCGCTAAGCGCTATGCGCTCTACGTGTGCAGCTTGTGGTCTTTTTATAGCGCCTATCAATGTTCCTACGTTAACTTACGCCTGCTGGCGGATAGCAGCTAACCTTAGCTCGTTAGCAGCGGGGCAATCCATTTCTGCCTGGAGCGTAACAGATCTTCCGGTGCAGGCTCCGCTGCAGATTATTGGAGCTAAGACTGGATGGAGTAAGGGTAACAAACCTAGGTCAGGTACTAGTTTGCTATTTAAGGTCGTGGCCGGGAGAGCTTGTCCTCTTTTTATGGCACAGTGGTTTCCAAACAAGTTCTTGTACGTGTTAGCTCGGGATTTGGGGGTTGGGAACTACCGAGCTAAGGCTCGATATGAGGGGGAGCGCGTACAGCTGTGTGGTATGCGCTTGCTGGGCATTCTGGCTGAGTCTAAGTACGACCGCGGTATTACCTGCTTAGAGAAGTTTATCGTAGGCCAGTTTAAGGGGTATAACGAGCGTTTGATGAAACTGCGGCGTACTCCCTGTCCAGATGGCTATGAGTGGGATTGCCACCGATGCTCATTAGGAGCGGATAAGTGTTCTGACGCGCAGCGCGCTTGCCGTTTGACAAGCTTATCGTTATCCTTCTGTCGTCTTTGCGGCAAAGATACTTGGCATGAGGGGGATGACTGCGTTCCCTGTCGAAGACGTCCGCCGCGTACGAGAGTGATGAGCAATGCTTCAAGTCAGACCTCAGGAGGGTGATCGCCGTTGGTGGTCGGCCGACCGGGATTTAACTGTTATCTATCCTGAGTCTATACGACAAGCATTTTACCTCTTAGAGCGCGGTGCTCTTACTCCAGGAGAACTAGAGGTATGGGGTAAGCTGAACTTGTCTAACGATGAGTTGATGAGTTTGGCCAAGGCGTACTCCAAGCTTATAAGTTCTACTGAAGCACGCACTAACACTGCCGATTTGATCTCTGATCCTAACTTTCAAAATCACCCCGCACAAGCACTCTTGGGCATGATTGTGTTGAGGTTGTGGACTAAGATGTTTGCCTCGAAGTATGGCGTCACCATACATCGCGGCGAGGAAGATCCGAACTTGGAACTTTTGCAGCAAACGATTAAGGCTCTTGACGTGTTTCAGCGTCCGAAGTCTTGTTGGAGTAGCATATGGAAGCGTATCCGGCTTATGTGGGTGATTCTTCGCTCTGCTCCGTAGGGCAGTTGGCGAGTTTGGCTCATATTTTTAGGATGCGCGGCATGATACCTCTTCCGAACAACTATCTGGTTTTGGACATTGAAACTACGGCTTTGCAGCCTGCTTACGGCTATATTTTACAGCTGGGCTACGCACTGGTGACAGATGGTAAGATTGCGCATAATAGCGCGATATACCTAGAGACACCTGAAGCCGAGTTGCAAGCTTATGCTACGGGCAGCTACGTTCGTAGGCAGATTGCCGCTGGTAACGAGGGCTATGTTAAAGCTGATGATGTACGGAAGAAGGGTGTGCCGTGTCAGCAGGTATTATCCATGTTGGCTGAATTGATTGAAGCTACCATGCAACTACCTAATGCTGTCATTGTGGGTCATAATATCGCCGGATTTGATATTCCATTCATCGAACATTTTTCGGCTAGGAATGGAGTACCTATCAAGTTTGATAGGGGACGGGTAATGGACACCGGCGCTTTGTTCAAAGCTAGCAAGCTAGATATGATACCACCTGATGATGGATCCGAATCGTTGTTTGACTGGTTCTTACGCGTTAAAAACAGAATTGCCAAAGGTGTTTTTTGGCGGATAGATGTAGCGATAGACGAATTGGGTCTGGAGAGTAGGTTTGGGATAACTAAGGAATCTGCGCATGACGCTGGTTTTGATACTTTAGCCACTCACTACCTTTACCAGGTGCTACGGGATAAGGTACAGGTTGCGGCAGAGGTGGTGTAGTGTGTTAGCCGAGCTATTCATTGGGGTAGACCCTGGAGTAAAGGGTGCGGTGGCGGCTATGGATCGCGACCGTGTTGTTCATTTTTGTGAGGATTTCCCTATTATCAAGCTGGCCAAGACCCCAGTTCGTCGGCTGGTAAAGAACAAAGCTACCGGCGTTGAAGAGCTCAAGACTATCAGAGGCTTTAAGTCCGAGTTCGACTTCTTAAAGTTAGCTAAGATGTTTGCTGACATAGCGGCTGCAGCTACTCGCAAGATAGCTATGGTGGAGCAAGTTTCATCCATGCCAAAACAGGGCGTGGCGGGTGTGTTTACTTTCGGCGGGTCTTATTGGGCTGTACGTATGGCCCTGGCAGACCATGCTATTAGCACCGAACTGGTACCTCCTAAGCAATGGCAGAAGGCGGCTGCGCTAGGCGTTTTCAAAGATCCTAAAACTCGCAAAAAGGCTTATTTGGCAAAAGCGCGAGCGATGTTTCCCGACACTGATCTATCTCTAGCAAAGCATACAGAAAGGGCTGCTGCGTTACTTATTGCTGACTATTGTCGTCGTTCGTTTCTTGGAGGAGTGTTGTAATGGTTGAAGTACTTTATGCTGGGTTTGAGTGTGCGGCGAAGTCGGATTGGAAGGCGTATACGCCTGCACCTAAAGCGCCATCGAATTATAAAGACCCAGATAAGATTAGTCGGTATGTTGCTGAGGCTACAGCTAAGGCGGAAACCGAAGCTAAGTTCAAGCCGCTGGCCGGTTACGTAGAGAAGGCGGTGATGCTTTTAGCCAGCGGCGAAAAGTTGCAAGGCGGTAGTGGAGCTGAAGTTTACTCGTGGTTGTCACAGTACATAAAAGATCGGCGCGACAACTATGGCGTTACGACCTTTCAGATATTTGGCATTCATTTGCGTAGCCGATTTCATCATTGCGCAGTTGACGCGGCTGTGGCAGGTACGTTTGAAGGGTCGTGGGGGTTCTTCGCTAAAGAGTTTAACTCGCCGCTTGCATTGCGCGAGACTATTCAACTTTTGGATCCGGTGCGGATGATATTTGGCGGGGAGTACGAGGACAGTGCAGTATTTTCCTTACTGCCGCTGATTGACGACAAGACTGATTACCGCGGGGTTGATGGGGAGGCAGTGCTTGTGCGGACTTTAGTAGAGCGGTTTGGTTTAGCGGATCCGCCTTTGTAATGTATCTGCTTAACAAGGATGATAGCTGGAAGAAAGAGTTCGACGAGAAGCCTACGTCGCGGCGGAAGGTGCGCACTATTCGCACTACTACTATCGAACCATATCTTCCGGACTATGCCTTTTTCACTTTAGCTCCCTTGTACGTGCATGCCGGGGTCAGGTACTCTATGCCTGACCAGTTCGAGATCGAGGCTAAACCTCAAAATCGCATCGCTGTTGATTACCAGCGTATGGTTATTGGCGGCTTGGGTGCTTGGGGTAGATTTGTAGAGGGCATCGACGTAGAAGTTTGGGAGGATTTTTGCCATTATTTGAGCACCTGCATGTTTGTCGATTCTGGTAAGAGACAACTTGTTTGGCAGATCAGGTGGAAAGATATAGGCGTAGAAGGTACAACGCCGCAAGCAGTGGTTGACCCCAAGAATCTACCTGTCCGAATGCGCGTCTTTATGCCTGACGGGAATCGGTGTCGTATGAATGTTAAAGCTGGCTATCCGGCAAAGCTTTGGTGGTCTAAGCCTCATCCGACGTTGGTGGAGGCATCTAAGAAGATTCTCAGCTGTAAAGGAAGGATTGATCATGCAGGTTGATGTGTATCCAGCGTCTGAGTTCGACTCTCATACCGAGGGTTTGGTGGCAACTAGCCTTAAAATTGAGCCCAAGTTTTATGCTCCGAAAGGACAGTCTGTTTTGCTTACTGCTGTAGTTACGGGCGATAGCGGTAAGACGTTAGATCGTGTTGTAATCTCTGTGAATGGTCATGGCGCGTTGAGTATGCAGCATCGTAAGGAGCCTGTTGTTGCTGCAGTTGATGTAGATGTAAAAGGTGGAGGGAGCGGTAGCAATGCCAGCTAGTACGCCAATGGTTCATGTGCAGACGCGCTGCGTGGAGATGACGTCTAAGTTTGTGTTTGACTACGACAGCAAGAAAGGGGTATGGGCGTCTGTTGTTAACGATACTCCTGTGTCGGAGAAGTTTAACGCTTGGGCTGACCAGCACGACATGAATCCGGCAATGACGCCGAACATTACTATTCACGAGGCTAAGGAGACCTATCAAAACGATAAGGGCGAGACTATCATCAGATGTACCAAGACTTACCTTTTGTGCGCGGCTGCTATTACGCGCGTAGAGCAAGCTAGCCTAGAGCTATCTTATCGGCAACAGATTGCGATGTTGATACATTCAAAAGCAGCTACTCCAGCAACTTCTGCGGCTGAACCAATTACTACGGCGCTTTCGCCAGAGGCCTCGCCTCAAACTCCTCCGGTGCCTGATGTGCCTACGCCAGCAACTCCTTCGGTTGTAGCTAAGCCACTTCCAGAACCTAAAGTTCACGAAGCTAAGGGTGGAGAACTTGATGTTGTTGACGTAACCGATACTGCAGAAGAGGCACCGCATCCTCCTGCGGGTAAGCCCAACTTTCCAATGTCAGCGGAGGCTCCGTGATGGCCGATAAGGAGAAGGAAAAGGCTAAGCATCTTCGTTTTTACTTAGTGGTTATTACTTCTCGGAACGATCAAGTGTTGGATTTCGGCACGGAGCTAGAACTTAGTACCGCCTACGCAGAGTTGGTTGCTAAGCCAGGTACGCTGTCAATACTGGCGTTCAAAGGTTGGAGGTTGTCTGGTAAGATGACGACTACTAGCCATGTTGAATTTATGGATTCTAACCAACAGCGCGTAGTGGAAGAGATAGTTGAACAACCTGCTAAAGAAGAGTCACCGGCTGAGTGACCATACATATGAATAGGTATACTACTAACCCCGGCTAACTGGCTGGGGTTTTTTCTTGGAGGCGCGCTCATGGAAGACAGCCTGGGAATGATGGGGTGCAAAGTTACAGTTGTTGCCCTATCACCTAGTAGAGAAGGATACGTGCCTGTGGAGGAGGCTACGTTGTACAGCTTGTTCCCGGATTACGAGTATCGTAATGGGCGATTTATGAGAGACGAGCCTGAGCTTCGTGTCGCCCGTATTAAACTTTCTGTTGAAGGCTCCAAAGTTGTAGGACGCTGTGATCGCTGGTGGAGTATAGGTCGTTTACGGGCCGAGCTTCGCTCGAAATCCAAACGCTCTAAGATGCCAGTGCAAGCAGCGCGCTTGCTTAGCAGAGTTACTAAAGCATCCGTTTTTGGTAGAGATTTACCGTTCTTCTTTGCAGATACGTCAGACGGTATTCGTTCTCTAGATTACGGGATATTGGAGTTGGATGTATTTCGAGGTATGAACGGTGTATTTCCGTTCCAGTACAAGCTGACAGCGGAGCTCGAAGAGCGGATTAAGGATGAGCTTCCCTTCTGCGATTTACGTGAGCATTTTGCGTCTCTTATGCCTGATACAGCCGTTCTGTCGTTAATGCGCCAGCTGGTGCGAGCGTATTCTCGGCAGGTGCGCGGGATGACGCTAACCCCTTTACGCTGGATATCAAGCTTAGATTCTAGCGATACTGTGGCTGTTAAGGTGTGCGAACCCGTATCTGTAGTATTGCCAGACGCTAAAGATCTGTGTTTGCGCGTTGGTGCATTGTCTGTGGAACTGGCGAGGCCGCTGAAGTAGTGTGGTGGGCCCGTCATAGGCGGGCCCACCTTGTTTTTCTTTTTTTTAGCTATCAGCTATCCTAGTCTAGGTTTGGTAGGAGAATAGCTATGACTGATATCAAGCGTGACGGGCAATTCGATCGCCCGAGGCTTTCTGAAGATGTTGAGATTGGTGTAACGTTACCATCGGCATTTGTGGATGGGCAGGGCGGTCGGCCCGGGTTGGACGGCAACACAGTCTTTACCGACATCGTTGGTGATCCACCTTCTGCGATAGACGACATATTTTCGGGGGGTGTGTGGCTTGTTGCTAGATCTTGGCAAGGAGAATAGCTATGAATGAAACCAAGAACATTGGTGCTGGCTTACGCAAAGAGATTATTACAGAGTATCAAGGTAGAGGTGGTGGCACGGTCGTACCCTCTGCGCATGAGGATAATTTCGGGGGACGCCCCGGTTTAGATGGTTCGACCATTATTACCAACATTGTTGATGATCCTTCGGTAATGGATGTGGAAGAAAATTCGATGGGGCTGCATAGTCCTAACCGGGCTGTGGCTATTGCTGCTAGCCCCACTTTGGTAGCGCAGCCGCCGAGTGCGCCAGCGCTGCCTCCTCCTCCATCTCCCGATTTGCCAGCTATATTTCAAGAGGAGGTGATTAAGGTGGCGCAAGCTACTGTGCCGCTATTAGCGGAAGACTTGATTAGTTCGCTTAGGATGGAGCTGGTAAGCCTTCGTAACGAGTTAGCTAACTCTCATAAGGATGTGACTTCGCAGAAAGCCGATGGTAAAGGGGCTATCGAAGTTATCATGGTGGGGGAGTTTGGGAGATTTAGGACTAAGGTTAGCGACGTCAAGATTTGTGAAAATCACATCGCTCTCATCTATACTGGCAATGGCGACGATGGTGATATGACCTATGAGCCTCCGCCACAGACAACGTTTGTGGTCAAGTTGCAGCTAGAGAACGGCCAGTTTGATGAGTATCACGTGCGTCATTTTGGCTTGATAACGCAGCTGCAAGCTTTTGGAGTCGTAGTAGTCGTACTTGTTAAAGCAGCTGATCCGGCTGAGCCTAGCGAGACATCTGATGATAAAGACCAACATAGTTTCCCCGAAGACGACACCTTGCTCGCAGAGTTGCGGCAGGGCAGCGACCTTAACGGGCTTACAGGGTGAGCCTTTATGCAAGATTTGTGCTGAGGTTAACGCAGACCGCGCTAAGAGGGCTGCAGATACATATCCTCCGCTGCAAGACTTAGGATCGACTCCTAAGCTTGTGAATCGTCACGTTGTTAACACAGATAGCTAGAGACTATGCCCACTACTGAAGAGCTTTTTACTGGTACGTCTGGAACAGCAGCAACTGGCTCTGGTTCCACTTCTGGCGCTCAATGGTTCCCCGATCCATTTTTGGATTATTCGGGTCTCTATTCGCCACGTAACTTAAACTCGATGCTACGCTGGTGTGAGCTGATGTGGGCTCACAACGGTACTTACCGTATGGCGCTAGAGAGAGTTTGTGCTTACTTCCTTACCAAGATAGAGGTTAAAGACGTTGCCGATTCGGTTAAGAGTCAGTACGAGGAGTTTCTCAACGATACACTCAAGGTAACTAGCATCTTGCGCATGGTGGGGCTAGATTTCCTGTTCTATGGTAATAGCTTTACGTCGCAATACGTGCCGTTTAGACGCTACTTGCGGTGTCCTGCGTGCAAGTTTGATCGGCCGATCGAAAGGGTTAACTACACGTACAAGAACTTCAAGTTCTTCGGTACTTGCGAGAAATGTGGCCATCGTGGCGAGTACGATATGGTAGATCGGCGGTCTACGGAACAAGATAAGTTCCAGATCATACGCTGGTCACCACACAACATGCATATTCTCTTTCATCCCATGTCCCACCGCGCGAAGTATATGATGCGCATACCGGAAGACTTTAGGCAGCATATTCAGAATGGTCGGCCATTCTACATTCAGCACACACCAAAAGAGATTTTGGAGGCGGTACAGAAGAAGCAGTTGTTCGCGTTTGATGATGACGTCGTTTTTCACTTAAAGGAGGAGACACTCGCGGGGATGCACAATCGTGGTTGGGGGTTGCCGCGTGCTATATCCAACTTCAAACAGGGGTTCTACATCCAAGTGCTAAAGCGTTACAACGAAGCTTTGGCGCTAGATTATATCGTGCCCTGGCGGGTGATTGTTCCCAAGCTGTCTGGTAACGAGAAGATTGACCCGCTACTTAATGCTAACTTGGGCGATTTTAAGTCTAGGGTGCGGGGTATGATCGCGGAGCATCGACGCGATCCTTTGGCGATGCATACGCTGCCGTATCCAATTGAGTACAACGTCCTAGGTGGCGAGGCTAACTCACTTGCTCCCTCTGATTTGTTGACCTTAGCGCTAGATGAACTGTTGAATGCCTGCGGTGTTCCTGCTGAGATGTATAAAGGCACACTGCAATATAAGGCGTTGCCGTCCGCTATGCGGTTGTTTGAAGCCACGTGGCCGCATTTGGTGGCTGGGTTTAATAACTGGTTGAACTGGCTGCTTGAAGGCGTCTCTATGACGTTTAACTGGGAGCGGGCTAGGGCTCAGATGACTCCCGTTACTCGCGCTGACGACATGGAAGCGCGTATGATCCGACTGGAGCTAGCTGCCGCGCAGAAGATCAGCGATACAACCGCTTTGGCTCCGTTTGGCATCGATGTTCGCGAAGAGATTAAGCGGATGTTGGATGAACAGCGGTATCTTAAAGAGGAGCAGCAGAAGGCGCAGAAGGATGAAGAGCAGGCCGCAGAGATGCAGCGAAGGCTTGCAGAGGTCTCAGCAGCCAGACAGGGTATCCCAGGTATGGCTGGAATGCCTGCGGGCGGTGTAGCCCCTGGTATGGGCGCTGGAGGCGGTCTGGGAGCTCCAGGTGGGGGAGATATGGGCAAAGTGACTCCTAGCGACCTGTTGCAGCAGGCCGAGCAGATAGCGGAGCAGATGCTACAGATGCCCGAGGGTGAGCGAAGACGGCGTCTCAACCAAATTAAGTCTCAAGATGAGACGCTTCACGCTATCGTGAAGCAGAAGATGACGCAGATGAGATCAGACGCCCGTAGTGTTGGGCAAGACCAGGTGCTCGCCCAAATGGGCGGGCAGGTGATGTAACGCGTTACGCCAATGAGCGATTTGGTAACAATTATCAAGCTAGCTGCGGTTGATTCGAGCAATGTGGGGCGTTGCTCGGATCCAGCGGCTGTACGTTCTAGGCGGGCTCGTAGGTTGCTGATGATAAAGAAGAAGAAGAAGCGATCGTATCCTGGGGGTATGTTAGCTAAGTCTAGCGCTACACCGCATCCGATCGATCTGTTCAATCAGGTGGTTCACCGGGGCGCGCAAGGGCTAAATACCTCTCCTTCGTTTTTAGGCAGGTTTCAGGCTGGTTTGCAACGGAAGTATCCCAATATCGCTGATTCCGCCTCTAGGGCGGAAGGAGGCGCTGGGCCGGAGCAGACGCAGGGCTCCGGCTTTTGGGGCAAGCTGTGGAGCGGGGATTACGGCTCTGCGGTAGACGATAAGCTAAAAGCGTACGAGGGGATGTCTACTGGTCGGAAGCTACTACACAATGTCGGCAGTGGTGCTAATGCTGCAGCAGCTGCAACTGGGATCGGTGCAGCTAAATCGTTGGCCGGGGGAGCTATTCGGCAGGGGGCTAAGACGTTGGCGGGTCGTACTTCAGGATTGTTTTTTGCGGGTGAACAAGCGCAGCAGGAATCTGCACCTGGCTTTACGCAGTCTTTAGCAATGCTTCCTGCAACAATGATGGCTAATCGGCAAGATAGACAAACGGCTAGTACCCAGCAGAATCAGAGAATGAGGCAGCTAGTAGGTAGAGGAATGCACGACGTAGCTAGGACTACTTATCCTACCGAGTATGCTAATTGGAATTCTGGACAAACTCCCGCGTCGATGGGGATCTATGGGTCCAATTGGACTGGAAGTAAGATGTGATCGCCGCGTAAATCGACGATTAGAGGCTAATACTGTACATTTGTGTGGTGTGATGTGAGTAGTATAAACGAGCTGGTGAAGGCTGTCGTTAACGTTGAGCTAGCTAAGATAGCTACTGCGAAGTCGACGTCTGCGCCAGCTCGTAAAGAGTTACCTGGAAAGGCGCAGCTAGCGGAAATGGTAATGATGAATAAGAAAAGCTTTGCTTATGTGCTTGGTTTTGAAGTTGCACAACAAACAAAGCCTTTAACCAAAAAAGCTAATTTAGGGGCGCTGTTAAAGGGGTTAGCGTCTTCGTTTGGTAAAGGCAGAATGTTACAACGAGGAACGCAAGCAATTACAGGTAGTATTCCTGGAGCTTCTAAAGTGCTAACGCCTAAGGTGACGCGCGCTGTAGGTCGGCTTAGTTCTCCTACTTCAACTGGTGCTGATGATCTTGCACGTACGTTGGGATCAACTTTAGAGCGAGTCAAAGGAAATTATGCGCGACTGAATCAGTCAGGCGCGCAGCCAGAGTCTATGGGTGAACTTTTTAAGCAGCTATGGCAGTAAAAGGTTTAAGGGAGCTGTCTAGTGCCTGCAAAATCTCGGAGCCAGAGACGCCTGTTTGGCATGGTTCATGCTGTGCAAAAGGGGAAGATGTCGGCGCCGTCTAAACAGATTGCTGACATAGCGAAGTCTATTAAGCCCGACGCGGCTACGGAGTTTGCTGAAACGAAACACACTGGTCTTCCGAACAAGAAGAGGAAGAAGAAGAGCGCGTGTTTGTCTACGAACTTAAACTTTCCAATGCGAGGTGGTCTCATGTTGAAAAATAGTGAGCTAACGAAGTTGTCTAATCTGGTTACTAACTATCATCTGCTGAAGCTTGCGCTTGTGCAGGCTAAAGCGCCGCCTGTGAAACCTCCGGTCAAGCAGGACAAGCAAGCCTCTATTAGGGACATCATTAAGAGGTCCGCATCGATACCTACGGGTGAAGGTGGTGCTGGTGGAGCTGGCAGTGCTCCTCTTGCACCTGCGATACCAAGTGCTGCTGGTGGCCCCAGCGTTGGTCAAGGTGGCGATGTTAAATCTCTGATTGGTTCGCTGCGTAAGCGTCGTACTGGTAGTTTGCTCGGTCCGCAGCTGTAGGGATTGGCTATGCGATCTTTTGCTTACGATCTTGGCTACCAGGCTGGTATAGACAAGGAAGCTTTTTGGGGCGCTATTGCTGGAGGCGCTATGAAAGCATTACCTTGGGCTGGGAAGGCTTGGGGTAGAGCTGGAAACGCAATAAGTGGCGTAGCTGGAAAAGCTTTGTCCGGGTCTGGTAAAGCTTTGTCCGGGTCTGGTAAAGCAGTGACTGGAGCCAGGCAGTTTGTTCAAGGGGTAGCCCCTAATTTCGCTGGCAAGATGGGCATTGGTAGCTTGGCGTCGTCTAAGGGACAGATGATGCTTCCTGGAATGGGAGAGGCGGCTTCTAATTTTGGGAGAGCTGGGCGTGCTGGTGCGTGGATGAAACGACATCCTATTTGGTCGTTGTTAGGGGCTGATGCTGGTATACGAGGAGGTATAGCTGCTGGTGCGCTACCTGAATGGTCTAGATATGCCACATTGCCTGCATTTGCTAGGATGAGTCCTATTGCTGCCGCGGGTATATACGCTGGTGGTGAGTACATGAATGAACGAGCAAATACACAGATGGGGCAGCAGTTAGGGGAGCTCGGGCAATACGCTGGTTTGCAAGATCAGTACATCCAACAGATGCAGCAGATGCAGCAGCAAGGAAGATATGGCGGTAGTCCGATACAACATATGTGGCAGGGAGCACGGCAGGTTCCTAACTACTATCGAGGCGTAGTAAATGACTGGTTCGGCGGGAGGCATAACACCGGATCTAACTTAGGCTCTTACCGATAACTGGCACAATGGATGTTGATTCGATTATCCAGACCAACCTGGCTAAGCGTGCGAGCAAGTACGAATTTAGCTCTACGCAGCTCAATCTCCCCGCCGAGGTAGCAACCACCGTTCGGCGTATGGCTCGGGATATTAAGCCGAGTGATCTTGTTCGTCCCGAGTACAAACCTCATATCACTCTCAAGTACGGGCTACACACTTCCGATTCGCAACCGGTAAAGTCTGTTCTAGCTGGTGAAGGCCCTATTCGAGTCAGGTTAGGACGCACTGAGGTGTTCTCTGCGGCTGAGACGGGCGAAGAGCATGATGTAGTTAAGGTTAAGGTGTTTAGTCCTGACGCGCGTCGGGTTCATAGTCGTCTAATCAGAGCTCTGCCACACACTACGACACATCCTAAGTATCAACCGCATTTGACGTTGGCATATGTGAAGAAGGGAAAGGGTAAGAAATACGCCGATCGCAATGATCTTGAAGGTAAGGAGTTGACCTTCGATGATGTCACTTTTTCGTCCAAGAGTGGGCGTAAGACATCTATCCCGTTGAAGAAGTCGGCAGCTGAGCAGTACATGCGCGGTCATAGCGCTCTTCCGTGGCTGTTAGCTGGCGGGCTGGGTGGGGCTGGTATAGGTCGCTATCTTATCGCTCCAGCACTGACGCGCTTACTGGGGCTAAACCCTCGTACTGCTAGGCGCACACTTACTGGAGCTGGTTTATTAGCTGGCTCGATACCCGGGATCATGCTGGGACTAAATCAGCGGAGGATGAAGGGTAACTTTTTTGCTCCTACTGGTCGTCCTCGTAATGCTATGGATTTTTTGAACCAGGCTTCGTTTGCGCTAGGTAAGTCTCCTGGATATCCGTTTGAGTCGTCTACGTCTAACGCTCGCGATAAGCTGATGCCTGCGCAATGGAAGACACAACAAACTGGAGAGTGGCCTGCGCGCTCGCGCGGATCGTTGCAAAATGGACCTGTAGGTATGGAGAAGCAGTTCGTCGCAAAGTCAGCTATTGAATACACCGATACGTACAGTCCGAAGTTATGGAAGCCTACGTTTCCGGTAGCGATGTCTATGGATGCGATTACTAATAATCCCATGATTCCGCTTATGCATAAGATCAAAATGCGTAAGCTGATCGCTGAATCTGGCAAGGCGCAAGGTGTGGGTTTAACTGGTGAAGCTAGTCCTGGCGCGCTTATGGAGGCTTTGCCGCGTGTTGTGCGACATGCTGTACCTACTGTGGGGGGAGCATTGATCGCCGCTAAGTTACTTGGTGCGCCACGTTGGTTAACGCGTGGCAGCGTGGGAGCTGCTTTAGTTTACTCAGCTTTGAAAGGGTTCATGGATACCGATAGGTAGCTATAGTAGATAGTATGAGTGAGTAACTACTGTGAAGACTGTGGTTTGGGGTGATAAGCCGGATGCGGCTAAAGTAGTGGAGGATGTCGACGTCTATCCGACGCGTGTCCACCCTGGTAAGGGTAGGCATTTGGGTCGTGGCGCCGGTAGCTTTCATTACGCTTTGGAGCCTGATGGCCCAGAGGTAGGACGCGTAGGATCTGGTTTGACCGACGCTCTACGAAAGGAGCTATGGCAAAATCGGGATAGCTTGACGGGGCGAGTGGCTAAAGTTCATGCTCTTCGTCAGAATCCTTCCGGCGCGCTGTTTGGTAACCGCTTTCGTCAGTGGCATCCTAGTAAGGATCCTGGAGCGTATTCGATGCCTGCTAAACTTTCATCGTTTGATAATCCTCTTGGTACCGGTAAGTTGAAGTTGAATCGGTTCATGCAGAAAAGGAAACGGAGCGAGTTCGGTTCGCTGTTCGGGATGAAACAAAAGCCTAAGCTTGGACGTATTAGAGGTATGTTGTCGCAGAAAACATCAGCGGATCGAGATCCCGAGCTGTTCAAGATTGGGTTCCTCACTCGTTTAGCCGAGTTGGGTATTAGGCCGTCTGAGATGGAGAAAGCTTCTGCGTCCTTCTTGGATTGGTTTAAGACGATGGGTAGGGTTGGTGTTCTAGGTGGTAAGCTAGGGGTTGGATTAGGGCTAGCTGTACCGTTCGTCGGCGGTACGTTGGCGGGCGCTGGAGCTAGGTCAGCTATACAAGCAGACGACGAAGATGTTGATGAAATTAAACAGAAGGAAATGACCCAAGTTTATAGGCAGCTAGCGAAAGATGTCAGAGAACGGACAGAACGGGAACGGTCGCGGCAGGGTTTCTAAGGTACCGCCGCCTCTAAATCCACACGATCCCTTAAACCAGGTGCTCTACTCCTTAGGAGGAGAGGAGAAGAATGGTTTTCGTACGCTTCCTGGCATAGATGGGATTCCGCATCGGACTCGCGGCCCTGGTACTAGGTTCTATAAGAAGGATGATCCAGAGCATCTACAGCCGCAGCAAGGTGGCCAAGTTCGCTGTAGGGTTTTTGAGGTAACAAACAACGAGGATAGAATAGATTACGAGCAAACGGTCTCTAAGATATATACGATGGCGATGGGTGGTAAAGCTAAGATCACTTCGATAGATCGCCAGTTTTGTCCCGACAAGTCTGGTTGGCTAATCTTTATTGAATGGATTGAATACTTTACCTACGATTCGGTGGGTAAACATCAGCGGTCTGAGGGGCAGACAGAATTTCTTAGGAGATAGTCACCATGGCTGGATTGGATCTTCCACAAGCAGATCAGCTTGTTAATCGGATGGCCAGAAAAGATCTGGTTAGGACGTTGCTGACTGGCCTAGCGCTGGGAGCCGCTATGCGTGGTGGTGCTGGTATCTACGGTAACGTTCGTCGCAACATGCAGAGAAAGAAAGAACGGGAAGCGTTGAAAGCGGGCCCCGAGCACGACATCGTATTTCAAAGTGGCCCTAAGGTAGCTAGTAAACAAGCAGCTATGTGGGGCAAGGAACGTCCTTGGTGGTTTGTTCCGTCTATGGCGCTTGGCGCACCTGCTAGTATTGCTGGAGGCTGGGGAGGCCTCGGCATGCTTATGAAGCGTTATCGCAAGTCTCGCGATAAGGAGGAGTTAAATGATGCCAAGCAAGAGTTTGAAGAGGCACTAGCGTCTGAAAACCAGACTAAGTTTTCGGCTGATCTCGATACGCTAGCGCAGAGGTATGCGTCTGGAGAGCTGGATGAGGAGTTGGAGAAGTCGGCTGGTGGCTACTTAAGTGATTTGTATGGAGGTGTTACGGCCTTTAGTAAAGGCATACCTCCCATGATGTATACGCTGATGGCACTGGCTGGGGTTGCGGGAACTGGAGCTGGTTGGAAGTTGACGGGGCAGTCTGACGATCAGAAAGCGTTACGTGCTCACCGTGAGGCTTCTCGTAGGCGGCGAGTGTCTAAGCCGGTGAGCTTGGTAGCTAGGCGTATTCACTCTCCAGCAACTGATGAATTGACTACCAAGAAAGAGCCCGAAGATGATTACGAGCCCGAAGAATCTCGTAAAGCAGCTATGGACAAGAGGGCTGGTGGGCTTGGCTCTATGGCACTAGGATTGGGCAAGAGGGTACTGCAAGGCGCTCCTGCTGCTTTAGCAACAGCGGCTATTACAGCTCCGGCTACAGCCTACGCGATGACTAACACGCGCCGGGGTAAGGACTTCTTGGCTAATCGCATGTCGGATTTAATGCAAGATCCGAAGTACATGAATCAGGCTGTAGATAGTATCACTTCCGCTGCCAGGAAGAATCCTGCGATGATGGCGCAGGTATACGAGCGAGCTGCGCCTATGATTAAGTGGGAGATGTTACGCAGGCATCCGTGGATTGGTCGGCTCATGCAGCATTACGTACCGTAAGGAGAAGTTATGCAATCTGTTAAAATGATGGTTTTCTGGGAGATCGTATCTGCGTCAGGAACGGATCGTATAGCCGCTGATATAAAATTGAATATAGCAGAGGTTATTAGTTTGTGGTTGTGTCGTATTCATCCAGGAGAGCGGTTGTATGCCATGGATATTTCGAGCATCAAGAGATATGACGATTCTGGAATAGGCTCTTTTGTTATCGGCGCGGAAGATATTAAGCCTGAACTAGAGCCTGAAGTAGAACTTCCAATTGTTAAAGGATAGTTCGATGTTATTTTGGATACAATTATTCGTTACAATAGTTTCCGGATTAGTGCTAGCAGTATTTTTTTACGCTTGGCTACTGCATTCACCTTACTTGTCTGGCAGTAGTGGCAGTTATGGTAAGGTGTGTTTCGGGATAGTGCTTGGCGCTACGTTCGCGTGGTCATTACGCGGTGTTATCTGGTGAATGGTGAACGGTGAGCACACTTGGATTATCGACTACTACCACGCGAGGATTCGATGACATCCCCGCGATGCGACAGCGCGTGTATGATCGCGTGCGTGATTCATTTACCGGCGCTTATCCAATAGAGAATCAACAATACCGCTTAGAACTATCCAACGTGGATTACGATCAGCCAGAGCCAACTGGTTTGAATCGACAGAAGAATGCGATCATTAGCGGTCGAACACTTCATCGGTCCATAAGCGGGGATTGGAACCTGGTAGACAGAGCAACTGAGCAGTCCATAGATCGGCGACGGGGCCGCATTGCGCAGGTGCCCCACGTCACCGATCGTGGTACCTTTATCTACCGTGGAAATGAATACACCGTAGCTAATCAGATGCGGTTAAAAGCTGGTGTGTTTACGCGTCGTAAAGAGAACGGCGAACTCGAAAGCCATTTCAATATTTTGCCAGGCACCGGGCCTCCTTTCCGTATTTTTATGGATCCCAACACTGGTGTATTTAACGCCCGTGTTGGACAATCCAAGTTTCCGGTATATACGCTGCTCAAGTCTTTGGGCGTAAAAGACGAGCAGCTGCAAGAAGCTTGGGGTCGTGACCTGTTAGCTGCCAACAAACTGGTAGACAATTCCAAGCATCTCAACAAAGCTCATGAAAAGTTTACCCGACGTAGAGCTAAGCTGTCCACTGGCGAAGTGGATGCTACAGCTAGCATAGACCGAGTAGCTGAGATTCGCGCCGTGTTTGATCAGATGGCGCTGGATCCTGCAGTTATGCAGGATACGCTGGGTAAGGCTTATCAGCGGGTTGATCCCGAAGTCATCACGATGGCTACTAAAAAGCTGTTCCAGATCCACAAGGGCGAGGTGGATACGGATGATAGAGACAACATCTCTTACCAGACGGTGATGGGTCCGGAGGATTTGTTCTCTGAGCGAATTAGCAAAGACGCTGGAAGGGTGTCTAAAAATTTACTCTGGAAGGCTACCTTTAGGCGAAATCTAGATCCGGTGACTAACACTGACGCACGTACCAAGCAGATACAGACTGTGCTGCTCAACTCTGGTCTGGGGATACCATTAGAGGAAGTGAATCCCGCCGAAATTCTGGATCAGATGCAGCGCATCTCTCGAATGGGAGAAGGCGGCATTCCTTCTACCGATTCTATTCCTGAAGAGTCTCGCGCTGTTCAGCCTTCGTATCTCGGATTTATTGACCCAATTCGTACTTCAGAGTCTGTGAAGGCTGGAGTAGATAACCGTATTGCTTACAAGACGATGAAGGGAGACGACGGCCAGCTTTATACCGAGATGCGCGATAAGCGTGGTAGAAAGACGATGGTTCCGTCAGGTAAAGCGTCGCTAGCAACCATAGCGTTTCCCGGCGAGATTGCTAAAGCCACTGCGGAGGGTAGAAAAGTTAGAGCTATGGTGCGTGGGCGGCTTAAGTTCGTAGATCCCGGCGCGGTCGACTACGAATTGCCCTCGCATGAGGATATGTTATCGTCGCTTGCGCACCTAGTACCTTTTGTGTCGGCTATAAAGGGCCATCGGATGCTGATGGGCGCCAAGATGACTACGCAAGCGCTAGCTATGCAGGAGCCTGAAGCTCCGCTGGTGCAGACGCGGCGAATAAACGACGCGGATCCTGATGATTCATTTGAAAAGTTTATTGGCGGGTCTATGGGAGGTGTACGCTCTGGTGTGGCTGGTGTCGTTCAGCGGGTAACTAAAGACTCGATTGAGATCAGGGGGATGGACGGCAAGATTCAACAGCATGAGTTGTATCACAATTTCCCGCTGAACAGAAAAAGTTTCTTTCACAGCACTTCGGTTGTTAAACCGGGCCAGATGGTTAACACAGGCGATTTGTTAGCAAGATCTAACTTCACTGACGAGCAAGGTCATTTAGCTCTAGGCAAGAATTTACGGGTGGGATATTTACCGTACAAGGGCCTGACGTTCGAGGACGCTATCGTTATCTCTGAAGATGCGGCTAAGCGCCTAACTTCAGAGCATATGTACCAACACGATGTTGATCTAGATCCCGGGCAGAAGGTTTCTAAGCGCGGGTTTTTAGCTAAGTTTCCCAGCATCTATCCTCGGGCGCTTATCGATAAGTTTGACGACAGCGGGGTTATTAAGAAGGGCATGCGGGTTAGTAAGGATGATCCTCTGGTCTTAAGTATGACGAAGCGCCAGCCCAAGGGGCAAGGCGTATTGCACCGCGCTGCTAAAGATTTGTGGACTAACGCGTCTGAGATCTGGAAGCACGATACCGAGGGCATTGTTACCGACACTCATCTTGGCGCTAAGGCGGTCAACGTAGTTGTTAAGACTTATCAGCCTATGCAGGTTGGAGACAAGTTGTGTTACGCCGAGGGCACAGAAGTTTTAACTAGGATGGGCTGGAAGCTTGTAGAGAGGCTAACATGTGATGACTACCTTGCTAGCTTGAATCCTGAAACTGGTATGGTGGAATGGCTTAAACCAAAAGCAATGCATTCTTTTGCGCATAATGACAAGATGTATTCGCTTGAAACCACGCAAGTTAGCCTTCTTGTTACAGCTAATCATTACTTGTACGCCCTGCTTCGCGGTAGAAACAAAGAATATCAGTTGCTAGAGGCTGAGAAGCTTTTTGGCAGGAGGTACAGGCTAAAAAATAACGCTTTGCCTATTCCAGGTTTGAAAACTAAGTATTTTCATTTAGGAGCTTTGTGCGTACCTGGCGGTCAAGGTGCCCGCGGGATTAGAGTGCTGCCTAGCAAAAAAATACCGATGGCGAACTATTTAGCGCTGCTAGGTGCGTTTATTAGCGAAGGCAGCACTTATGATCCTCCTAATAAATCTTCTGGAGTATCTATCGCGCAGACGAAGCCCGCGAACATACGTCAGCTAACTAAGGTTTTAGACGAAGCTGGTGTGCATTGGACGCCTAGATCGTGTCATTCTGCAGTGCAGTCAATACTCATTTCAAGCCGCCAATGGAGAGAACATTTTCATGTTTTTGGTAAGGCTAAGAATAAGTTTATTCCTCCATATTTGTTTGATCTTGATCACTCTTTGTTGCAGATCTTGTTTGATTGGTTGATGTGGGGGGATGGCCATAAAGGAAAGTCGACTTGGAGCTATACTACTACGTCCATACGTCTTGCTGGAGACTTTCAACGGCTATGTCTACATCTGGGTATGGCTGCTAATATCCGCACAGAAGAGTTTGATAATGTCAATTGGAACACCAAATATACCGTTATTATCTACCGGTCAAAAAATCGTCCAACTATCAATCATGGACATGCCTCTTCTCAGCGCGGACAGCATGAACAGTGGGTGGACTACGACGGTACTGTTTATTGCCCAGAGTTGGAGCGTAATCATGTAGTGTACGTGCGTAGGCATGGAAAACCCTGTTGGTGCGGTAATTCAAACAGGCAGGCGTCGAAGGGAGTAATTAGCAGGATTGTGCCTAACGACCAGATGCCCCGAGACGGCGAAGGCAATCCTTTGCAAGTGCTAATGCATCCTTTTGGGGTGATTAGTCGAACAAATCCATCCATTTTGCTTGAAGCAGCTTTAGGTAAAGTCGCGGCTAAAGTAGGTAAAGCGTACAAGGTAGACGGATTTAGCGACGACGACTTCGTCGAGTTTGTACAACGTGAGCTGGCACGAAATGGGCTGTCTGACACTGAGACGGTCTTTGATCCTGAGCGTAGCCAAAACATTCCAGATGTGTTTGTTGGTAATCAGTTCTTTATGAAGTTGCACCACACTGCTGAGAGCAAGCTCGGAAGCCGCGGGGATGAGGGCAGCTATACAGCGGATCAAATACCTGGAAAGCAGCGAGGCGACTCTAGCAAGAGAATAGGTACACAGGAAACCACATCGCTGTTATCAGCTGGTGCTACCGAAACGCTTCGTGACGCTAAGCTGATTCGTGGGCAGCGCAACGACGACTTCTGGAGGGCGTTTAGGCTAGGATATCCTGCGCCTACGCCGGACGTTCCGTTTGTCTACAAAAAATTTCTTGATGACTTGAAGGGCGCCGGGATTAACGTCAAGAAGAAGGGGAACTACGTCAACATCATGGCTTTGACCGACAAAGACATTACGGAGATGTCTCGCGGTCCGATTACGGTTCCGGAAACTTTGGACTTTGAAAAGCTTAACCCTATTCCGGGGGGCTTGTTCGACCTAGGCAAAACTGGTGGGCATTCAGGATGTTTTCATCCATCCGTCAAAATTTGGACGGATAGGGGTATGATCTCAATTGGAGAGATTGTAAACAAACGTCTACCTGTGCGGGCGTGGTCCTATGATTTTTGCAGTAATCAATTTGTGCTTAAACCAGTAGTTTCGTGGTTTAAGAATCGTAGTGAATTTGGTATTGGCAAGGCTAAGTTTAGTGCACCTGGCAGACTAGCTAGTCGTTTTGACCGATTTTCGCCTACGACGCTTTGGGGAACTTCGGGGCATCAGGTATTAGATATTGCGGGAAATAAACACGATTTATCTTCTAGTACTTCTTTAGCTGGAGTATGTGAAGAACTTTCATATGCTCAACAGCAGGTGTTATATGGCAGCCTTTTGGGTGATGCCCATATACCTCCTTGTGGACATTACTCTGAAATACACTGTTTGGCCCAGAGAGGCTATCTTCGGTTCAAACAACGGATGTTTGGGGCATTATCATCTAGTTGGTATGAAAGTATTGACCATAGTGGAGGGTCGTCGAGAGTTAAAGTTCGGTTTAGAACAAAGAATCATGCTGTGTTTCATGCCGCTAGAGCCGAATTCTATCGTGATGGAGTCAAGCGCATACAGAAAAAGTCTTTGGATAAACTAGATGATTTTGGTCTAGCAATCTGGTTTATGGATGACGGCTCTGCTAGTCGTAGACCAGGTAAGAATACGGCTAGGGTTAGTTTACATTCTGAAGGATTCACGCGTGCTGAAGTCGATTTACTTCGTGCGCAGTTACATTCGCGTTGGGGATTACAAACCTACCTTTCAAGAAGACACGCTAAGTATAAGGACAGGGATTTAGGATGGGTTATCTGTTTATCCGGGGAACAGGCTGAAAGGCTTCTCGACATTGTGTCGCCGTATATTCATCCGTCTATGCAATACAAGCTTTTAAGTAGGCCTGTTTTGCGAGGAACGTGTTGTGTATGTAACAAGTCGATTATCGCTAGACGACGTATTTGTAATGCTTGCTCTCTGTCTCGTGCACGCGCCTGCGGAACGCGTAAGATAGATAAAACAATCAGGCAAAGATTTGGCTCTACGGCGGTAGTACGCGCGTTATGCATTAGCGGAACGTCACCTGCCGATCCTGATGGGGGAGCTTGCCGCTGGTTTAAGCGTATTGAGCTAGCCGGATCAAAACTGCCGCAGCTGGAGCTAGATTGCCATTTACGTGTAACGTTGACGAAAATACCATGTAGCTACAGTGCTAATATAGGGCAACGTTGGGAAAAAACGACCGGGGTATACGATATCGAAGTTGCAGATACGCACAATTACTTTGCTAATGGCATTCTTGTTAGCAATTCAGGGTGGTCGCATATCGATCTGCATGAGCCCGTACCCAGCCCGGTAATGGAAGATCCCATACGAAGATTGCTAAACCTTACGACAAAGGATTATCGCGAGGTTATTGCAGGTCGTAAAGATATAGGTGGTCTAAAGGGTGGTAGCGGTATTAAGTTAGCGTTGCAAAAAATTAACGTTGACGCTGCTATAGACAGTGAAAAAGCAATCATTAGTAGCGGGGCAAAGAGTAAGCGAGATGCTTCGATCAAGCGTCTTCGTACGCTAACCATGTTTAAGAAGACTGGGATAAAGCCAGAGGAGCTGGTGTTAACTAAAGCGCCGGTGTTACCCCCGCAGTATCGTCCCATTAGTCGAGCAGCTAATCTCACTTTTGTTAGTGATCCCAACTACCTCTATAAGGAGTTGATGCTAGCAAACAACAACCTTAAAGACTTGTCAGACAAGTTGGGGTATGACGATGTTGCAGACGAAAGGCTGGGACTATACGACACGTTGAAGTCACTAACTGGGTTGGGAGATCCTATTCAGCCTAAGCTACAAGAGCAACGCGTGCGCGGTATCTTGTCACATGCATTAGGGTTAAAATCTTCTCCCAAGTATAGTTCGTTTCAGCGTAAAGTTATTGGTTCAGCTACTGACCTGGTTGGGCGCGCCGTGATAACTCCTAATCCATCGCTGACTATGGATCAGGTTGGGCTGCCCGAAGATAAAGCTTGGGTCTTATATCGCCCGTTCATTATGCGAGACTTGATTAGGCGTGGCGTAAAAGCTATGGATGCTGCGAACATGGTGGCTAACAAAAATCCTAAGGCCAAGGATGCCTTGCTGCGAGAGATGGATCGACGCCCTGTGCTGATTAACCGGGCACCGACTTTGCATCGCTATGGTATTATGGCTGCTTACCCAGTGCTAACGGCGGGTAACACACTGCAGGTATCCCCGCTTACTACCAGCGGTTTTAACGCCGATTTTGATGGAGATGCTGAGCAATTCCACGTTCCTGTTAGCGAAGAAGCAGTGAGAGAAGCCAAAGAGAAATTGATGCCCAGCCGGAATCTCACCAATGTGCGCTTTTTTGACGCGCACTACGTTCCAGCCCAGGAATTTTTGCATGGATTGTTCAAAGCTTCTAGGAAGCCCAAAAGGGGGATGCATGGTGTTAGACGATTTGCTACGGTGGCGGATGTGAAGAAAGCGTACATGCGGGGAGAGCTACCAGTTGATGCGCAGGTTCGTGTAGGGTAACCAATCTTTGACAGCGGGGTAGCCTTGCATCCAAAATAATCGTGGAGAACCATTATGGCAACAGAAACGGCAAAAGATCAGTTAGGCTTAACGGACCAGCTGGGCGATTACGTCCAAGGCAACGTGGAGCCTATAATCATTGCCACGAACCGCGGGAAGACTAATTTTCGCGGAAACGTAATTTCTGACCCATCTGGCGGCTCTGGTTCTGTAATCCATCCCGCTGAAGTGTGGGATAGCAGTCGTTAAAGGAGAATGGTTGTGTCTACTCAAAGATGGCAAGATGTTCTTGGTTTTGACGAGCCGGATGGCAAGACTAACTATCTTGGCTTAGGCGGTAGGACTACTACTTCGGTTCCTCGGGTAGATGGGGAGTACACCGATCAGAGTGCGCCTGCTTCTGATATGCGGCGTGGAGGTACTCAGGGGTCTGCTGGTACAGAACCGGCTGTAGCTGAACCTTCTCACGATGGTTACGGTGGTCGCGGTACTGGGCAGAAGTATACCCATCCGACGCTTCAATAAGGGGGTGTTACGTGTCGCTACAAGGTATTATCAAGCGTGCACATCAACTCGGGAAGCAGCGTAGGACATCTGCTGCTTCAGAGACGAAGGCTGCCGCAGAGCAGCGCTATACGTTACCAGAAGCTTTTGAGATTTTTGGTAAAGCTGCCGAGCAGCTTATCGCTGAGCGAGATTCTGAAGCAGCTGCTACAGAGAAGGTAGCTGTGGCGCAGCAAGAAGCGGTTACAAAAGTTGTGGACCTGCTAAGAACAGCTTCTCAGGCGCCTGCGCCTACGGAGAGTTAGTCGTGAATTATAACCCTCGCTTAACTGATGCTGCAGCGTGCAATCTAGATTTGCTGGAGAAGGCTAGCTTTACTCCGGCTGATGCGTCTGGAATCATACCCACTGGCTCTGGAGGCCCTGGCGGTGGTGGCGGTATGCCACCGCTACCCCCTGGAGCTGGCCCTCCGCCACCTGGTGGCGGTGGTCCTGGCGGGCCTATGCCTCCTGAGATGATGATGATGGGCCCTGGTGGTCCTCCGCCTCCAGGTGGTCCTCCTCCTCCAGGCGGTCCTCCTCCTGAAGGTGGCCCTCCACCTCCTGATGGTGGTGGCGGAGGCAGTGGCGATCCTGTTATGGATCAGCTATCTAGCCTAGGTGGCAAAATGGATCAGCTGATTGGTGTGCTGAACGGCTTTCTTATGGGACAACAATCCGCTGGTGGTAGCAAAGGTAGCAGCGGTGGTGGACAACAGGAAGTCACTGGGATGCTACAGCAGATCATGCAAGGCATGGGTATTCAGCCTGCTGGACCGCCTGATCCTGCCGCAGGCGGTGGTCCTTTAGGTGGAATGATGGGTCCACCGGGCTCTGCTGGTGGAGCTGGTGGCCTTTTAGGTGCTCCGGCTCCGATGGCTCCTGGCGGTGAAGCTGGTGGTATGCCCCCAGTAGCTGCGAGCGATCGCTCTAACGGCTCTACAGCTAATCAAATAGGCAATCTTCTAAGTGGTTTAGGCTAGTGCGCGTTGTCCTGCAAAAAGATTTGGAGCCTTCTCAGCCGTTTGAAGGCATTGGGACCGTACTGGTTTACGATAACGAGGGACAGTACCTACTCGCGGCTATGTGGCATCGTGAGGACGGTTCGATCGCGCTAACCCGAGCTGGTGAACCTCATTTCAACAAGCTAATTGCTGATCTGGGGCTTGAAAAACAGGAAGTTAAGCAGGTTACTGTCCCCGCGTAGCCGTCTATGTAAAAGGGGTTTTTATGGACTTTTCGCTTTTGATTTGGGCAATTATCGCCATGATTTTTAACCTTCTTGGCATCGGCGATCCGCCCCCGCCTCCAGTGTAGAAATTAGGATTACCTTTTCCTGAACAGCGGGGCAGGCAGGTTGGCTGCCCCGCCATTTTTTACTATGACAACTACGACCGTTGGACAGATCTTGATCAACGAAGCGCTTCCCGAAGAGATGAGGGATTACAGTCGTGTGTTGGATAAGAAGGGTTTGAAGAAATTGCTGCGCGAAGTCATGCAGCAGCATCCAGATAAATACTCCGACATCGTTCATCGTTTAGGGCAAATAGGCGCCGATTCGGCTTACTACACCGGATCTAGTTTCTCACTAGCTGATCTCAAATCATCTCAAGCTAAACAGCGTATTGTTAAAGAGTTGGACGAACGTGTTAACCGTATCGCTAGCGACAAAAGGATGTCTGACGACAAGAAGAACGCTCTTATCGTAGAGACGTTGTCGTCCAGGATGGACGAGCTGCGCGATGAGACGCACGCTGAAGGGATAGAGGCTGGCAATCAATTCTCAGAGGCTATTGTTTCTGGGGCTCGTGGTAATACGGCTAATCTATCGTCGCTGCGCGGCGCTGATCTTTTGTTGTTAGACCACAAAGACCGACCTATACCTATTCCGATTCTTCACAACTACTCCGAGGGACTTTCAGCGCCTGAGTATTTTGCTGGTGCATATGGCACTAGAAAAGGCGTAGTCACGATGAAGCGCGCCACTGCCGACGCTGGGTTTTTGGGCAAACAGCTTGCAGCTGCTACAGGCACGCTGGTGGTGACGGACGATGAGCCTATTGAAGGTACGGGTTATCCTGTTCGTACCGACGACGAAGATAACGAAGGGGCGGTGTTGGCGCGGGACTATGCGGACTATCCAGCGGGAACGGTAATTACTCCCTCTATCCAGCGGGCGCTGAAGAGAAAACATTCCGAAATCCTGATCCATTCTCCAATAGCATCTGGCGGTCGTGGGGTGCCCCGTCTAGCGGCAGGTGTACGCGAGCGGGGCGGGTTTTCTCCTATTGGCGATCCGATCGGGATTGCCGCATCCCAGGCTCTTTGCTTAGTTGAGGGAACGCTAGTGAGGATGGCTGACGGATCTCAACGCGCAATCGAGACTATTGAGGTTGGAGACGTTGTGTTAGGTTGTAGCGCAGCGGGTGTTGTCGTGCCTACGCGCGTGCTGGGAGCAACTTTTAGCGGCAATAAAGAGTGTGTTAGGGTGATATTCAGGAGAGGTGTAGGCACAACAAAACGCGATAATATTCTGGTTGTTGAAGCGACTAGCGATCACAAGATTCTTTCGGAAATTGTTGTGCGCGGAAGTATGGCAGCGGCTCGACGGCTATCTTATTTTAATCCTGTAAGTATACGTCCTTTGCACACTGAGATTAAAAATAAACAAGATCGCTTTTGCGCTAAGCTAGCTCATGATTACGACGATACAAACCATTTTTCTGAAGCTTGGGCACTTATTTTAGGTTTGTTAGTAGGAGACGGCTCGTATACGACGAGCAGAGCATTGCAGTTTAGCTGCTACGATGCTTTGCTAATCAAGCATATTCGTCCATATATGCGCTCTATAGGATTTAAGTTGTTGAACACAGGAGAGGGTGCATTTGTTATTACGGACGAAGAACACAGAGTCTGCAAGCGGCGCGACGATGGTTCAATCTACAGAAATAGGCTTATAGAGTATCTTCGAGTTAACGGCATGATAGGCCAAGCGGCTAAAGATAAAATAGCGCCTCCTGCTATTTTTTCATGGGATAACAAATCAATTGCAAATTTCATATCTGGTTTTATTGCTGCAGATGGATGGGTTACTACTAAAGACGGCTTCGTAGGCTTTTCTAGCAATTCTTATCGGCTGCTACATACGCTGCGAGCATTGTTAAGCATCAGATTTGGAATTTGGTCTAGCTCTATTTTGCCATACAATAAGTTGCGAGCTTCAGGTAAGTTTTATGATCACAAATACAAAATGTCTATCTGTCGGCGCGAAGATATTACTAAGCTGTCAAAAGTTATGTCAATTCCTGGAGTTAAGCGTGCCAGATTGAATAAAGCTGGTAAAAAGCGTGTCAAAGGTACAAGCAGAGTGCATGGTCGCTGTTCGCTAATATCGCGAGAATCTATAGGTGTTAGGCCCACTTACGATCTTTACGTGGCGCATCCTGACCATCTTTTTTTGCTAGCTAATGGGCTAGTTGTGTCCAACTCGGAGCCAATCAGCCAGTCACAGCTTTCCGCCAAGCATTCGGCGGGTGTAATTGGAGCTGCGCATGAGACTGGCGTCTCTGGCTTTCAGGCGATTAACCAGCTAGTGCAGATACCTAAGTCTTTCCGCAATGCAGCAACGCTGTCTACGTTGGATGGGCACGTATCTCGTATTGAAGACGCGCCGCAAGGGGGTCAGTTCGTTTGGGTGGGTAAAGAGCAGCATTACGTACATCCCAGCATAGATCTGCGCGTTAAGGTAGGAGACACCGTTGAAGCTGGTGATGTGTTATCCGAGGGTGTTCCTAATCCATCAGAAATAGTGCGTTACAAGCATGTAGGGGAGGGCCGTAGGTACTTTGTCGAGGTCTTACGCCGTACTTTGAATGACAACGGGATAGGCATCAATAGGCGTAATCTGGAGCTAATAGCCCGGGGGCTGGTGAATCACGTCCGTGTGGTAGAGGCTGACGAGATCGAAGGAGCGCTACCAGACGACATTTTGCCCTATGACGAGCTAGCCTCGCGCTACAAGCCCAGATTCGGCAATTTCGATTCTGCACCCAATCTAGCCCGTAATCGATACCTGGAAAGACCAGCTCTTCACTACTCCATAGGCACCAAATTGACCCCCTCTGTGATAAGTACAATGAAGCGTCATAAGGTAGGGTCGGTGACGGTTCACAACGATCCCCCGCCCTTCGAGCCCCACATGGTTCGTGCAATGGAGACAACTATGCATGACCCAGATTTCTTCCGTAGGCTACAAGGCTTTTATATTGGTAAGGGGTTCATGGACGCGGTGCAGCGTGGTGGGCAGTCTGAGGTACATGGTTTGAACTGGGGCCACTCGCTAGCTGAGGCCAAAGACTTCGGTAAGGACTTGAAGACTAAGGGAGTTTTCTGATGAAAAAATCGAGTGCTTACGAGCTAGGATTCAAGGCTGGTTCTCAGACGACTAAGGAAGCTAAGTTGCCGATGTTTCTAGCTAACCTTCTCACCAAACTGAAAGGTGGCTACGGCGCCTTGTCTTCGGGGGCCGCGCGTGGGCATGGAATAGGGCGCGCGCAGTTAGATACTTTGGGACATTTAGCTCAAGGCAATGCGCGGGGTTTAGCTCAAAACATAGCTAAACATCGTGGGCTAGTTAGCGGGGCGCCACCTAAAGGGGTTTTAGGGAATCTTGGTGCGCTTGGTGGATACGCGGTGGGAAAGCACCCAGTAGCGACTCCGGCCGCGGTTATAGGTGGTACATCATTAATGGGACAAGGGCGGGAGTCTGGTAGGAACCGTGAGCAGCTTGATCAGTTAAAGCAACAGATAGCTAAGTTGATGTCACGTGGGGGGAAGCAGCAGAGTGCAACGTAGCCACGCTTATCAACTTGGCTACCGGATGGGAAAGGAAGCTGGTATAGGCTCTGTGTTGAAGGGCCTTATAGCTGGTGGAGCTGGGCGTGCTAGTAAGGGTTTTGCGACAGCTAATGCTTCGCGGAAT
>SDBV01001925.1_pt1 | contig 31148 bp, 27 predicted proteins | sample 2277081 | NCBI WGS metagenome assembly SDBV01 (sample SAMN10402039, study PRJNA504765) | marine sediment metagenome | isolation source: marine sediment core GS10_PC15, 223 cmbsf | place: Arctic Ocean: Southern Knipovich Ridge | collected 2010 | reverse complement strand
CTGCACGCATCGAAGGCGTCCTTGCGATGCCGGGCGGCGGCCACAATGCAGACTATGTTATCCGTAGGTTTAAGTTCGCCGACCCGGTGGACGATTGTAAGGTTGATTATTTCGAACCGCCGCAAAGCCTCGGTACGGAGCTTTGCAAGCTGTTTATCGGCCATGGACGAGTACGAGCTCATTTCCACCATTTGGATCCCCTTGCCGCGCGAGATATCCCGCACCGTTCCGAGGAAAGTCACTACTCCGCCGACGTCTGTTCGCCCTTCCACGCATCGCTTTATCTCTTCGTTAATTTCAAAATCCTCCGCCTGAATTCTTGTGGTCATGCCTTCCCTCCGGAAAGCGGCGGCAGAATAGCAAGTGTATCGCCGTCGGTAAGCGTATACTCCGCGTTTACCATATCCTCGTTTACGGCGTACAGGAAGTTCCCAATGCTCGCCCCCCCAAGCCTCGGCTCAAGGTTTTTTTTCAGAAACTCCCTGACTGTAACCGGTTTTTCCAGCCTGATTTCCTCCTCGGCGAGTTTTAGCCGCTCCTTGAGCGATGCAAAGTATAAGACTTTCATAGGCGCATTCTAACCATTAGAAATTGATAAAACAATGATCGTAAATGAAGTGCTATAATGTTTGGCTATGAGAGGAAGGGGCGCGACAGATACGTTCGGACGCAAGATGAGCTACATACGCGTAGCCGTTACGCACAGGTGCAACTTGCAATGCGCCTACTGCGTGTCGGGCGACGGCGGCCTTATCTACCCGAACCAGCACGACATTCTGCAGCTTAGGGAAATCACCCGGCTCATCAGGATTTTCGCGCCGCTAGGCATACGGAAGGTGCGCTTGACGGGGGGCGAGCCGCTGATGCGAAAAGGCCTATACACCCTAATAAAAAACCTTAAAGGAATCGAAGGTATCGAGGAGATAACGATGACGACCAACGGCGTCGCCCTTAAAAAGATGATTCCAAAGCTTCGCGACGCCGGGCTGGACAGGATAAACATCTCGCTGGATTCCCTAAAACCGGAACGGATAGAAAAAATAACTGGAAGCGACGTATTCGGCCTCGTAATGGAAACGATAGAACACATCGCCGAAAACGGCATATGGCCGGTAAAAATAAATGTTGTCGCCATACGCGGGTTCAACGACGACGAAGTTACCGATTTCGCCGACCTTGCCGCCAAGATGCCCATTGAAGTTCGTTTCATCGAGATGATGCCTACCGCCCACAACCGGCTTTGGGACGGCAAGTCCGCAATACCGTGCGACGAGATAAAAAAGGCAATAGCGCGAAAGCACGAACTTGTTTCCGAGAAAAAACACAGACTCGGCGGTCCCGCCGAAGTCTATAAGATCAAAAACGGCGCCGGCAAGGTGGGATTCATCAGCGCAATCAGCAAGCACTTTTGCAGCGAATGCAACAGGCTGCGCCTTACGGCGGAGGGCCAGTTGCGCTCGTGCCTTTTTTCCGACGCCGAGGTGGATTTAAGCGAAGGTTTCAGACGCGGCGAGACGGACGGCTGGTTCCTTAAAAAACTTGACGAAGCGTTGCAGATAAAACCCGAAGGTCACCGCTTAAAGCCGACTACGCCTACCTCTCCGTGCGACAAGCCGATGATATCCATCGGCGGCTGACTTATAAATCATCACGGCGCCGCTTATTTCCTAATACCGCCTTTATGATTCCCAGCGAGTAGCCCCAGATTATTATCCACCGCACCGCCCAGCGCGGAAGCGTGCGGCCGACGGTTTTAAACATTTTGAGGTTGAAAAGAAACGTTCCGAATAGAACTGTAGCAAGAATGTACCACCCTTCCTTGACCCCGGCGATTCCAAGCGCCAACCCAAGAAGCAAGGCCGCGGCCACAATGGGTATGCAAAGCGTATAGTAATACCAAAAGTTGCGCCATTCGGCTTTTTGCATCATAACGACTATCGCGTATCCGCTGTCGAAGGTTTTTTTTATGAAGTCCGAAAAATCGCGCGTGTAGTGGTGGTAAACTTTAAGATTGCTGTCGTTCCATATCCTGTATCCCGCTTCATTTATCTTTACCGATATGTACATGTCCTCGGCGTTGCCTATCGGAAGCGAAATCCATCCGCCCAGCTCCCTCAGCACGGAAGTGCGGAAATAACTGTTCGCCCCAACCACACCGTCGGCGTAGCCCGAGCCTCGAAGGGAATCGACCACGAACCACATTCGGTGCAGGGCGCTTACCCAGTTGGCTTCCCCAAGCTGGGGGTGACCGCCGGTTCCCGCCGCAACGCCGGGATGTTCTGAAAATACCTTTAAAATACCCTCGCACCATTTTTCATCGGCCTCGCAGTCGGCGTCTATGAAAGCAAGGTATTCCGTATCGCAGTTGGCGAGCGCCGTGTTGCGCCCGTCGAAAAGCCCTTTCCCGTCGTTGGGAATAATCTCCACGGGCAACCCGCCCGTTATTGCTTGTTCAATTTCTTCGCGAGTGTCGTCGGTTGAGCCGTCGTCTATCGCTATAAGTTTTTGGGGCGTCGCCGTCTGGCGGCCTATCGAACGCACTGCGGCGGCGATTGTTTTTGCGCCGTCTTTCACGCATATAGCCACCGTAATTTTTTCGCCCGCAGACATATGCCTATTCTCTCAACATTTGTATGATGTTCCTTAAGTACATCTTGTTTTCACTGTCTATCACCAGCAGGTAGCAGACCAGATAAAAGGCGGCTGTGTGAAGGGCCAGTGGAATAAAAAACAGATGTGCCGGGATCGGAAGGAGGTAAACAGCGCCGGTAACAATGCCGGCAATGAGCATACCCAGCACCCTGCCGAAAAAAGGCATCGGTTCAACTCCCAGTCTGCGGCACATGACGTAAAGAAGAACGATAACCGCGACAGCCTGAACCAGAACGGTTGCGTAAACAGCGCCTAAAAATCCCCATTTAAGAATAAAGAAATAGTCCAGAAGAATATTGGCAATTGCCGCCTTAAAAACTATGCGCGCTTCCAGTTCTGGCTCATTTATCGCTTTGGCGGTAAAGGTACCGGTAGATCCTATAAGATTGATGAACCACGCAATCGTCAGCCCGGCCAACGCCGGTCTTGCGTCCAGGTAATTCGCCCCCACCCACATCGTGATGATGGGCTTTGAATATACGAATATGAAGAAGGTAATGGGCATCAGAAGGGCAGTCATAAGCTGCGTGGAAAGAACAAAACTTTTGCGTATAGGTTCCGACATACTTTTGCCGTGAAAGGTGGAAATCATCGGGAAAAGCGCGGTGCCAAGCACGCCTGCTATCTCGGCTATCTTCACGGCAATAATGTTTGCTATCGAATAAAACGCCACCATGGCCGGATTGAGCATCATGCCGATCATGTATATATCGCACTGGAAAATCACATGGCCGCTGGCCTGACTGAGCGTCGCCCACGATTTGTACCTCAATAAATCGCGCAAAATAACACGGTCGAAAAGCGAAAACCGTATTTCTATGTCCGGATACATTATGCGAAGCGTAACCAGCGCCGTTGCCTTCCACATTATGCCGCCGATAGTAATTGCGGCGGCGGCGGCTTCGGCGGAGTTCCAGACGCCGAGGGAAGCCACGATCAATATCAGGATTAATGTCTGGAAAATGATTCGCAAAACATTGTAAACGTCCAGCCGTTGCAAGCCCACGAATACCTTGCTGAATATGTTAAGTGGATAAAGAATCCAAAGCCCCGCCGCTATCACAAGGAACATCTTCGCGGCGCTTTGCATAAGCGGCGGCGAGAAGGAAAACAACAGCTCCGTTCCATATACCGCGAAGATGCCGACCAGCGCTGAAAGCGCCAAACCGAAACCGATGCTGAAGAAAAATATTGTCGATACAAGACGACTGAGTTTTTCTTTTGATACGGTCTCCGAAACTTTCTTTACTACGGTCTCGCCGATGCCTATATCGAGATAAAGAAAGTATCCGGCGGTTCCGCCTATAAGGGCCAGCAGGCCGAACGAATCTGCACCCATTTCGTGAAGCACGATCCGCGTGCCGATGATTATCAAAACGAACTGCCACAGCGCGCCGAAAACGTTTATTACGAGGTTTTTGGATACTATCCGAACAGCTTTGTTTGTATCCACGGTATCTTAGAGACGCCAAAAAGAACGGAAGAAAGAGCAAAAGACGGCAGCCGGCATTATGTCTTTATCTCACTTGATTCTAACGTACCGCTTCTTGCCGAGGCGGATTACGTATTCCCCTTTCGGCACTGCGTGCTTTTCGTCGGTAACCTTTTCACCGTTTACCGAGATTGCGCCCTGCTTTATCAGCCTTCTCGCCTCGGACGTAAACTTCACTGCGCCGGTCGAAGACAATATGCTGGAAAGGAGTTCGGTTTCCCTTGACCATGAGTGTGCGAAAGTTTCCATTTCGTCCGGCGTTTCCTTTTTCCTGAACTGGGCGTCGAACGCCTTTTCCGCCTCCCCTGCCGATTTTTCATCGTGGAAACGCGCGACTATCCGTTTTGCAAGTTCCATCTTCGCATCGCGCGGATGTTTTTTACCAGATGAGATATTTTCCTTGAGTTCCTTCAGTTCGCCGGGTGAAACGCCGCCGACCAGTTCGTAGTAGCGCAACATCAATTCGTCCGATATCGACATTACCTTCCCTACTATCTCTCTTGGCGGCTCGTCGACCCCTATGTAGTTGTCTAACGATTTGCTCATCTTGTTCACGCCGTCCGTCCCCTCAAGGAGCGGCAACGTTATGACAACCTGAGGTTTCTGCCCGGCCTCACGCTGAAGGTCGCGCCCAACAAGCAAATTGAATTTCTGGTCTGTGCCGCCAAGCTCAACGTCGGCCTTTAGCATTACCGAATCGTAACCCTGCAAAAGCGGATAAAGAAGTTCGTGGATCGAAATCGGCCTGCCTTCCTTGTATCGCTTGGAGAAATCGTCGCGTTCCAAAATGCGCGCCACGGTGTACTGCGAAGCGAGCCGGATGAAATCGGACGGAGAGAGCTTTCCTATCCATTCGGAATTGAAAACGATCTTCGTCTTTTTTGGATCGAGTATCTTGAATACCTGCTCCTTGTAGGTTTGCGAGTTCTGCTCAATATCTTTTTCGGTGAGGGGCGGGCGCGTCTCCGATTTGCCTGAAGGGTCGCCGATCTTTGCCGTGAAATCGCCTATAAGGAAAAGTACATCATGCCCCAAATCCTGAAACTGCCTGAGTTTATGAATCAAAACCGTGTGCCCCAGATGAATATCCGGCGCGGTGGGGTCGAAGCCCGCCTTAACCTTTAGCGGTTTGCCCGAGACGAGTTTTTCCTCAAGTTCTTTTTCGCCGATTATTTCCACCGTACCCTGGCGGATCAGCTCTATCTGCTTTTTAATATCCTTTGCACCCATGTTAAGATCGAAGATTATCACAGATGAACGCTAAAACTGAAACCTCGATACCGAAAAAAAGCGGGCGAAAGCCACAAAACATTAAAAAGGGCGCCAGAGAAACAGCCGTCTGCCTAATCTACCCAAATTCTCCGGAAGTCGGTTTTTCCAACCTCGGTTTCCATAAGATTTATTCGGCTATATCTGGCGCAGGTAACGACGGGGGCAACGACGCAGGCGGCGTCATAGGCCTTGGGCCATCCGTTTTCGACATTGCCTTCCTTCCCGAAAGGGGACAAAGGGCCGTTTCGTATAATAATAAAATACCGCTCGGGTCGTTCGGTATCCTTGCGTTTTCCATAACCTTCGAGATGGATATCTTCAACGTCCTGGAGATTCTTAAAAGATGTAACGTCCCACTTGAAAAGAAAAAGCGCAAGGAGAACCACCCACTGGTATGCGCGGGCGGCGTGGCGGCTACGCTCAACCCCGAACCGTTTGCAGATTTTTTCGATTTCTTTGTCATTGGCGAAGGAGAGGGGAACATCGATAAATGGCTGGGGAAACTTTTTGACGGCAAAAATAAAAACCGCAACGAAAAGCTTAAAGCCATAGCCGGTATCGACGGAATTTACGTACCTTCATTCTACGATTTCAGCTTTGAAGCCGACGGAAAGGTTGAAGGCATAACGCCAAAGACAGGCGCGCCTGAAAAAGTAAAAAGGCTTTATAACCCGCAAATATCCAAAGACGGGTCATGCCAGTCGATTGTTTCCGGCAAAGGCGTATTTGGCGACACCTTCCTTATCCTTACCGGCAAAGGATGCGGACAAGGCTGCAGGTTCTGCGCGGCCGGTTTCGTTTACCGGCCGGTGCGCCATATAAACACCGATATTCTCAAAAGGCAGATTGACGAGGGCCTTTCCATGGGGAGGCGCATAGGGCTAATAGGGTCGGCAATAAGTGAACACCCGCAGGCGGACGAACTATTTGAATACGTAGTCAGCCGCGGCGGACGGCTCGGCGTATCGTCGCTTAGGATAGGCAAGGCGACTAAAAATACATTCGATCTTCTTGCCAGAGGCGGGCTAAAGACCCTTACGATTGCGCCCGAAACGGGAACCCAAAGACTGCGAACAGTAATAAACAAAAACGTGACCGACGGCGAGATACTGGAAACCGTCGGGATGGCCGCCGAAGCCGGGATTTTAAATATAAAACTTTATTTCCTTATCGGCCTTCCGGGCGAAACGGACGAAGACATAAGCGCCATTTCCGGCCTGATAAAAAAAATCCGCAAGGCATTTATAGATAAGTCGAAAAAGCACCGGAGACTTGGCAAACTTACAGTCGGAATAAATCCGTTCGTGCCCAAGCCCCAAACACCGTTCCAGTGGTCGCGTTTTGCGGACGTAAAAGACCTTAAGCGCAAATCGCGGCTGATCCGCAAAGGGCTGGCCGGTCTCGGCAACGTGGCGCTGAAAATCGAAAGTCCCCAAAACGCCGCCGTCCAGGCGCTTCTTTCGCTTGGTTCCAGACAGGTTGGCAAGGCGATCCTGCAATCGTACAACGACGGAAATTACAAAAGCGTTTTAAAGACGGAAGGCGCCGCCTTTTATTATGGACGCGAAAAGGAATTTTTGGAAATCCTTCCCTGGGATTTCATAGACAGCGGCGTAACGAAGAAGTACCTTTGGAAAGAACATCTCCGCTCCCGCAAAGGCAAGGTTACGCCGCCCTGCCCGCCCGCGAAGAGCGGATGTAGACAGTGTGGCGTATTCGAAGGAGCCTGTTTTTAAGGAGGCTGGTTTCAATGGTGGGCAAAAATTTTTTGCGGCACGAAAACGATGGCATAGCCTGGTATTCATTTGCGCCGCTGGATAAGATGGCCTTTTTCTCCCACTGGATAACGACGCGCATTGGCGGCTTATCCAAAGGCGTTTATGCCAGCCTTAATCTCGGCCATCATGTGGACGACGAGCCTTCGGATGTGGAAAAGAACAGGGAAAAAGTACGCAACGTATTTTGCGGCGGCAAATCTATATACACGTCGAAACAGGTTCACGGCAACGGCGTTCTGCTTGTTACTCCAAAAATAATAAAAAAGTACGAAGCCGACTGCCTGATGGTGGACGAACCCGACGTTCCGGCGGCCATACTCACCGCGGACTGCCTGCCCATAATCCTGGCCGATAGTTCGAAAAAAATAGCGGGGGTGGTTCATGCGGGGCGCAAGGGAATTTTCCTGCATGCAGTCCCAACGGCGGTTGCGGCGATGGCGATGTTTTCGCGCTCCGATCCTTCCGGCATAACCGCGGCCATAGGCCCGGGAATACGCGGTTGCTGTTACGGGGTGGGGAACGAGGTATTTTTGGCTGGGAACCAGTCGTTTCTGAAATACAGAAACGACAAGGGCAACCTCGATATGCCTAAGGCGGCTCACGACCAGCTTGTTTCGGCGGGCGTTTTGCCGGAAAACATTTACGATTGCGGCGTGTGCACGTCGTGCAATACCGGGGAATTCTATTCATACCGCAAGGAAGGCGGAAAAACCGGAAGGTTCATGACGGGCGTGTACATAAAGCCGGAAATGGTTTAATTAACAGAACAGAAAAGGATTATAAACCTTATTCCATTCGTTCCGTATTGCTTTTGAGAAAAACGGTATTATAAAGGTAGATGGCACAAGATTATTACAAGGTTCTGGGGGTGGAAAAAAAAGCCGCCGCCGACAAGATAAAGTCGGCCTACCGCAAGCTTGCCAAAAAATACCACCCCGATAGAAACAAGGACAACAAGGCCGCCGAGGAAAAGTTCAAGACGATAAGCGAAGCCTACGCCGTTTTAAGCGACCCGGAAAAGAAGAAAAAGTACGATATGGTCGGCTCCGACAAGTTCCACCAGCAGTATTCCACCGAAGATATTTTCCGGGGAACGAATATGGACGAAATCCTGCGCGAGATGGGTTTCGGAGGCTTTGGCGACTTGTTCGGCAGGTTCGGCGGCTTTAGAAGCGGCGGCGCTCAGGAGTTCAGCTATTCCACCGGCTCGCCGTTCGGAAGACAGGCCGCGCCAGTGAATCTGGATGTCACCTCAAAGATGACCATAACGCTGGAAGAATCGGTAAAGGGCGGCCAGAGGCAGATAAGCCTGCAAACGGGACGGGATATCGTAACGCTGAATGTTAAGATTCCCCCGGGAATAGAGCAGGGGGCCAAACTCAGGCTTGCCGGCAAAGGAAAGAGCCGTGGCGGGCATAAGGGCGACATTTACATAGAAATCGACATCGCTCCGCATCCTCATTTCAGGCGGGAAGGAAACGACATAATAGCCAGTATCGATATCGACATATCGACGGCGCTTCTTGGCGGTTCGGCCGATGTTAACACCCTTAACGGTCAACGAAAGATAAAGATACCCGCGGGAACACAGCCGGGGCAGAAGATACGCATAAAAGGAGAAGGCGCAAAGAAACTCAAGGGCAGAGGCTCCGGGGACCTCTACATAAACGTAGGCGTAAAGGTTCCCAAAAAACTTACGGAACGCCAGAAAAAACTGATCGAGGGGCTTAAAAAGGAAGGTCTTTAACCCAGCGCTTACGGCTAATATTAATCGGCGCTGTGGCTGATTTCGGAGAGTGTCATCTTTTCGCTCCACAGGATGATAAGGCCCTGCAAAACGGTGTACGTGAAGATCAGGAGGTGCAGGACTATCGCCATACCCAGCGCCTCGCCAGCATCGACACCGTAAAATCCCAGGGCAAGCACCACAGCAGCGTGAAACGGCCCCACGAAACCCGGCGAGGACGGAACGGCCACTCCAAAGATGATGAATAAGGTAACCACGCACGCCATCTCAACCGAAATCGGCAGTCCAAACATAGGCAGGAAGAAGAGGTAAGAGGCCACTATGGTACCCCAGACCACAACCGTGTATCCAAGCGTGGCTATTATGTGCCCTCCCTTTGTAATGACCTGAAGCCCCCGGCAAAACGATTCGAAAAGCTCGGCGCCTTTATGCGCCGCATTTTCCGGCAGGAAGTTGATTAGTTTTAGAACCCACCTGTTCAGCGCGTTGTCTCCAGCCGCAAGGAAGTAGAACGCCGCAAAAGCTAATATCATTATCGCGGCGAAAACCGCGCCAACTCCCTTGAGCTTTTCCCATGTATCGGGCGTAATTTGCTGTGGAGACGCGATCAGCATGACAATGAGCAGTAGGACGAGCGTTGCCAGTACGTCAAAGACCCTTTCAATTACGATAGTCGCAAACGCGCTGCTGGCTGAAATCCTCTCCTTTTTTGCGATAACGTAGGCGCGGATGAACTCGCCTAAGCGCATCGGAAATATCATGTTTCCCATAAATCCTATCGCCAGCGCGGAAAAGAGACTTTTTCCGGGTATCTTTTTGGTCGGCTCGATTATGTACCACCATCTGAGAGCGCGGAAATAAAACGAAAAGAAGCTGGCGGCGATAAAGGGCACAATCCACGCGGGATTTACTTTAAGCATCGCGCGCAATGCCTTTTGCAAATCCATCTGCGTTACGGCGTACACAACGAAAACGAACGATATCGCCATCCCGATGTAAAAGGAGTACGAAACTTTTTTCATGCGGTCCGGCGCAGGATTTCCCGAGTCGCATCGACGTCCGCTTTAATCTGTCTTGCAAGCGATTCGGCGGAATCGAATTTCACGATGTCCCGGAGTTTCTTATAAAAGTGAATTTCTATTTCTTGCCCTTCAATGTCTTGATTGAAATCGAGCATGTACGATTCTATGGACGGTTTTTCGATATCGAATGTAGGAACCGAGCCAATGTGCGAAGCCGAGTCGTATAACTTCCCGCGCAGTTTCGTTCTTGTAGCGTAAATGCCGGGGCCCGGCACGGCCTCGGGCGGTTGTTCGATGTTGCAGGTGGGAAACCCAATCGTTTTACCCCTCCCCGCCCCTCTTACAACGGCGCCCATTATGGAATACGGTCTGCCTAAAAGGCACGCGGCCTTTTCCACATCGCCGTCTTTCAACAGCGCGCGTATGGCAGTGCTCCTTACCGGTTCGCTTCCTTCATATACTTCCTCGATTTCATAAACGCCGAATCCGTGTTTTTTACCTTCTTGGGCGAGTGCATCAATGTTTCCGTGCCTTCCGGCGCCGAAATGGAAATCGTGCCCTACGTAAAGCTCCCTTACCCTTAACGGTAAAAGGACTTCCTTGACGAAATCCTTGTGGGTCTTTTTTGCAAACTCAGGCGTGAATTCCAGCGCCAGCACCGCGTCAATCCCGCATTCCTCGATAAGGTCGAGTTTTTTTTCAAGCGTGGTAAGGCGCGGCACGTTGAGTTCCGGATGAATCACGCTTGCGGGAGGGGGCTCGAATGTTATAAGTAAGCAGGGGCATCCCGTTTTTTCCGATTTTTCCTTGACACGGGTGAGTATCCTGCGGTGGCCCAGGTGAAGGCCGTCGAAGTTTCCAACCGTCGCCGCGCAGCAGCCGAACTCCTCTTGCAGTTCATTTACGCTAAAGCCCCTTTTCATTTCGACGATCCCCCGTTAGACATTTTTTAATTCTACTCCAAACGGACGTGGATGGTCTTTTCGCGCGTAACGATGACCTTGCCCGGCGCGGCGCCTTTGGGTTTTTTTATGTTTTTCACGTGGGTATAGATAACGACAGCCTTTTTATCCTTTGCGCGGGATGAGTGTTTTAACGCAAGCCTGGCGGCTTCCTTTAGCGCGTCGGCGGGCATATCCGCCTTTTTCCCCGTGCGCAGAACAACGTGCGAGCCGGGGAAATCCCTTACGTGGAACCAAAGATCGGTGCCGTTGCTCTTTTTTACAAGCTCATCGTTTTCAATATTGTTGCGGCCTATCAGTATTTCGTATCCGTCTTTGGTGGTAAAGAGCTTGCAAAAACTTTTTTTGCCTATGAGCTTTTTGCCTTTGACCTTTTGGCGCGCGGCCTTTTGCGTTTTTTCAGACGTTGGAATTTCGAGATCGACAAGCTCTTTTGCATTTTTCACCTTCAGGATTTTTTCTTCAAGCTCGGTTTTTTCCTTTTGCGCCTTATTGATTTGGCGATCCACTTTCGGCAGGCCGGTTTTGAACTTCCTGTATTTCTTGTAGAGAAAGTCTATATTTTTCCTCGGCGAAAGTTTGGGCGACAGGGTGATTTCAAACTCCCTTCCGGTTTCGGGATCCGTCAGCGTTATCATGCCCGCCCCGCGCGGGATGTCTTTGTAATAAATCTGGCAAAGGTCTCCCATTTTTCTGCAGGCTTCGAACTCAATAAGCTTCTCCCTGTCTCTTTCAAGCGCCTTTAGCAGTTTTTTGCTTTTTTTCAGATCGGAATTAATAGATGAGGCCAGTCTGGTTTTTTGTTCTTCAAACGCCGCCAACGGCATCTTTTCAGAGTAAGTTTTTTCGATTTCCTCGGACGGCGAGCCTGAGAAGAAAGCGGGTTCCTCGTCGTCGCCTTTGATGTCCGGCATGAAATCAGGGGTAAAGACGCCGCCCATTTTTACGGGTTTGCTCTTTGTGGAAAACCCGCTTTCTCCCAGGATGATTCCGCTTGAATCCGTAAGAAGGAATCCCCCTCCGGCGAAAAAACGGCAGTAAAGCATGTGCTCGTTCGGGGAAAATGTTAACCTGATGAAGCGGTCGCCGGGTTGCTTTCGGACCGATTGCAGTTCTTTTCCCGAAAGGTGTTTTCGCAGAAGGCTGGCAAAGGGCGTCGGCGTTTTGGGTGTTTCACGGCCCGTTGGGGTAAGGAATATTCTTCCGAATCTCTTATCAACGCTGATGAAGAGCGAGGGCGATTTTCTTTCTTTGAAGGTGAAGACAATATCCGGTTCGCTAAGCTGATAAATCTTTTTAACGTGGAAGCCGCGCGCCAATCTTTCTATTTCGCCTGCCAGAGCAAGCAGTTCACCGCCGGATACAGCCATATTTATTATTCGGGCGGTAGAGAAGAAGGTTGGGAGCTAAAGCGGTTTGAGAGGTTATTGTCAGGACGCTTTAAATCCTTCAAGCGCCTCTTCTTCACTATTGTATACGTTGATCTTTTCCTTGAGCCTGGTGAAGGTAAACAATTCGTCCAGGTCGTTTGCAAGGTTCATAACCCTCAGTGAACCGCTGACTTCCGCCACTTTTTTTGCGCCGAGCACCAGTCTTCCCAAGCCGGAACTGTTTATGAATTTCACGTTCTGGAAATTGAGCAGGATATTTGTGTGGTTCTCTTTTAATTCGCTGTCGATTGCGCTGGAAAAGGCTTCCATGTCCTCTGCGCTCTTTATATCGCCATCAAGGTCGAGTATGGTAACGCCTTCTTGTATTCTACTGCTGACTTTCATCAATCACTCCTTATTTAAACTCCGTATATTAGACCATTTTCAGGCGGTATTCTGAACCTTTTTTTTCTATAATTATAATCAGTGGAAACCTGTCAAATTCGAGCGGGTTCAGGGATTTTTGCGGTTCAGTTCTTCAATGAACTCGTTCATATTTTTTCTTTCTTTGTCGGTCAGCGTGTTCGCGTCTCCCTGCCGGCTTTCATTGTAATTGTCTGTTTTTGAAAGAATCTCCTTTTGTTTGCCATCGTAATCCCCAAGTGCGCCGCTGGAGATTCCTCCCATATTTTTCAGTTTTTCCTGAAGCTGTTCGGGCCGTTTGGCAAGTTCGGAGCCGAACGCTTCGGTTATTTTTTCCGATACTCCCATCACGGAAGACGCCGCAAGCGACCGGTTTTCAAGCTTTGCTTTCATTTCGGGAAAAAGGTTGAGGGGGGAAAGGAAAATGGCCAGGAAAAACGCGCCTTTGGCCAGACCCATAACGGCTCCCGTGCCGTGGTCGATAGTTTTCGGTATGTGTTTTAGCCCCAACCGGTGACGCGCAAAGAAACCGAAAAGTCTTACAACTATGTAGGTCGCCGCAAATGTTGTGAAAAACGACGCCAAGTCCACCATTATCTGCGCCTTTATAAAAAAGGCGAAAACCGGCGCCAGATAGACATGGAAAGCGACGGCGGAGAAATAACCCGCTATCCACGCGGCAACGCAGAAAAACTCCTTCACAAAACCCCTTAGCCCGCTGTAGACGATGCAGGCCAGAAGGAAAAAGACCGTAGCTATATCGAACCAATAAAGTGACATCCGGTTCATTGTGTTTTAAGTCTTGCGCTATAATCAAGTGAAAAATGAAGATAATCGACAAGTACATTCTCGGGCTTTTCCTTAAAATATTTTCCGCAGTGCTTTTGGCTCTTCTTACCCTTTTTACCGTAATAGCTTTTTTCGATAATGTCGACGATTTCATTAAATACAAGGCAACTTTGCCGCAGGTTACCGCGTACCTCTTTTTCCGTCTTCCGGAGGCCCTACTTCACATGGCGCCGATGGCCGTCCTTATTGCCTCCATCCTCACATTCTCGCTGATGTCCAGAAGCAGGGAAGTTATGGTTATGATGTCATGCGGATTTTCGGCGTTAAGGATATCGGCTCCGGTTCTTAGCGCCGCCCTTGCCGTATCTTTTCTTTTAATGCTCAACGTTGAATACCTCATGCCGGCGTCATGGAAGGAATCCAGCCGCATTTTCAGGGAGGATATAAGAAATATCAAGAGCGCAAGCGCGGATCGGAGGAATTTTATCTGGCTTAAAACCAGTAAGGGGAAAATATGGAACATCGCCCTTCTGGACACAGATACGGGCACGCTGAACGGCGTAACCGTCATCGAATTCTTGCCCGGATGGCGGGGGTTTGCCTCCATTACAACAGCCGCCAAGGCCTACAGAAATAACGGCGAATGGGTCTTCCTTGACGGCGCACGAAGGACGTTCCCCCGGGATGGCGGCTTTGAAGAAGATGTTTTTAGCAAAAGAAGTTTTGCCTTCGACATGGACTTCGAAGAGCTGGAGCAGGTGCAAAGAAAACCCCAGGAAATGAGCCTGAAAGAAATCAACGCGCACATAAAACGCGTGCGCGAAGCGGGTTATGACGACACCCGCTACGTGGTGGACATGTATTCGAAAATACTATTTCCGCTGGCGACTGTCGTCATGGCTTTTATAGCCGTGCCGTTCGGCCTTAAACCGCACAGGACGGAAGGCGTGCTTATGGGAATAGCGGTCGCGGTCTTTATAGGTTTTTTGTTCTGGTTCATTTTTTCGATGGGATTGTCTCTCGGCTACAGCGGAAAGCTGCCCCCGGCCCTTGCCGCCGGAGGGGCGCATCTCCTTTTCCTCCTCGCCGGTTCGTACATCATGATATCGAGCCGTTACCCGCGGGCCGGTTTTTTCTCTTCGTTCCTCCCTTCGTTCCTCCCTTCGTTCCTCAGGACAGGCAGGACAGGCAGGACAAGCGGAAAAGCCGGGGATTAGCGGGAATAATATCTATCGTAGCGCTTATTCAGTGTTTAATTGATACTTAATAAACCCTTATAGTGTTAATATTCTTCAATACTCGTCTTTAACATAAGACGTTATAGTTAATTTTTATTTTAGGATATAGAAGAAAGGCAGCATGAAATTTGAAAAGTTGAATCTTGACAAAAAATTACTCCGGGCTATCGACGATATGGGATACGAGCGTTGCACGCCCGTTCAGGAGCAGACGTTTCCGGAAAGCCTTACCGGGCGCGACGTAAGCGTTCAGGCGCAGACAGGCACGGGCAAAACGGCGGTATTCCTTGTAACTTCCCTGCAACGGATGATTTCGCAGATAGACCTGGGCGGAAAACTGCGCGTCCTGATTCTCGTACCCACGCGCGAACTGGCGGTACAGGTGGAAAAACAGGCGAAGCTCCTTTGCAGTCATGTTTCGTACAGGGCGTTGTCGATGTACGGCGGCGTCGGTTACGACAGGCAGGAAAGGGCCGTAAGGGACGGCGTGGAAATAATCGTCGCCACTCCCGGTAGGCTTATCGATTTCATTAAAAGTAAAAAGCTGGACCTGTCCACCGTAAGGTACATGATAATCGATGAAGCTGACAGAATGATGGACATGGGCTTCATGCCGGACGTAAGGTACATACTGAAAAAAGCTCCGCCAAAAGAAAAAAGGCACACAATGATTTTTTCCGCAACGCTTGATTCGCGCATACGAAGGTTGGCCGGGCAATACATGACCGATCCCGCGGAAATCGAAATCGAGCCGAATCAGGTGACAGTGGAAAACGTAAGGCAGACGCTCTTCCACGTAAGCCGCGAGGAAAAGATACCGGCCATACTGTGGCTCGTTAAAAGGGAGCACATTACCAAGGGACTAATTTTCACCAACATGAAAAGGACTGCGGAACAGGTGGGCTTCAAGATGGATGGCAACGGCATAGAGGGCGTCGCGGTGATAACGGGCGACATCGACCAGCGAAAGAGGCTTCGGATTATTGACGGATTCCAAACAGGGAAGGTAAGAATTCTCGTTGCTACGGACGTGGCCGCGAGGGGACTGCACATAGACAACATTACCCATGTTATCAACTACGATTTGCCGGAAGACGCCGCAAATTACGTCCACCGTATAGGCCGCACGGCGCGGGCTGGCGCAAAGGGCGTTGCATACACCCTTGCGTGCGAAGACCTTGTGGAAAATCTTCCGAGCCTCGAAAGGTTTATCGGCCAAAAAATCGACGTCGGCATGCTCGACGAAAGGCTGCCGAAAGACGAAGCGGGCTACTATCGTTCGGCAAGGCGCAGCGCGCCGACAGGACGTGGAGGAGGACGGGCGCGGGGCGGCGTTTCGTCGGCTCCGGCAGACAGGAAGCGCCCGGCGCAAATGCGCGAAACATCCGGCGCCGCCGATAGGGGGAAAGCACCAAGCAAAAAACCTTATAGCAAAACCGGTTTCAAAAAAAGCGACGCCCGTCCGGCCGCGACAAAGAAAACTGGTTCTGCAACGCGCAAAAAAACCATGAGCCATGCCGAACGTATGGAACATTACAAAAAGAAATACGGCGAATCGTTCAAGGCAAAATCCGGCGCGAAATCAGGCTCGAAAACCGCCGCGAAGACCGGCGCGAAGTCTGCCGTGAAATCGGGCGCAGCGAAAAAGAAAAAGGGCTTTTTTAGCAAAATCGTAGGCAGGCTTAGGAAAAGATAACCGACCCGTTAAGCGCGGGTAGGTTCTTAATCGATCGTTGTGCTACAATTCCCACCGTGAGAAAGTATCCGAGACAGCCGATCAAGGACTGGCCGGAAAACGAACGTCCGCGCGAGCGCCTGATTCGCTACGGCGCAGACGGCCTCAGCGAGGGCCAGCTCCTATCGATAATCATCGGTTCGGGTTCGGCGGCGCACGGGAAATCCGCGCTCGATATCGCAAGAAACCTTATCGAAATTTTCGGAAGTCTCCAAGAGATCGAATCGGCAAGCGTCACCGAACTTTGCAAGGTGGATGGAATGGGACAGACCAAGGCGGCGCAGGTAAAGGCCGCGCTGGATTTGGGAAAACGGATGGTCTCCGAGGATCACTCACCATACGGCAGGCAGTTTACCACAAGCGAAGACGTTTGCAATTATTTCGCGCCGTTCTTAAACAACAAGAAAAAGGAAATATTCAAGATAATCCTTCTCGATAACCAGAATTTCATGATGCGCGACGTAACAATATCCGAAGGGTCTCTTACCGCCAGCATCGTGCATCCCAGGGAAGTATTCAAGCCTGCTATAAAGGAATCTGCCGCCGCCATCATCCTGGTGCATAACCACCCAAGCGGCGATCCCAAGCCCAGCCAAGAAGACAAATCGATAACGAACAAACTGGTTACAACAGGCGAGGTGGTGGGTATCAACGTTTTGGACCACGTTATTATCGGCAAAAAAGGCCATTTCAGTTTTTGTGACGAAAGGCTCCTCTAATGCCGTACGCAGACCTTTACAGGAAACTGAAAGAAAAAAAACCGGCGTCGGTTGTCATTGTAGGAGACGTGATACTGGACCACTATCTTGGAGGTGAGGTAACGCGCGTGTCTCCCGAAGCGCCGGTGGGTATAGTCGATTGCACATACGACGAATTCAAACCGGGCGGCGCGGCCAACGTTGCCGCAAACCTCAAAATGCTAGGATGCGGCGTAAGCCTTCTTGGAGTTACGGGCAACGATGAAGACGCGCGGACCTTAAAAAAGCTCCTCAAAAAGGAGGGGATAAATTCTAAAAACCTCGTCTCCTCGCACGACAGGCCCACGATAAAAAAAACGCGCGTGATGTCGCACGGCCAGCAACTTCTTAGAATCGACAGGGAAAAAAGAGACCCCGTACCAAAGAGCGTGGAAAACAAACTCCTTTTACTTTTCAAAAAAGAACTTAGAAAATCGGCCGGGGTGGTGTTGTCCGACTACAACAAGGGAATTTTAACAAGAAGGCTCTTGCGCGAAATAATCGCTCTTGCCAAAAAAGCAAAAAAGCCGGTGATTGTGGACCCCAAAGGCGATTCTTTCGCCAAGTACAAAGGCGCCGATATCATTACGCCCAACAGGACGGAGCTGGAAAGCGTATCCGGCTTGGCCTGCAAAACAAAAAAAGAGATCGAAAAGGCCGCAAGACTGCTTATAAAAAAACATTCCATAAACACCGTGCTTGCTACGCTGGGAGCGGACGGCATGGCTCTTTTCCCGAAAAACGGGGAAGGCAGGTTCTACCCGACGCTTGCCAAGGAAGTATTCGACGTAACCGGCGCGGGAGATACGGTGGTGGCGGTACTCGCCGCTTTCGTGTTCGGCGGGCTGCCGCTGGAAGATGCCGTGCGCCTTGCAAACTTCGCGGGGGGACTGCAGGTGGCGCATCACGGCGTTGTGGGCGTCGGAACAAAGGAAATCGCAAAAAGCCTCGCCGGGGAAGCGGGTCACACCGAACTTAAAATCATAGACGCTAAAACCGCCGCAGAAATTTCCCGCACGCTGAAAAAACGCGGGAAGAAGGTGGTCTTTACAAACGGGTGCTTCGACCTCCTTCATCACGGCCACATCAAATACCTGCAAAAAGCAAAAAAACTGGGCGACAGCCTGATGATCGGCCTTAATTCCGACACAAGCGTTAAAAGGCTGAAAGGCGCCGGGCGGCCGCTTTTAAACGAACACGACCGCTCGCACATCATGGCCGCGCTCGACTGCGTCGACCACGTGATAATTTTCGGCGAGCCTACCCCGATAAAGCTGATAAGAGCCGTAAAGCCGGACGTGCTGGTTAAAGGCGGCGACTATAAAGTCGACCAGATAGTCGGCCACGAAGAGGTGATGAAATGGGGCGGAACGGTAAAGACCGTAAAATATATCAAAGGCAACTCGACGACGGGAATTATCCAAAAGATGATGCGCAAAACGAAAAGATAATCAACCTTACAAGGTTGCGCCAACCCAAACTTTAATAAAAACTTTTTACAAAGACAGCGCTTTGAGCGCATTTCTTATAATTTCACCGACCTCGGCATCGGGCGTTTGGGAGCAAATTTTGGATACGGCTTTTTCGGCTTGCGGTTTTCTGTAGCCGAGATTTATAAGGGCGGCGACGGCGTCAACCGCGTTGCGTCCACCGTCTACAGAGATTTCCATTCCGGCATCGGGGCCGAACTTGTCCTTAAGCTCCATTATTATCCGCTCGGCGGTTTTTGGCCCCACCCCGGGCATGCGCGAAAAAGACGCCTTGTCCCTGTTTACTACCGCCGCTCGGATAACGTCCGCCTTCACTCCGGAAAGGATGGCGCAGGCAAGTTTTGGCCCTATCCTCGTTACGCCAATAAGTTTCAGGAACATCTCCTTTTCGTCCCTGTCGGCGAACCCGTAAAGATGCATCGCGTCTTCGCGGCTGATAGTGACAGTCGGCAATTCAACTTCCCGTCCCTTTTCTGGGAGCGCCTCGTAACCGTTTAGCGTGATGAACACCCTGTAACCAACTCCGCCGACGTCGATTACCGCCTCTTGCGGAGTTTTTTCAATAAGATTTCCCTTGAGATATGCGATCATAAGGCGGCCGTCTTTTTCAGCATCGGCGCGCTGTGAATGTGGCAGATGGCGATGGCCAGCGCATCGGTTATATCCAAGGGTTTGGGAATTTCCTTCATGCCAAGAAGGCGGCACACCATATCGGCCACTTGGGTCTTTTGAGCGTGACCGTTTCCGACAAGCGCCTTTTTTACCTGAAGCGCGGTGTATTCGTATAGCGGAATATTTTCTAAAAGGCCCGGCAGAATCGCCGCCGCACGCGCCTGTCCCAGCAAAAGGGCGGAACGTGGGTTCTTGGAAAAAAAGACATCCTCCACTGCCACCTCGTCGGGGCGGTATTTTTCGACTACCGCCGCTACGGTTTTAAAGATATGCGCCAGGCGCTTGGGAAGTCCGTCCGATGGGGGAGGCTTTATGACGCCGAAGGCGATAGCCTTTAACGCCCCGTTTTTTTCCTCGACAAGGCCGTAACCCGCCACGCGGCTCCCCGGATCAATGCCGAGAATCAGCATCGCTACCCGACCAGGGACTCCATGAGTTCGTCCGGAATATCGAAGTTGGCATAGACGTTCTGGACGTCGTCCTGATCCTCAAGAGCCTCCATCAGCCTGAGCAACTGCCTGCCCTTGTCTTCGGCAAGGGCTACCGTTGATTGCGGGATCATGGTGATCTGCGCCACTATCGGTTTGAGTTCCTTTTGATCGACGGCGTGCTTAACGGCCTCGAAATCTTCCATGGATGTTGTGACAACGTGAGTGTCGTCCTGTGTTTTAAGGTCTTCGGCGCCAGCATCCAGGACGATGTCCATAAGTTCGGTTTCGTCTATCTGGTCGGATGGAATAACTATCATTCCCTTTTTGGAAAACATCCAGTTCACGCATCCCGTCTCGCCCATACTGCCGCCGTTCTTTCCCAAGATAGCCCTTATTTCCGACACGGTTCGGTTCTTGTTGTCCGTGGTGACTTCAACAAGGATGGCGACCCCACCCGGACCATAACCTTCATATGTAATTTCTTCAATGGTCATTCCCGGCAATTCGCCGGTGCCTTTTTTAATGGCGCGGTCGATGTTATCGGCGGGCATGTTCGCGCCCTTAGCCGTTTGCATCGCGGTGCGAAGGCGCGGGTTTGTGGCGGGGTCTCCGCCGCCGAGCCTTGCGGCAACGGTAATTTCCTTGATTACCTTGCTGAAAAGTTTGCCCCTGCGCGAATCTGTAATCGCCTTTTTATGTTTTATCGACGCCCATTTGGAATGACCGGACATTTCTTAAATTCCCCTATTTAGAGTCAAATTAAAATTAAATGTTCCGCTAAGAGTCTAGCATAACCACCTGACCGTTTGAAGACGCCCAATGCGTGAATCGAAATGAAAGAAAAGCTTTATATGCGGCGGACTGCTTTACCGCCGGGAATATATTTTAGCGGATAGGCTAGCAAATTGTACCAAGATTAGTAAACAGTGGTCTAGCTATCCTATTCTTTTTGTAAAATAATTTCGCTAATTGCTTCAAGAAGTTTCTGCGTCTTGAAAGGTTTTGTTATAAGTCTGCACTTATACTGTCTGCGATAAGTTTCTATTTCAGGCTCAATAGCGCCGGTTGCCAAAATAAATCTTTTGAGATAATCAGGCCTATTTTTATGAAGCCACCTTCCTAATTCAAGGCCGTTCATACCCGGCATTTTGACGTCGCTGATAACAATGTCAAATTTCGATTGTTCAATCAGGTTTACGGCTTCCTCACCACTTGAAACTGATTGAACAGCTATACCTTCCTTCATCAGCACACGAGTTATCCATCCCCTAAGGATTTCTTCATCATCTACAAATAGAATCCGTTTGCCTTGAAGATCCGTCATTTCTCCTTTTTTGAGTTCAGGTTTTTCAACCCCTTCGTCATATATTGGGAGTGTGATGACGAACCTTACACCCGATTTCCCAATATTCTCCGCCCACATATTTCCGCCGTGATCTTGAATGATTCCATAGGAGACATAAAGTCCAAGTCCTGTACCTTCGCCGACTTTTTTTGTTGTAAAGAAAGGGTCAAATATCTTGCTGAGCAGCTTTTTGGGTACAGGAGGTCCGTCATTTTCCAAATTTACAACAATATTACTTCCTGACTTTTTACTTTTAATCGTAATGATACCTTTGCCATGCGCCTTCGTTATTTCGTAATGAAAGTTTAAAACTATATTCGTGAAGACCTGCTGTAGATGGTTTACATCAGCGTAAATGAAGGGAAGACTATCCTCATAATCTTTTATGATCTCGATACCGCTTGTTTTCAAACTATACTCATGCAGGCTTATAGAGTTTTCAAGGATATCGTTAATCTTTACGCTTGATTTTTCCGGTTTTTTCTTTCTGGTGAATCTCAACAGATTATTTACAATTTCAGATGCTCGCTCTGATTGGACTTTTATATTGTCTAAATCTTCCTTAATGTGCTGCGGCAGGTTTTCATAATCATCTTGCAAAAGTCCCGCATAGCCCAAAATAGCCGTTAGCGGATTATTCAATTCATGGGCTACGCCTGAAACAAACGTCCCTATAGAAGAAAGTTTTTCTGTGTGAATGAGTTGTTGCTCAAGTTTTTTGCGTTCGGTGATGTCTTGGATTGTTCCTATCATTTTGACTGGATTTTGATTTTCATCTAAAACAAGTTCCCCGAGGCCATGAACCCATCGTTCTTGCCCGTTATCCAACCGAATAATCCGGTACTCTTTATCAAACTTGTTGCGTTTAGCCAGAACATGGTTCATGAGATGGCTCTGCATTTCCGCTTTTTGTTCCGGATGAATAATTTGAAGCCATCCTTCTGTATCTTTAGTGAAAGCCTTATCTGTTATGCCAAATATCTCGTCCAGGATTTCAGAACTTGACCACATTCCGGACGAAACATGAAAAGTGTATGATCCAAGATTGGCGACTCTTTGCGACTCTTCAAGAAGACGGGAGCTTTCCTGAAGAGATTTCTCCACCCTTTTGCGCTCGGTGATGTCACGGGCAATCCCGAAAAGGCCGACAATATCGTCCTGATCATTTCTATATACGCCTTTTGTAACGAGCACGGTCTTTGTGACTCCCTTCGCAACAATATCTTCTTCGAATGTTTCAGTCTTCCCGCTGGCTAAAATCCTACGGTCATCTTTCATTATTTTCTTGGCGACGTGAGGCGGAAATAAATCCATATCGCTTTTGCCGATGGTTTCATCAACCGTTTTGCCAAAGGTGCCTGTGGCATGAGAGTTCAACATTATGTAATGACCTCGAATGTCTTTTACAAATACGAAATCCTTGCCGCCTTCTATGATGGCGTTTGTAAGATTGAAACTCTTTTTGAGCTCTTCCTCCGCTCGCTTGCGCTTGGTAATGTCATGTGCCGTGCCTTGGGTACCAATTACATTCCCATCGCCATCTTTTAACAGACGAGCATTGAAAACCAAGTTGCGAGAAGTTCCGGACTTTGAAATGTAAACAGTCTCATAACCTAATACTTCCTTCCCTTCAAACTCACTTTTAAATACCTTTAAATCCTTCTCTGCCTGTTTAGGAGTTTTAAATTCAGTGAATTTGCGCCCAAGCATTTCTTCCGATTTGTAGCCAAGAGTAGTTTCCCATGCCGGATTAAGATAGACAAAACGTCCTTCACGGTCACATTTGAATATTAGGTCTTGTGAGGTTTCTACAAGATCTCGATATTTGGTTTCACTTTCCCTCACAGCATCTTCCATCTTCTTGCGCTCGGTGATGTCCTTTGAAAATCTAATTAGCTTTGTTACCCTTCCCTTATCATCTTTAATTGGGTTTGTTGAGGATTCCCACCAAATTTCCTTTCCACTAGGTGTGGTGGAAACATACTCCAGACTTACCGTTTCTCCACATTTAGCTCTTTCTATGGCGTTTTTCATTGAAACTTTGAATTCTGCATTTATGTCTTCAGTGCAATCTTGGCCCTGGATTTCATCCACTCCTTTCAGTTCGTTAAGCCGTATGCCCCCCGGGCTCATATATAAATACCTGGCATCGAGACTTATGTAACAGATACAATCTGCGGAGTTTTCTATCAGTAATCTATATTGTTCCTCCGAATTGCTTAGGGCTTCTTCCAGTAGTTTTCGTCTGGTGATATCACGGATGATTCCCGTTGCGTACCACTTCCCATCCTGCTTGAAGGAGGAAAGGGAAAGTTCTATTGGAAACTCCTTCCCGTCTTTCTTTAAGCCTTCAAATTCGAACGTTTTGCCGATCAATTTTCCTCTACCGGTTTTCGTGAAGCCCGCAAGGCCTTTTAAGTGAGCCTTACGATATTTATTAGGAATGATGCATTCGTCTAACTTTCTGCCAATAACCTCTTTCGATTTATAGCCGAATATCTTTTCCGCCCCAGGATTCCAATAAGAAACAAGCCCGCTGGAATCAATTATGATTATCGCGTCTTTGGCGGATGCGGCGACTGCTATCAAGTGTTTATCTTTAATAGTTTGCGTATGTTTCTTTGCCGGTTTAACCGGTTTTTTCCGGGTAGCGCCTTTTGTCAGAATGCGAGAGGCAGGTTTTCTGGATTTTTTTGTTGTGCTTTTCTTTTTACTTTTCTGATTTGCGGATGTCTTTTTCAAACGGGCGCCGGCTTTTTTAGAAGATTTCCTTATCTTTGCCATTACCCCCTCGCATACTCGCAAATTTAACAACCGCTAAAAAACCAAATTCCTCCACGTGAGTTTTCATTTTACGCTATTAGAATATAAAAAAATAGTTGCTTTTCAACAGTCAGGTGCCGGTTTGTGTATTTAAATGAAGGAAGCAGGCTGTTATGGAATGATTACCTGTCTGGCAAATCGATGCATATCCAATTTGTTTATTAAATCTAATTAATATACAATTCACGTTACAAAAAGGTGCTTGGTAACAATAAAATGAGAAATACTGTTTTAATCGGCCATTCCAAAGGAATTGTGGAATAATCATGGAACACAATCATGGCCATAAAGAGCACGATCACACCAAGGATGTTGAGTCCAGTGGCCATGAACTAAACAATAAGCCCGACCTTTCCCAAAAGCAGGATCGCTTTAAACTTTCCGTTAGCGCCACGCTCCATTGTCTCTTGGGTTGCGGCCTTGGGGAGGTTTTGGGCATGGTTATCGGCGTGGCGCTTTCGATGTCTATCGTGAAAACGATCATCCTGGCGGTTATCTTGGGATTTGTGTTCGGATTTCTTTTAGGGATAGTTCCTCTTCTCAAAGCGGGGTTTGGCATAAAGAGGGCTTTCAAGCAGGTTGCGATAGCCGAGACGTTGAGCATTGCCGTTATGGAAACAGCGGAAATCCTTGTACAGGTCTATACGCCCGGCGTAATGGAAGCCGGACTTTCAAGCCCGATATTTTGGCTGGGAATGCTCCTCGCGCTAGCCGCCGGATTCGTCGCCGCGTTCCCGATTAATTATATAATGATCGGAAAAGGTGTAAGGCACATCCACTAGCATTTGGGCATATGACTGGCAACCGGCCAGTGATCGGCAAATAATCAGCTATTTCTCTTATAAATTAATGCGTTGGAAAACTCGACCATAGAAAATACTTGCAAGGCTGGCGTTGTGGCTGGCATTCTATCTCCCATGATTACGATAGAGTTCAAGTGTTTCGATTGCTTCAGCTTTGGGAGCCGAAAATGATACTGGCAAGCAGTCTGCAAAAGGCCTACGGGATGCAAACGCTTTTTGAAAACCTCTCCTTTCTTGTCAACAAAGGTGAGCGCGTCGGCCTTGTGGGGCGCAACGGCACCGGAAAAACGACTCTATTCAGGATGATATTGGGGGAGGAACACATCGACTCGGGCACGATATCAAAGCCTAAAGGCTATAAAATCGGAACGCTGGAACAGCATTTACAGTTTACAAAACCCAACGTTCTGGAGGAGTGCATCCAGGCTCTCCCGGCCGAGGAGGAGTGGGGCCACTACACTGCCGAGAGAATACTGTCGGGACTCGGCTTTTCGGAGGAAGACTTCAAAAAGGATCCATACAGTTTCAGCGGCGGGTACCAAGTGCGGATAAACCTTTGCAAAGCGCTTGTGGGAAACCCCGATATGCTCCTGCTTGACGAGCCGACCAACTATCTGGATATCATCTCGCTTAGGTGGCTCAAGAAATTCCTTACGGCGTGGCCCGGGGAGATGATGATAATAACCCACGACCGCGATTTCATGGACAACGTTACTACGCACTCCATGGCGATATACAGAAAGCAGGCAAAAAAAGTGCGTGGGGATACCATAAAACTTTATGAACAGATAATCCAGGAAGAGGAAACCTACGAACAAACCCGCCAGAACCTCGAAAAAAAGAAAAAGGAAATGCAGGCGTTGGTCGACAGGTTCAGGGCAAAGGCATCGAAGGCCGCGATGGCCCAATCGCGCATAAAGATGATAAAAAAGATGGGAGCCATGGAAAGACTGGAAGACGAAAAAAGGCTCGGCTTCAGGTTCAACCATCTCAAATGCCCGGCCAAGACCGTAATGACTCTAAAAGATATCTCGTTTTCTTACGACGGGAAACCCGAAAACAACCTTTTTTCAAATATTTCGTTCCAGGTAAAGCGAAACGATAGAATTGCTATCATCGGCGCGAACGGAAAAGGGAAATCAACCCTTATTAACTGCCTTGCCGGAGAACTGGTACTAAGCTCCGGCTCGATAACCCGCCATCCGGAAGCAAGCTTCGGCCACTTCGGGCAGACGAACATAGACCGCCTTAATCCAAATAACCGCGTGGTGGATGAAATAAAAAGCGCCAACCCCAATCTATCCCTGCAGGCGGCCCACGCCGTCTGCGGCGCCATGTTGTTTGACGGAGACCTTGGCGAAAAGAAGGTAAAAGTTCTCTCCGGCGGCGAAAGAAGCAGGGTCCTGCTGGGAAAGATAATCTCGCACCCCACCAACCTTTTGTTGCTGGACGAACCTACACACCACCTGGACATTGAGTCGATAGAATCGTTGACCGACGAACTGGATGCCTACCAAGGGGCACTGGTACTCGTTACCCATTCGGAACTTCTGCTAAGGAGCCTTGCGGAAAATCTGATTATTTTTCACCGTGGCGGGGCGGAATACTTCCACGGCGGCTATGATGACTTCCTTGAAAAAATAGGCTGGGAAGAGGAGCCTGCCAAAAAGAAAAAGAGTGGAAAAAATGTGAGCAAAAAAGAAGCCCGAAAGTTAAGGGCGTTGGAGCGCCAACAGGCGACAGAGATAAAACCCGCCGTCAAAAGAAAGGGGCCAAGGCGAGGCAAAAACAAGCCGTTGCCGTAAAACCTTGCCGGAGCGGTAATTCAGGCGTTGAATAGATGTTTTCCAAATGAGAATCTAATTGATCGGCGCCTCGGCATATGATAGGCTTAAATTGGTTTGGGAATTAGGTTACATGGTGAATACCAGTAGAGTTCTCTCCCGATAATTAAGAAAAAAACCCGTGCCTGCTTCCCATTCTTCCAATTCAAAAAGGAGGAAACTATGGATAATCTTAAAAATCTCGATTTGGCCGTCCTGAAGAAAATTAGTATTTTTAAAGGCCTCGATGAAGAGCGGCTTTCCAAAATCCAGCCGCTTTGCCATTTGGTCGAATTCAAATGTGATAGGGCAATCCTTAGAATGGACAACTTTGCAGAAGAACTTTTCTTTGTTATCGAGGGGAAGGTAGATATCAAGCTTGATCAGCCTGCCATAAATCCTTCTGATGGAACGATAGACCATTCAGTCGAGGCAGTGACTATCGCTACAGTCCAAGCTGGGGAAACCTTTGGCTGGTCCAGTATGGTTGAACCGCATACCTACATTTTGTCGGTCTACTGCGGTTCCGAAACATCCGTCCTCGGCAAAATATTGGCAAAAGACCTGCGCAGCATCTTTGAAAATGACCCACTGATTGGTTATGTAGTCATGAACAACCTTGCAAAAGTGATATCGGATAGATGCCGCGCCCTTCAATACGAGGTGTTAAGGCACGGCCCCTGGCAGTGATGCAGCAGTGGAGATTTGCTCCACAAAAGTTCATTGCAAAGTAAGGCAAAGAACCCTTACTTAAAACCGTTGCCGTAAAACCTTGCCGTAAAACCTCGCCGGAGCGATAATTTAGGTATGGACAAATCTAAACTCAAACGCATTGACGATGTGCGGTGGGAAATCCCCAAAGACCGCAAAAGCGGGATGAAAGTTCCCGCGCGGATATTCGCAAGCAAAACGATGATGGACGATATCGACGATTCGGCCCTCGATCAGATTTCCAACGCCGCGTGCTTGCCGGGGGTGGTGAAACACGCGCTCGCCATGCCGGACATACATTCCGGCTACGGCCTTCCGATAGGCGGCGTAATGGCAACCGATCCCGATTCAGGTATAGTCTCGCCGGGAGCCGCCGGATACGACATCAACTGCGGCGTGCGCCTGATGCGCACCCCCCTTTCGCGGCAGGAAATTGCAAAAAAACTTCCCGATATGGCCGACTGGATGAAAGCAAAAATCCCGTGCGGCGTGGGAGTCGGCGGCAGGCTTGTCCTTTCAAAAAACGATTTCGAGCAGATCGCAAGATCGGGCGCGGGATGGGCCGTGAACAAGGGGTACGGCATCGACGACGACCTTCACCATACGGAAGCCCATGGACGCCTTAAAGGGGCCGACATACGCAATGTAAGCCATCAGGCCGTAAAGCGCGGGCGCAACCAGGCGGGAACGCTCGGAAGCGGAAACCATTTTTGCGAAATACAGTACGTCGATGAAATTTTCGATTACGAAAAGGCGCAGGAGTTCGGCCTGGAAAAGGGTCAGGTGATGGTGATGATACACAGCGGTTCGCGGGGATTCGGCCATCAAGTTGCCACCGACTACCTGAAGGTGATGGAAAAGGCTATGGCCAAATACCAAATTATCGTTCCCGACAGGCAGCTTGCCTGTGCGCCCGTGGACAGCCCCGAAGGGCGGGACTACCTGAGCGCCATGAACGTCGCGGCTAACTTCGCGTGGACGAACAGGCAGATATTAATGCAACTAGTGCGCGAAATATTCGCCGAAAAGCTCGGCATAACCGATTACAGGAAGATGGGGCTGATTTACGACGTGGCGCACAACATCATCAAGCTCGAAGAACACGACGTTAACGGAAAAATGAAAAAACTTATGGTTCACCGCAAAGGGGCCACGCGCGCCTTTCCCCCCGGCCATCCCGAACTTGCAGAAACGTACCGGCAAAGCGGCCAGCCGGTGATAGTGCCGGGCGACATGGGGCGGATGTCGTTCCTCCTTGCGGGCGCGCCCGGTGCGATGGAAGAAACGTTCGGGTCGACGTGCCACGGCGCGGGACGCCGGATGAGCCGCCACAAGGCGATAAAGGCGGCCAAAGGACGCAATATAGGCGACGAGCTGGCAAGACTAGGCATAGAAGTTCGCGCGCGCGGCAGAAGGACGCTTGAAGAAGAAATGCCCGAAGCCTACAAAGACGTATCGGAAGTCGTTGACGTTGTCGAAAAGGCCGGCCTTGCCGTTCCCGTCGCCCGCCTCAAACCTATGGCGGTTATTAAGGGGTAATAAACAAAGCCGAGGTTAAGATCTTAACCCCGGCTTTGAATAGTGTTCTTTTAAATCGTGGTGTTGTGCTTTTCGGCTTGGCTGATAAATTCGAGTTTTTCAGTGACTTTTTGAGCAGATGTCTGATTTTGCCCAAAGGTGAACTCTTTATACTTGATGTTGTGATCCTGAAATGTCTGGGCCGCAGCCTCTTTCGAATCGATTAAAATGCCGGCGTATTCGGGCTTTTCTTCCGCGAAAGCCTGTACGGAACCAAGACCAAGGACCATCCCAAAAACAGCCGCAAGCAAAATACCTTTATTCAACTTTCTCATTTTCTCTTAACCTCCATAATTGTAATTTTCATTAACGTTTAAGATTCTGTTTTCCCATGTGCACATCGGCATCTATTAATGCAATTGGTGTGCCACAATATAACTTATTGTTATTCTATGGTTTATGAAATTACAAATGGAACTTGTGAGGTATTTATAATGCGATAACCTATTTACGTGCATTGAAAAGGTGTCAATCGGCTGTTTTGGTAGGGTAAATTTACTTCAGATTCCTTCTGAGTCAAAAAGAAATTCCAATAAGGGTGGAACACATTATCAATCACCTGCCGCAAAATCCCCGTTGACGGGGGATGCCGGATGGCCTACTATTTTCCTTCAACTTTATTTGGAGACCGGATGACAGATTCGTACCTGCAAAAACTCTTCGCCCAACGTATAGGCGGCACGATGTTCGGCAAGGAAGATAAAATCTACAAGTTCGAAAAGATAAAGCGCGCCAAGCGCTCCGCCATGATGGAAAACCCCGATGTCGAGATGATCGACATGGGCGTGGGCGAACCGGACGAAATGGCCGACCCGAAAGTCGTAAGCGAACTTTCCGCGCAGGCAAAAAAACCTGAAAACCGGGGCTATACCGACAACGGAATAGTCGAATTCAAACAAGCCGCCGCAAAATATATGGAAAACGTTTTCGACGTAAAAGGACTCGACCCCCAAACGCAGATCAACCACTCAATAGGCTCGAAGCCAGCGTTAGCGATGATACCGGCGGCATTCATCAATCCGGGCGACGTAACGCTAATGACCGTGCCGGGCTATCCGGTGATGGGCACGCATACCGCCTATTACGGCGGCGAGGTTCACGGCCTGCCACTGGTGCGCGATAACGGCTTTCTGCCCGATCTCGACGCGATACCCGACGACATCGCCAGCCGCGCAAAACTCCTTTACATAAATTATCCGAACAACCCGACGGGAGCCGTTGCCACAGCGAAGTTTTTTGAAAGCGTTGTTAACTTCGCAAAAAAGCACGACGTTGCCGTCGTACAGGACGCCGCTTATGCCGCGCTGGTTTACGGCGGCCAAAAGCCGCTTTCATTCCTTACCGTTGACGGCGCAATCGATGTGGGGATAGAAATCCACTCGCTTTCCAAGGCGTACAACATGACCGGCTGGAGGCTTGCCTTCGTTGCGGGCAATCCGCTTTTGGTATCGGCCTTCGCCCATGTGAAGGACAACTGCGATTCGGGCCAGTTCGCCGCCATACAGCGCGCAGGTATAACGGCCCTTGAAAACCCGTCGATTACCGAAAAAACCGCCGCCAAGTACGAACGGCGTTTGAAGCTGATGGTGGAGGCTTTGCGCAAAGCCGGGTTCGACGCCGGTGTTCCGGGCGGCACGTTTTACCTCTACGTTCCCGCGCCCAAGGGGGCCCAAGGTACAGGAGGCGGCAAAAAATTCGCAAACGCGGAAGAGGCCAGCCAGTTTCTTATCCGCGAAAAACTGATTTCCACCGTGCCCGAAGACGCGCACGGGGCGTACCTGCGTTTTTCGGCGACGTTTGAAGCAAAAGACGAAGAAGACGAAAAAAGAGTTTTGGAAGTTATGGGGCAAAGACTTAAGGAGATACAATTTGAATTCTGATGCATTAGATTCCTATGAAAAAATGCCCGATGAAAAGAGGGTAGACGAAAACAAACCCCGGCTGGCCGATTCGCCGCAATGCGAAAGGGTCTTTATTTCCATCGGCTCCAACGCTGGCGAGAAGCACCTTAACGTGTGCGGCGCAATCGACGCGTTGGGACAATTGGACGTTACGGAGATTAAATCGGTGTCTTCCCTTTACCGGACGGAACCTTTTGAACAGGACAGTGACGCGTGGTTCATCAACTGCGTGGTGGAGCTTAAAACAATGTTGCCGCCGCTGGAGCTTTTGGACCGCATCGAGGAGATAGAGGTAAATCTGGGGCGTAAAAGCAAAAGGGGCAACGAGCCAAGAAGCATAGACATCGATATCGT
>SDBV01001924.1_pt1 | contig 31148 bp, 17 predicted proteins | sample 2277081 | NCBI WGS metagenome assembly SDBV01 (sample SAMN10402039, study PRJNA504765) | marine sediment metagenome | isolation source: marine sediment core GS10_PC15, 223 cmbsf | place: Arctic Ocean: Southern Knipovich Ridge | collected 2010 | reverse complement strand
GGGTATTATGCTCATATTCTGGCATTGGACAGCTGTATGGGGAAGTTGCAGAATGCACTTGAACAGGCCGGTATATCCGAGAACACAATCCTTGTTTTTACCTCTGATCACGGAGAGATGATGGGCTCGCAGGGCGTTCGTCCGAAACAGAAGCAGGTCCCCTGGGCCGAGTCCGTAAAAGTTCCCTTCCTGCTCAGGTATCCTGCCCGGTTTGGAAATAAGAAAATGGTTGTTGATGCACCCATTAATACACCCGATATTCTCCCGACCCTTCTTACACTTGCCGGATTACCAGTTCACGATGCCATTGAAGGTGAAGATATGAGCCGGGCCATTGAGAATAAGGAGGAAGCGGCTGACAAGGCGGCTCTCATTATGAGTGTCTCTCCTTTTGCGGGAAAAGCGGATGAATACAGGGGAATATATACTTCACGCTATGCATATGTAAAGACCCTTGAGGGACCCTGGTTTTTATTTGATCATGAGAAGGATCCGCTTCAGCTGGATAACCTGCTTGGTAAACCCGGGTATGAAGAATTGCAGAAAGACATGGAACGAATGCTGAATCGTGAACTGGCCAGGGCAGGAGATGAATTCTTGCCGAGGGAGTATTACATCGATAAGTGGGGATACAGGCTGACCGAGGGCGGTTACATTGATTATTCGGCAGGTGCTGAGTTTCAGGGACCGGGATTGAATAAATCCGGACAAGACTAACTAATACACTAAACAATTTTACTATGAGAAGAGTAATGTCAATTACAACAATTCTGGTGCTGATATTTCTATCGATATCATGTGCTGGGGAGGCTGACCCGGAAAAGAAATCGGACTTAAAAGAAATGGCCTATGAGGCAACATGGGAATCTCTGAAACAACACAGTACACCACAGTGGCTGAGGGATGCAAAGTTTGGAATTTACACACATTGGGGAGTCTATTGCTATACCGCCACCCGTGGGAATGCAACCTGGAACTCAAACGCTGCCTATTTCAGGCCCGAATCGGGTGCAGCCCGGGATTTTTATGAGAAGTTCGGTGAACTTACCCCGGAATTTGGCTACAAAGACCTCATTCCGGAATTTACCGCAGAGAAGTTCGATGCGGAAGAATGGGCTGATCTTTTTGCAAAATCCGGTGCAAAATTTGCCGGTCCCGTAGCCGAGCACCACGATGGCTTTGCCATGTGGGATACAAAATATTCAGACTGGAATGCAGCCAATATGGGCCCGAAAAGAGATATAGTAGGCGAACTCGAAAAAGCCATAAAAGCAAGGGATATGAAGTTTGTAACGGCTTTTCATCATGCTGCAAACTGGACGTTCTTTCCTGTCTGGGATACGACAAAAGACTGCAGCAATCCTGAATATTCGGGTTTGTACGGTCCTGTTCATAAGAAAGGCGAGATGCCGAGCAAGGAATTCCTGGATGAATGGTATGGAAAATTGACAGAGGTTGTCGATAAATACGACCCGGACTTTGTATGGTTTGATTTTGCCCTGGACAGAATACGTGAGGATTATGTGAAGAATTTTGTGGCTTACTATTATAATAAGGCGGATGAAAGAGGCAAAGAAGTTGTGATATCCTATAAAGGCCACGACCTCCCCCCGGGGGTGGCTTTATTGGATCATGAATTAGGGCAGGAGCCTGAATTAACTCATTACGAGTGGATTACTGATAATTCAATTGATGTTCAGGGTGCATGGGGTTATATCGAAGGATTGGATTATAAAACGGTTGACCGTTTGGTTGACAACCTGGTTGACAGGGTTAGTAAAAATGGTTATCTCCTGCTGAATATTGGTCCCAAATGGGATGGTACCATTCCCGAAGAGGCTAAAGCAGGGCTGCTCGGATTGGGTGAATGGCTGGATATTAATGGTGAAGCCATATATGGTACTAGATCCTGGACAAAATCCGGAGAAGGACCAACAAGTGTGAATTTAAACCAGAGAGAAGGAAAGGAAACAGGAAAGGTTGGTTTCAACGAATCCGATATTGTCTATACGAATAAAGACATCAGGTTTACTGTAAAGGGTAATACTCTTTATGCTACAATTCTGGACTGGCCCGAAGGAGATGTGATGATCAAAAGTTTAGTAAGGAAAAATGCTCCGGGATATTACATTTATCCGGAGGAGATTGCCTCAGTAACGATGTTAGGCGATGGGAAAGAACTTGATTGGGAATTGGTTGAAGGAGAAGGCCTGAGAATAACACCTCCCGAAACAAAACCATGCGAACATGCTTTTGTATTCAAAATAGTTCGTCAATATTAATGGATCAATAATAATCCAAGCTGTGAAAAAAACTGTATTGAGCTGTTTTGTACTACTGTTTATCATGGCTTGTAGCAATGATAAACAGAATATGGATGAAGAGCGGCATAAAAATGTAAAACGCGTAGGGATGGTAGTAAAGATTAAAAAGGAGATGGTGGAAGAGTATAAGAAACTGCATGCCGACAACAACCCCGGGGTACGTCATTTACTAAGCAAGTACCATATGCGAAATTTTTCCATTTTTATGGTACAGCTTGCTGATGGTGAGTGGTATGAGTTCGGGTATTACGAATACTGGGGCAATGATCTGGAAGGCGATATGGCAAAATTGGATGCCGAACCCGAAAATGCCAGATGGCTGGAACAATGTGATCCCATGCAGGAAGGGATTCTGCCCGGCCAGAAAGGATGGAAAGTAATGGACCGGATCTATTATAATTATTAGTTATTGCATTTAAGAATAAGTTGAACAGTCGATTTTGTATTTAGCTATGTTGACAAACCAATAATCGCTCGTCATGAAAAATTCAAAAGTAATTCCAATCCTGATCGTTTTTGTATTCGCAGTTTGTTCGGTTTTCGCGCAAACCGCAGATCTGAAACCGGAGATTCTGAAATATGAGCCATTTGTCTGGAAATCCCAGGCTCCTTCCGATTGTCCTTTTGAAGGTTCAGAAACCATCACCGGAATTAAATTTCTGGGCATCAAGAGCGGGTATCATTACGGTGACACCTGGTACCCGGCCTGGGCGGAGAATGATACATTATACTCTCCATGGACGGATGGAAAAACCAAAAGATTGGATGGGTATACAGACAACTCTCGGTCTTGGGTAGATCCAGTACATATTACAACTGGACAAGGGATTATTACTGGGGACGACCCCCTAACTATGAAAGCATACAGCATTGGGCTTCATCATAAATCTCCTGCTTTCCCTTATCACGGTCGCTATCCTGCAGGCTCATTAATCTATAATGGGACTTGGTACTACGGTACCTACTGTTTGGATCCTGCGGGCTATACGAGATATGGTAAAAATGACACAATTAACTGGCCTTGGATGGGGCCCTTTGTTGGATTTCGATATTCAAAAGATTATGGCCATACCTGGAACGAATGTCCACATACCCCGGAAAATCCAATTTTTGGTGAAAGCGGCCGTAACGCTTATCCTGTAAAAATTGGTGCTCCCCATTTTGTCGATTTTGGTAAAAACATGGAGCATTCACCGGATGGGAAAGCCTACCTGGTAGCGCATGGGGCTGATATTAATGACCCCGATCCAAAAGGGGCCTGGAACAACAGTTGGATCACCGGAGACCAGGTTTATCTCATCAGGGTAATTCCTTCGGAAGAGAATATCAACGATGCATCCAGGTATGAATTTTATGCAGGGAAAGATGAGAAGGGTGATCCGGTGTGGACCCATGATTTTGAAATGATCATGCCCCTGCTGGAGTGGAATAATAATATGGGTTGTGTTACCATCACGTATAACGCCCCGCTTAAGAAATATATAATGTGTGTTACCGACGGGGGTAATACATATTCAAAAATGAATACTTATTTGCTGGAATCTGACAAGCTTACCGGCGAGTGGAGGCTGATAACGTATATGAAGTCTTTTGGTGAACAGGGATATTTTGTAAATATTCCGACCAAGTTCATCAGCAACGACGGAAAAACAGCCTGGTTGCTTTACTCGGGGAATTATTGGGACACGGTGAATGGTGAAAACAATGGTGTAAATCCTCCGGGAGGCCATTATGGAATGACGTTTCAGAAAATTCAATTGTTAATTAATAAATAGAAATCATGCATAAACCCGGCAACTTATTACTGGCAATAGTATTGATTATTGTACCTGCAGGTAAGCTCAGAGCCCAGGTAGAGAAGGCAGGACCCTTTACCCAATTTGAGAACCGGTTACAATGGGAAAACGAGGGCGAATTATACTGGCTGGATGCATTCGGACCGGATGCCCTCCGGTTCAGGAGTTCAAAAAGCCTCCGGATTACCGACCAGGACTGGAACCTGCTGCCCCAGTTAGACATTCAGCTTGAAATATCCATCAGCGAGGGCAGGGCAGTCGTAAAAAACGGGAAGATCAGGGCAGAAATAGAATCGCGCCGGGGGAGGATTACCTATCTGAACGATAAAAACGAGGTATTGCTTCGTGAAGCCTATCACCACCACCACCCTCAATTTGCCCGCCAGTATAAAAGCAAGGGGAGCGATCATTTTGAAATGAAAGTGACTTTTGATGCGGACAAAGACGAACATTTGTATGGGATGGGGCAATATCCCAATGACTGCCTCGACCTGAAAGGAACTGTGCTGGAACTGGCACAGAAGAACACTCAAATTTCCATCCCATTCCTGCTTTCGAGCAAAGGCTACGGATTCATCTGGAATAACCCTGCTGTGGGCCGTGCGGAATTATCCCTGACCCATACAAGTTTTTATGCTGAATACACAAGGCAGATGGACTATATAATATTTTCAGGTGATACACCTGCAGAGTTGGTGACCCGGTATTCCACTTTCACGGGGACAAGTCCGAAGATGCCTGAATTTGCAACCGGATTCTGGCAGTCAAAGCTCAGGTATTATTCCCAGGAGAATTTATTATCGGTGGCCCGGGAGTACAAGAAGCGAAACCTTCCCATTTCTGTTATTGTTGCCGATTTTTATCATTGGCCTGTAACGGGGGACTGGAAGTTTAATCCTGAATTTTGGCCCGATCCTGCCGGAATGATCAGGGAACTGGATGAGATGGATATCAAGCTGGTCGTTTCAGTCTGGCCGACACTGGCACCCCAGAGCGAGAATTATGCAGAATTCAGGAGGAGGAACTTTACCATTCGCCCGGAATATGGGAACAACCTGTTTTTAAAGGTAAACGATGATCTCACCTATGTGGATGTGACCCATCCCGAAGCCAGGAAAGCCTTTTGGTCCAGGCTCAAGGAAAATTATTACGACCTGGGGGTCCGAATGTTCTGGATGGATGAGGCCGAACCCGAAATCGAACCGCTTGAATATCATAATATCCGCTACTACCGGGGAAACGGCCTTGAAGTGTCATGTCTGTACCCGTATCATCTGTCTCAGGCCATTTACGAAGGACAGAAAGAAAGCGGCCAGGAAGAGATCATCAACCTGACACGAAGCGGATGGATAGGCAGCCAGAGGTTTGGGGCAGTTTTGTGGTCGGGTGATATAAACGGTGATTTTCCCACCCTGAGAAAACAGGTGAAAGCCGGATTAAACATCGGGCTCTGCGGGATACCCTGGTGGACCACCGACATCGGAGGTTTCTGGGCAGACCCTCAAAACGAAGATTATAAGGAAGTATTGATCCGATGGTTTCAATACGGTACCTTCTGTCCGGTGATGAGGATTCACGGGGTCAACAGGCCCTTTCAGCAGATCGAAGGCCAGCTGACAGGTACCGGAGCGGATAATGAGGTATGGAGCTTTGGTGAAGATGCCTTCGAAATAATGTCTCATTACCTGGATGTCCGGGAAAGGCTGCGCCCCTACATTCAAAGGCATATGGATATCGCTTCCAAAGACGGGACACCGGTAATGCGCCCTCTTTTCTACGATTTTCCCGATGATGAAAATTGCTATACTATTGAAGATCAGTATATGTTTGGGCCTGACATCCTGGTTGCACCCGTAATCAGCGCCGGTGCGAATTCAAGGCCCGTCTACCTTCCCGGGGGATCGGATTGGACGGATGCTGCAACGGGGAAAAAATACAAAGGAGGCCGGACAATCGATTATAAGGTTTCGATTGAGAACATTCCTGTATTTACAAGGAACGGGATGGACTTTAAATTGTGATAAATATGCAGCATGACAAAGAAAATCATTTATGCAATTACTGCGCTAAGCTTTCTGGTAAGCCTTTCAACACTTGCACAGGGACCTCCGGGCTATACTGAATGTGAACCGGAACAAAACTTCACCGAACCCTATAATGTGGCTTTTGGAAATGCGGGCAGCTATAAATACCTGTTTAACCAGACCGGCCCCTTCCTTTTTTCCCGCGGACAGTTTTTCGGGGGAAGAAGTCCGGGTGATCCGGAAAAATGCTGGTGCCAGAAAATCAGAGGAATGGACGTTGATACTCCATCAGCCAGGCTGGCCGGGGCATTTGCAGTTCTGAAAAACCATATTGAAGGCGGGGACATCCTGTCGGTACGGGAAATACTTGAACAGGACTCCATAATCCAGGCCAATATCTCAGCAATAGGGATCCGGAAAAAGATCGTTGCACAGGCTTTTGATCTTGTGGCTGCCTATGAAAAAAATATGGGTCCCCTGTTCAGGAATGAGGCCGGCACAGTTCTTCCTAGGAAACAGGAGGGTGGCAAAGAAATCCATTATGCCCTTTTTTATATACAGGATGCCATCACAAGATCGTACTGTTCCGCCAATCTGGAAGCGTTCCCGGAGGTGTACCAGGGTGCATATTTCAGGACATCGGAGTACTTTCCGGGTAAGGTTGGTCCTCCGGAAGATCCTTCAAATGTCAACATAGTCAAAGTAAATGCAACCCAGGCACCCAACTGGGGCACACCAATCTATTTCCACCGCGATGCTCCGTCTCGCCGGCCAACCGGTACTTATGTGGCACCAGGATCCATAGTAAAAATAAAATTCCCCTCAAAGGTTGTAAACAAGGGATTTTCAATCCGGATCGGCACGCATTACTGGGATCTGAGATACAGGAACCGCATGGCAAGACTGGATCGGGCGACTATCATTTACCCTGTTAATAATGAGACAATTAGTGTGGGATCTCCCCTGGGTGGCAATATCTATTTTGAAGTCCCCGAAGGTCTGGATGAGGGTGAAATCTCCCTGGAAATAACAGGTGCAGTGCGTGCTCCCTTCTTCTCCGCAAAAAGTTCCCATAAAACCAGCCTGGAAGAATGGCGGAATATTGAACGCCACCATCCGGGTGCCTGGGCTGACTTTGAATCCGATAAATTTTTAATGCAGGTGCCGACAAGCTGGATTTATGATTTTGATGACCCGGCGACCATGTTGAGGGATTATGATATTGCTATGGATGTTATTAATGATTTGCTGGGTAAACCCAGGATCCACGGAACCCATACCATGTTCAGGCATGTAGATATTATTATGCGTGAGGGTTTCCATACACCGGGGTATCCTATGATAAATGTTACCTATGATCCTGACGACCCGACTGACGGAAAAGGCACACAAACAATATTGGGAAGGCCCCAATACCAGCCCTGGCAGATTTTCCATGAACTGGGTCACTCTCATTATCCTTCATTTTTTGTGAACGAAGTAGAATCCATTGTCAATTTACTCCATGTTGCAATTGCAAACCAGGGTTTTGAGATGGAACTTGATTCCGCTTTTGGCTGGTCGATTGTCAACCGGTATGATATTACCCTTGATGTAGCCGCCACCACATTGATGATAAGCGAACCTTTCAGAAAGAATGAACCCTTGGGCTGGGACCGGATGGCATACCAGCACCGGGGTCATGGGAAATACGTGGATGTTGCCCGCCTGTTCGGCTGGGAAGCAATCGGCAAAATGTATAAGAAAATAAGCGAGGACTATAACCGGGGGATCGTTATTAAGAAAACCGAACACCCTACCGATGACCGGATTTTGCGCATGTCTGTTGCTGCCGGGGCGGACCTGCGCCCATTATTGCATTTTTGGGGAAGGCCGCCTGAAGATAATGTATCGCTGGGAGACTCCATTAATACTGCCGGTCTGCCTGCATCGCAACGCATTTATGATGCACTGGAGCATTACAAAACCATTGTGCCCAAAAACCTGAAAAAGTGCCAATTGCACGCCAAACTTATGTTTCCAGGGGAGGGCCATCCATCCCATGAAGGTCATGACCTGGAGCGGGATCATGCCTTTGCCTATGATAATTGGAACAGATCCTATGCAAAAGAAACACTGGATCAGATTGAAAGGATACAAAACCTGTACTATCCTGACGGCCGTCCAGATGAAGATCAGGAATAAAAATTGTCAACCAGCTGGTATTGCAAATCTTGATGAATGGTATTTATTGACAAGCTCATATTTGTACTTTACGGAATAACGATCATAGCCATTGGTAACTGGGTTGCCCGCTCAAAAACCGGAAAAACCGACAGCAAAGACTATTTTTTTGCCAATAAAACCCTGCCATGGTACCTGGTAGGAACTTCCATAATTGCCGCAAATATATCTGCCGAACAATTCATCGGGATGTCGGGATCGGGCTATGCTATGGGTCTTGCAATTGCCACCTATGAATGGATTGGAGCATTAATTCTCATAATTGTTGCAAAGTATTTCCTCCCGGTTTTTATAAGGAAGAATATTTTTACCATGCCCCAGTTTCTGGCGCTTCGGTACGACAACCGGATAAAGACCATTCTGGCTGTATTCTGGCTGGCCCTCTTTGTTTTTGTAAACCTGTCGTCAATCCTCTATCTCGGAGCCATAACACTGAGATCCATTTTTGATATACCGATGCTCTACGGTATAATCGGACTTGCAGTATTTTCATTGCTTTATACTGTAGTAAACGGGCTGAAAGCAATTGCCAGCACAGATATTGTACAGGTATTATTCCTGTTTGTCGGGGGACTCATAACCACCTTTTTGGCGGTTAACAGGGTAGGGAATGATACCGGAGTCATAAACGGATTCCAGGCGATGTTCGAGCAAATACCTGATAAATTCCATATGATCGTCAGACGGCCGGATGAAAACTTTATTTACCTGCCAGGTGTCAGGGCAATATTTGGAGGAATATGGATTGCAGCCATCTATTATTTCGGTGCCAATCAATACATTATTCAGAAGGCCTTTGGTGCCAAAAGTTTGAAGGAAGCCCAGAAAGGAATGTTATTTGCCGGCTTTCTCAAACTTATTTTACCCTTTGTTGTGGTCATTCCGGGCATTGTGGCTTTTGCCCTGAATGCAGATATCACCAAGCCGGATGAAGCTTATCCATGGTTACTTGAAAACATTGTGCCGACTGGCATCAAAGGCTTGATTTTTGCCGCCCTGATTGCTGCCATCGTATCTTCATTCTCTGCAATCATAAACTCTGCCTCTACCATATTCACAATGGATCTGTATAAGCCTTATTTCAATACAAAAGCGACCGATAAAAAAATGGTTTTTGTGGGAAGGCTTTCCTCGGTTGTATTTGTATTCCTCTCAGTTCTGGTAGCGGGTAGCCTTGGCAATCTCGAGCAGGCCTTCCAGTTTATCCAGGAATACACCGGAATGGTTAGTCCCGGGATAACCGCCATTTTTGTTCTGGGAATGTACTGGAAGAAAACCACCTCAACCGCTGCCTTCTGGGGAACCATTCTATCCATTCCGGTCTCAGCCGGGTTGAAGTATCTTTTCCCTGAGATTCCATTTCTGGACCAGATGCTGATATCCTTCTTTTTGGTTGCGGGCATAATTATAGCCATTTCATTGTTTGGACCCAGGGAATCAGGCAAGGGAATTGAACTGCCTGCGGGACTGTTCAAGACGGAAAAATCATTTAATATTTTATCAATCATAATAATAATGGTACTGGCAGGAATCTATACCATATTCTGGTAATCTGAAAAAATGAGAAATATGACGCCGAGAAAAAACTTATTACAGCTGTACAATCGTGAAGGATTTGTAAATGCCCCTGTTGGATTTATTTTGTGTGACAGCCTCGAAGAGGAATTTAAACAGCGATACCCTGATGCAAATAGTTATCAGGATCATTTCAACTTTCCATACAGAATCATTGCTGATCCCGGTTTTCCATGGAACTTCGACAATCTTGATATGATTCCGGATCAGTTGAACTATGACTGGAGCAAATATTATCCGGAAGGATTTGAATACGATGTGCAAATTGATGTCTGGGGAATTGCGCATGAAGAAAATCCAAATTCAATGCATATGACTAAGATGCATCATCCTATGAAAAATTTTTCCTCCCTGGATGAAATGAAAGCCTACCCTCTTCCCGATTATACAAATGTTGATTTTTCTCCATTGAAAAATAAGATGGACAAGATTCATGATCAGGGATTGGCCGTTTTTGTGTGGCAGGAGTGTACCATTTGGGAAACCGCCTGGTATTTGCGAAGTATGGAGAATTTAATGATGGACATGGCGATGGGGGACGAAAAAGCAAGCTGGTTGTTGGATCAAATAACAGAAAAGGCATGTTATCGGGCTGAAATATTTGCAAGACAAGGGGCTGATATTCTTGGACTTGGTGATGATGTTGGGATGCAGGTATCTATAATGATGTCTATCGGGATGTATCAGGAATGGCTGAAACCCAGGTTGGCGAAGGTTATTCAGGCTGCAAAAAATGTTAATCCTGATATTCTGATCAGTTATCATTCATGTGGATACATTGAACCCTTTATCCCTGATCTTATCGAGATTGGAGTGGACATACTGAATCCGGTACAATCCGAATGCATGGATTTCGAAGAAATTCACAATAAATACGGTTCAAAGCTTTCTTTTAACGGGACCATCGGAACGCAGAAACTAATGCCCTTTGGCAGTCCCAAAGAAATAAAGGAAGAGGTCAACAGAAATCTTTCAATTTCAGGTGAAAATGGGGGACTATTCTGCTGTCCGACACATTATCTTGAACCAGAGGTACCCTGGGAAAATATTGAAGCTTATGTTGAAGCATGCAATAGCTTTAAATTTAAAATGGAATCATGAAAAAAAGAACTTTTTTACTTTTGGGTCTATTCTCATTACAGTTTATTGGGTTTAGCCAGAATCCAATCCTTCCCGCCGAGGAGGGAGTTACGGATCCCCATATTCGAATCTATGACGGGACAGCCTATATGACCACTTGTCACGACAGGTCAATTGATAATGAATGGTTCAATATTGATCACTGGAGGATGTATTCATCTGAAGATCTGGTTAACTGGAAACTTGAATATGCGTTGCAACCCGAGGAGACTTACATCGGTACTCCTTACGATCAATGCTGGGCCACAGATTTCATTAAAAAGGATGGTAAATTCTACTGGTATTTCTCGGAACATAACCACGGGGTGGGGGTGATGGTGGCCGAATCCCCCGGAGGACCATGGACGGACCCACTGGGAAGGCCATTGCTGAAGGAAGGCGAGGTACCGACCGATCCCTACGATCCGGGCATAGTTGAATTCGAAGGTGAATATTATATATTTTTCGGAGTCTGGGATTTCTACATCGCCAGGTTGAATGAAGATATGATCTCTCTGGCCGAACAACCCAGGAAAATTGTAATTAACAATCCCCGCGGCCCCTACAACCAGGATGGACTGAATACTGAAAATCCAACGGATGATAAACCATTCATTCATATCCATAAAGGGAAATTCTATCTTTCATGGGGATGTTTTTATGCCATGTCCGATAATCTTTTCGGTCCCTATGAATATGTGGATGTCATCCTGAATGATTCGAGTTTTGCCGAAGGATATAAAGAACCAACATGGCCAAATGGCTATAAGCAGGGGAGGCATGGCTCATTTTTTGAATTCCATAATCAATGGTATTTTGCATACGATGATATGAGCCAGACAGGGACCAGGTTTTTCAGAAATTCATTTATCTCTTATGTACATTATAGAGAAAACGGGGAAATTGCTCCTATCCGTGTAGATGGTACCGGTGTGGGACAGTACGATGCAAGCACAGGAAGTATTGAGGCCGAAGATTATTTTAAAGCCTCGAAGATTTCCAAGGTTGAAACCAGGGAAGGAGGATTTATGGTTGCGGATATCGGGGATGGGGACTTCCTGACATATCCCAACATTCAGGGTCTTGAAGAAAAATCCAGGATTGAGTTCAGGATATTGGCGCCGCAGGGTGCTGCCATTGTGATTCATCAAGGATCTCCCGGGGGTGATATCATCGCATCATACAAACTTAAAAAGTCCAGGGCCCAAACCGGTTCTGTTACCTACACCTTTGATTTTCCGCCACAGGAGGGAAAGACAAGCCTGAGTTTTGTGTTCAGGGGGAAAAAGGATAAGTTGCTGAAATTTGATTCATTTTCTTTCCATTAATTTCCATCTTATAAATCCAGGCCTATGTCGTATCAAAGAATGCTGCTTGTTTCCCTGCTAATGGTTTTAATTGCCAGCAATAGTGCCGGGCAGGGCAATACTACTAAACTGTCAGCCCAGGCTAATAATGAGGTTTTTCCGGGAGCGGATGAAAATACACTGTCCCTTTCCCAGTATTTTTCCTGGATCAATAATACCAATGAAGGAAGTACGGAGGAGCAGACTTTGATCAACCTGGAATTCTTCAACTGGCTGAAGGATGAATATGGAATGATCCTGGATATCTATGTGATCAGTGCCGGTGCAATAGACAAAGGTTTCTGGTATGGAAGCATGGAATCGGATGAATTCAGGACGCAGTTCCCGAATGGATTTGAGCCGATTTACAGGAAAGCAAAAGAGATGGGTACCCGCCTGGGAACATGGGGCGGTCCCGATGGATTTGGCGATACCCCGGAGGAGGAGAAAGCCCGCAGGGATATGATTGTGAAACTATGTAAAGATTACGAATTCAGATTGCTGAAATTCGATGCCGTGGTCGGTCAGTTAAGAGACGAGAAGCAGGATGCATTTATAAAAATGATGACGGAATGCAGAAAATACTCTCCCGATCTGATATTTCTTAACCACAGGTTGAATCTTGGTGAAGAAGCAGAAAAACATGCCACGACATCACTATGGGGAGGAGAGGAAACCTATATCGACGTTCACATGCCCAATTGGAAGATTACAGCTCCTCACCACAGGGCATCTGCCATATCGAGGGATCTTGTTCCCGGATTGATTCGCCTGACAGAGGATCATGGTGTTTGTATCTCTTCCTGCCTGGATTATTGGGAGGATGATCTCATCCTTCAGGCGTTCAACCGTAGCCTGTTACTTTCACCTCAGTTGTACGGGAATCCATGGTTTTTAAAAGATGAGGAATACCCGAAACTCGCGAGGATCTTCAACCTGGCAAGGCAATATCGAGACATTATGCTTGAAGGAATGGTATTGCCTGAAGAAACCTATGGTCAGAAGGCCGTTTCCCGGGGTTCTGCGGATACGAGGTTGATCACACTGAGAAATCTGAGCTGGGACCAAAAATCCTTCCGGCTTAACATCAGTAAAGAAATAGGATTGGAGAGGGAGCAGAAATACGAGGTCCGGGTGCTCCACCCGGTTGAGAGAATCATCGGGGAATTCAGCTTCGGGGAAACCTGTTCCTTTGAACTTGATCCCTTCCGGACAGCCCTGATACTGGTGACCCCGGCCGGAGAAGGTGGATTGGGCATTAAAGGGACTGATTACGAAATAATTCGCGACATAGAAGAGAGGGAAATAATCATCAATCTCCTTGGCTTTCCGGGTGAGAGTAAGTTGATTAGCCTGGATGACGGCGGTTACGAATTCAGCAAAGCCGTCATTAATGGAAGGCCGCATAATAAACTTCTCGAAGGAAAGAAAGTAAAAATAGAATTTCCCGGGGTGAAATTAGAAGACGACTATTACAGGGACCTGGGAGAATTACCGGAAGTGGAAGTCCCCCTTGATGCTGAAGCCCTGTATGAAGCCACCGTTTTTTCGGCCGATAATAATGCCCTGGAAGCCAGGTCGCTGGCAAGGTCCGGGTTGTCAAAAATCCCTGCCGTTATAACTGCCCGCGAGGCATTTGTGAACCAGCCATTATTCGAAGCCAGGGGGGTATGGGATAAATTTATGTTCGACGGCGACAATAATACTTCCTTTTATGTAAACCGGAGGACATCCCGGGATGCAAGGATCAACAGGGGATCCTTAAGAATAGACTTAGGGAAGGCCATTCATATCGATGAATTAATCATAGAAACGGAAGATGAACATGGACTTCAACCCTGGAAATTCGGGGAGGCGGCCCATATGGAAGTTTCAGCTGATCTGAAAAGCTGGGAGCAGATCAGGGTTTTGGCCGGACCGGTAATGAAGGCAAAGTTGGATGCGACTATTCCCTTGAGATACATCAGGTTCAGAGGTACGCCCGATAAAATTGTTGAAGTAAAAGCATACCTGAACGGGAATGAGTTGGACAGAGATGGCTGGAGAGGATCAAACCTGTTCAGTCCCTACAACCGGTTCAAAGCCGAAACCGCCTGGTCTGCCTCAACCGTCATTGATGAGATCCATCCGGGTACTTATCTTGCCGTTGCACTGGAAGGAGAGCATGGAAGAGAAGGTGCCTATGCGGCAATCCGGGTTGACGGAACACCTGTAGGGTCTCCGGACCGCAGTCCCTCTTACCCATGCAATGCCTGGGAATATCCTGTTTATGTGACTGATTCACACAATACATATTATATACCTTTGACGAAGGAGATGGAAGGAAGGAAAATTGATATCGTAGTACTGGGCATGAAAGGTGGCAAGAAAAATTTCAAACCAAATGCATATCTGACCTGCTACCCCCTCCCATATCAGAAATTAGAACTGAAATTGTACAGGTGATGAAAAGGAAATTATAATACTAACTCTTAAAAGAATTCATTATGACAATATATCCGGTTCTATTATTTATCAGCCTTGTTTCCCTTCTTACGGGTTGCAAGGATGAATCTCATAAGGAAGAAAGCAGTCTCTCCACCGATCAGGCTAACCAGACGGTGGTGGATGAAGTTTCCCAAACCAGTTACCAGACCTATCAGGTGGATATGGAGAGTATGGGACTGGGCCTGTATGGGGGAGAGGACTACAATATGGGCTTTCGAAGCCGTGATTTCCACCCTCAGGACGGTGCCTCACCAGGAAACCAGGAAGCCAGCCTTTACATCCAGGATGCTTTCAAAGAGATGGGATTGAATGTCTCCGTGCAAGGTAAATACTCAAATGTAGTCGGCGAACTGACCGGTACAAAGACCCCTGAGATCATTTATGTTATAGGGGCTCATTTCGATCATGTCAAGGGTGACCGGCCAGGCGGTGATGACAACGCTTCCGGTGTGGCCGGAGTGCTGGAGGCGGCACGGGTCCTGAGCCAGTACCAATTCGAATCGACCATCCGTTTTATCTGCTTCAACGCAGAAGAAGACGGATTGTGGGGAAGCAAGGACTATGTCAAAAATCATGTAGTTCCCGGTGCTGAGAATATCGTAGGTATGATCAACCTTGACCTTATCCTCCGCCCAGGCTCAGATGTCGATTCACTATCCGTCATCGACGCTGAACTGGAGACCCGTAGCATTCACCCGGCTTCATTATCCTGGGCCAAGGCCTTTCAAAAGGCAGCAGTCGACTATGTCCCCTCACTCGTTGTAGATGACAATATAATAGACGGTGTCTCATCATCCGATAATGACTCATTCCTCAACGGGGGATATCCGGCTTTCCTGGTTATCGAAAATTCGGATCCGGACTGGGCTCAGGCTAATCCCTACATTCATAAATACGAAGATGCCTCCGACCGGCTTGCCAACGACCCGGAAAGTGCCAGTGGTGTGACCTACGATTATGCTTTCGCAGCCGACATTACACGGACCTCTGTAGCCCTGATAGTACAGGAGGCCATACTGGTAACAGAATCGAATTAGAAATAAGAACCCCAAAGAGATATGAAAGCACTGAAACACAAGTTTACACTGGCCTTACTCGCTATTTCCCTGCTTCATGTTAATGGACAGGATATTAAATATGTACGCAAGCAGCTTGAGCGCTTGTGCAGTGCTGAATTTCAAGGCAGGGGGTATTATCAGAAGGGCGACAGTATTGCTGCTGACTACCTGGCAGGTCAATTTAAGAATTTCGGTTTATCATCATACACATCAGGCTATTTGCAGGATTATTCATTTAATGTCAATAGCCTGGAAAGAGTCTCTGTTATGATCAACAATGAGCCTCTGGAGTTTGGCACAGACTTTATGATGAATCCCTCAAGCGGTTCCCTTACAGGAAGTTTTGAACCTGTCATGATTGATGCCTCTTTGATGGAATCTCCTGATCGTTTGCTGCAGCGGCTTTCTGATAACGGGGATGATCATTTGATAATTCTAGATTCTGCGGGATTGAATAATCCGGAGCTTTACAGCTTTGTGAAAACCATGGGCATGACCGGTCAGCTGGGAATCTCGGGTATGATGGAGCTCTGTCCGAATACACCCATTGGGCGGGTTGGCAGAAATGTAAACCCCGGACCTTATATACAAATCAACCGTGAAGCGGTACCAGGGGCAATAAATCACGTAGAGATAGATATTAAAAACAGGTATTACGAAAATTATCCCACCCAAAACGTCATTGGCTTTATTCCCGGACAAACGCAAAAAGTTATTGTATTTACAGCCCATTATGATATGCTGGGTTCTTTCGGGGAGGGAAATTATTTTCCGGGCGCATCAGATAATGGAAGTGGAACAGCTATGGTACTTGACCTTGCCAGACATTTCTCAGCAGGAAAGAAACCTTATTATACCGTGGCGTTTATGTTGTTCAGTGGAGAAGAAGCGGGTCTGATGGGATCAACCCATTATGCCAACCATCCGCTATTTCCCCTGGAGAAAATTAAGCTTGCTATCAATCTTGATATGGTGGGAACCGGACAGCAGGGAGTTATTTTATTCAATGCTCCACAACGACCTCTGGAAGCGGCCATTGTACAGAAGATCAATGAAGAGAAGCATTATATGATCGAGGTGGAAGAGAGGACAGCAAAAGCCAATAGCGATCACTGGCCTTTCCATGAAAAAGGGGTCCCTGCCATATTCTTTTTAACAAAAGGGAGGTCCGGGGGTGGCCATAATATTTATGATACTCCTGATAAATTGCCGCTATATGGCTATGAAAACCTGTTTAATCTGATTATTGATCTTACCAGGGAGCTGCAGGAACAGGAGACAGAATAGAGGTAATTATTGAGAACACAAATGAAGTATTTTACACTGGTATTATTTTGCATTATTCACCTTAGTGCAAGTGCAATTGAAAATCCAAATATCATTATCATCCTGGCAGATGATATGGGCTATTCTGACCTTGGCTGTTACGGAGGTGAAATTTCCACTCCAAATCTGGATAAACTGGCAGGCAGGGGAGTTAAGTTCACACAGTTCTATAATGCAGCACGTTGTTGTCCTACCCGGGCTTCCCTTCTTACTGGATTATATCCTCACCAGGCCGGTGTGGGTAGTATGATGTCGGATCAGGGAGTTCCCTCCTACAGGGGAGATATAAGCAGTCAGTGTGTGACTATTGCTGAAGTCTTGAAACTCAGCGGCTATAGGACCTATATGTCAGGGAAATGGCATGTTACCAAGCATGTTGATCGTTGGAGGACATGGTTAAGCGAGGATGAGAAAATATATACCTCAAAACATAACTGGCCCCTGCAAAGAGGGTTTGATGAATTCTTTGGAACGATCCATGGTGCAGGAAGCTATTACAATCCTTCAACATTGACCAGAAATAACACACCTGTCAATCCGGAAGAAGGATTTTATTACACCGATGCCATAAGTGAGCATGCAGTTAAATTCATCAGGCAACATGTGGATGAGGATAAAACTGATCCATTCTTCTGCTATATTGCCTATACAGCTCCTCACTGGCCTCTACATGCATTGCCTGAAGACATATTAAAGTACAAAGGGAAGTACGATAAGGGCTGGGACAAGATCCGTGAAGAACGTATGAGACGTATGGTGGATATGGGCATAATAAGGCCTGAATGGAAACTGAGCGAACGGGATCCGGATATACCGGCCTGGGAAGAAACCGGAAACAAGGATTGGTGGGCAGCATGCATGGAAGTATACGCTGCAATGATTGACCGTATGGATCAGGGAATCGGGAAGGTTGTTCAAGCACTTGAAGAAACAGGCCAATTGGACAATACACTTATCCTGTTTTTGGCAGACAATGGGGGATGTGCGGAAGTATTAACCGATAAATGGAAGAGATCCCTGCATGTCCCACAATATCAAAAGGATGGCACTCCCCTGAAAAGGGGCAATGATGTATCACGATTTCCCGGTCCGGAAGATACCTACATGAGTTATTCCACGGAATGGGCAAATGCCAGCAATACTCCTTTTCGCATGTATAAGCACTATATCCATGAGGGGGGTATATCAACACCATTAATTGCACACTGGCCTTCCGGTATTAAATCACCCAACAGGACCACCATTCAAGTAGGCCATATTATGGATATTATGGTTACCTGTGTGGATATTTCAGGTGCAGAATATCCTGATACTTTCAAGGGTGAACAAATAATACTTTCAGAAGGACAAAGTTTACGCCCGGCATTTAATAACAAGGTTTTTAAGCATAATCCAATAGGATGGGAGCACCATGGGAACCGCGGATTTCGTGATGGCAGATGGAAACTGGTTGCAAAAAGTAAGGAATGGGAGCTCTATGATATTGAGTCAGACCGCACAGAACTAAGAAATCTTGCATCTGTTCATCCCGAAATTACCCGGGAAATGATCGGGAAATATAATAAATGGGCAGCCCGGGTGGGTGTAATAGACTGGTGAATTTATGCCTGTCCCGATGATAATTCAGAAATCGCATTTACAAGCTGATCGAGCTCCTCAGTGGTAGTATAGACATTTGGAGTTATCCGGCACCCATGCACTCCAGCACCATCAATCCCAACGGTGTAGATATTATACTTTTTATGCAGGATATCTGCCATATCAGTCGGTTTAATTCCACTGATCCCTGCATTGGCAATCCCGCAGGAACGAGCCGAATCGGCCGGGGTATTCACAACAACATTGGGAAGGTCCCTTACTTTTGAGGTCCAGTAGTTTTGTATAAACCTCAACCTGGCTTCCTTCCTTTCTCCGCCAATAATATTATAAAAATCAATGGCATCGACAATGGCAAGATCGGTATGAACAGGATGCGTTCCGATGTGGTTGAGCCTGGTAATATCATCCGGTTTTTTCTCACCCGGTGCAATCAAAGGCCATACCTTTTCAATATTCTCCTTCTTTACATATAAAATTCCTGAACCCAGTGGGGCACTCAGCCATTTATGAAGGCTGCTGCCGAAATAATCGCAGTCAAGATCCCGGATTGAGAATTCAAAATGTGCGAATGAATGAGCTCCGTCGACCATTACCTGTACTCCCTTCTCATGTGCCATATCACATATTTTCCTTACAGGTAAGATCTGTCCCGTAATATTAATCATATGACAGATCATCAGAAGTTTTGTTTTTTCTGTAATGGCGGATGCATACAGATTTACAATCTCTTCATCCGATCGAGGAAGATTCGGTACGGATAGCACTTTGTTTATTACGCCATATCGATTTGCAACCTGCTCAAACATGTTACGCATTGCGCCATAGTCCTGTTCCGCATATACGGCCTCATCACCGGGCTTCCAATCGAGTCCCCCGATCACCAAATCGAGCGATTCTGTGGTATTCCTGGTTATTACAAGTTCTTCTGGAGAGCAATCTCCAAGTTCTGCAAGTTTTGCAGCTACGGACTTATTATCTTCTTGTCGGTTATTGCGCATGTAATAGGACCCCTGGTAGTTTACCTCTCTCACATGTTCAACGAATTTTTCCAATACCTGCTCAGGGAGAAAATTATAATATCCGTTTTCAAGATTTATATAATCGGGTTTAAGCCTGTACCCCTTGCGTATGGAGGCCCAGAATTCCTCATCCCCGGCTAATTCTTTCGATGGCACGGAAGATATAGTATCGACCATTTGAGCAAGACCGTCAAAACTGAGCATCCCGCCCAGACTCATAAGACCTGCAGTCTTTAAAAAAGTCCTCTTATCCATGGCTTTTTTTTATAAAGTTAGTGATCCGTTTGATTATGATGGATCAAATTAGTGTTTTTCTATGTATTGTGATCATGTCAGATCAATATCTAGGACGATTTTAATATCTTTAGTAGCATGGTTTTTCTGATTCAACCAGACAGATAACTAAAATGGATTCCGGTGAGTAAACTCATTATTGCGATCGCAGCTCTGGCCCTGATTAACACGGCCTGTAAAACAAGAACGGCAGATGCCCCATTCGGAGACCATTACAATGTCTCATGGAACACCCAGAGTGAAAATTCATCTGAGTCGATGCCCCTTGTGGGTGGGGATATTGCCTGTAATGTATGGGTGGAGGAGGGGGAAGTGCTTTTCTACCTGAGCCGAAGCGGGAGCTTTGATGAACACGGAGCTTACTTAAAATTAGGAAGGGTGAGAATTAAACTCACTCCGAATCCCTTTGACGATGCCGGATCCTTCCGGCAGGAGTTAATACTTCAGGATGGTTTCGTGGAAATTGAAGGGAAAGCGGATAAGATTGCCCTGAATGTAAAGATTAAGCTATGGGTAGAGGTAAAAAATCCGGTTGTGCATGTTGATGTAAATGCAAGCAGTCCCCTGAAGGTCGAAGCTATTTACGAGAGCTGGAGAACTGAAGAAAGGGAGCTTGCCCCCGGGAATTACGGGGAACGTTTTGCCTCTTTTAACCTCATGGCTTATCCGGGTAAGCTGGTTAGAAGTAAAGATGATATATCCTTCACAGACAGGGGCATTCTGTTTTACCACCGGAACCCGGAGGAAAAATTAAGTCCTGAATTATTGATCCGCATGCAGGGTCTTGAAGAGGAAGCCGACGGCATAACCGATGATCTGAAGAACCGGACTTTCGGGGGACTCCTTTTCGGGGAAGATTTTGTCCAATCAGGCAGGGGCAGTGGGGATTACATGAATACCTCGTTTCAATCATGGAAATTAGTAAGCAGAGAACCACGGAAAACACACCGGTTGTTCATAGCCACTCACATTGCACAGGCCGAATCAGTGGAAGACTGGGAAAAGCCACTTCTTGACCTGGTCGAAGAGGCAGCCAATAATCATGAAAATGCCAGCAGAGAAACAACTGCATGGTGGAATGATTTCTGGAAAAGAAGCTGGATAACGGTTTCTCCAGGCAGTTGTGATACAGGCAGTACCGCCTGGCAGATGGCACGGAATTACCAGTTGTTCAGGTACCAGCTTGGCGGAAATGTCAGTGGTGAATATCCGACGAAATTCAATGGGGGCAGCCTTACATTTGACCCCATACTGGTAAGCGAAGAGTCAGACTATGGACCGGACTGGCGCAAATGGGGGGGCAACGTTTTTACAGCTCAAAACCAGAGGCTTGTGTACTGGCCGATGCTGAAATCGGGCGATTTTGACGCCATCCTTCCCCAGTTTGAACTCTACCGCAAAGGATTGCCCGGGGCAAGGGCGAGGGTGAAGACCCATTTTGGACATGAAGGGGCTCTTTATTGTGAATACACCAGTGTTCCGGGGATCCCCTTTGGTGACGGATGGGGATGGAAAGGGGGCAGCAGCCACCGGCAAAGGGGGGAGGAAATACCGTTTGGAGACCCCAGGGCAGATGCACTGAAAGGTTTTGGTGACCCCGTGGAAAAAGGAGTGATGGCAAACCCGGCCATTGCTTACCACTGGGAATCCCAGGTTGAGCATGCATACATGATCCTGGAATATCACAGGTTTACCGGTGCGGATATTTCTCAGTATATGCCTTTTATCAAACAGTCGCTCATTTTCTTCGACGAACATTACCGCATGCGGCAGAAAATAAGGAACGGGAGTGAACTGGATGAACAGGGTAAACTGGTACTTTTCCCTTCCACTTCCTGTGAATCGTATCGTGGAGCTAAGAATCCCTCTGATCTGATAGCCGGGTTGCAAGCCTGCATCGAGGCCTTGCTGGAGCTAGACGGGCAATATATGAGCAATGCTGAAAAGGACTATTACCGCGATTTTTATTCACATATTCCGGACTTGGTTTATGGTGAAGAAATGGGTGATAAAATATTGAAACCCGCCGAATCCTGGGGCCGGTATCAGAATTCCGAATGCCCGCAGTTTTATCCCCTTTTCCCTTTTAACCGTTTTTCTCTTGCTGAGGATGATATGACCGTTTTTAAAAACACATGGAAACACGGCAGTTTTAGAAAGGGGAATGTGGTAAGCTGGCATCAGGACGGGATCTTTTTTGCACGGATGGGAATGACCGAAGAGGCTGCTGATTTCAATACCAGGAAACTGGAAGACAGTCCCCGGCGGTTTCCTACATTCTGGGGACCGGGCCATGACTGGGTTCCGGATCATAATTGGGGCGGATCGGGTATGATCGGGCTACAGGAAATGCTGATGCAGACTATTGGTGATAAGATCCTGCTGCTCCCCGCCTGGCCCGAAGAATGGGATGTCGATTTCAAACTTCATGCCCCGATGAATACCACTGTTGAATGCCATTTTGAAAACGGGGAAATTACCAGCCTGGTGGTTACACCGGAATCCAGGGCCAATGATGTACTTTTACCAGACACAAACTAAAATACAGTGAAACGATTACAATTTGTACTGATTTCATTGGTCATTAGCCTTACAGCTTGGGCCAATGAATACCATGTAGCTAAAACAGGTAATGACCAGAACAAAGGTACACAGGAATCACCCTTCCTGACTATCCAAAAGGCAGCCGGAGTTGCCCGGCCGGGTGATGTGATCACCGTTCACGAAGGTGTCTATCGTGAAAGAGTCATCCCTGCACGCGGTGGTACTTCCGGTACAGAGAGAATTGTCTACCAGGCTGCAAAAGCTGAGACTGTTGAGGTCAAAGGCTCCGAAATAATAAAAAACTGGATAAGGTTTTCCGGCACGGTCTGGAAGGCGAGGGTCCCGAATTCACTTTTTGGGGATTATAATCCATATAAAGATCTTGTAAGTGGGGACTGGTTCAATGATCTGGGACGCATCCATCATACTGGTGAGGTTTATCAGAATGGAAAATCCTTTTGGGAGATGGAAATTCTGGAAAAAGTACTCAATCCAAAACCGGTGGAAGATAATTTTGACCCTGAAGGTTCAACTTATACATGGTTTTGCGAAAGCGATGATGAAAACACATACATCTATGCAAACTTCCATGAGTCAGATCCAAACAAGGAACTCGTCGAGATCAATGTCCGCAAAGCTTGTTTTTATCCGGATAGCAACAATATTGATTATATCACAGTCAGTGGATTTCACATGAGCCAGGCAGCTACACAATGGGCACCACCTACGGCTGAGCAGATTGGATTGATCGGAACAAACTGGAGCAGGGGTTGGATTATTGAAAATAATACCATCCGAAATTCGAAGTGTTCCGGGATTACACTCGGGAAACATGGAGATCAATGGGACAATACATCCGAAAATTCCGCAGAGGGTTATGTTACAACCATAAAACGGGCAACTGAAAGAGGCTGGAGCCGGGAAAATATCGGCTCACACATCATCCGGAACAATACCATTTACGATTGCGGACAAACCGGGATTTGCGGAAGCATGGGCGGGGTTTTCAGCATAATTGAAAACAATGATATTTATAATATATGGACAAAACGCCAGTGGACCGGTGCTGAGATGGGTGGCATCAAGATACATGCATCCATTGATATGATCATCCGGAACAACCGTCTTGCAAACTGCGGGCGGGGGTTATGGCTCGACTGGATGGCCCAGGGAACCCGGGTTACGGGTAATTTACTTTATAATAACACTACCGATGACCTTTTCGTGGAAGTGAACCATGGTCCCTTCCTAATCGAAAACAACATTTTTCTGTCGGATCTTGCCATAAGGGACTGGTCCGAAGGGGGAGCCTACGTTCATAACCTGATTGCCGGAAATATTGATTTGCGTCCCCAGGGCAGGGAAACTCCCTATCAACTGCCGCATTCGACAAAGGTCGGAGGCTTAAGTACTACCGTCTGCGGAGACAATCGCTATTTCAATAATATTTTTGTCGGGGGAGTTGAGGAAAACCCAAGATATAAGTCAGGCCTGGGCGTTTATAAAAAGACTGAAATGCCCATGTTTGTGAGTGGAAATGTTTATCTGAATGGTGCAGTTAGGTTCCTCCGGGAAGATAATCAATTGGAATTGGATTATAACCCGGACATCCGGATTGAAGAAAAAGATGATGGAATATATCTTACCATGATAATGGATAAAACCATTGCTAAAATGAAAAATGCCAGGGTGGATACTGAACTCCTGGGGGTAGCAAAAATTCCGAATCAACGATTTGAGAATCCGGATGGAACAGAAATTACCATTGCCAGGGACTATTTCGGAAACAAGAGAAATGCCCGGAATCCTGTCCCCGGACCATTCCGTATCGAAAATAATAAGACAATCTCCATTAAAGTCTGGCCGGGTGTTTCCCCCACTCATATCTTCTAAGCGGATCAAATTCCGGATTCGGCACAGGCATGGCGGCCCTGGTATCCTCCTGCCAGTTTTTCAGTGCAGCTTTCATTTCCTGCAACCTTTCCGGATAGCTGAATTTGAGGTCAGTCATTTCATTTACATCGTACTCCAGGTTGTACAGGTCAAACTCACCGGTTACCAGATTTTCCACGATTTTCCAGTCCCCTTTCCTGAGGGCCGACATGGGTTGTTCATGGTGGTATACCGGATAATGTGTAAATACCTCACGCTCGGGATTAAATTTGTTCCGGTTCAGGGCCGGAAGCATTGAGACCCCGTCAAGAACCTGGTTTTCCGGTTTCTTTCCTTTTGCCAGTTCAAGGAATGTAGGATAAAAATCGACGCTGGACACGATAGCCTCAGACTTTGATGCCGGCTTAACTTTTCCCGGCCATCTTACGATCAGGGGAACACGAACGCCTCCTTCGTACAGGGTTCCTTTCCCGGCACGCAGGGGAGCATTGGTAGTGGCGATATAGCGCAACGGATGATCATCCGGATAAACGTCTGCACTCTCACCGCCCAGCAGTGGTATATTATCAAAGCGGTTGTCGACACCCCCGTTATCCGAAAAGAAGATAAATACCGTGTTTTCCGCCAGTCCCATTTTTTCAATGGTATTCATGATGGCGCCAACGCTATTATCCATATGCTCAATCATAGCTGCGTAAACGGCATTGCAGGCATAATCCGGATCCTTTTCCTTTTCCAGGTATTTATCAATCAATTCCCGGTCGGCATCCAACTGAACGTGGACATCGTAATGGGATATGAATAAAAAGAAAGGCTCATTCTTGCTCTCTTTTATAAAGTTGATCCCCATATCGGTAAGCATCTCACTCAGACGCTTTTCTGCAGGTCCTTTATATTCGGGCACAAACCTGGGTTGGTAAAATCCACCTCCCGCATACATGTATGCCTGGTCATAGCCGCGGGCATTTGGTAAATGTTCTGCATCATTTCCCAGATGCCATTTACCGAAATAACCTGTTTTGTAGCCTGCCGCCTGTAAGGCTTCACCTATTGTAAATATATCATCGGGTAAATGCTGTACACGGTGAACCGGAACCGTTACCTCCTCGTACGGCCGCCAGTGACCGGTAATAAAATCAAAAATCCCCACTCTTGCCGGGTACTGTCCCGATTGAATACTGGCTCTTGTGGGAGAACAAACAGGTGCTGCGTAGGCGTTGAGGAACTGTATTCCATCTGATGCCAGTCTCTCGATGTTCGGAGCTTCATTAAACTGATTGCCATAAACCGGAAGGTCTCTTCCCCCCAGATCATCTGCCATGATCAGCACTATATTTGGACGGTCCTGTCCAATTCCAATGTATGAGAAGAGAACCAGATTCAGAATTGTAATGAGTAATTTCTTTTTCATTTTGTTTAATTTTATACTAAGCAAAAAACAATATTACCATTGCACCTGTAAGTAAATATAATTAGATTTAGCTATTACTCCAGTTTTTCCAGGCAAGCCGGAGAATAAAACATTTTAATGATAACAAAATGAATCACCTTCGACCATTGCTGAATCATCTTCTCCACAGATCCACGCTATACTTAATATTGATGCTTGCAGGCATCTTTGTTTCTGGTTGTATGAATAGGAGCAGTCATACAGCGGAATCCGATGAGGTTTTCAGGCATGTCAAAGCAAACTTTCGGGCCCCGGAACAGGCTAGCGGAGTTAATTGCTGGTGGTGGTGGCTCAACGGCAATGTGAATAAGGCAGCCATTACAAAGGATCTGGAAGCCATGAAATCCAGAAATTTCCACGGCGCCATGATCTTTGACGCCGGCGGGCATAACCAACGGGGGAACAGGGATATTCCTGACGGGCCTCTGTATGGCTCGGACCCCTGGAACGAATTATTTGTATTTGCCCTGGATGAGGCCAGACGTTTGGGCCTGCAAATGGGATTTAACATCCAGAGTGGCTGGAACCTTGGCGGTCCCAGGGTAACACCCCAATATGCAGCCAAGCAGCTAAGCTATTCACAGGCAAAAGTTTCGGGCGGTAATGGTGTAACCATACAACTCGAACAGCCGGAATCCCGGGACGATTTTTACAAGGATATTGCCCTGCTTGCTTTACCCTTACAAGCACCAAATAAAATTCAGGGTGGCATTTCAGACCTGGACCTGAAACTGAGTTTTCGCGAACTGGGTTATTCAGCACCCGACTGCCGGTTTTTACTTGAAAACAGACCTGGCGACAACAAGTTGAGAGAAGAAACATTTACGGTGAATAAGAATGAGATCATCAATTTGTCTTCCAGAATGGATGAAATGGGAAACCTGAGCTGGGATTCTCCTGCCGGGGAATGGACTTTGCTCCGCATTGGTTATACCTGTACCGATGCACATGTTTCAACTTCCAGTAACGACTGGCAGGGAAGGGTGTTGGATTACATGAGCAAAGAAGCCTTCGATTTTTACTGGAACGACGTGGTGGAACCCATTTTTGAAGCTGCAGGAGATCACATCGGTACCACCCTGAAATACATGGAAACGGACAGCTGGGAATGCGGGGGAATGAACTGGACCGGTAAGTTCCCGGAAGAATTCATGCAGTACAGGGGATATGATCTGATAAGCTATTTACCCATTGTGGCAGGTTTTGTGGTGGATGACATGGAAACCTCCAACGCTTTCCTGGCCGATTTCAGGAAAACCCTGGCCGACCTGGTCGCCAATAATCATTATGCACGATTCCAGGAATATGCTCATAAATATGGCATGGGGATCCAGCCCGAATCGGCCGGTCCACACGCAGGGCCAATGGATGGAATAAAGAACTACGGTTTCAGCGATATTGTGATGAGTGAGTTCTGGTCTCCATCACTCCACCGACCGCAACCAAGTAACCGTTTCTATCTGAAGCAGGCCTCCTCGGCCGCCCATATCTACGGGAAGAAGATCGTAGGTGCGGAATCCTTCACTACCATCGGGCCCCACTGGAACGATGAGTTATGGCATGACCAGAAGTCCGCCTTTGACCACGAGATCTGCGCGGGATTGAACCGTATGTATTTTCATACTTTTACCTGTTCACCGCCAGAAATGGGACTGCCCGGCCAGGAATATTTTGCCGGCACACATGTCAATCCCCAGGTTACCTGGTGGGATCAGTCGGGGGCTTTCATTGATTACATGCACCGGATACAGTCGGTGGTGCAGGAAGGTGAATTTGTTGCAGATGTGCTCTATTATTACGGCGACCATGTGCCCAACGTGTTCCCCTATAAACATTCCGATCCGGCTGGGGTAATGCCTGGTTTTGATTACGATGTGACCGGTGAAACCATCTTCCTGCAATTGGAGGTGGATGATGGAAAGATTGTCGTTCCGGGAGGTGTGGAGTATCAGGTTCTGGTACTGCCAGACCATAAGGTATTGTCGCTGGCCGTGCTGGAAAAACTGGAAAAACTGGTTCAGGAGGGCGCTACCGTCCTGGGCCATAAACCCGAAAAGCAGGTCAGCCTGGCAGGTGGGTCGGAAGGCCAAAAGAGGTTTGGCGAATTGTCCGACAAGATCTGGGGGGAGATTGTTTCGGATACCGGTGAACGAAGTTATGGCAAGGGAAAGGTTACCTGGGGAATGTCGGCAAGAGCCTTGTTGCTATCAAAAGAGGTACCGTCAGATTTCGATGTCCTGGATAACGAGAGTAAAACCGACTTCGATTACATTCATTATACTATGGGTGAAAGGGATGTCTATTTTATCACCAACCAGACCACCGAACGCCAAAAAATCAAGTGCGCCTTCCGTGTTTCGGGGAAGCAGCCCGAATTATGGGATGCTTTAAGCGGGGAAATCCGAAAAGCCAATGCTTTTTCTCAGGAAGATGGATTGACAAGCATTCCGCTCACCCTGGAGCCATATGGTGCCGTCATGGTGGTATTCGACGGGAAAATCCCGGCTGAGGAGCAAGGCCGATCGGTTCGGAATTATACCGATTTCGAGACTATGGCAGAAATCACGGGCGAATGGACCCTCAGCTTCGATCCTGACTGGGGCGGACCCGGATCTGTAGTATTCCCCGAACTCATGGATTGGTCACAACATCCGGACCAGGGAATCAAATACTATTCGGGAGCAGCGGTTTACAGGAAGAGTTTTGCATGGGAACCTGAATACCAGAAATCGAAAAAATACTATCTGCAACTGGGAAGCATAAAAGATGTGGGCATTGCCGAGGTAAAAATCAATGGAGTAAGCAAAGGAGTTGTCTGGACATCACCCTTCAGGATCGAAATCAGCGAAGAACTGAAAAAAGGAGAGAATACCCTGGAAATCAAAGTCGTGAATTCATGGTTTAACCGGGTGGCTGGCGACCAGATGTTCCCGGATAAGAAACAATACACCTCAACCAATATAGACCTGAAGTATGATTTCAGGGGCAGGCCCATTGACGAGATTCCCCTGGAACCATCAGGATTGCTGGGGCCCGTTACGATTGAGGTAACAGAAAAAACCACGGTTAGGCCATAATTACACAAAAGATTATCCTATGAAGACAGCATTAGCAGTATCCTTCAACCGGAGATTTGTTATCCTTACGACTGCAATAGCAGTTCTATCACTTTCCTTCTTTTCGTGTACAAACGAAAGTTCCGGGGGACTAAAAGACGAATTCAATAATCCTCCCGGCACATCTTACCCGGGCGTGTATTGGTACTTCATGGATGGAAATTTATCCATGGAGGAAATGACAAAAGACCTGGAGTCGATGAAGGAGGCCGGGATAAATCATGTGATCTTTCTGGAAGTGGGAATCGGGGTTCCAAGGGGACCGGTTGATTTTATGTCGGAAGAATGGCAGAACCATTTCGTTCATGCAGTCAGGGAGACAGAGCGCCTGGAAATGAAAATACTGATGGGGGCAGGTCCCGGATGGTGCGGAAGCGGTGGTCCCTGGGTTAAGCCGGAAGAATCCATGAAGCATCTGGTTTACAGCGAGACTAAAGTTACAGGCAATAAGAAAATTGATATAGAGCTCCCGCTTCCCGCACAAAGGAGCACGCGCTGGCACAGGCTGAAAGATCCATATTATGAAGACGTAGCGGTATATGCCATCCCCGGTTCAATAGATCCCACCATTGAGGACATAAATGAAAAAGCGCTTTACGAGAGATCTCCCTATTCCTCCGTTGAGAATGTGAAACCATATTTACCGGCGCCTGCAAACTATGATAAGATTGATAAACTGCCGGTTCTCAGACAGGAAGATATTATTGACATTTCCCTGTACCTGCAAGCCGGAGGAAAACTAGTATGGGAGGTTCCTGAAGGCGATTGGACGATTGTCCGTATGGGTGTCAGGGTAACCGGTGCAAGTACACGCCCGGCGCCGGAACCGGCGATTGGTCTTGAATCGAACAAACTGGATTCTACGGCATTTAAAAATCATCTGAAGAACTATACCGATGTCTTGATGAAGAAGGCTGCACCCCTTAAGAAGGGTGTTGGCTGGACGGGTTTTCACATGGACAGCTGGGAGAGTGGAGCTCAGAACTGGACCGAAGGTATTGTGGATGAATTTATTAAAAGGCGGGGCTATGATCCCGAGCCCTATTTCCTGACCTATACCGGTCGTGCTGTACAGAGTGTGGAAATTACAGAGCGTTTCTTATGGGACCTTCGGCAGACCTGCAAGGAGTTGGTTCTGGAATACCATGCTGAGTTCGCAAAGTCGTATGCACACAGAAACGATCTGGAACTAACCATTGAACCTTATGATATGAACCCGGCAGGGGACCTTGATCTGGGGGCAGTGGCTGATGTAATCATGGCTGAATTCTGGAGTAAACGATTTGGATATCATACTGCCTATGCAGTGCTTGAAGCCACCTCTATTTCGCATATTACCGGGCAACCGGTCGTGGGTGCGGAGGTTTTTACCTCTGATCGCTATGAGGTCTGGCAGGAGTATCCCTGGTCGATGAAAGACCAGAGTGACTGGGCATTGGCTTTGGGCGTGAATCGCTTTGTCTACCACACTTTTGCCCACAAACCACTGGGTGATGATCACCGGCCCGGTATGACGATGGGAGTACACGGGGTGCATTGGGACAGGGGACAAACCTGGTGGCCTATGGTGGAAGCCTATCACAAGTATATCAGCCGCTGTTCACATATGATGCAGCAGGGACAGGCTGTTACCGATATCCTTTATCTTACTCCCGAAGGCAGTCCCATGGTATTTACGCCTCCGTCGGATGCGCTTGAGGAAAACGGCGCCATTCCGGATAAAAAAGGATATGGATTTGATGGCTGTTCACCCAAAATGCTAATGGAAAGAGCCGGCGTGGAAAACGGAAAAATAGTTTTCCCGGGAGCCTCTTCCTACGAAATTATGGTGCTGCCCAATTTTGAAACGATGACACCTGAACTGCTTGAAAAAATCACTTCCCTGGTGGAAAAGGGTGCCAGAATAATCGGATCACCCCCGATAAAATCACCCGGTCTTACAGACTATCCAAATT
>SDBV01001923.1_pt1 | contig 31150 bp, 49 predicted proteins | sample 2277081 | NCBI WGS metagenome assembly SDBV01 (sample SAMN10402039, study PRJNA504765) | marine sediment metagenome | isolation source: marine sediment core GS10_PC15, 223 cmbsf | place: Arctic Ocean: Southern Knipovich Ridge | collected 2010 | reverse complement strand
GCCAGAAGCAGAGGAGGCATCCAATACAATAGCATCAATTGCCGCCTCGCCACTATTGATCAGAACAGCACCAGCCGTTGATTCAAGCGTGAGATCAGCAGCACCCGTTACGGTAAAGTTAGAAGCGGTAGCCGCATCAATCGAAATCCCTGCTGCTGTATCCCATGTCATAGCTCCACCAGAAGCGCTACCTAGGGCAATTGTATGGGCAAAAGCAGATGTGGCTATGGTTACTGCGCGGGCGACATTACCCTCGGCAATCGTAACCGCATCCCCTGAATTATCGGTCGCTAGATTGAGAGCTGTTCCAGCGGTATTGATCGTTGCTGAGGCATTTGCAGTGAAGAGGCCGTTGACTGTCAAAGCTCCTGCAATTACTGGAATCCCACCATTGGAATCGACAGAGAAAACTTCGACATTGTCGATGTCCTGGAATGATACACTGTTAGCACCTGCGTTGTCCCCCATTCGAAGGATGATATTCTGACCCACGGCTGCCCGAACGTTCAGGTCAAGGATAGCGGACGTTGTATAGATCGGTGAGGTTACCGAAGTAACCAACGTGATGGCATCATTTAGATTAAAGGTGATCGTCCCTGGTCCAACTGTCCCTGCTGTTGTGAGGTTTGTGCCCCCTGCGACAATAATCGTGCCGCCTGTGGGCACAATTGCGCCCCCTCCGTCACCAGTCAACGAATCCACATCCGAAGCTCCAGCGGTTGCTAGAGTCCAAGTAGCCGCTCCTCCGGAGAGCAAATTCAAGATGTATGTGGTCGATGCGTTTGTATCTATCCACATTTGTCCAAGGGGATAATTCGTATCACCTGCGGTCGGAGCCCTTGCACTTACAATTGGTTCCGGAAAAATATTTTGTAATGGGGAACCTAGTCCATATCCCCTTGAGATGCTTCGTGCCATGATCCTACTCCATGTAAAGGAAAAATTTTAAATGTATAGTAATTATTTTAATCTTTTAAAAAAAGGCGAAATTCTTTAACGTGTGGGGAAACACAAATGTGAAGGAGCGAGATGAGTTCTAAATCGGAGAAAATCAAAAGGTTAACAGCAGAGATAGATGAAAATCTTTTTTTGAGAATGAAGTCGCATGCTGCTCTAAAAAACGTGACATTGAAACATATGGTTAATAGATGGCTCTACGATCGTCTCAGGACAGAGGAAGAATATCTTAAACCACCAGGAGGCAAGTGATGGGCACTTACTATGCCGCCATTGATTTTGAAGAGGGGGAAATTATTCATCCGCCTGGAAAGTATTCGTGTAAATTCCCTGGTTTTTTTCATCCCAACAATCCCTTTCCTGGGATGGTTCTCATGAAAAATTGTGAGGGTTATGACTTCGAAATTGAAAATGATGGCCACGATTTTTTTTACAGCAACTGGAAGGATATAACAAAAGAAACTTATCAAGAATTTTTAGAAAAATTTGAAGAGGCAAGTGATGGATTGGAAAATAGCGTTTGAAATTGCGGGATTGCTAGGAGGAGTTGCTACCGTATTAGCATTCTTTTTAGGGCCGGCATTGTATCTTGGAGCTAAAATAGATTCTTTCCATAAAGATATCCAAGGTGAGATGAAGGATTTTCATACTAGATTATTAAAAATCGAAGAGAGAAATAGGGGGAAATAATGGATTGGGTACAATTTATAGTTTTTATCTTAGGAAATATGATTTTTACACTGACGCTGTGGCTGTGGAATAGATCTGAATCCAGAACGGATAATCGACGTTGCCTCGATCTGATAGAGGCTATTAATAAAGAAATGAAAGATTTCCACGGAAAGCTCTGCGCTATCGAAGAGAGAAATAGGGGGAAATAATGGAAAAGAAACTCAAACTAGATTGGGCTGATCTTGCGGTGAAAGCGACCGTACTCTCAGCATGTTTAGCAATTTTGGCTGTCAGCATTGCTTCTCCCTTATATTTAGGATCCAAAATCGATAGTTTTAAAAGCGAAATGTATCAAGAAATGCGGGATTTTCATGGCAGGCTGTGTACCATCGAAGAGAGAAATAGGGAGAAGTGAGATGGAATTAATCGGCTCTATAGGTGCAATGGTTTTCGGATTGTTAATTTACATTGGGCAAGCCATATTTGATAAACACAGGGAGAAGTGATATGTGGTTTATGTTGGGTAAAATTTTGACGGGAATTCTCCTGGTGGGGTGGTGGGTCAGAATCGAAGACGACAGCGCTTAGGCTGCTCTTAACTTGGCGATCTTCGCAGAACTCCAACCTTTTTCTTTGAGTTTTCTCACAAGAGCAGTTTTTTCTGACACCGATTGAGCATTTTTATATTGATCTTTCCAGTGAGCTTCCATTCCTTTGTTATACAATTGACGCATAAGATTGGACATAATGGCTGCTCCAAATCTTACCTTATGAAATCCGGGAAGAAAAAAGGTTAATGCAGTTAACGGCACTTTTATATCGAAGAATTTCTCCAGAGATCCTTGAACAACATTTCCTACAACACCACCGAGAATAGCTTTTTTGATTTGTGGGATGCTTTTCTTTGTGAAATAGGATTTCTCCATCCCGATAAATTCTTTGGCTTTCTCCCAAGGTGTTCCTTTTTTGACCTCATCTGCTATTTTCTCAGAGATATCCTTACCTACATCTAAAGCTTCACGAGCATCAGTGGTTTCGAGTCCTAACTTTTCTGCAAAACGTTTTACATTGACGTCAGTTGGTTTTTTGGCCAGCGTCTGGATCTCTTTCTGAACGTTCTCACGTCCTATCCTGTCAACTCGAGTCTGGGTTTCTCCGAGCTCCTTATTGTATTCGAAAAAGTTCTTCTTCAAATTCTTGCTCTGAACCTGCAGATCCTTGAGATATTTCTTGAAGAATGTACGGCCTGGTCCTCTGAATTTTTCTTTTATGAAATTCTTTTGTCCCTGCTTAAGTTGCTTAGAGTTATTGATGTCCTTGTTTTTAAGGAGATCCTTTTTGAGTTTCTCCAGTCTTTTCTTACCGGCTCGTTGTTCTTTAGTTTTAGGCTTTTCAATTGAATCAAGAGCACCCTGAGTTTCTTTCAGCATATTCTTGTAGGCGTTGTCGTACTTTTCCAAAATCTTGGTGTAAGCATCAATATATCTAGGAGAAGGCAGATCACCAGATTTAATAAGATCTTGGGCTTGATCTATGTATTTTTGATCGCGCTCGAACATTTGCTGATATTTCTTATCTGTGGCGCCTCCTGGCTTTGCAGCAGCTTCTTCCAATTCAGCCAAATGTTTTTGAATGCCCTCAGATATCGCCTTCTCAGGTTGAATCTTTCTCTCCCCTTTGATCTCTTCTCTCACAGTGTCGAGCGATTCTTTGAGTCCATCAAGTCGTCTGGTTGTGGCTTCTTCTGCTAGCTGTAGGTTTTCTTTGCCTTTTTTCGATTCAGGAGGTTTTTCGGCTTTGATACGATCAATTTTATTCAATTTTCTTTCGGCATCACGAATGTCGCTCTGGATCGTCTTTAACCTGTCGCGTCGTCGTTTTTGTTCTTTTGTTCGGGGTCTTTCTTTAGTGAATTCCTCAACAGGTTTTTCGGCTACTTTTTCAGCTAGTGCTTTTTCCTTAGCGGTTTTCTTTTCAAGTGCGGGTTCTTCAGCAGCCACAGGTTGTCTCTTTGCCAGGGTCTTCTCAGCTTTTTCTTCAACACGTCCAGCTTTTTCCTTGAGATTCTCAGCTGCTTCATTGAGTTTCGTGATCTGCCTCTGCTCACCTTTTTCGAGAGCTTCCTCACTGCCTCCAACACGTTTGAATTCAGTCCTGAGATCTTTTGAAAATTCTTCTGGGGTAGCTCCTGATTTCTGACCAATAGTATCGATTTTTTTGCTCAAGATCTTTGGCAATCGAAGAGCTTCAAAAGCTAGAACTGTCTTAAATGCATTAGTATAATCACCTGCTTTAGGAACTCTTGCTTCAAGAATAGGTTCTGCTGTACCTAATACTGCCGTGGTGGCTGCTGCATCTGTGATAGCTGATCCTGCAGTAGATTCCAGAAACTTTTTAGCCCAAGGATTCTTAGCCAGTACTTTCTTAAATCCTGGAATCCACTGAAACAGCTTTCCAAGCAGCAGATCTTTAGACGCTCCATGAGCTAATCGATAAGCAGCTTCCCCACCTTTCTCCATCGTAAATTTATCTTTAGACCGCATGGCCCCATAAATTTCATCTGCTCCTCTCTTGACCATTCCAGTGAGAAGTAATGCACCGGGGGGACCTCCTAATGCAGATCCTGCAGCGAGTGTTGGGAGGTCACCTATAATGCTTCCCATCACTTCTCCCATTTCCCTTACTCTAGAAGGAGATTCTTGTGCGCGGGAGACGAGTTCTTCTTCTGTGGGTTGGGCTCCAAGAGCAGCTCCAATAGCACTCTCTCGACCTCCTCTTCGGATGCCCTTAGTAAATTCACCTGAGGGTTCTTCTTTGCCAAAGAGAGCGCCCGCAATAGGACCACCTGCAATTCCACCTAGACCACTGAGAAGATCTGAAATGGAAAATCCTTCCGGAGCTCCTTCTCCACCTCCCGGCCCTCCAAGATCCTCATCTTCTCCTCTTTGGTCCTTGAGAAATTGATCGATTGCTCCCTGCTGTGCTGCATTCGCATCGCCTGTGCGATCGAAGATATCTCCTGCTAATTTCTGATATCCAGCTTTATCTTCTGTGGACTGGTTCGTCCATTCATCTCCGGCAAGATCCTTGATTGCTTTAGGAATACCCGCTAGCAAAGTTCTTTTATTCTTAGAATGCTCTAGTCCCTGTTGATTTTGCTTCATCAAGAGCGTAAGGGCGTCTGAGGTTATGTCTCCTCTAGCTCTACTCATGATCAATTTTTTGTGGGTAGGATCGAGCTCCTCATCACTGATACCTTTGAGCAAGTCTTCGACTCTAGTAGCTTTTCTCTGATTCTTTTTTTCCTCAAAGAAATCCTTCATCGATGCTTGAATGCCTTTGCCGAAACCTTCTCCAGTCTTACCAAGAAGTCCAGCTAGGGTGTCATAAATATCGGGTGTTCTTGGTATAATCTGTGCCATTTTAACCCCCTCCAAACAATCTAGCTAATAAATTGGCTAAGCCACCTCCGGCACCCGATCCCAAAGCTTGACCAAATCCTCCCCCAAAGCCACCCAAACCTCCGAGCAATCTCTCAAATCCCGATTGTTTCCCTGGTCGGAATACATTTTCGAAGGTGTCAGCTCCTAATGCTTGTCCTGCTTGACTCTGGAAGCTGCCTAGGAGCTGTTGTATTGCATTTTGTTGGAGCTGGCCGCGTTGTGCCCCTAATTTCTCCGATAAGCCCTCTCCGGCCCTCGCAAGCGTCTGTTGCATCCCACTAGATCCTCTAGCTCCTGCTCCAGAAAATCTTTCCAAAAGACCTGGCACTGTTTCTTGCTCGAACTGTGACTTGATCGGTTTCTCGTATGCTTCGAAAGCTCCTGGTTCTCCACTGATGATCTGGAGTAATTTTTGGATTGATTGCTCGTATCCTTGGCCACCTAAACCACCGGATCCTAGATTACTAAGCATCTGACTCAGAAAATCTTGTTGGCCTCCAGTCTTAGTGGGGACTTGCTGGAATCTTTCTTTTCTTCCCTTGAAAAAGCTCATGATATGCTCCTATTTCAAATAATTACTTTACAATTAAGCTATCAATATGTAAAGCGCTATCAATTTTTCACATACTCCAAAATCACGTATGTCGTTGTGTATGCGGATCGGTCGTTTCCTGTGGTGATCGTGATGCTCGTAGAATCGACCGAGAGTTCTATGTTGTTCGCATCCGTAGGAGATGCGTAGGGTATTGGTATGTAAGTGAAGTTCACCGTATCGCTGGCAACCGCATACACTCTTGTAAATACCGTATTTGCATCGACTGTGATTCCATGGGGAATAGAATTAGATGTAGTATCTGGAAGCGCTCCGAAATTTATCACCTTTCTGAAAGCATCCCTAAATTTGCCACTCTCATTAGGAGTGAAGAATTTCTGCCCGTTTAGGATCTCTTGTTCAACATACTGAGCAATATCCTTATCATTCACCGCTGCGTTAACCTTCTTGAGATGCTCAGTGAGGATCAGATTGTGTTGCTGATCGTCAGAAACGTCCGGAAGGATGATGGAAGTAGGTAGGAATGACTGCTTGGAATCGGAAGGTTCAAAACTCATATAAACTCAACATACTTAAAAGGTTAAGCGACCTCCATCTTTTTGCCACAGAATGAGAGCGTGTACAGTAAGAGGGGATTCCTGAGTTGCTTGAACATTCATTTGGGCATCGTTGAGAGTGAGTACATATTGGTAGCTCTGGCCGTCGGTGTGGCAATAAAATCTATGCCAATTTTTGCTGCTATTCTGAACAGAAAATTGCTGTTGTGAGGTGGGAACAACCGCATTGAAGAAATTCGTGCTATCTGCAGGGAGATCAGTGAAGCCCGTATTTATGGCGTCGCTGTCGTTCTCATCAACAAAGATCTGACAAGTGAATTCGCCTGCTGCTGTGCGATCAGTCAGGAAATCAATGTGACCTAGCATCGTCTTCATGCCGGTCTCATAGATGTTGAAACGCTTAGAGGCTATCTTGTAGTTGCTGAGACGAGCGATCTTGCCATTTCCTCTGTAGTCTGGGGCTCCTCCCAATGTCACGTCTGTGTAGACATTATTGGTTGAATCATATTCCAGGAGATCAAAATTATCAGCGTCGATGCGGATGATCTTATAGACATTCTCATTGGCAGCTACGAAGTTTAGAACGTCTGCAAAACCATTAGGATCAATGATATCTGAGAATCTCACGAAGTCATTCGTTTCAAGATTGTGATTCACACTAGTGATCCTGACCGGTGTTGTGAAAGCAATAGCCTCAACTTGCAAGGTAGTATCATCACCCTGCACTCTGTTGAGAATCTCTACAAATCCTTGCTGGTTACCACCCACTATCGCTGGATAAAACGCCTGAGCTCCAGCCCAGTTCCATGGATTTCTCCATTGTCTCCAGAGATGCACTTCAGGATCGTCAAGATCTTGCCACCTCAGCGTTTGAGCTGGTTGCCATTTACCAAAACAGGTGTAGCGATCTCGCCAGATTGAATATGTATTGTTCAGATAGTTGTAGACGAGCATTCGATTTGGGAAGATCCGATCTTCATCGTCATTGGGAAATGTCCAGTAAACATTCTGTGTGGTGAAATCTCTGATACCATAGACTCTTCGAGGGCCACTCTCTGAATTGTGGAAATTCAAGATCTCATCTGGGATTTGCAGATCGATCCTCTCCACATTGTTGCCATCACACGAATGAAGTGAGACTTCGCCTACAGAAAGCACCCCTCCATCAAAACCGACCATAGAGAATGTACTTTCCGTACCAAGCTCTGTATTAATTTTTTCCCACACGAAAGGAAGAATTTCATTACCAGTATAACGTAACTGCCAAGTAGAACGCTCAAAGCCAACGAGGAGTATATCACGTATAAAAGCAACACTAACAATATGCTCATTAGTTGGAGCATCAATAAAGCCACCCCTTCCAGGAACATCACTAATCCAACCATCAACCTCATCTGTAGGATCTCCATTCTGGGAAAAACGCACTCGTTGAGGATACTGAATGGCTGCTGCTAGCGTCGCGCCTTCCCAGGTATTGAACGCTAACAATCTATCTTTAAAGGGGATAAAAATCCGTGCTTGTTCTAGAAAAGTCGATCCATATCTGTAAGCTGCTGTTACCGGAGCATCAATAGTAAGTGCTGGATTGATCGTCAAACTGACAGCTCCGGTGGTATAATCGACCGTACCCACATTTGCTGAAATAGGAGATGTATTGAGCACTCCATTGCCATCATCTCTAAGAATGAATGCTGTATCAGGCGCAACGGCTGCAACTGTGATCACAACAGTTTTGGGAATGACTGGAGTATTTGCTAGGTTCACAGGTCCAAAAGCATTCCAAGGATTGACTACATTTCCTAGAGCTTCACCGGTGATCGCAGTAGAACCTGTGGAGGGTTCAAAATTTGTCCAAGTTACTCCGTTAGTGTAACGTAGAGGATCAGGGCTACCCCCTTTATTAAAATTAGTAACCCAAAAAATATCTCTATTCGTTCCATCTTGCCAGTAGTTAGTAGTCCAGAAAAAGTCGGAATTAGATCCCTGCCACGTCGTGCCTGCTATCCATTCTTCGAATTCATTCGAAGCATTATTGAAACGGTAAGCGTATTTTGTGTCAAAACCGATAAGATCTTCCCTATTGATCGTGCTGAGTTCTCGTGACCGCAGACCCATACACGGAAGGGAGGGAAAATAATCCATCGTGATTGTCGTAGCAACACCTACGCCCATACCACTAATAGTCACTGCGCCTGTGGCATAGTCAATTGTTCCTGAATCTACCCCAAAAACTTGTAATCTTCCATCAGGTGGAGTTGGTTCACTGTACAGATTGATCCCTGAAACGATCGTAACAGTACCGGGAGCTATGCTAGCATCGGGTTCAGTAGCGGCGAGCCCAAGAATTGTGAAAATATTGAACGTCCAGGGATCAGCAGCAGAATTTCCAAGACTGGCAACTTTCAAATCTCGGCGCAAACGGTCTAAAAGTTCGTATCCAGATTTTCGTCTGATACGTCCACGCCAATTATATGCGTTCTCAAGGACTGGAAAAGCATCCTGAGGGATAAGAAAAGCTTCAGGATTCTTGACCAATCCACTTTTCTGATCTGCGATATAAAAAGGTTGGTATGCCATATTAAGCCGCGTAGTGTAAAACTGCTACATAAAATTCCTGGGCAGTCCCAGCCACATTTCGAATTACAAAACTGCCCGCTATTAAGGTATGTGATGTGAGAGTAGCTGGGGCAGTTCCTAAATTATTTTGTTGGAAAGCAAACACTAAATAATTAGCATCCGGCATCGCTTCCGTAAATGTGATTGTATCTTCTCCGCCAGCTCTCACAACCGATGCAACATTGAAAGCTGTTCCAACTACTATAGGTATTGCCACATTTGTATATCTTACCATTGCGCGCACTGGCAGAAGAGGAAAGTCAACGGTTCCTGCATCTTTCCGATAAAAGGGAATCGTCTGCGTAGCTGATACTCGTACGTACGCCACGCCATCGGTAGCCGCAGGGGTTGGAATACCTGCTCCACCCACTTGTCTTACCAATCGAATCTTCCTGTGTTTTCTCGCATTAGCGGACCCATCGTCAAAGGCATAGTGATCAGAGTTAGGATCAGCACCTGGATTTGTATCTCCATAAACTAAATTGAGCTGCTGAAAATTTGTTAGAAGCTCTGATTGGCTATCTGAGATCAAGTCTCCGCCCTGGGGCACGTTTCCCGAATATGTCATTTTTCTTCCTCCAAAATATGCGGCCAACGTCTACCGCTTTTAATATGAGAGACGGCTGATTGGCAAACGCCATATTTATCAGCAATTTTGTTTTGCTTGATGCCTTCTCTCAACAAGTTTCTAATTTCTCTAACATTTTTTTCGTTCAATTTTGCTAGATGGTGGGCCTCTCCTTTTTTATTAGGAGGTTGGCGATTTTTCAAGATTTTTTCGCGTTGTTGATCAGTCCATTTGATTCCCGGAGTGCCTTTCAGGCGACCTTTTGTTTTGGCATCTTCCATATTATCTTTCTGAGTTCCTAGCCACAAATGATCTGGATTTACACAAAGACGCACATCACATTTATGACAAACCTGGAGCCCTTCTGGGATTTCACCTTTGAAGGCTATATATGATGCCCGATGAGCTGTTACAGCTTTGGAAAACCATCCAGTTTTCCCATAACTTTGTCGTCCTCGGCATTTTTGCCAAATCCAACAGCCATTTTTTTCTTCTTTACATCCATCTAAGATACGACATTTTAATGAGCAAACACTACTCGCGCTTTTTCTTTTGAATATTGTTCCACAAATTTTGCATTCGATTGGGGGATGAACTTTCTCATTCCATTTTTTCTTAGTTTTTTTGAGAATTTCAGGCTTTCTTTCGTTGTACAGTCGAACTCGTTCAGCCCAACATTTTTTGCATTCAGCTGCCTTCCCATAGAAAAAGCTTTTAAGTCTCTTTTCTCCACATTTCGAGCATATTTTTTCATCCATAAATCTTCCCCAAAAAAGTTTCTCTGGAGTATACTTAGGTGATGTTAAATCTGCTCTCATTTTTGTCATATCTCATTCACTCTCAGCTAAAACCTGTTGTTAAAGTTTCCGTAAATCGACTGTGTCTGTTCTGAATAAATAGTGGATGTCCTCTCCTGAGCTAATTGCTGCGTCGTTCTCCTTAAGACTAAACGCTGTTGTTCCTTGAAAGCTGGCATGATGTTCTTTATGGAGGTAGAGTCCTGGCGATCTTCTAAGATTTTTTTCGCGCTACCGTATGCTAAAAACTGCCACCACTCCTCAAGTTCAGGATTTCCGTCTGCGGCCAGGAGAGCTGTGGGGCGTTTCTGCACTTCCATCGAGACCTTGTAAGCCTTATCAGGTAGTGGTCTCAGGATGAAAGTATCGTTGAAGAAAAGTATTGCTTGGGGACGAGAAGCCTCATAAGAGACATACTGAGCAGTGATCGCAGCAGTATTTGGAGGCACCGATTCGAAAGCTAGATTTGTGACTGCTCCCGTTACATAGTTGATGGCACCTATGAGAGCAGTCCCTCCGTCTTCATTCACAAAACCCCCTGTTCCGTTATCACGCCCCATGATAGATGTACCTCCCGCATCCGTGAAGGAGACGAAAACTTGAGAGAATACCGTAGTATCCGGCGCATAACTTATACCTCTCAACACGGGAGTATTGTTCAATGTGAAGCTGAAGCTGTTAGTGACTCCATCGCCTGTAGCTACCGTCTGTTCAAATTCCTGTTGAGGATAAATCCTATAAAATTGCTCTCTCGATTGCGTATAGAAAGAATCGTAGCCAGCTATGTAAATTGGCTGAGTGATATCGATGAATTCGTTTCTTGGAAAAGGATAAGCTTCAACATTGGGATCAGTATAAAATTCGTATATATCTTTTAGATTAAATAACCTGAGAAGTTCTGGCATATCAAACAGAAAGAAGGTGTTGATATAATCATCAACTTCCTGAGTAGTGATCTGACTTTCACTAGGAGAAGCCGTTAAACGACGTACCTTTGTTCTGATTCGTGTGAGGGTACTTAGAGATGTTGCTAAAGCATTCGTCATCTTACGGATCCGTTACATCTGTTACGCTCACGCCGCCAAATGGCACTACCTGAGCATTTGTAAAAGCAGGAGGAGCTGTAGGAGCCACAAAGGCAAGACGATATGAAGTATCCACATTGGTTCGAAACTGTGTAGTGGACGTGACAGTGATTTTCGTAGGCTCATAGTCAATGACCATTCCATAAACTCCTGGGACGATTAAACGCACCCAATCTCCAGTAGAATAACCGTGATCAGCAGTAGTCGTTACGACTGCCTGTTCAGCAATCGTTACAGCTGAAATCAGTCGCCTTACTGGCGTGAAATTGGCAGCCGGAGAAGTCATTTTTCATCCTACGCAGCATATTCTAATGATTGAAAGCCATAGCGTTGTCTACGCTGACCTTCAACCTGGATTGGCTGACCGGTATTACGATCTACAGAATGCTGATGTCTTGCATAAGAACAACTGCCGATCCGACCGTTGAGAGCCTTAGCTGTCACATCAATTCCATTGAGCCAGCGAGCTACCCACAAGGGCACCTCATATTCTTTTCCATCTTCCATGGTCTTACTGAAAAGGGGCTGACCTCGGTATTTGTGCTGAATAATTTTAGCACTCCCACCAACACATTCGTAATTCTTGAAAATCCCTTTCACGGGCTTGCATTCTTCTTCAATAAAAGTCTGTAATTCCTTTTGGGCAGCGTCTTTGTTAGAGTGAATAATCGAAGGCGCGCCTTTCATGGCAGCACTAGCAGTCATTTTTGATTCTCCTTAAAGGGAGGAGGTTGTTACCCTCCCCCTTTATTTTTTTAGATGGCAAGAGCACGCTCTGCGATCCATTCCATAACATCCCCGTTACCACCGATCGCGGAAGTACCGAGTCTGACTTGTAAAGTTGCTTGGTTAAACAATGAATTAACACTAGGACTGGTGAGTACATTTCCAAATGGAACAACCAATGGAAAGTCAACTCCAGCCGCTGCTATTGCAGATGTTGGAAATGCAAATGCAGTAAATGCAGATGAATCCATATCAACTGTTATAGTACCCGTAGCGTTATTCACAGCTGTGATCTCAACACTTTGACCATCAGCCTCTACCATTCCAAATGCAGCTGGAACTTTAAGAGTCACCATTTGGCCGACCACAAATAAGTCGGTACCAAATAGGCTCATTTGTATTACCGCTGATGCAGCTTGTGTAATACTAGTTATCCACATATACCGAGGATAAAATAGAGTATTCGGTAGCCTGCGTGCCGTACCGCCTGTAGCAGCTGCCGCAAAACCAGAAGCATCTAATGTACCTATAGTAAACACATTAACTCCCCCGACCGCTGTTACGCTAAATTCCATACCAGCAATTTGTAACATCCCTGTGGTTCCGTAAAGACGAACTGTATCCCCTACGATATAACCATGAGCGATCTTGCTCACGACGGCAGGACTTGCATCGGTAATAGCAGTGATCGCATTACCTGCAGCTTCCGGCGTTTGTATTGATGTATCTACTATTGAAATACCATTGGTGGCATTCATTGTAGTGATTGCGATGGTAGCTGCACCATTGGTCTTAAGACCCGTGAATACAGTACCATTATCCATGCCCTGACGCCATTCAGCAGTAATCACCGGAGTGGCCCCTGCTGCAGAAGCAAATTGAGTAAAGTTAATCAATGAGATTCTAGAAGGCTGCCAAGGCAGATCAATTGTTGCTGAAGTACCGTCAGAGGTAAACTGACCGCGCAGCTGATTTTCATTACTTGCTAAAGCCATTGTGCCCCCCTTATGTTGACAGTGTTGTTCTTAGGTTAATCACCCAAGCATCGTTAGTAATACGTGGCACCTGAGCCATTTTCCAACCTACACTGGCGTTGAGCGCTAGTGGGCTATCATAGATAGGTGGTCGGTAAATGAACTGAGAGCTGTAGCCGTCCTGCTCGATGCAGGCGTAAGCTTCGAGACCTACACAGAAAATGTTGTAGACATCGGCACCTAGCAATGAAGCAATCGGAGTCGTCGATCCAATGCTTGAGAGCAAGAATCGCAAATTCGAAACACTTCCCCACTCGGGTCTTAATGCGTGCATTGGCGAAGGATATTGAGCCTTAGCTATAAAGCCCTGTACCGCTTCTAAATCTCCAATAAGATCGGTGCTTCCTAATGCAAAATATGCGTCACGAATCGGAGCCGTTCCAAATTTATCCTCACCTTCTATATTATCCGCGATGGTGTACGCATTATTGCCTGCAAGCGTACGGATGATGAGATCAACGTCAGCACGAGCCATCTCGGTTGGGTTGTCTGCATTCAAGCCATTGGTAGCATTGATAAACGAAGCTGTAGCAGCGAGCATGTCTCTAACGAGTTCATCCTCAGTTTGACGCAAACTCACACCTAGACGCTTAGCGGCTTCGTTCAAAGCTGGATCTTGGTTTTGCAGGGTGACCTGCTCGTTCAGAATGATATACTGACCGTAGAAGTCCATTTCGGCGTCAATGTTGACGGCCGTCAGTTGCACCGGTGGAGGAGTTACCCCGGAATTACCCAGAGGTACTTTTGATACCGGTAGTGCATTATAACGACGCATACGGAGGGTTGTGCCCCCATTACGCGGCATTTGTTTTAACATCGCAGGGATCCGGTGAATAAAGTACGGTGTAGGGACACTAAGTAGTTTATAACTAAAGCTTTGCTGTACTGGAGCCGGCAATGTGGTGGTTGTAGTAATCGACATAGGTTACCTTTTTTTATGCACCCTTTGCCGCTTCCTGCATCTCTTGATACAACTGTTTCTGGAGAGCTGGATCTGGCCACTTGGCATACCGATCTGCGGCATGCAGTGGAGACGGACCCCCCAGCGACTGTTGTGATCGGGGTTTTGCAGCGTTCGCTTCAAGTTGCCTCTTTTCAACTGCCCCAGAGCCATCACGACCACGGAGTTTTAGTTGCTCATAAACGAAGCAAGCTTGATCGAACGGATCCTGCAAACCCTTTAGCGTTTTCACGAACAAAGGATCGCTTTTCAATTCTTCAAGGCTCTGAGGAGTTACTATTGAGTTGTAATCCGTGTAACGCATCCGAACACGATCATCTAAGGTCTCTAGATCACGTTTCTTGATGACGTGGCTAGCAGCTTCTTCAGCCGCTCGCTTTGCCGCTTTGTTCATCAGCCTCTTGGTTTGGGCTTTTGTCAGCAGCTCGTCATCTGGTAATCCGTCGATCTCATCTGTATCGTCTTCTTCAGCCTTAGGCGGCTTATCCCTCTCATCTACTCGAGCTTCTAAAACTCGATTTTGATGTTGTAACTCCTCTACGGTCTCTCGCATTCGACGCCAGTTGTATTCCTGGTCATTTTTAGTCGAATCAGGGGCAGCTGGGGCCTCAGCAGGAGACTCTTGAGAAGTGTCAGCCTCTTCTTGATGAGCGACGACCTCATCGGCTACTACGTCCGTTTGTTCTTCTGACATTCTTCCTCCGGATTGGCGAGATCCAATAACGCCTTTTGCTTGATGTCCTTACGCAGACTCACGGTATCAAGTTTAAATTTTAAATTAACACCCTTGACCGTTTATGTCAAAAAATTTTTAATGGTTTGTCAACCCGGGAGGGAAAATGACAGGATTTTTATTTTTACTAGGTGCGCTGATCAGCGTATCGTTCTGGCTGTGGGTGCAACTTCGCGACACAAAACAGGAACTGATCGAGAGAATGGACAAAAAAATAGCCAAACATGAAGTCGCATTCATGCAGTACGTCAATTACAAATTTCCCGGATCGTGCCTCGACGTTAAGCGAGCATCCCCACGGAAAACTTCTTCACCATCTCCAACAAAGGCCGCTCCTCGTCGGGTAAAGACGATTCGTGCGTCAAAAGGTAGTGGCAGGAAGTAGGATCTGGCACAGTCCAGTGAAAATAGAGCTGTCCTTTCTGATTGTCATACGAATACAGAGTCGTGTCGTAATCGGCATCCGGCTTTGAATGGCGTTTAACAAAATAACGTCTGATCGCGTTCGGCATCAGCGGCTCTTTTTTTAAGATGATCTGGATGTAATACTTCGACGCAAACTTTGTGTGTGTTCGAATGATATCTTCCATTTCTTTGACAAATTCCTTGTCAGCTTCCCTTTGAATATCCCCAATCTCAACGGGTTCAGAAGGTTGCGACAGCAATTCATACGCTTTTTCGCCAACGGTGGGCTTCTTTTGATTCTCCATAGCCCACGATCTTATCAACTTAAAATTTTAAGTTATAGAATTTTTTACAGGGTATACGAATGTGCCCTAATAGGAAATGTCGTTGTTTGGGGACGATTTTTAGTCGAAAATACAACCATTGATTCGACGACAATTGACGACAGTTTTTTTTTTGCCCGAGAGGGAAATGCTAAGTTTGTCAACAGATCATTGCTCTTAATTCTGTCGTCCGATAAATTTTCAGGGACTTTTTGACGTAAGGAGTACCATGAAAAGTTTATTTTTTACCGCTATTTGTGCGGTTGTTTTTTCACTATCCAGTACAGGTTTTGGATTAGATCAACCTGATATATACGTACATGGGTTTGGTGGCCCTAATTATCTAGTGATACGTAGAACCGACGATGTAAAAATCGAAGCACAACCAGGCTATCTAATTGGCGTTGGAGTCGGTCTTAAATACGGAAGAGGCCGTGTCGAATTTGAAGGTTCCTATAGACGTAATGATTTTAGGGAAGACATTCCCATAGGTCCCAATATGTTCTTCGAAGGTGGCAAAACGGAGAAAGTCACCTGTTTTATAAATTTCCTGGTCGATTTTTCTGATGATCTGTTTATCCATTACCTGAAACCCTACATGGGAGCTGGAATAGGTCATAAATGGGATATGGAAGATATTTCAATCGAAGGTTTTGAATATGATGGAACCATATGGAGGGATAGATTCACCTATAAGGCCCATGGAGTGAGCTTTCAGGGGATCGCTGGCATAGGGATCCCCATGACTCAGAACACCATTACGAAGATCGAATACCGGTTCCTGAAGGACGAAAAGAACCTAACTAACCATTCGGCCGTCTTGAACGTTACTCGATCATTTTGAGGTTGCGCGAGTAAGCCAGACGAAGGTTCCTAGCAGCACCGCGAAATAGAAAATAAGTCCGTAGACACCACTTCCCATGTCCTGATTGTAAAATTATTTTTTGATTGGGTCAAGGGCAGCATTTGCCCATTTTTTGAGACATTCGAAATTGCAAAAGTAGTAGGGATGTTCAATCTCTGGATCATCACATTTAGGCCCATCATATGGACCTTTTCTATGATTTGTGATCTTCAGCCCCCATCCTATTGATTCGTAGGAGGTCAACTCTCGCCCGCATCGATCACAAACAGGATCTGCCAATTTGGTTTTTGTACACCGTATCTTAATTGTCTTTCCATCCTTTGTTTTATACGTAATATGAGAGGGAAAGGCCTTGACTCTCTGGTAGATGGGTCTTTCGTTACTCGTAAAGTCGCTCATTTTGCTCGTAAATTTTTAGTCAACTACATCTCTATCATAGTAATTTTCGTCCCCTTCTATAGGCTTCCAACCTATGACTTTTTGTCCCTGTTCTTCTGAATTAGCCATCATCCATTTGAATTTCTTGCAGGAAGGTAGGTAATACATCTCTAGTTCCATGTGAATGAGAACTCTCACACGCTGCCCATCCTCTTCAGGAGGGTCGTTATCACAATCACGCCATTCCATCATCTTATTTCCGGCGTGGAGACCCCATCCTTTAGGGTGGGGAGGAAACGCCTCTCCTCTATTTTAAGTTAAAATGTGGAGATTTTTACGACAAGAACTCGCAAGTCTTGTCCTGGAATCTCCAAACCAGTAAGAGCCGCATCGAGACTGTTGGAAAGAGTTTTTAAGCTGGCAGCACCGCCCCTACTCCTCAGGACTTTTAACCACCAACCACAGAGCGAGGAGCGTGCGGAATACCCCAAGGTGTGTATGTAATCTCTTCTAACCAACTGCTGCACGCCGCCGTGCCCTCTTGTCAACTAGAAACTTTCAAGCTTCCGCCTTTAGGCGGGAGTAGTTGACTCCTCCGGCTCATGTCTAAAATGACATTTTCTGTATATGGAATACAAACCATCCAACTTGTCTTCTATTGTTGCGTCAATACACATCAACGCATTTACGATGGCGGCCGTATCGGCCGATACTAAAAATTTCACTTCGTTAATCTCCACCACTCGATCATGCGAGTAATTAATCTTTCTGTTCACTTCAAATTCGTTATCCGTCATTGTTCCTCCTTCCTATCCCTTAGGTATATTTTCCAAACGTACCTAAATTTCTCCGAAAAATCGGCATATCTAATCATCATTCGATCTCTTTCAGTTGGACATGGTTGAAGAGATTCCTGATCACATGGGGAAGGTCTCGAACGTAAGCAGTGTCCATGACAGTTATTTGTCTTTCCAAAATTTCTAGATCTGTATGTGGCTGAACACAAAATTTACAAAGTTTATCGTTCTCTACGTTGCCTTTCGGCATATCACCATACCATTGGAGATAACACGAAGGACATCGATATTGAGCCTGCAAACCCACAGTATCCTTCTCTTCTTTTTCCTTTATTTGTGAAAGATCTAATTTAAAAGGTTTTGTATCTGAACAATCCAATTCCATACTGTATTCTGTGTTATCCATCGTTCCTCCTTCATTCCTTCTCTACTGGATATGTTTCATCAAACCACTTCCTCATACATCCTAGTCCACAGAAATGACAGTTTTTCTTTAGCCCAGGACAAATGTACATATCTGTAACAAATCCTCCACAGCTAGGAATACGCTCGTTTGTGAGGGCGATCCTCCAATCAATGGAATTATCGGATTCAGAAAGATCCTTTCCACAGCTGTCACAAATTATTTCTACTTTTCTCATAATTCCTCCTTTGTTTTGATCCCTACGGGACTCGAACCCATGTCCCTCGAGAGAAAGTCGAGGATCTTAACCGCTAGACCAAGGAACCTTATCACCACGTGTAGTAGGAAGGCCAGCTATTGCTTCTAACTAGCCGGCGAATGGACATAAGTTCTTCACGAGAATCCTCCTTATTTTTGATAAGCGCTACTATTTTTTGGCAATCAGCATCAGTCCCTCGAAAAAGGATCGTACAATTCCCCGCCCGAAAATCTCCTCTTTTGACCTGCTCACGAAAACGTTGAAAGACGCCATATGCCTTTGTGAGAGTCTCACGAAAAGGGGGTTCTTCTAGTGGTGTGCTACAATATTTGCACGAATGGGGACTATCGATTGAAAGAGTCGTATTTTTCATGTGTTCCCCGCGTTAAATAAATACTTTAGCTTGCGCGCCAACCGCGTAGCTCTCGCTTCAATTCATAAGGCTTTTTGTACACTAGTCTTCTATTAGTCCTGTCAAACTTGACGAGACTATTTTTTTTCGCTAATTTACACAGTATGTCTAAAGCTCCCTCAAACGAATATTTATATTTCCGAGCGATATAGGATACAGACATCACACCAAATTTGGTTAACTCACCGCCCAGATGTTCCACCAGTAAATCTCCGTGCAGCGTCCTACAATGACAGTTATGTTGTTCAGAAGGATATGTATTCAAATTGATTGTTTGACCTCGGTTGCTTTTCTATATACTTTCTGTTTTAATGTTTTCAATCTTAATACTCTCTTTATAAAACGTTCCACATTCGCTGTACTTTCAATTTGAATCTATAGAGTTTTTCAACGAACCTTCCTTTTTTTTTAGGAAATGGGGTCATTTTCGTTCCACGCTACTTTTTTGTGATCTTCTACTTTCACATGGTCTTTTAAACGTGATTCAAATGTTACGACAACTTGATCTTCCAAAACTTCAATGAATTTCTTTGCGAAATCTTCGGGTGTTCCTGCTGGGAAATCTCTAAAATTAAACTCGAAACCATTTCGGGTCATTTTTAGAAACCAAATATCATCTAAAGACCATGTGATGCTGGCTTCATCGGCTGTCGAATCATCATCCATCTTTCTCCACCCCATATTTCATTGTTTTTTTCATGTTCTTCCTCAAACATAAAGGAAGGAGAAGAAAAAATGAACGATTTTCCGGAAAGGTGGGTACAACTAGATTTCAAAAAAAGATTGTGTCTTGCGGCCAATTCTTATTTTTAGTTTACTGCGTACATATGAGAATCGACTCCGTATATAAGGTGAAATAATGGGAACTGATATTTACAGTACAATTTTCGTTGGCGAAAAAGTTATAAAAAAAACCAGAAAAGTTCCAGTAAAAAAATATGACCCCGATACGGGTGAACCGTATCACAAAGACGACATTGAGGAATTTTGGGTTTACGAAAGTAATCAGATGCCTGTTAGCGAAAATATGACACTTCACGATGACTCAGAATGTGAAGAAACCATTTCGGGATTTTTAGTCTTCAAAACGGGTTCTCATAGATGTGGAGTTGATTTTGTCATTGTAGAAATTGCGACACTCCAAGATAAAATAGAAGAATATGAAAAACTAACTGGCAGAAAAGCAACAATATTTCTTAACACGGAGATAAGTTGAAAAATTATGGAAAATATAGTCTGGAAAATCAGAACTTGGATGTACGTGATAGCTATCGTTGTCTTCTGTTTAATAAACCTTTGCCGTGGTGCGCAAGCTTTCTGGCCACCTGATATGGTCCCCCATCCCACTCCCCCCTGGGATGAACCTAAGCAACCCAATGACCCAGTGGATTGTTAGTGTATGTTCCCTCGCGTAAACGCGAGAGCTACTAGCAACTTAACGCACGCCATGCATACCCAGGGCGGTGAAAACAATATACCGCACGGCGAAGATTTAACACAAGAGGCTTACATCCCAGCCCTGAAGGACTGGGTTTTACGCCTGAAAGGATAAAATGGAATGGACAAAAGTTAAGGATCAGCTTCCTGACGAGGACAAGGAATTAGAATTTCGATTCAAAGATCCTTATGGAGGTGGTACGGGTGTGGGTCATTATGCCGGGTATCAAAAGAGCAGCTTTTTATTTGATGATAACAAGCCTCACCACGTCTTCCGAGGAACAAATGGAAACGTGACAATTACTACGATGCATGCTTTTGAATGGAGATATGTCTGAAAAAAGACGCCTAACGATCCTGTTGACTGTAGGAGATAAACATGAGCTATTTAGGATGTATAGAATGCATAGCAGAAAAAAGAAAGGATGCTTCAAAAATTGAGATAAGCGGGAATGTCCTCATAGCTATGGGAGGCAAGTGCATTCATAAATGCTTGCATCACGATATTAATTTAGAATGGGTCGAAGGTGAAGATGTGATAACAGAAGGCGGCCTCCCGATCTCTCGGACCAATCCTAATGTGAGGAAGTGAAAAGGACGCTGAGGCTATATTTTGCCCCAGCCTTTTACTTGCTGTTTTCGGCCCCAGCGTCAGCACTTTGGAGATCGCCCCGTTACGGAGCTATTTCTTTTTCTTACTACCTTTTTTCGAGGCTTTCCTGGCTTCGGACAGGCTAATGGCGAGTGCTTGCGCTTTGCTTTTGACGACCGGACCTTTTTTGGAGCCACTGCGGAGAGTTTTTTCTTTGAATTCCCCCATAACCTTCCCAATTTTTGCTTCAGCTTTTTTGCCTTTTGGATAAGCTTTTTTAGCCATGATTTCCTCTTCATTTCATTTACCTGTCTGTGATCCCACAAAGCTACCGAAGTCACCAACAGGTTCGAATTTCTCTTGTTTTGCCTTCATATGGTTGTTTTTCAAGGTAGATTTGCCCTTCCCATGGTCGTTTTTCAAGGTAGACATGTCCATCTGACCCACATCAGAACCGTAACGCTGCGCAAGTTCCATAACCTGATCAGCGAGTTGCTGAGCCTTCGGAGATTGGAATTCACGCAGCATCACTGGCATATTAATACATTGAATCCGATGGATAATGAGCAGCTTTTTTGAAAGAATCTTTCAGATCCTTGTCCACACCTTCAATAGTATCATGATAATCAGTATCAAGATCACCATATACGCTTGGATATGAGGTATGTTTCACTTCCTGGGGCATGTTGGCATAATTGCCGGACCCCTTCATTTTTCCTTCGCCGTTGCTGTAATGTTTAGGCATTTTTCCCTCCTAGGGTTGCTGTTATGGTAAAGCATACCATTTCAAAAAATATCTTTACACACCTGGCGTTTCTGATTCAACTGTTTTTTGCTGAAGTTTTTCTATTTAACACTCATCTATGATATATTTTTCGTATGCAACTTATATTGTGTTCTCAATGCGGTCTTCAAATTCATCGTTCCCCATACCAAATTGCCAGATCTTCCATATTCTTCTGTTCGAACAAATGTCATACTTTATATAAATATGGTCCGGAAACAATTAAGAAACGCTTCTTATCAAAAATTGAAAAGCAGTCGGATGGATGCTGGTTATGGAAAGGTGTGAAAAATCGAAAAGGATACGGACAATTCGGCATAGACAGCAAAATGTTGAGTTGTCATCGAGTCTCTTGGAAACTCTATCGTGGCGAACTACCCGCTGGAGTACACGTTCTCCACAAATGTGATGTGAGAAATTGTGTTAACCCGGATCATCTGTTTTTAGGTACTAACAAAGACAATGTGATTGACAGTGTGCACAAAGGACGCCGGTCACAAGGCATTCAACATTTTCGAGCAAAATTAAATCCGGATAAAGTCCGAACTATTCGAAAAATGTTTCGTTCGGACAAATTCTTAAAAATTAAAATAGCGCGACATTTTGAGGTAGCAGTAGGGACTATTAAGGCTGTTTTAGACGGAATTACTTGGAAACATGTTGAATAAACTGGTTTTTTATACCTCAGTTCCTAACGACTGACTCAAGCTCGTTATATTTTTCTGAATCGGGCTCGCCTCTTCTACTTTCGCCACTTCCTGCGCTTTCAATGCTTGGATGATCATAAGTGCCTGATTTATCTGTTCTAGATCAATCCCTTGAAGTTCTTTGATGGATCTGATTTTGTCAAGTTCGCTCTGATTCAAATCCTTAATAGCTTCCATGCGTCTTTCCTCTGAAAGACTTAAGTTGCTTATGCTACGTGTTTTGCGCTCAACAGAAAGCCCCTGGTTTGCTTCTGCGCGTGCTTGTAGATCTTGGATTTGAGCTTTGAGTACTTCCATCTGTACCTGCTGCTGCTGCTGAGCTTGTTGCTGAGCTTGTTGCTCCTCTTCTTGCATAGTTTTGATGAGATCTTCTTTGTCCGTGACAGTGAGGGTCTCGATGAGAGATTTTGTGGGGATCGGAATCCCTGCTTGCTTGAGGGTGAACAGCTGAACGAACTGATTCTGTCTCTGAGTCGTGGTGTTGATCCCTTCTTCGATTGTGGAATCATACTTGCCAAAGCATCGGTGATAGAATTCTTCGCTAGGTGGTTCGTCTATAATCCTCTCGATTTTACCTGGCGTAAAGTTCTTCTGCATGTATTCTAAGAAGATCTGGCCCAAGTACTTCTGTGACTGATCTAGCTGGTCAAAAAGGATCTGAAGAGTGGTGAGTCCAGCTCCTTGCCGTAGCATGCTCAGGATGCCTGCTTTGTCGTCATCTGCGCTTCCTAAGAGCTCCTCATTCACTCCAGAGATCTCTTGGATTTCTTTTCCTAATAGCTCCGAGAGCTGGAGCATTGAGGGAGGAATTTGAGGTGCAATGATTTGCTCCACATCCGTCATCTCTGCGTCTTGCTTGAGAGTAAGCAACCGACCCTGACCGGAGAGAAATGCATCTTTAGGATTAACCAAGGCATCTTCCTTGACCTTCCATCCTGAATTGATCTGAGATTCCAAGATGTCTAGTTCAATCATGCGACGTCTGTTATACAAGTACTGGGCATCTCTTAAGCCTCTGACGACCCCTTGGATCCTCCATGGGAAATAGGGGAGCTCAGGACTGTAGTAACCCATGACTGGCACGAAGGGATAGCGATCTATGCCCATAGGGTTCTTGCCGTGATAGAGCACGTTTCCTTCCAGCACAGTGGCCAACTTGACCGTCGGTATCATCTGCTTGATGGTGGTGATTTGAGGATGAGCCTTCAAGAAAGCCGCTCGATTGACCTCGTTGCCTGTCCATTCCATCGTTTCGCCTGTCCGGGCGTCGACTAAGAGTTCCTGCTCCCTTTGATCTCTGTACCAGTATTCGTCGTAGTACATGAGATCCTGCATGCCGTAGTTGTACGACTCAGGAAGGAATTGAAATTTGCCGTCTTTGTTGGATTGTACATACAGCTTATCGATGAAATCAGCCTTCTCTGGTGCGAGCATGATGGCTTGTTGCTTAGAGATATATTTTCTCGTCCACACAAAGTTACAGTCACTTAGGTCCGCTTTACGCCAGTACGGGTCTATCAAATAAGAATTATAACTGAGATTATCCACCTTCAGGTCGCCCGAGATCGGATCGGAAATGTAGTCAGCCCATACGCTGAGCAGGTTCATCCCAGTGGTCAGCATCCCATCAAAAGCCCCAGAAACAGTCTCCAAGACGTTGCCATAGTCGTTAGCCCAGTACATGAGCTTCGTGAACTGAGAGGCTGTCTTTGAATCCGCGTTCTCCCTAGGCGTCACTATTGTAGATTTGCGATTACGCCTCTGGTGGCCTGTAACTAGGTTACATACTCGCCTGATCCGGTTGAATTGGAATTGCCGCTTGCGAAATGCGGGTAGATTTCCGTAAATCTCTTGCCATAAGGTCTGATCCCCGGCTCTGAAGCGAGAATCGATATCAGCTTCACTCCAAAAGGACTGTTGGATGGTGATGCTGTGCTGGTAGGTTTTGTCCATTCTCTGTAGAATGTGACGATCTTCTTCTGGAATATCCCAACTTGGCTCAGGCGCACGATAGAGGGTCATAAGCGAGACTATTGTAAAGTTAAAATTTTAATTTACAATAATCCATGGCTGCGTTAGAGGCAAACAAAAAAAGGCCGACCCAAGATCCTTCTCAAGCCGACCCCCAAGATACCTTGGATGCTAAGAAGATCTAGAAATCCTCAATGTTTATTTCATATCTTATTTTTCCACGTTTTTGCAATGTATTTCTTGTATTAAACTTAGACTTTGTAATTATAAAGCCTGTCTTTTTATGTACTATGCGAGTAATAGATGGTTCTTCATCTGTCCAGAAATCATCGCGATGCCTGCGATATTCCCTCTTAAGAATAGCCGAACGGCGATCTAATAGTTTTTTCATTTGTTGCCTCCTTGCTAGGTTAAATGGGTTAAATTTCGATGGTTTTTCTCCTGACGGGCTCACCTCTGCAATAATCCAACTCATCTAGTGTTTCTTTCTTTGCTTGTTCGATGATTGCTTCCCTCTCTGAAGGCATCACGTTAGCTGCATGGGCGCTCACCATAGAGCCAATGGAAAATCCGGAGAGAAATGACGCACAAGAGGTAAAAAGTACTGGAATAGAGCAAAGTAATAGAAATTTCTTCATATAAACCCCCTGTTAAGAAGCCCCAAAGGTGCCAACTTAAAAATTTAATGGCAATGGAATTATTCTTTGGGAGGGGAAGGTAGCTCCATCCAGTGGGTAACGCCTATAGCGTCATACCAGCACTTTTCAGGTTCCATGTATACGGCAACCTGAAAATAACCCTCTTTATCGAAATGCGCCGTAAAACTCGGTCCTTCAGGGCCGAGATGTAAGGCGCTTGCTTTAAACTCTTAAACATTCTAAACTCCCCACATCGACCGATAACCAAGGTCGGTTCGCCGTCGGTGCGACGGTTAAACGCCTGTGGAGTTCTCGTAAGATCTTTGCTCTGGCATTAGGTATGGGGTTAGTATACTCGCAAGAGCGTAACAGTAAAACCAAATTGCCAACGGAGCTAGGAACGATGAAGCAGGAATCTACCGCCTTTAGGCGGGAGAAGTTCAACGTATGTGAGGACGTATTGGCCAGATGGTGGCTCTTGATCCTCAACGCTTACCCATTCCATCACTCCTCCTTAGCAAGCTGATTATATCGGCAAAAGCGCATAGTGCTCCCGCTATTTTGGTGCATGACGGCGACCTCTGTATTTAAGTCTGCCAAAAAGGTGTCTGTCGCATCGACGAGCAAATTCAATATAGTACATGGGCATTTCTGCTTTGTTTTTTGTCTTTGTTTTAGGGTTTTCTTTTTGCGCCTTGATCTGGTCATAAAGCTCCATGAATTGACGTTTCAGTTCTTCGCATTTTCTCTTCTTCCCAGGGGTTTTCTCCAGTTTCTTCCAGATCTTTGTCTCAATATATTTCCATATGTTCCAGAGATCGGTTGCATAGTCTCCTGGACACGGTTGCGCCAAAAGCATCCTGTCAAAATACTGTTTCATATCTGGTGGTAATATACTTGTGGTATGTAATTCCATAAGTTCTCCTTGCGTGTATTCGGGATGCTGGACTTGAACCAGCGACCACAAGGATATAAGCCTTGCGCTCTGACCAACTGAGCTAATCCCGACTAGTCCTCCAGAAATTACCAATTTGATACCAATTACCTACCAATATCTACCGAATCGGTAGTTGTAGGAGGGGAAGGGAAGGGCATCCAGTGGGTTACATCCTCTAAATCAACATATACCCCTTCTATTTCACTCAAACAAAATCCATTTTTTTTATTTAGAAAATGTCCATTGCTGTCCCATGTAGGATATTTTTCTACAAAACATCCAGTGAAAACATTATTTTCCAAATCACACAAAATAATCTCATTCTTATCTTGAGGTAACCGATCTTTGCAGATTATCCACTCCATCACTCCTCCCCCGGCGAAAATAAAGTTATTTCAAATGTGGGATCGAGTATCGAATAGGCAGCTCCGTCGCAGTCATCCTTCTTTATATGAGTTATAAAACAGTCTGGATAGGAGAAAGAGCAACAAAAATCCTTTTTGCATTTGCTGCAATAGGTTGACGCGTCTTTTGATGGGTCTGTTTCACGTCCACATGTTGCGCAATTATAAACTTCCATCACTGACCCCCAATATGGTGAGTAACTTCATCGCGCGGATTTCTTGGGACCGATTCCGCTTCTTCTGCACCATCGTAGACCGACGGGAAATAAACTCTTTGTGTAGTCCATAGCGTGAAAGGCTCTCCTTCCGAAGTTCCGAAGCCGGGATCAAATTCTTTGTCCCAATTAATTTCTTCAGGGGAAAAAGCTACAACATCTTCCCAGCACTCGCCGCGTCTTTCCATCTCCGCTTCAATTAATTCTCTCCAAGTACCCATCATTCCTCCTCATGGGAATATTTCGTCTTTTATGCGCTCGTGCGCGTAACCTTTTATGTAGTTGAATGCGCAGCTTGGTTTACAAAACTCCTTTTCTACCCACCACATGGGATCATATGACAACTTCTCGGGGTTTATGCTCTTTATCCGAAGAGTAAGTTTAATGTTGTCTCCGGTGATCTCCTCGCTGCATTCATCACAAAAATTCTTTTGGACCATCATTCCTCCTTCATTAATAATATCCTCCCCCTCCCATCCCAGGTTCAGGGAAATGTCCTGATCCTCGGAAGAACGGGGGTAGGTTTGGTTCCATACCATACACCTCAGCGCGCATACGATCGATATCTTTCTCAGTTAGATATGATTGTCCGAGTGCCTTGTATTTTGTGTAAAGCGCGTAGCGCAACGCATCCATCACGTGGTCATGCTGCTTGAGAGGTTTCTCTACGCCATTGATCGCTGCCCTTGCATCCCAGATGTAGTTGGAGAACTCGGCAATGCAGTGCTCACAACTCTTGCACACCTTGAACGTACCAGCATTGAGGAGCTCTGCCACAACACGAATACCATTCGATACATCATTATCCGCATCGAAGATATTCTGGATGCCAGCACGACGCATCTCGTTTTTGAATGAAGCTGCTGATGGATCGATGTAGATACCTTTGATTGGCAGTCCTTCAATGAATCTAGCCATATCGGTGGCATATTCTGAATCGGTCTTCTGACGATTGGACTTCTGAGAGTCGTAGTAATACTCTCTTTCGATCCAGAGCTGAGGGAAAGTCTCAGGATTGAAGCCAATGAGCACAAAAACACACGGGTTGGCGGTCCCATAGTCCACGCCCACTACGTATTCGCGAGCCATATTGGGTTGATGAGGGATAACATGTAGCTTCTGGTCAAAGAAATCATAGATCGCGCCTTCGGCTAATACCCAGAGCCCTTCAATAAACCTTTTGTACCATAGACCCTTGGACTCTGCCTTAATTCGTCTGATATAAGCAGGATCGAGTGTAGGGTTATCATCAAAGGTGAACTGCCAGTGGCGTAGATCCATGTCTGGCTCATCAATCTGGTCGATATAATCCTTTTTGAACCAATGATATGGAGAATCTGGGTTGGTGGTAGCATATAGCCGAGCTCCTTTGACCGATAAGCGATAGGTCAGCTGGCGAAACACAGCCTCTGGGATCACCGTAGCCTCATCAACGAGTGCGGCAGCGTAGGTGCTTCCTCGAATGGCTGCTTCTGCTTTGACATCACTAGCTCCTACCACATCAATATCGCGCCCCGCTATCTTGAGCTGACGCTTGCCCGCGAGGAAATGGAAGTGGTGTCCGAGGAGATCAGCGAAGGGAGATAGAATATTATTACGGATGGACCTCTCTGTCCGTCCAATAATGATAAACTTCCCAACAATAGGCGATGCGGCAAATTTGAGGAACGCGAAGTTAGCCGCTACACTTTTCCCGGATCGGACTGATCCGACGGCAACATTGTATCTATGGGTAGAATTTTGGACGAAGTCGATTTGTTTTGGGCTGAGCTCCCACATATATCTTTTTTTTCTTTTTGTATTTTTGCTGAATGTTGGCAAACAAAGTCGATACCTGATTGTAGATCTTCTTTGGTCAGCGTGTCAGAATTGATGTTCTTCTGATCCTCGCAATAGACAGACCCCAAATGCTTGAGCATATCGGTATCTCCTCGTCTAGCCTTCGTAATCTGCCACTGACGCAGACTCATTTTTACACCCAACCGGCCTTCGTCATAATCTTTTCGATAGATCATGGAGATATTTGAACGGGAACAGCCTAGCTGCTGAGCGACATCATCCTGCGTTGCTCCTTCAGCAGCCATTTGGCGCACAATCGGTCTGTTCGCCTCTATCCTTTGGGTATCAGTCTTAGGAGGAACCCAGAAGGGTGAAAGTGGATCATCTTTTTTTACCATTCTTCGTGTCCATATTTTTTGACTCCGAGCCATTTTCTTATTTTGCGTGTTCTACAGTCGCACCAGTATTTTCCTTCCCAGTGACCCGAGTCTTTTCTGGGTTTTTTCTTGCACAGCTTCTTCTTGCTTAGCTTCATGCTTCTTGTACCCATATGATAGTCTTCGGATTGTCGCTGTATTTCTTCACAGGCGCAGGCGATAGCTTCCACACCTGGTTATCGTCTCGGATCACTATCTTCTTCAGGCAGTCCATGTACAGCTTGATGAGATTGTCGATGTCAGGCTTAGTCTCATGGAGTAATTCTCCACTTCTCGCCTCCTTTTTCTTCCATTTCGGCCAGCTCTTAGGGATCGGCATCTCAAAGGTGAACCCCACCTTTACAGCTCTTCGTATGGGCTCGTCGCTGTATTGAGCCTTCAGATACCAACGAGCGTTCTCCTTCACCTCAGCTCTCGGATCATACCATCCAGTACGGCCCTTCTTGGCTGCAGCATAGGGCTTTGGAACACCAGGGATCTCAAAGGTAAGCGCAACGTACGCATCTGGCTCATTGAGCGTTTGCAGTAACTCGTTCTTACCCCACACTGCTGCTGTCAAAGCTTCCTCCACTTCGTATTGTACTGAAGAGATTTCCAATCCACGGTGATCGATGACTCGTCAGGTGAGCCAACCATATCAATCTCAAAGACTGGCCCTTCGTTGCGCTTGGTATCAAAATCACCACTCACCACTCTATACACTCCTTCCGGTATCGACTTGAACTCTTGTTCCCCCTTCTTGTACTTGAGCTGGTTCTTCTCTATGCATATCAGATCTCCTATCCCAAACATCCGGAGTCCACTCCCATAATCACCTCGTAACTTATATCCAAGAATCGGCCCAATGCGTATAAGTCCCGAGCTGTGTTTTTCACCTCGACTACTAGATCTGTCTCAACCATCCCATCAAAAGCGTCATGCAAAGCATCCGCCAGATCCTCCACCATCGTGGTTGCTGTCTTAACTGTGTCAGCAGTAACGATTAAGCGTCCTGGTTTATAAGAATCAGGGATCATATTACTGAGCCTTTCGAGGTACTCATTTTTCGTAAAACTTCTCATACCGGCTTTTCCGTCAATATTTCTCATACAATTTCTTATCGTTGAATTAAAGGCTTTATGTGCCTATTGACCAAAAACTTAGGTCGTTTTTCAAAATATTACTATAAAAGTTTTGACATTTATTAGCCAGCTTTTTTCATCTTTCCCATCGTTATTTCCAGATCATAGTTTTCGGCTTTCACTCCACGCTTGATATCATTGTAATCCTTCACCCAATCATCAGGATAGTGCGCATACAAGAACTGATTCTTCTTGATATTGTGGTAAATGAAGAGCATTGACTCTTCCCATGATTCGATGCGCTTCTCGATCTTTTTGAGCACCTTGATATTCTCCTGCATCTTCACGTCTACAGCTTTTCTCATGCTCCCAAGTTCCTTAGTCATCTGGGTTTTCATGAGACCCATGCACACAGAACTGTGGGAGTGCATCTTCTTGAGATGAGTGTCGATCCTTTCAGCGTTGATGCATTCAGGCACCTTCTCCTTCTTCGCCTCCTTCTCCGGTTTTTTCTTCACCTTGATCAGGATGTCTTCCTTCTTTTTCGTCATTGATCCTCCTTGGGGTAACGTCTTCTTTCAGGTAGAGCTCTGGTGAGATCCCTAGCTGACGTAGAATTTGATAGAGCCTCTTGCGAAACTCATAGGTGCCTTCTGCGAGGTTTAAAAGGTGCGAGCCACTTCCGGTATGCATGACCCTAAGATGATCGCTTGTAAGGCCTGTATCGATCTCCTGGACACATTCTAGTTTCTTGATCACATGCTCAGCGTACTTGGTGTTCTCCCTTTTGTTGACCATACTCTCTGGTTCTGGGGGTGGGGGTGGGTCGAACTGATCCTTCAAGTGCCATCCTTCCTTCAGGCAAGTCGCTCTCAATCCCCCGATATTGTCGATCGGAGTTTTAGGTCTTGCGAGACATTGATCAACCAATGCTCTTTCCTCATCGGAAATATTCTCGTACGTCTTTCCGTTATTTTTCGAAGGAGGAACAACAACAACATCTGGGGGAGGCTCCGGATCGGGCGGTTGAGGGGTAGGGGTGTTGTTGTTGTTTCTTTCAATTGGTTCTTCTTCTCTCTTGTTATTACTTAGGGGGCGGTCACCGGTAGACTGGTCATCCGCGTCCTGATTATCGGGGCCCTGATTTTCAGTACATCGGTAACATTTTTTGAAACTGGGTGATTCTGACACGTGATAGTCAAATCTTTTAAGTTTGCCTCCTGACTCCAAAGAAATCAAAACCGTCAGCCTTTCCATGTATCCGGCTGTGACCGCTTCAGCAAAAAGACGACGAACTTTATCGCGTCCCATGTGAGGCTTCAGATGATTGATTACCTGTTGGACTCTTATTTCCCATGTATCGGTGTTGCTCAGAAGATAGATCAGCAACCAACGGCAATGCGGCGATAGAGTTTCATCCCGAATCAAATCCAAATTGGTCATTGAGTATGGATTTTGTTTGTCGTGCGGAGAACGCTTGATACGAGACTCGCGAACATTCTCGTTGCAGGAATTCTCTTGATCTTGTATATTGGGATCGATTTCGATTTTAGTGCCCATGATTTACCTCCTCGGTAGGTTGTGGGTTTTTTCGTTGCCTTTTAGACGAAAGAAGTCCAAAATGTGAAATGTATAAAATGAGAT
>SDBV01001922.1_pt1 | contig 31162 bp, 47 predicted proteins | sample 2277081 | NCBI WGS metagenome assembly SDBV01 (sample SAMN10402039, study PRJNA504765) | marine sediment metagenome | isolation source: marine sediment core GS10_PC15, 223 cmbsf | place: Arctic Ocean: Southern Knipovich Ridge | collected 2010 | reverse complement strand
GGAAGGAATAGTAATTACACCATTAGAAGAACGAAAAGATTGGCAAATTGGCAGGGTAATTTTAAAATCAATAAGTGTGGATTATTTAAATAGGTAATGTATCACAATAAAAAATTTATTGGCTTTAGATGTATGAACACAGCATGTAATAGTCTTTATTTAGAAAACGTGGTACGTTGTATACATTGTGATAGAAGTTATACCACAGTAGAAAAGAATATCAAATTGAAGAACAAGATTTGACTATAGTAATAACAAATTGGAAAATATAAGATGTGTAAAATTATTTACGAATGGGATAGTATACTATGGGAGTGGATGAACAATCCACAACTATATGATAATTTATTTTTTAATCAATTTCAATACTTTTGTTAGGGCTTCGCCCACATAAGATATAATGACACACTGGGTTATTTCTGATACACATTTTGATCATACAAACATAATTAAGTATTGTAATAGACCATTTTCTGATGTTAAAGAAATGGATAATGTTTTATTAAACAATATTAACGATGTTGTTAAAACCCATGATATATTATGGCACTTAGGAGATTTTATTTATGGAAGATCTACACTATGTTTGTCAGATTATGATCGTTACTTACACTATACCTCTTTTATTAACTGTAAAAATATTATTCTTATTTTAGGTAATCATGATGACATTGTTAAAAAAACACCAAAGATACAACAAATGTTCTTGATGGTTTTGCCGTATTTTGTAGGTTATCTTAATGGCCAAGCATATACATTGAGTCATTATCCAAGTGATCATAAATATCAAAAATATATTAATCAATTTTCAAATTATAATAAACCATGTATAAATTTGTTTGGTCATGTTCATAACAATTCGCACAATAATAATCCATATAATATAAGTGTAGAGCAAACTAATTATAAACCAGTTAAATTGAAGGATATTTTATGAAAATTTTTAAAATCATTAGTATATTATTAGTATTAATTATATATGGTGGGTGTGCAATGGACAATGCTTCACCACCACAATTTGAACGAGGAGACATAATTGTTTATGGGAAAAAAATAGGAATTATTAAAAGGGGTCTTGTTATTAGTGATGATAATAATATTGGTAAATATACATGGAAATACGAAGTATTATTTAAAAATCAAGACATGAATGTTTTAGAAAAAGATATGGAATTTAAATTACATTTTCCATGGCATCTTAATGAACTAGATCCTATAATATTACAAGATTTAACAAATCCATATATGCCAAAATTAGATATTACTCCTAAGCCATTATATCAATCAGAGAAATCGACATGATTTTAACCAAACCATCATTTGAAATTATAGAACATACTCCCAACCCAATACAATTAATTGAAAAGGCTGGACGAACTTGTTATAAATCCGAAGAAAAAATAACTGACAAATCAGCAAATGAATTTATTAAAAAAATAATAAAAAGGGGGCATTTATCTGTAATAGAACATGCGTCTGTAAGTGTAAGGTTTATTGCTGATCGCGGCTTTAGCCATGAGTGTGTTCGTCATAGATTATGTGCGTTTTCTCAAGAATCTACTCGGTATTGTGATTATAAGGATGGTGTAGAATTTATTATACCACTGTGGGTAAAAATAAAACCAGGAAATTATGGTGAAAAATTATTATCACACAACGATATAAGTATTAATGATTTAAGATGGATAGAAACCATGTTAGAATTAGAATATCAATATACTAGATTACGAAAAGATGGATGGTCACCACAACAAGCTCGTTCGGTTTTACCAAACTCTTTAAAAACAGAGATTGTTTGTACCGCAAACTTTAGAGAATGGTTACACATATTTAAGTTAAGAACTTCTAAAGCAGCACATCCACAGATGCAGGAAATTATGATTCCAACACAGGATGAATTTAAACGAAGGTGGCCTTCTGTATTTGTTATTGGTGGAATACAATGAAATGTAATATACAAGGTTCACTTTCTAGAACCGGCTATGGAATTGCCACATTAAATATTATAAAAGAATTATATAAACAAAATGTTGATGTAACTGTTCAATCAATGGGTGATATTCATATTAATGATGAAAAAGAACAACAATTATTACAACAATTAATTAATAAACAATTTTATTATGATGCTCCATCAATAAAAATTTGGCACCAATTTGATTTACACACCCACGTTGGTAAAGGTCGATATTATGCTTTTCCTATTTTTGAGTTAAATAAGTTTAACGATGCTGAAAAACATCATTTAAGATTTCCAGACGAATTATTGGTATGTTCAAAATGGGCACAATCCATCATAAAAGAACAAATTAATAGAGATAGTTATGTTATACCATTAGGTATTGATACTTCAATATTTTATCCCGTGGATAAATCCACGAATAAAGAAAATACATATCAGTTTTTAAATATTGGTAAATGGGAAAAAAGAAAAGGTCATGATATACTTGTTAACTTGTTTAACAAGGCTTTTACAGATAAGGATGATGTTGTCTTAAATTTAATGCCACATAATCCCTTTTTAACTAGACAACAAACAGAATCTTGGCACGCTAAGTATAAAACTAGTCCGCTAGGTAGTAAGATATTTATTATTAATGAAGTTCAAACACATCAAGAAATTGTTGATATAATAAGAGAATGTGATTGTGGTATTTTCCCAAGTCGTGCTGAAGGTTTTAATTTAGAGTTGTTGGAAATGATGGCGTGTGGTAAACCAGTAATTACCACAAATTATTCAGCACATACAGAATATTGCAACAACGATAATGCTTATTTAATAGAACCAACAAAATTAGAAAATGCTCACGATGGGAAGTGGTTCTTTAATCAAGGTGAGTGGATGTGTTTTACAAAAGACAATGAAGAACAATGTGTAAAATATATGAGAGATATGTATGACAATAGACCAAACAATCTCGCTGGTATAGAAACTGGTAAGAAATTTTCTTGGACAAATTCAGTTAAAAGAATAATGAAGATTTTATAGGAGAAAAAATGTTTATTAAAACTTGGTCTAAACTGTATAAAAGAACTGCTACTGGTAAAATTCAAGAGTGGTCTATATATGTAGAGAGTTTGTCTAAATCACAATTTCACATGGAACATTTTAAATATGTAGTTAAACATGGACAATTAAATGGTAAAATCCAAACAACATCTACAGAAGTATTACAAGGAAAAAATATGGGTAAGGTAAATGAAACTTCAACACACCACCAATGTATTTTAGAAGCAGAATCCTTATGGACTAAACAAAAAGATAGAAAAGGATATAGTATAGATATTCCAAAGAAAAAACCATTAAGACCTATGTTAGCTAAATCATATGATAAAGATGGAAAACACATACAATTCCCGTCCTATGTCTCACCCAAACTAGACGGATTAAGATGTTTAGCAAAGCGAACCAAAAATGGAGTAGGGTTATTGTCACGACAAGGTAAACAATTTAAAACATTACCACACATAGAAAAACAACTTATGTGGTTACCTATTGATACTATATTAGATGGTGAATTATATATACATGGTGAAGAATTTCAAAATATAATATCTGCTGTTAAAAGAGATAGTCCTTCGGACAAATCAAAAGATATACAATATCATGTTTATGATATAATATCTGACAATGATTATGAGACAAGATTAACTTGGTTAAGAAAGTGGTTACCTCCTTTAGATTACCTAGGAATACCTACAATATATAATATTGATATTACTCATATTTTTTGTGTACGTTCTATTATGATTAAAAACATGCAAGAAGTTTGGAAATATCATAAAGAATTTACCAATGAAGGATATGAAGGTGCTATGTTACGTAATATAAAAGGATCATATCTTATTGATAGACGTAGCAAAGACTTACAAAAGGTTAAAAAATTTATAGACATGGAGTTTCCTATTATTGGGGTAGAAGAATGTAAAGGCAAAATGAAAGGAATGTGTAGTTTTGTTTGTGAAACTAAAGATGGTATTACCTTTAAATGTATGCCAGAAGGTACTGAACAGATTCGTAAGAAATATTTAACGGATTGGTATAATAATAAGATTGTAAAAGGAGATTTACTAACAATTAAATTTTTCAGTTGGACAACATCGGAAAATCCAGTACCACGATTTCCAATTGGAAAATGTATAAGGAATTATGAATAAATTATTATCCTTAAAACAATATTTACAATTAACACGTAATATTATTAAGAAATTTGCTCCTAGATATAGTAATGATATTACATATAGAATGTTATATGATGAAGACTTCGTATCTAATATAGTAACATTAATGATATTAGCAGATTTATCTTGGGACAAAAATCATCACAAAAAGTGTTCCCTAAAATCATATCGTAATCAAAAAGCTATATGGGCTATGTTAGATTATATTAAGAAACAAGTCAAACAGCCATACTTACAATCTCTAAATATAACACATATAGATCATAAAAATATTAATCCTTTAGATGAAATAATTAAACAAGATTTATTAAAATATATAATAAATATAATGCAACAATCTATAAACAATAATAAGATTACACAAAGAGATATTAATATGATTAAGATGTATTACTTAGATGAATGTACTTTAAAACAAATTGGCAATAAATATAGTATATCTATAGAAGGAGTTCGTCAAAATATTAAGAGAAACATTAAAAAACTTAGATATATCATTGGAGATTGAATGTTTAAAATAGAAGTAGTCATTAATTTAATAATAGTTTCTATAGATTTAAAAAATGGTATAGTATATATATTATCTACAAAAAAAGATATATGTACATTACCAGAAATATCTCTTACAAACAAAATTATTGATATTGGCCAATTGTCTAGTGAATTGTGCGAAAAATACGTAGATTTAGATACAAATTGGATTAATGTTACACAAAACGGTGTATATATTCATGGTGACAAATTACATATATTTTTTATGGGTTTAATTCCAAAAGATACCCAATTACTACATGGGGCAACTTTTATTACATTTGATAATATTAATTTAAATGAGTATATTAAGTTTTTGATTTTATCCTATTTTCGTGCCATGAATAATTAACTCATGAAATTATTAAATAAACTATTAAATATTGTAGAATATACCGATATTAATGAACAAAAAGAACAAGTTGATCAATCATCAGAAGTAAAAATAATAGCTAATATTAATTTTTTATTGTGTAGTAATGGTAGTTTACAATTAGAATGTAATTGGCTTGACACAAATGATCAAATGACAAAATTATATAGTAAACTTCTTTATTATGTTTGTTTTGATAATGCTGAAAAATTAATTTTACAACAATTATTAATGGATAGCGAAAAAGATATTGCTAAATCACATTTTATTGAAAGTGTTTTAAGAGAATTTATTAAAATAAAAGATACAAAAAATAAAAAAGAATGTAATCCAATGATTTTACCATCACAAGCTTTAAAAATTCATAATGTAAACAAAGATGAAGATTACAGTGAAAGATAAAATAATATCTTATATATTAGATCGTATTGATAAAAACGATAAAGAAGTATATTTACCAATAACCAAATTACAAAAACAGGAATGGTCTAATAGAAAATTTAATTTGCCTTATTCTTTAGATTATCAAACCAACAATATATTTTTATTTTTTAATCAATAATTATGAAAAGTCATATAATTAAAAATGGTAAAATAATAGATAAACCTACAAGTACTGAATTTTGGTTAGAAATTCAACGTATAAAAAATATGATAACAAAACAAAATAATGAGGTTGAACAAATTCTCGGTAAAGCATTGAGATTTCCATGGTATAAAGATGATCAAAAGAATTTTCCAGGAGCAATCGAAAAAAATGGCGTTTGTGTGGGTGATGAAGTTATAGAATCTTTAGCAGAAATAGCGGCACAAAAAATATACACTTTAGAAAAAGATTTAATATATCAAAAGGAACTTTTACAAATAATCAATGAATAATACTAATAAAGAATTCCTTATAGTTTGGGAAAAATGGCAAGATCCCTATGGTGATTTAAAAGATTATGTTAATTTACAACATGATAATAACGATAATAATAACGATAACGATAATATATTTGATGATGGGTATACACAAAGCGATATGGAACTTTTATCTTTAGAAAACATAAAACCATCAATAAAAATTGTTGCTACACCCTTGGGTATCATTCCCCTTACTGAATATTCTACACCTGGAAAAGTATTCAATTTTTGGACTGGTCATACTAATTTTCCGATTACTAATAAAATTTATGAAATTATTGATAAAAAAATAAACGGAGTAGAAACATTAGATGTATTTACCAAATATAGAATGCGAATTGGTATAGGAAAATTATTTAAACCTAATGAAGTTACATGTGCTATTAGTAAATTACTTAATAAATATTTAAATGGATCAACTAATGCCACAACCTAAAAGACGAAATATATCTCAAACTTCTGAAATGGTTTATGATATTCATAGTTTTGGAATTATGATAGATACAAGAGAAATATTTTTAGGTGCGGATATTAATAGTAATGGAGAATTTTGTATTGATCATAAATCTTCTAATATATTTATCAAAAATATACAACTATTGAATAATTTGTCAAATAAACAAATTCTTGTACATATGAATACCATTGGCGGAGATTGGAATTATGGAATGGCAATATATGATACTATTAAATCTAGTAAATCTGATATAAGTATATTAGCTTATGCTCATGCACGATCAATGTCATCTATTATTCCACAAGCAGCTAAATATAGAATAATTATGCCATATGCAGATTTTCTTATACATAATGGTACATTGGAATTTAGTGAACAAAATTTTCAAAGTGTAGTTAGTGAAGTTAACTGGAGTGTTAATAAACATACAGAATATATGTTGGATATTTATGTTGGAAGATGTAAAAAAGGACAATTTTTTAAACGAGAAGGTTTAGATGAAAAAGAAATTAAAGATTGGTTAAAAAATAAAATAGCACAAAAACAGGAATTTTATATGACAGCCCAAGAATCTGTGGATTATGGGTTTATGGACGCAGTTTTTGGAGATGAAGGATTTGAAGATTTTTCCGAATTAAGGGATGAAGAATAGACAAAATTTGTAATATTTGGTGTATATTATATTGGACTAGGATTTTAACTATAGGATAAAAAGGACTTAGTTTTACTACAAAAGAAAGTAGTGAAATGCCAGATTATGATCCATATCTTGTTGTAAATCCTGCTGCTGGTAATGTTTACTTTGATACAAGTAATACGGCGATTAGTAGGGGTGCCCAACCTAATGTAAATACAGGTCGAGGTCTTGGTTTAGGTGCTAATCAAACACTTTTAAACAATTTAGCACTTGGAAGTACTCAAACAGATATTTATGGTAGTCAAATTACTACTGCACTTGATGGTGTATCTGCTACTTTACCAATTACCGGTGGAGCATTTGCTACTATGACCGCTGGTCGCTATATTATGCGACGTGGTGGAGCAAATACATTATTTATTGCTAATTTAGCCAATAATACTTTACGTTCTGGTGCATCAGATTATGGTATTCGGCGTTCTATTCATTTTAGAACAGTGGTACGAGGACCATTAACTGCCACAGCTATTAGAGAACATCGATGGATGCAATTTAGTGGTATTTGGCAACAAGACTATCCTACTGCAAGCACTGATGGTTTAGGTGATGTTTCGGGTAATGTAACTGGTGGTTCTGACGATGCCGCAACACCAACGGCAGCTACTCCTGGTGAATTAGTATATATTGCTGGAAATTCTAGTACTATATTAATTCCGGTACAGGATGAGTATAAGGCACGAACTACGTGGTAAACAAATTTTAAGATAGGGGAGTGAAATATCTCCCCTTCTTATTACTAGTATATTTACATAAAACACGAAAGAATATAAATGACCCCTAAACCAATAAGTAAGCCTGACAATTTTGTTAAACAAGAAGACTGTGAGAAAAATACCCATATTCCTAAATGGATATTTATTGTATTTTTAACAATATTTTTTAGTTTAATGACCATATTTCTTACCTTAGTAAGATATTCTGCATCGGAAGTTCGTGCGGCAGCAACTTCTAGTAGAGATTCTATAAGAGAAATAGAGAAAACTATAAAAAATACAGAAAGTGTGGCAAATCAATTAAATGTTCATTTACGAGTAAGTGAAGTTGAAAAAGAAACATTAATAGATAAATTGGAAGATATTCGTAAAGAAATCAGTAATTTGAGGCAAGATCAAAAGATATTATTAAATAAAATTTTAAATTTACAAAAATAAATAATATGAAAAAGGTAATATTACCATATAATAAAATTGCTAAAAAACTTATTCAGGAAGGTGATGTATTACTGCATCGTTCAAACGCTTGGTATAGTAAGGTTATACAACGAATGACTAGGAGTGAATATAGTCATGTTTCTTTAGCATCTTGGCACAATGGTAACAATTTATTGGAAATCATAGAATTTCATGGGTTGCGTGGCGGAGGAAATACGCGAATTTTAAGTAGAGTTGTTAAAGAAGAGTCTGAGTGTATAGATGTATATAGACCAGTACGTAAACAACAGCGTATTAAGTTAGATGTACAAACTTTAACAGCACAATGGCATACTTATTATTTTAATGATAAAAATACTACAAATACCATGAGGAAATTAACAGGATTACCCTATGGATGGAAAAGAATGTGGTGGTTTATTAAACAGTATTTGGTAGGTTTACGATTATTTTATAATATGAATGATATCATGGATGATACTGTTAAAGATGTTGTCGCACCTGTGTGTAGTACTTCTATTGCTTATGTTTTTTCTAAAAACGATTTTGATCTCATTCCAAATAAATCCGACACATGTGTAAAACCAGGTGATTTAGCTTGCTCGCCTATGTTAAATTACTTGTTTACACTAAAATGGGACGATAATTAATATATAGTTTGTAACCAGCGGTTGCTGACCTGCAAAGGCTTATCGTTGTGCCAGTCTGACAAAACAACGGTTTCTATTTATAAAAATAAAGGCAATGTTTCTTATGAAATATCCAGATTTAAGTAAAGATGCTAAACAAACAATTTATAATTGGCGACAAAATTATCGCGTTAAAATTGATAAACCATCTTGGGATGAATACTTTTTAACTTTAGCTTTTGAAATCGCTAAGCGTAGTAATGATAGTCAAACACAACATGGGTCAGTAATTGTAAGTTCTACTAATGAAATTATAGCCAGTGGTTACAATGGCACAATAAGAAATATTGATGATAAATTCTTACCAAACACCAGACCAGAAAAATATACATGGATGATACATAGTGAATTAAATTCTATACTTTCGTGTGCGAGACAAGGTAAATCAACATTAGGAACAACTATTTATGTTACAGGAGAACCATGTATAAATTGCTATCAATTAATATGGCAAGCTGGTATAAAAGAAATAGTATATGGTAATCAACAAAGTAATATGCAACAATCTAATGATTCAAAAATTAAAATAGAAATATTTAAGTTTTTAACAAAACATAATTTAGTTATTCGACATGTTGATTTTCCCAAAAAATAAATATTACACAATCAAATGAACAGTTTCAAGAATAAAATTTCCACCAAATTTTAATTTTGCCCTCCTGAAAAAAGTTCAAACGGTGTATAATAGAGTAGGAACATTTAAAGGGTACTTATGTTCCACTATTAAGTAAGTTTATTTTTAGTCAAGTAATAGTGCCCCTCTTTTTCCATTTTTGTATAATACAACTTAAGGATTAACAATGTTAGATTTATCTCCTTTTTCCAACAGTAAAACATATGAAATTATAGTTCATATTAAGGATGCTCAAGGAAATCCCACCCAAAAAAAGAAACGTTATGCAAGTGATGATGTATATAAAATTTGGAAATTTTGGATGCGTCATAGAGGAATTAAAAAACGAAAACGATCTAGAATACCAACAGCACAAGAAGCTGAAAAAACATTAAAAGAAATGTATCAAAAATCTAATGATTAAAATAGAATCATATCAAATATGTATTTGTAATTGTTGTGGTCGTCGTTTTTGGCATACTGAAGAAGAATTGTGTTTTATATGTTATGAAAGTATGTGTCCAGATTGTCATGTAGATTATCATGGTGTATGTTGTGGTAAATGAAAATTTATCTATTCTTTCCATCCCTTTAGGATGTTATTGTTATGATGATAATGGTACTTGTCCATATTGGTCCAACAAATTAGATAAACCCGAACAAGAAAGTGGATATTGTTATTATTTAGAAAGAGGAGATTGGCAGATCAGAGATCGTATGGGTTTATTGTGGGATATGGTAAAAGAATGTGGAATTAATGACTAAATATATAATGGAGATTAATAAGTGTCTGCTATAAAGGAATTACAAAATTATACTTTTATTTCTAAATATGCAAGATGGATTCCTGAAAAAAAACGTAGAGAAACATGGAAGGAAGCAGTAGATAGAGTACGAAATATGATGTTGGAAAAATATGCGGAGTATGGTATAGATGATGATATTAATTGGGCATATGATATGATGCAAAAAAAGAAGGTGTTGGGTTCACAACGTGCCTTACAATATGCCGGCTTACCGATTTTAAAGAAACACGCAAGAATATTTAATTGTGTTGGGTCGTATTGTGATAGGTTAAGATTTTTTCAAGAGGCATTTTGGTTATTGTTATGTGGATGTGGTATTACTGGTAGTGTGCAAAAACATCATATAGAAAAATTACCTAATTTTGTTCAACCTTCGTCAAATAACATATTAACCTATAATATTGATGATAGTGTGGAGGATTGGGCTAATAGTTTAGGTGTTTTATTAACTAATTACTTTGGGGAATTTGATTCTAGTTTTAAAGAATATGTTCCGTCTAATTGTAAAAGAATTGAATTTGATTATAATCAAATACGTCCAAAAGGTTCACCTTTATCATCCGGTTCTGGAAAAGCACCTGGACCAGCAGGTTTAAAAAAAGCGTTAGAAAACATAGAACTATTATTACAGAAATGTAGAGATACACAAAAGAAATTAAAGTCCATCGATATTGTAGATATTATATGTTATTTTTCTGACGCTGTATTAAGTGGTGGTTGTAGACGATCTGCATGTTCTACCATTTTTAGTATAAATGATGAAGATATGTTACAAGCAAAAACTGGTAATTGGCTACATTCCAATCCACAAAGAGCTAGAACAAATAACTCTGTTGTTCTTTTAAGAAATCAAACAAGCTTTGAAGAATTTAAAAATATTGTATTTTACATAAAGGAATATGGTGAACCCGGATTTTATTGGACAAATTCCACCGAAACAGTTCCTAACCCTTGTTACGAAGTAGGATTATACCCAGTTGATACTAAAACACAAAAAAGTGGATGGCAAGGATGTAATCTTTCTACTATTAATTGTGGATCTTTAAAGGACGAAAAAGATTTTTATGATAGATGTCGTGCCGCAGCATTGATTGGAACAATCCAAGCTAAGTTTACCAATGTTTCATATTTAGGTGAAGTATCTAAAAATATTTTTAAACAAGAAGCATTAATTGGTGTTTCAATGACTGGAGTAATGGAAAAATTTGAAATTGTTCTTAAACCAGAAGTACAAAAAAGGGGTTCAGAAATAGTTAAAAAAATTAATAAGAAATTTGCTAAAAAAATAAATATTAATCAAGCTGCCAGAAATACATGTTTAAAACCAGAAGGTACTTCATCATGTTTGTTGGGTACCACATCTGGATTACATCCCCATACAGCTAAACGATATATACGAAGACTTCAAAATAATAATATAGAAGTTCCATATAAGTTTTTCAAACAACACAATCCACAAGCATGTGAGATATCTGTATGGAATACAAATCAAACAGATGAGAATATTTTATTTCCAATAGAAGTGCCAGATGGTTCTAAAACTAAAAATCAAATTCCAGCATTAGATATGTTAAAAATTATTCAGTCCACACAAAAACATTGGATTAATAATGGTAAAAATATTGAAATATGTAGTAAACCATGGCTCAATCATAATGTAAGTAACACAATTACGATAATGCCAAACGAATGGGAAGAAGTAACTAAATATATTTTTGACAATAAACAAGATTTCGCTGGTATTTCATTATTACCATTGAGTGGTGACAAAGATTATCCACAAGCTCCTTTTACAGCAGTGTATACCTCAAGAGAAATAGTCAAGGAATATGGAGAAGCAGCTATATGGTGTTCGGGACTAATTGAATTAGCTCTAACATCATTCGATAATTTATGGGATGCGTGTACCGCCACACTTAATGACGACTTCGTAAAAGAAAAAATACAAGAAATACATAGTGGTTTAGAAAAGGGAATACCCCTACATTCTGAACAGTCTAAATTTTGGGAAAAGGCCCGCAAATTTTCTGATAAATATTTTAATAAAGACGTGCGTAAACTAACATATTGTTTGAAAGACGTTTATAATTGGAAATTATATTGTGATTTAAAAGATTCATTTGTACCAGTAGATTACACTAAAATGATCGAAGAAGAAGATAATACTAAACCAGAACAAGAAATAGCTTGTGGAGGAGGAGCCTGTCTATTATAAATGAAAGATATTAATATACGTAAGGCTACTACTCGAACAGAGTTTGACGAAGTATATAAGTTAACATATAGGGTATATGCTCAAGAAGGATATTGTGTGTTGTTACCAAATGAAAAATTACAACATTATCCACACTTAGACGAAATACCAGAAACTACTGTTTTAATTATTAGTGAGAAATCTTTAATTATTGGTACTAATAGTATTACTTTAGATGGGCCAAATGGTTTACATGTTGATAAAGATTTTCGACAAGAAATGATCATTATACGTAAACAATGTTCACAAAATAATAAGAAATTGGCCTCGTCTTGGAGAATTGTTACTGATCCATTGTATCGCAACCAATGGACTTTAATTAAATTATTGATTGGTGAAACGTTTAAAACCTGTATTGATTTAAATATTGGTTTATTAGTATGTGATTTCCACCCAAAACATGAAAGATTCTATAATAAAATCGTCGGTTTTACAACAATAGCTCATGCATCATGCAATTCTGTTGGAGGTAAACCAGCCGTATTAATGACTTACAATGTTAATAAAAAGGGCATGCCAAAACATTGGAAAAAATGATTTTTTGGACATATTTTTATTTTTACCAAAGAATTTCTTGTTTTTTTTCGATTATGATATAGCGTAGTATTAAGGAGAGGATTTTTGCCGGAATATACCTACCAATGTTATAAAGAGCGAGGGGGATGCAACAATGTTTTTACTGCTTTCTTTACTATAACAAACTATCAAGATAAAACTACCTGTCCTAATTGTAATAAAATAGAATTTGTTGGTCGTGATTATAAAGCAGATTTACCCCAAACATCTATTATTAAAAGTAATAATGAAATTAAAGTTGGTCATCTGGCTAAACGTAATACTGAGCATTTAAGTAAAGATGAAAAGGCTCATTTATATCAAAAGCATAATAAGTATAAATACGAAGAACCAAAAAAAGAACTTCCAACAGGAATGACTAGGTTGGGACCACCAAATAAACGAGACGTGCCACAAAAACAAAGAAAACGAGATCCAAAACGTAAGAATAAATAATGTTTAAAAAAAATTCTAAAGCTTCTCACCAAGCTGTCATAACATTGTCTATAGAAATTATGGAACGATTGAAAGATGGTCGTATAAGTGGATTACCAGTAAAAACAGATAATAAATTATATACAATTATAGGCAAAACATTAGAAGAATGTGAAATTAGAACAAAACAATTTATACAGAGATTAGACAATTAAAATGATTGCCAAACTAGTAGAAATGATGCTTAAATATTCTAAAGATACCTTGGGATATTTAGCTGCAAAAAATACGATAATATTAAGTAAAAATAAGAAAGATAAATTAAATAAAAAATATAATACATATAAAAACATAGAACCTAAAAGAGATTTACCAAATGGTATGAATAGGTTGGGCACAATTGATAATCGTTTCATTCCAATACACCAAAATAAGAAAGACCCAAAATATAAAAACGCTATAGAATTCAAAAAATCTATGTCTAAAAGGTTAAACAATGACTAAAAAAACAAAAAGAACAGTTCAAATTAGAGAAAATAAAAAAAATAAAAAAGATATTTCCGATGTTATACCAGAACCACCAGTTAATTATAATCCTAATCGTGTAAGATTATCTGAATTAGAAACAGCTATTTATCGTCCTAAAGATAATATCCCTGATGAAATACCATCTGAAGATATTTTAGTATTTACTATATCTGGTAAAGAAAATGGGCGTGTAAATTTAGATGGCAAAATAGATAAAACTGGCTATCCTGTTTTAGCTGACATAATTGATAAAGATGGACAATTAATTAATGCAGAAGATTTAGAACAAGCATATGCTAAAAGTATAAAACGAGGACGTTCTATTTTCTATTTTGTTAAACGTGGTGCTGATGGTAAATTGTATAATCCAATGGGTTTATATACAGAAAATAAACATAGTAAAATTACTAGGGCTGGTCGGGAAATGTGGACATTTAGTCCAGTTGATAAAAACACATTTATACATTATATTAAATTTTTAAGTACCAAAAACGCAGCGTGGTTATTAACAGCACAAAGAGAATTGATATAACATAATAAAACAATAATAAATAAAGGTGAATTATGGTTAAAGGTAGATTAAGTAATGTAGAAAAGTATGCTATTCAAGGTATGCTTCATAATGAAAAAGAAGTAAAAGATATGGCTAAAAGTCTTGATAGAACTGAAACAGTAATTAATAAATATATAGATAATGAATTAGATAATATTCATACTACAACAACAAAAGTTAAATTAGAAAAAGAAATTAAAAGACTTAAAAAAGAGCAACAAAAAACCGAATCTATACAAGAAATGAAAGAATGTGTAACTTCAGAACTTGTACGTAGTGGAGCTATGCCAGATACTATTTCTGAATGGATTAAACGTGCTATAAAACAATTTGGTAATCCACCTAATAAAGAAGTGTTAATGGGTAATTGTATGAAAGTTAGAACTGCTAAAGATTTTATGATTACACAAACATCTGGCAAAAAAGAGCGTACTGTAGCTATTATGACTAAAGAAGCATCAGAACGTAGTGATGAATTTCGTAAAACTATGCCTACATCTGTATCTAGAACAGCACGTAAAAATTTATTTAATATTAGTGAACAAAAAATAATTGAGTAAGTATATGTCTAAACAACAAACTGATAAATCTAAATATCCCTCTAAATACTCTCCTAATCAATATGTAACTGAAGCTCAATTTATTATAGAATTAATCTGTGAAAAAAAAGCTAAGTTTGATAATGTAGAATTACCTATAAAATTTTGGAATTTACCACAATGGAGTATGTTTTTTAAACGAAATTTAAGACGAGTTCATAAATTATTAAAAGAGTATAATGGTAAAGCTATGTTAAACGCTTTAAATTTACCAGAATTTAACAACTCATATTCCGTATTTACAGATAGATTTATAGAATTGGTTGTAAAAGAACAGGCAAAATTAGATATTAAAAAGGACTTACCAAAATCTTTAATAAAAATAAATAGAAAAACTATTGATGGAAAATTACGATTACCACAAACATCTAATACTATTATCGATTTATTAGATAGAGAATATAATGAGCAATAAAAAATATTATAAAGTAGTTAGTAAAGATTTAACATCTTATTTACATCATATTTTACCACAAAAATTTGTTGTTCAATATAAACTTAATTCTTGGGTAGAACCAAATGTTGTAAAAACCAAATTAATGGTATATAATAATAAACAAAGAGCTAGAGAATTTTGTTTATGGAAAGTCTGTCCTAGTTCTACAAAAATATATGAAGTAGAAGTTAAGAATCCACAAAATAAAGGAATTTTTGTTAATATATCAGAATTTAAAAAATTGGATACAAAAATACACACATTATTAAAACTACAACAGCAACATAAGAAGTTTTTTAACGATGAAGAATTGTATGATACTACATTTGTTGATGCCGTAAAGTTAGTAAAAGAAATTCCATTTGTACAAAAAGATTTTACAAAATATATAAGAATGTACGAAAAGGCTAGGGGGGTGTAATAAAAGGTTTAAAAATACCAAGTAAAGAACAATGGTTATATGACATGGCATATTGTGATTTTGAAGAATAATATAAATAAATGGATAAAAATAAAACTAATACTAATATAGAAGATTCTATTATTAAAGAGTTCGGCAATGATATTTTATCAAGTGGACAATCTATTATAGATTCTAGTAGTAAAGTTATTCCTGTTAGTCCAGGATTAGATATTATTTTAGGTGGAGGTATACCGGAGGGTAGTAATGTAATTATTACAGGTAGACCAAAATTAGGTAAAACTGCTACATCACTACATTTTGCAGCAAGTGCCCAACAAACAACTTGTGATATAGGTCGTAAAAATGGTAGACACGTTTATTATTTCAGTATAGAAGGTCGTCTTAAAAAACGAGATTTATTAGGCATTAAAGGTTTACAATTAGACGAAAATCGCCTAACAATTATAAAATCTAAACCTGGTAAAATATTAACAGGCGAAAATTATATTAATATTGCCGAAAAACTTATTCACGAAAAACCTGGTGATATTTTTATTATAGATTCATTTTCAGCTTTATGTACTGAAGGTGAAATGAAAGCTGATATGGGCGAAAGATATCGTGCTGATGCTCCACGACTTTTAGCTATGTTCTGCCGTCGTATTTCTAATGTGGTACCAATTAATAAATCAATAGTTATTGGTATTACACATATTATTGCTAACCAAGGAATTGGTATGGCAACATGGATAGAAGCATCGGGACAAAAAATACAATATCAAGCTGATGTTAAATTAAAAGCTACACATTGTACACCTTGGTTAGTTGGGGATACTAAAATTGGTCAAGATATTCATTGGGTTTGTGAAACATCTGGATTAGATAGTCCTCCGGGTGGAAAATTTATCTCTAAATTTAGATATGGATATGGATTAGATAATGAAGCTGAAGTAATTAATTTAGCTGTAGATTTAGGATTAATTAAAAAGGGCGGTGCGTGGTTTACCTTACCAGACGATACTAAATATCAAGGGTTAGAAAAAGTACGTATAGCTTTATTAGAGAACATCAAAATGTATAATGAGTTGTATAATAAAATTAAAACTATGATGGGATTAAAATGAAAGTTGTAAATTTAGATGGTAATCCCTCAAATTGGAAAATACGTGGTTCAATAGTCACCCTAGATAATAGAACACGTTCTAAATATCATATATTAGCTAGACAACTTTTAAAAGAAAGATATCCCACAATAACAATAGTCGAAGAAGTTCCCATCTCTGTGTTTCACAATAATACATTATTTTTAGATTTTTATATTCAAATACATCAAATTGCTATAGAAGTCCATGGAGAACAACATTTTAAGTATACCCCACATTTTCATGGTAACAGAATGGGTTTTCTAAGTAGTCAACGTAACGATACACATAAGCAACTATGGTGTGAAACAAATAATATTCAACTAATTATTTTACCATATAATAAAAATGAAGATGAATGGAGAATAAAACTTGAGTGATACAATTAAAGAACATATGGAAATTATAGTAAATGCTTTAGATGAATACGAACAAAGTTTAAATTTACCAGACGTACAAAATCCATGTGATAAACAAGAAATTCAACAATATTTCTCCATGAAACGAGATCATATTGAAAAATTAAGTGCCGAAGATTGTAAACAAATAGCTTATAGATTATCTCAATTTGCGTTTTATATACAACGGATATACAATAGAGAACAAGCACGAATGGTATGGGCAACTTCTAAATTACAGGATGTTATAGCAGATAATCTTAATAATTTTGATAAATATACTAAACATGAAATGAAAATATCATTGATTAAAAAACAAAATAAATATGCGGATTCTTTAGATAACATCTTAAATTATGCTAGTCAACGTGAAAAAAGATTACACTCATTATCTTTTTCAATTAAAAATTTAGCTGATATTATGTTAGCTAATGCTAGAGGTAAAACCAATGTCTAAATTGGCAAACATATTAAAAGAATTAGCTTCATTAACACCTGAAGAATTACAAAAACTAACAAATGTATTAGAACAGGAGGATGATGCTAAAATAGAAACCAAACCTAAAACTAAACGTAGACGTAGACGTAAGAAAAAACAAGAGCAAGTTGAAGATATACCAACAATACGCACACAGCCTAGAAAAGTTAAACGTCGTACAAAAAAACAATGGCCTTCTAAAGGTGTGGCGGCTAGAATAGAGCCAATTAATATTGATCAAAAACGACTCAATCTATTTTTAGAAAACCGTAAAAAATTAGCACCCGTTACTGAAGAAGAATTAGAAGCAATTGATTTTGATAAAAAGGTAGCACGTAAAGTTAAACCCAAGTTACGAGATAGAGAAGTAGGATTAGTTGAAATAGAATGTGATGATTGCGGTGGTATTTTTGAAGTGAGTCCAATACTTATACAAGATCGTGATGGTAAATCATTTTTTAAATGTAACGATTGCTTAGTAGGACAAAAAGAATAATATGAGAATGAAACAAAATAAAAGTGGTTTACTTATTCCAAGCCATTGGGAGAAACCATTAAAATATAATCATAATCATTCTATAAAAGAACCCATGCCTAAATCATGGGAAAACTTCTTATTTGAATGTTCATATATATCTGATGTACATAGATTTGAAAAACTCATTGAAGAAAACCCTAACGTTAGATTTATTGCTTTGTTAAATATCCCGTTTTTAAATGTGTGGGGTAAAAAAGTAGGACAAACATACTTAATTATATATACATCACAAGAAGAAATGTCTATGGGGGTAATGACATAAATGGATTTATCAGATTCCCCTGCCGAACGTGCTATATTAGCAGGATTGTGTCAATTTAATAGTAATGTTTATTTAGACATAACAGATATATTACAAGAAACTACATTTACAGATGATATCAATTCAGCATTATTTCGTTGTGTAAAACATGTCTTAGAAAAAGATGATGAAGCTCGTTTAGATATTGCACTTTTACAATCTGTTGCTAATGAAATTGGTCTATCTTATATTTTTAAACAAAAACAAGATTATAAGTACATTCAAGCTTTATTTACTTTTCCAATACAAATCAGTAATGTGCGAAAATTTGCTGTTAAAATTCGTAAATTAGAAATAGCAAAATTATTACACAAACAATTAGGTGAAGCCCAAAATAAAATATTAGAAATTAAAGGTGATGAAAGTATTACTCACATACTAGGTATTGCAGAAGATTCAATATTTGATTTTACATCTTTATTAAATGAAAAAGATAATAATCCCGAATATCTTGGTAATAATATTCAAGAATACTTACAATATTTAAAAGATAATCCCGTAGAACAAATAGGTATATCAACTGGGTTTCCTGCGTATGATCAAGCTATAGGAGGTGGATTAAGACCAGCAACTATTAATATTATAGCTGCTCGTCCTAAATTAGGAAAAACTATTTGTAGTGATAATATTGGTTATTATATAGCTAATCAATCACAAATACCGGTTCTTAATTTAGATACTGAAATGACTAAGGAAGATCATATACATAGAACCTTAGCCATGATGAATGAAATACCAATCAACGTTATTGAAACTGGCAAATTTACACAAAAACCAGATTGGGAACACAAAGTTTTTGAATCAGGTAAACAATTAGAAAAAATTCCTTACTATTATAAAAATATAACTGGTAAACCATTTGAAGATCAATTGGCAATAATGAGAAAATGGTTAATGCAAGAAGTAGGATTAAATTCAGACGGAACTGCTAAAAGTTGCCTAATAATTTATGATTATATTAAATTAATGGACGCACAAGGTATATCATCTGATATGAAGGAATATCAATTACTTGGTTTTATGATGACAACTTTACATAATTTTGCCACAAGATATAAAATTCCAATTTTAGCGTTAATGCAACTTAATAGAGACGGTATCACCAAAGAAGGTACTGAAACTGCTAGTGGTTCCGATAGAATAATTTGGTTGTGTTCTAACTTTACAATTTTAAAAATGAAATCTGATGAAGAAATTTCTGAAGATGGAATACAATATGGTAATAGAAAATTAGTACCCATTGTTGCTCGTCATGGTCCCGGATTAGATTATAGAGATTATATTAATTGTGAAATGAAAGGTTGGTGTGCAAAAATTATTGAAGGTAAAACTAAATTTGAATTAGAAGCAATGAAAAATCAATCTATCGAAGGTTTTGTAACAGATGATAATGGACCAATCAAGTTCAAATAATAATCACACTTCATATTATACTCAACAACAATTACAATCTTTATCAAATGAAACATATAAACATTTAAACAATTTGTTGTGTCATTTTGGTATATTGCTTAATAATAATCATAAATCTTCTTCTGGATGTTGTCCAATACACGGTGGAGATAATTTAAACGCATTTCATATTTGGGAAAATAATAGCTGGAAATGTTTTAGTCAACAATGTGAACGATACTTCAATAATAATGCCATAGGTTTAATTCGAGGAATACTATCACATCAAAAATATAATTGGCAAGGACCAGGAGATAAAAAGGTAAGTTTTAATGATACAATTAAATTTTTATCTCAATTTATCAATAAACAATGTGGAAAAGATATTGTTAAATTATCAAACAATAAATTAAATAACATTAATAATAGTGATAAATATAGAATTATAGATGATGTAAAATGTCAAAAAGAAATATCGTCCATATTAACACAATATCAAATACGACAAAAATTACAAATACCATCTCAATATTATATAAATAGAGGATATACACCACAAATTCTTAATAAATATGATGTTGGGTTATGCAAAGATACTAAAAAACCAATGTCAAATAGAGTAGTTATTCCAGTTTATGATAAAAATTATAAGTATATTGGTTGTACGGGACGTAGTGTTTTTAATCAATGTGAAAAATGTAAATCGTGGCATAGTCCTAAATATGACTGTCCACCCAAACAATATCTAAAAATATATTCTAAATGGAAACATACATTTACAACAGGTGAATATTTATATAATCATTGGAATTCCCACAAACATATTAGAAAAACTGGTGTAACAATATTAGTGGAAAGTCCAGGTAATGTTTGGAGATTGGAAGAGGCAAATATTAAAAACAGTGTAGGACTTTTTAATACAACTCTTAGTGATAGACAACAAATACTTTTGGATATATCTGGAACAATGTCAATAATAATACTAACAGATAATGATAATGCTGGTCAAAAAGCACGAGATGTTTTAAAAACACAGTGTAATAGATTATATCATGTTTATATTCCACAATTTCCTAAAAACGATATTGGTGAATTAACAATAAATGAAGTTAATGAATATATTAAACCAACAATACAAAAGGCTATTAAAGAACTGAATTTACAATCAGATTAAGGAATTAATAATGACAAAAATTTTAGCATTTTCGGGTAAAAAACAAAGTGGTAAAAATACTGCTACTAATTTTATATTAGGTACATATATGCTGTATCTAAAAATTGTACGTACTAATATGAGGATTGATAATAAAGGACAATTATGGATTAGTGATATATTTGGTGATGAAAAATTTACTGGTATTTTCGATATCAATAGACGAGATAATACTCATATGGTTGAATTTTTAGAAGATATTATACATCCACATATTAAAGTATATGCTTTTGCAGATTTATTAAAAACGGCCTGTAATAAAATACTTGGATTAACATATGAACAATGTTACGGAACAGATAAAGATAAGAATTCTCTAACAGACTTAGATTGGTCCAATATGCCAGGTATAACAGAAACATTAAAATCGCCATATCCAGATGGATTAATGACAGCACGCGAAGTTTTACAATATGTAGGCACACAAATATTTCGCACAATAGATAATGATATATGGGTTAAAGCACTAATACGAAAAATTGAAGAAGAAGATACTGAATTAGCCATTATATCAGATTGTAGATTTCCTAATGAGGTAGCAGGTATACAAAAGTTAGGTGGTAAGGTTATTAGATTAACTCGCAATCCATTTAAAGGTAAAGATAAAGACGAACATAAAAGTGAAATTATACTAGATAAAGATAAATTTGATTGGAAAAATTTTGATGCAATTATAGATAATGATAAAATGAGTATTAAAGAACAAAATGAAACTACTTATAAAATATTAGAACCTTGGGGATATATACCAAAAATATCATGAATAATTGGTGTTGTGTATCTAGTAATTCAACATGTCCTTTTAACTTAGATTTTGGATACATGAGAATACCCACAGTGTATAAAAAACGATTAGTAGTCCATTGTAAAAAAGACGAATATGATGTTTATATTGGTAGAGGTTCTATGTGGGGAAATCCATTTATAATTGGATTAGATGGTACTCGTTTAGAAGTAATTCGCAAATATGAAAAAAGAATTCGCCAATTACCATACTTACTTAAAAAATTATATTTACTAAAAAATAAAGTGTTAGGATGTTGGTGTGCTCCAAAAGCATGTCATGGAGACGTATTAATAAAACTAATCAAAGAATTAAATGTATAAATTTATTATATTTTTATTTTTAATCAATATATCATATATTACTAGTGCTCAAATAATTGAATTAAAACCCATACGTAAAGTTTATATTGGCGGTTTGTTAGGCAATATAGAATCTCATATGCCCATAAATCATAGATATAGAGAATTTAATAAAATAGGCTGGATGCACGAAACAACACACGGTTTACATGCAAGATTACGAAATCAATATGGCAATAATGTTTTTTATTTATTAAATAATCAAGCTATAGTAGTAAAGGAACCACCTTTTACATTAAGATATATAAGTACAAAAATCCCACATAAATTACGTAGGAATATTTATAATTTATACTTAATAAACGCACAACAATGGTGGAATAATGAACCTCTATATATTTTTGATGAATGGGTTGCATATACCAATGGAACTTTGACAGGTCAAGAATATAAAATATTTAACATAAGAACTCAATCTAGTTTTCAACATACATTAGAACTAACTGAATATGCTTATGTATTAATGCAAGAAGCCAGCAAATATAAGGAATATGATATAACTAATTTACATAAACTTTTTGACTTACAATTAAAACGTGTATTTGATATATATGATAACGCTAAGAAAAAAGGATGGTTAACACATACACACAAACAATACATGGATATGTTTTTAAGGAATAGAATTGTTATCATTGAATCAAAAATTACACCATCTATTCCACGATCTATTTCAATATACCCACAAACAAATAAATATTTATGAGGTATTCATGATAATAACCTTTTTAAGAAGTAGTAGTTTTGGCACTTATGATATGTGTCCGCAACAATATTTTTGTGATTATACTTTAGGATGGCATTCTCCCACAAATTTTAAAGCTACTGATAAAGGTACAATTGTACATAAAATAATGGAAATTATAGCTTTATTACAACAATGTAAACAAAATAAAGAAAATTTATTAAAAAATAAAATATGTGGGAATCTTAAAATTAATATGGTTGAAAGTGATGATTTTATTGATGAAATTATTGAACGAGTATATAAACATTATAGTTCTAAATTACCACACCATAATTGGGAAGATAAAGATTTTAGAGATTGTAAAAAATGGACATGGAAAGCATTAAATTTTAATGAGGGACAATTTGACCCACGTAAACGTATTATAGTAGATGTAGAGCCATTTTTTGACATAGAAATAACTAAACCATGGGCAAGCTATAATTATAATATCAAAGATGAAAATTTGAAAGGATTTTTAAAACTTAAAGGTACAATTGACTTAATTACTAAGGTAAAAGATGATGTATATGAAATCATTGATTGGAAAACTGGCCAATATAGAATAGATTGGGTTACCGGTGAAGAAAAAACACACGCAAAATTTAGAGAAGATCCACAACTAAGGATATATCATTATGCGGCCCATCACTTCTATAATATTGAACAGGTTATGGTAACTGTTTTTTATATTAATGCTGGTGGTCCATTTACTATTTGTTTTAATAAAGATGATTTGGTTAAAACTGAGGATATGATTAAGGCAAAATTCTTACAAATTCAAAATGACGATAAACCAAAATTACATAGATCATGGAAATGTAAAAAATGGTACAATTGCGGCAAAACAACTTTTGAAAATTCACATATTAAACCAATGCAAGAATTTCGTAAAACAAAATTAACATATGGATTTCCAATGATGAAATGTGATCAAATAGAATTAGAAATTAAGCGTAGTGGTATAGATAGAGTTACAAAACAATATATGGCACAAGGCCACAACATAAATAAATATCAAAACCCTGGAGAGATATAGTGCCAAAATATAGTGATAGTGTTAATCGACGGCGAGACGACAGAACATTAAAACAATTCAAAGAAGATATTAAGTTTAGAACAGCTAAAGAAAAATTCCTCGTTAAACTATATCAAAAAGAAATGAAATATCGAAAATTTAATTTAACAGTAAGGAATTATGGAGTAGATAATACTGGCGAATTTGTAGAAAAAAGTAATTGTAAACCAGACTACAAATTAATATTTCATGAAAAGTCAATTGAAACTGGTAAAGGTATGACTGTAGAATACTTGGTGGAAGTCAAGTGTAGCCCAGTTAATAAGTGGACTTTTAAAATTTATCATTTAAAACAATATGTAAAATTAAATGCCAATATATTAATATTTTGGAATGTAGGATATATAGATAAAGATCCTAAAACAATTAATTATGATACTGCACAATTCGGCATTATAGCTACCGATAAAATACAGCTAATATTAGATAGTTATAAACCATATAACGAACCAACCTTTGGTAATAAAGAATGTATAAGATTATACGAAAAGGATTTTTACTTATTTTGTTATCCACAAGGAATTACACATAGAAAGTAATTATGACTTTAAATAAAGATTTTAAAAGACAGTGTTAAGGAGATATATAAAAATATGATTAAAAATGAATTACAATTACGATTAAAAAATATCATTAATAATGCTTCTAAAGAAGAATTAGAATTATTGTTAGATTTTATAAATGATGATTTTGGACAATATAAGTATCATGATTATATTAAATTACCCCAAATCAATATAGATATAGATACACCAACAGTAAAACCATTTAAACCATTTTTTACAGAATATTTTTGTCAGTAATTAATATGGCTAGTTATTATAAGGAAAAATATATGAATCTTACAATTAAACAAATAATGGAAGAAGCTCATAAAACAGCTAAGGATAAGGGGTGGTGGGAGCAAGAAAGACCATTTGGTGATCAAATTGCTAATATGCACGCTGAATTATCTGAAGCATGGGAAGAATATAGGGTATTTGGATTATCTCAAGATAATTTTTATTATTGTTCTAAAGATAAAAACAACAACTATAAACCTGAAGGAATTGCTGCTGAATTTGCTGATGTTATTATTCGTATTGCAGACACATGTAAAAGATATAACATACCATTAGAACAAGCAATTAGTGAAAAAATGTTCTATAATAAATGTCGATCACACAGGCATGGTAATAAATATGCTTAATTACTATATAGTAACCCATTATTATAAGGAGACAATATAAGATGGTAATGAATTACACAGTACTTCATTGCCATTCTTAGGTGAGTCTCATTACTCACTTTTGGATGGTTTATCTAAACCCAAACAGATAGTTGAACGAGTTCAACAGTTAGATATGAAGGCTTGTAGTATTACAGATCATGGTTCTATTTCTGGTAGTATACAATTTTTAGAAAAAGCAAAAGATGCTAATATTAAACCAATTATAGGATGTGAATTATATATTAGTAAATATAATGCTAAGATTAAGGATGATACTAATCGTTCATTATCACACTTACTTGTGCTTGCACAAAATAATAATGGATGGAAAAAATTAATTAAGTTGGTGAGTGAGTCTAATCAACCAGATCATTTTTATTATAGACCTAGATTAAGTTTAGAACAATTGGAAAAATATGCAGGAGACCTTATTGTTATTACTGGACATTTGGGTTCTACATTATCTAATATACTTTTAGAAGATGGCAAAATGACCCAAACCTCTTATAGAGATGGATTAGCACATGTTAGTTATATGAGACGGACCTTTGGTGAAAACAATTTCTTTTTAGAATGTCAATTAATAGATAAAGATAATATTCCAGAGATGCAAATTTTAACCGATATTATCAGAAATATTAGTGTAGATCCACTTATGGCAAGCACAGAATATAATATACCCATAAAAATAATTGCTACTCCAGATGCTCATTATTGTGTGCGAGAACAAGCTGTTGATCAACGAATATTACTTGCTCGTAATTTAGGATGTAAAACCTTAGAAGAGGCTAAAGATAGTGAAGCTCTATTTGCATTTTTTAAGTCTAATAACTTTCATATTCCACCATACCAAGAAATGATAGATGTTGGGCATACTAAAGAAGAGTTGGATAATACTAATTATGTGGCAAGTTTATGTGAAGAATATACCGATATTTTAAAATCGCCTCAATTGCCTAAATTTGAGTGTCCAGATGGACATAATCCTGATACATGGTTAAGACAGTTGTGTAGAAATGGGTGGAGAGAAAAAATTCAGAATAAGATTCCAAAAGATAAACAACAAGTATATATTGATAGAGTAAAAGAAGAATTAGGTGTGTTGGAAGGATTTAAATTATCTAGTTATTTTTTAATAGTACAAGATATTATACAATATGTTATTAATAATGGATGGTTACCAGGTGTTGCTCGCGGTAGTAGTGCTGGGTGTCTAGTATCATATTTAATAGGTATTACCAAAGTAGATCCAATAAAGTATGATTTATTATTCGAGCGTTTTATAAACCCAGGTAGAATGTCAAAGGATAGAATAAGTCTTCCCGACATTGATATTGATGTTCCAGCAAGTGTTCGTGGTAAAGTTATAGATTATATTAAAGATAAATATGGACATGATAAGGTATCTCAGATGATAACTTTTACTACTATGAAAGGTAGAGGAGCAATTAAAGATGTGCTAAGGGCTTACGGCAACGTATCGTTTACGGAAATGAATGAAATTACTAAACATATTCCAGATGAAGCTAAAATTGCTGGTGAATTACAAGAAATGAAAAGCGAGACTGGTGAATCTTCTATTATACAATATACTATTGAAAATGATGTTAAAGCAGGAAAAATGAAAGAATGGTGTTTTATTGATAAAAACAATAAAGATAATAAAAATGAATTACAAGGGCCTTTGGCAAAGAGGTTTGAACAGGCAATAAGATTAGAGGGTACTATAAGTAGTCAGAGCAAACATGCGGCTGGTATTGTGGTTGCTCCAGTTCCACTACACGAAATGTGTCCATTGGTTTATGATAGTAAAAACAAAGATGTTGTGGCAGGATTTAGTATGGATGACTTAGAGGCAGTGGGTTGTTTAAAATTAGATGTGTTGTCTATTGCTATGTTAGATAAAATTATGGGAATATGTCAAATACTTGAAAAGGGAGATATAAATGAAATCTGAAATTGTAAGATATTATGATGAAAATGTTAATAAAATCATACCTGCTTTAAAAATTATAGAAGGTAGTTCTGATGTATTACTTTATTTACCCAAAGTGAATCAAAGTAGATGTTCTTGTTTAACAATAGCATATTGTGACCTTGGTAACAATTGCTATTATTGTAAATCAGATGATTCTTTTATGAATTTAAACAACGAAACAGATAAAGAAATTAAATATTTATTTGATATTGATGAAATGGTTAATGTGTTAATTATTAAAGTTGAAATTGGCAATGTGTGTAAATGTATTGATAAACGTAGTGGTAATGAAATAGTTGGTATAGTAAAAAACATTACCCAACAACAATCTAATAAATATTACTATGGCATAACATTAAATGGCAAACATTGGCATGGTAAAGATCCTGAATTTCTTAATAACAATATAAAAGAATATGTAACATGTATTGACGAAAGAATTAAAAAGGAGTAATTTATGAATTTTAATAAGATAGTTGTATTCGATTTTGAGTCAGATTCTACTAATCCACATACTTGTAATCCTGTTCAACTTTCTGCCATAATAATTAATCCTCGTACATTAGATATAATACCTAATTCTGAATTTAATTCATTTATGAGACCTATAAATATAGATAATGAAGACTATGTTGATAAAAATAAAAGTACAATAGATTGGCATGCTAAGGTAAGAAATTGTAAGTCTGACGACATTATAAACCTGTGGAAAAACGCACCTCTTCAGAAAGATGTGTTTGAGGATTTTAAAGAGTATTTGCTACGCTATCATACTAGAACAACTCGTAAGAATAAGTTTAGTGCCCCGATTGCAGCCGGTCATAATATTATAAAGTTTGATATTCCCATTATGGAAAGGTTGTCGAAAACATATAATGCTATTGATAAAGAAGGTACAAGTATACTATTTAATCCTAGAGATAGAATAGATACCATGTTCTTATTATTTATTTACTTTGAGAATTTTGATGAACCTAAATCATATAGTATGGATGTGTTACGTGACTATCTTGGAATGGATAAGGAAGGCGGACATGATGCTCTTAAAGATGTCCAAGATACTAGTGAGTTAATTATAAGATTTATGCGGTTAACGAGAGGTACGGCAGATAGGACAAAATTTAAAGGATCTTTTAGTAAAAATAAAAAAAAATAATGATTAATTCATTTTCTGGCAAATATAGGTTTTTATCTAATTTTTATCCATGTCAAATTATATGGTTAGATATCACTTATCCGACTATAGAACATGCATATCAAGCAGCTAAAACCTTAGATTTCAATGAGAGATATAAAATATCTCAATTAAGAACTTCCGGAAAAGCTAAAAGAATGGGTCGCAATATCATTTTACGACCAAACTGGGAAGAAATTAAAATATCAACAATGTTCTCTCTTCTCCGTTTAAAATTTTCTCAACCCCAATTGACAAAATTACTTCTTGATACAAAAAATGAAGTATTAATTGAAGGAAATAAGTGGGGAGATACATTTTGGGGAATATGTAACAATAAGGGTGAAAATAAATTAGGTATTTTATTAATGATGGTTCGTGACGAGATTAGAAAAAACAGATAATAATTGGAATAATGTCATATTTAAAATACAAGCAAAATAAATAAGGACGCGAAGAGTGAAATATTTTACCTTTGATTGTGGTTGTAAGTTTCCGATAATTGGAACAATAAATGGAAGACCTTCTATTAAGTTTGATCCCGATATAGAAAAATTGCCACTTCAATGTAAGCGAACTTGGGATTTAATTGGGTCTGGTGATACTCTAGGGTGTTTTCAATTGGAATCTAACTTAGGAAAAACATTTGCTAAAAAATTAAAACCTGAAAACATAGAACATTTGTCTGCATTGGTAGCTATTTTGAGACCGGGAAGCCTAGATTCTTTGAGAGATGGAAAAAGTATAACACAACACTATATTGATAGGAAGAACGGTAAAGAAGAGATTACATACTATCATCCAGCATTAGAACCAATATTAAAAACAACATACGCAGAAATGATTTTTCAAGAACAAAGTATGTCTATAGCAAAAGAGATAGCTGGTTTTAGTTTACAAAAAGCAGATATGTTAAGAAAAGCAATAGGAAAAAAAATACCCGCATTAATGACTAAGTTAGAATCTGAATTTGTAAATGGTTGTAAAGATAAAGGTATAGTTACAGAAGAACAAGGTAAAGAAATATTTGAATGGATCAGAGCTAGTCAAAAATATCAATTTAATCGATCACATTCTGTAAGTTATGCCTTAAATACGTACCTTTCTGCCTATGCCAAAGCCCATTTTACCAAAGCCTTTATTACAGCCTATCTATATTATGCTAAAGGTAAACAAAAACCATTCGATGAGATAAATGCGTTAGCCAACAACGCGAAAGCGTTAAATATAGAAATTAAACCACCAGATCTAAGATACTTAAATACCAATTTCAAATTGATAGACGGAGTCATATATTTTGGATTAACAGACATTAAGGGAATAGGTCAGTCTGTTATAAACAGACTACAAAAAACAACCACGTTAGTTGTAGAACGATTAAAAAAATCATTAGATAAATTTACCTGGTTAGACTTTCTTATTTTTATAAGTCAAGGTCTCACGTCTACTGGGGTTAAAGCTTTAATATCTACCGGAGCCTTAGACTATATGGGTATAAGTCGCTCACGTATGCTATATGAATATGACCTATATAATAAGTTAAGTGGGAGGGAACAAAAATGGTGTGAGAGTACATTGTTTGATAAGGGAAATTGGAATGGAGGATATACATCATCAATTCAAAATTTAAGTAATGTGCTTGCACTAATAATTAAAGCTCCAACAGGTAGACAAGGTGGATGTGCCAATAAAAATCGACTAATTAAATTATCAAGCTTGCTTGACATGTTAAATGATACGCCATATCAATTAGTAGATTCTCCAGAATGGGTAAGTAACACAGAAGAATCATTACTTGGTATATCTTTGACACATGCTGTTGTTGAATCTTGTGATATAAATGCTGCTAATTGTACTTGTAAGGAGTGGAATTCTAAACTACTGAAAAGTAAAATTGCTTTAATTGCTGTGTCTATTGATAGTGTAAGAGAAATAAAAACAAAACAGGGCAAGAATCCGGGACAGCGAATGATGTTTATAGAAGGTATTGACTTAACAGGAATGGTTAATGCAGTTGTATTTCCAGACTCATATATAAAACATAAACGATTATTGGTAGAAGGTAACACAGTAATGTTATGTGGTGAAGCTGGACGTGATAATGGATTTATAGTTAATAAAGTATATCAGATTTAAGTGAAATAAATTTCACAAAGAAAAAGGTTAATATAATGATAGAAACTATAGTAACATTATTGTTTTATTTATTAGTAGCTCAT
>SDBV01001921.1_pt1 | contig 31165 bp, 27 predicted proteins | sample 2277081 | NCBI WGS metagenome assembly SDBV01 (sample SAMN10402039, study PRJNA504765) | marine sediment metagenome | isolation source: marine sediment core GS10_PC15, 223 cmbsf | place: Arctic Ocean: Southern Knipovich Ridge | collected 2010 | reverse complement strand
TTCAAATTTGTCCTTCAGGCCGTCATATATAAGGTCTCTTTTTTTTCTGTACGCCTCGACAAAATCACTGATGTCATAATCCAGGGCAGCGGCTGCCGCTTTTTGGAAAGGTGTTGGAGCACAAACAAAGGTATATTGCTGTATCTTGGTCATCGCTTCAATCACGTTCTTCAGCGAGTGGCCTGCTGCTGCAAAACCGAGCCTCCAGCCGGTCATCGCATAAGCCTTGCCGAAACCTTTTAGAAGAAGCGTTTTGTCATAATAATTGGCTATGCTTGGACAGGCCACGTCGTAACAGAACTTTTCGTATATTTCATCGCTCATAACAATTAGGTCTTTTTCAGCCGCGATTTCTGCGATTTGCTTTATCTGTTCCTCGGAGTACACAACACCGGTCGGATTGTTAGGCGAATTGAGTATGATCAGTTTGGTTTTTTCGGTTATGCTCTCGGCGATTTTCTCGACAGGCAGACCGAAATCGGGATAGCTGTCGACAAAGACGCACCGCCCGCCCAGCATACCGATTATGTGTTTGTATATCACAAAATAAGGGTCAGGTATAATTATCTCGTCACCGGGGTCGATAATCGCCATGAAAACCAACAGCAGCCCCCCACTGACACCGCTTGTGACAAGTACACTCGGATTTTGCCATCCGGTTTGTTTTTTCACCTCGTCGGTGATTTTTTCCAGCAGCAATGAATCTCCTGCTGTTTGTGAATACTTGTTCTGGCCGGCCTTGATAGCATTTATCGCTTCGGTTTTTAATTTTTCCGGCACATCAAAATCGGGCTGACCTATTGAAAAATTAATGGGGTCTTTCAGCGATGCCGCTAAAGCAAAAACCTTCCTGATACCGCTGGCGTCAATAAGACCTGTTCTGTCAGCAAGAATTTTTTTCATAAGAAGTTTGCCTGAATTTTTGCCCGATTAATGCCAAACTCTGATGCGCACAGAATAAGCCGCAATTTGGGCATGTTTCTGGTTGTCCAAAAAGCGGCGCTCTGAGTGTATTCACGGTTTCTAACTTTCTTCTTTTTCGCCCTTTTCGGCCTCTGAGGTTTCGGCAGTAACTTCCTCGGTTGCGACTTCCTTTACCTTCTTCGCGGCGTGGGCCTTGCGGTTGGCTACTTTGGGCAATCCGAACACTGACTGGTCCCCAGACCACAACTCTTCGTCTTTTAGTTTTTCTATACGCTCGGCCCGAGTCAGAACATTTCTGTGTCTGCTCAAAGCACCCTTTACCTTCAATGAACGGTCAATAGACATCAATAACTCCCAAAAAAATCATTTAATCATTAAATTTCATCCCATAAGCATCTTGAAAAGGCTTTGTACCAAAGGACCTGTATCCCGGTGGTGGTTTATAATTAATACCGACCTTGGTTATTTTTTGTTTTGCCAGGTAGCCATCGGTCCCTGCCCTTTCGGGATTTTTATATTTTTCACTGGTTACCAGATAATACACGCCGCCAATTTCCCTTATTTTCGCTTGTATGCCGAAACGGGCATAATATTCTTTCACCGGCTCCAAATCTCTTCTTACATCGAGAGTTTGTATAACAATTCGATTACTCGCGCCGGACTTAACCGGCTCGGCTTTTTTCACAGCCGCTTCCAATTTTTTAGGCGTATCTGTTGTTTTCACACTTAGTGCCGCCGGTGCCGCCTGGTCAAACAGGTTTCCTGGCACTTCTGCGACCGTCTCGGCTGTTTTTTGCCCGCTTAGGTTCTGACCAAGCCGAAAAACTACCAAAAACAACAGCACAAGACACAAAAGCAACGCAATTACAAGCTGGTACGGCATCGACACCTCAAACCTGCCGGCATTGAGTTGCACAATTTTCGGCCTTGTGGGCCATCTGCCAAGACCTTCAATCGCCCCGACAGTTGATGGTGCTGCCCCGCCCTCGTCCTTGGGCGATTGCTGCAACCTCTTGTCAGAACTATACTTAGCCCTGGTCTTGCTGATCACTTCATAGAGACCGATTTTTTTACGGTTACGTGCCATGCCTGAATCAGCCTAATTTGCTATTGGGTATCGGACAATTATCAAACTCGATACGTTAATCCATCCTAAGCAGCGAGCCAATAAGCAATTAACATATTATGCTTCTTAATACAATATTTCAATTTTAATTTCAACTATAAACCTGCAGCTTTGCATTAATTTTCACTTGACAAAAAAGCTCCTGTCAACTATCAAGGCTGGTTTGAAATAACCTAAATTTCTCGGTAGTAGCAAATAAAGCAATTAATTCTGGCTTTAGTCCCAAGGCCATGTGGAGTATTTGATAATGTTACCAGCGAAAAAAACCAGTAAAACCAGGACACGTACCCGTCGCAGCCATCATCGCCTGAAGGCTGCAAACTATTCGGTCTGCAAGCGATGCAGCCATGCCAAACTCCCGCACGCAGCATGCGACAACTGCGGGTATCTTAACCCAAAGATAACCTTGAAGCTCGGCAAGGAAGAGAGCAGCTAAAACCATGTTAATTGCAATTGATGCAATGGGCGGCGACAACGCACCGGATGCGATTATTTCAGGAGCGGTAGAAGCTGTTGAATTGCTGGATAAAGACGACCAGATAATTCTCGTCGGCCCGAAACAAATCATTGAAGCAAAAGTGCCTTCTTCGAAGTTGCGCAAAGGCCGGATAACTATTACCGATGCCCCTGAAATTATCGGTATGGACGAACCGCCAATAGAAACTCTGCGTAAGAAACCTAAAAGCTCAATCGCAATCCTGGCCAAGCTCGCCAAAAGAGGACAGGCCGACGCTGTTATTTCCGCCGGCAACACCGGCGCCAGTGTCGCTGCTTTTCAGATGAGAATGAGAAATCTTCCTGGCGTAAACAGGCCTGGAATTGCGGTGGTGTTTCCCACTTTTGAAGGGCTTGTGACAATATGCGATGTCGGAGCAAATATTGCCTGCAAACCAATAAACCTTTATCAATACGCGGTGATGTCGAGTATGCATTCCAAACATTTTCTCGGCATTGAAAATCCTAGGGTCGGTCTTATGAGTATCGGCCAGGAAGATGCCAAGGGCAATGAGATTGTTAAGAAAGCACGCGATTTAATCAAATCCGATGCGAATATAAATTTCATCGGCAATATCGAAGGAAGAGACATCTTCAATGGTGTCTGTGATGTTGTGGTGTGTGAAGGTTTTGTCGGAAATGTAATCTTAAAACTTACCGAAGGTTTAGTCGCCGGATTGTTTAAGGCGATAAAACATGAACTTATGCATGAGAAACTACTGCTTGCCTTGCGTTTTAAGTCCGTAATGAAAAGACTCTACAAGAAGTACGACTACAACGAATATGGCGGCGCCCCCCTGCTGGGCATCAACGGCAGCGCCTTGATATGTCACGGTGCCAGCGAATCCAGAACAATCAAAAATGCTGTTCTGGCCGCCAAAAAATACTACACGAAAAGAATAAACGAAAAAATCATCGAATATCTGTCAAACACTTCGGTAGGAACGACTGATGAACAAACTGGTTAAGGAACCTTCAGGCCCCTGGCGTGCGGTTATAACAGGTTGCGGCTCATTTGCACCGGCAAAAAAACTGACAAATGCCGACCTGGCAAAAATGGTCGACACCTCAGATGAATGGATTACAACCCGAACAGGCATAAAAAACCGCCATATTACCGCCACTGATGAAACTACCGCTTTTTTAGCTACCGAAGCGGCCAAAAGGGCTTTAGATGATGCAAATCTTGAGGCCGCAGACCTCGAACTTATCATTGTGGCCACCATTACCCCGGAGATGGTCTTCCCTTCGACGGCTTCTTTTGTGCAGCGAAATCTCAATGCAAAAAAGGCGTGGGTCTTTGACCTGGCCGCTGCCTGCAGCGGTTTTGTTTATGGCCTTTCGATTGTACAGCAATTTCTGGAAAGCGGCCGGTGCAATAACGCTCTTATAATAGGGGCCGAGACACTGACCAAGATTACCGACTGGACAGACCGCACAAGCTGTATCCTTTTCGGTGACGGCGCCGGAGCAATGGTACTCGAACGAAAGAACAGCAAAAAAGGCATTATATACAGCATTATGGCCTCAGACGGTGAATGCTGGCAAGCCCTCAACTGCCAGGCATACGGCTCACGATATCCGGCGGACAAAAAACCCGACGACCCCAAAAAGATCTATATACAAATAAAGGGCAGAGAAGTATATCAGCAGGCCGTACGCAGGATAGTTGAAACCGTCACAGCTTGCCTGGACCATTGCGGCTTGACCATCGATGATATTTCAATGCTTATTTCGCATCAGATGAACGCAAGGATTATTGAGTCTGCGGCCAAACGCCTCAAACTCCCCAAGGAAAAAGTATTTGTAAATATTGCCGAGTACGGCAATACCTCGGCAGCCTCGGTGCCGATAGCTTTCAATGAGTGCTTCAAAGACGGCAAAATCAAAGAAGGTGATATCGTTGTTCTGGTGGCTTTCGGAGCGGGCCTTACCTGGGGAGCTAATGTGATACAGTTTTAATAGAACCCATCCCAAAATCTATGCAAAACCGCGTTTATGCTGCTGATAACGCAGTTTTAGGGGGTTTTGGGATGGCTTGTAGTCTGAAAAGCAGTCGGTCACATTATATAAGCTTTATTGCAGCATCTAATAAAATATCAAGGACGGCCAAGAAGCATGAAAAAAGCTTTTATATTTCCAGGCCAAGGGGCTCAGATAGTGGGGATGGCAGCGGAAATCGCCGAAGCATTTCCCGTCGCAGAAAAGATTTTCGAAAAGGCTAATGACATAGTCGGATTTGATTTGCGCAGAATTTGTTTCCAAGGCCCCGCCGAAAAATTAAACACAACAACTATCTCACAACCCGCCATTTTTACAACCTCAGCCGCCATATTGGAGGTACTAAAGAATGACCCAGCCACCTCCGAAATCAAACCGGACGTAACAGCCGGCCTTAGCCTGGGAGAATACACAGCCCTTTATGCTGCGGGCGTAATCAGTTTCGAGGATGCGCTTGTGCTCGTTACAAAACGCGGCCAGGCAATGCAGGCCGCCGCTGACGCAACAGAAGGCTCAATGGTTAGCATAATCGGCCTTGACGAACAAAAAGTCAAACAACTCTGCGACGAAGCAGCCGAAGGCCAAATTCTAACAGCGGTTAATTTTAATTGTCCCGGCCAGATTGTGCTAAGCGGCAGCAAACACGCATGTAGGCGCGCAGAAAAATTAGCGCCAAAATTTGGGGCCATCAAAGCTGTACCCCTGGCAGTTGCCGGCGCCTTTCATACCGATATGATGTCCAGCGCAGCAGAGGCCCTGAAAAAAGCAATTGAAGAAACTAAAATTTCAGACCCGTCTGACATCAAAATTATCGCTAATATTAACGCCGATTATTACAAAACAGGTGCCGAAATCGCACGAGGTCTGATAAAGCAGTTGACTTCCCCGATTCTTTGGCAAAAATGTATGGAGAAACTCCTCGCAGAGGGTATCGGTGATTTTTACGAGATCGGCCCCGGAAAAGTCCTGACAGGACTTATGCGCAGAATCAACAGAAAAATAAAAGTAATAAACATAAGCCGTTTGAATGCTGTCCAGAAATTATTGAAGAGCTGAATTTTATTTGGAGATAACAGAAATGTCGGAAAAAAGATTGGCTGTTGTAACCGGAGCCGCCAGAGGAATAGGCCGGGCCGTTGTTCTTGAATTACTAAAACAGGGTCGTGAAGTTGTCGGCCTTGATATAAATGCCGAACAGCTTACCGAACTCGAGAATGTTGTCAAAGAAGCGGGTTTTAGCTGCCAAACACACTGCATAGACATAACCGATACCAAGAAATTCACCGAATTGCTCGAGTCGCTGGCCAGTGAATATGGAGGTATAGGTATATTGGTAAACAATGCCGGCATCACCCGCGACGGCCTGATTCTGCGAATGAGCGATGAAGATTTTGACAAGGTTATCGAAGTAAATCTTCGAGCGGCCTTTGTCGCGATCCGCACCGCGGCCAGGTCGATGGTTCGCAACAAATTCGGGCGCATCATCAATCTAAGTTCGGTTTCCGGCGTGATGGGCAATGCAGGCCAGGCCAATTACTCTGCCAGTAAAGCTGGACTCATTGGCCTGACCAAAACTGTGGCCCGCGAGCTTGCCTCTAAGAAAATCACCGCAAATGCAATCGCACCAGGCTTTATCGCTACGGATATGACCAACAAACTGCCGCAACTCGTTAAAGACGCTGCCGTAAAGCTGATACCACTGCGAAGAATGGGCACGGTGGACGACATTGCCAAGGCGATAGCCTTTCTTGCAAGTGACGACGCCGGCTATATTACAGGCCAGGTGCTTTGCGTGGATGGCGGGATGGCGATGTAAAAAAAGCACGTGGGCATTACAAAATGAACTCTATGAATCGACGCAGATTTCTAAATACAATTGGCGCAGGTACCGCATTACTGGCTTTACCGAAATGGCTAAACGCCAAAGATGTATCACCAAACCGGCCTAATATTCTTTTCTGCATCTCCGATGACCAATCATGGCAGCACGCCGGTGCCTACGGCGATAAGGTCGTCAAAACCCCAAACTTTGACCGTATCGCCAAAGAAGGAGTGCTCTTTACGCACGCATTCACCGCAGCCCCCACCTGTACTCCGTCTCGCAGCGCGATTCTGACGGGACAAGAGATTTGGCGGCTGGAAGAAGGAGGAGTGCTGTTTGGAACTCTGCCAGCCAAGTTTAAGGTCTACCCTGACCTGCTGGAACAAGCCGGCTACTTTGTCGGAGCTACCGGCAAAGACTGGTTTCCCGGTGCTGTCGAACCCGGTGGACGCACCCGCAACCCCGCCGGTCCGTACTACGGCGACAAAAAAGATAACAATCCACCTACAAAAGGAATAATGAAATGTGACTACGCCGCAAATTTTAAGGTATTCCTGAAAGAACGCAAGCCGGGCCGACCTTTCTGTTTTTGGTATGGCGGCTTTGAACCTCATACAGAATACGAGCAGGGGTCAGGCCTGCACGCGGGCAAGAAACTAAAAGACGTAAAGGTCCCGGAGTTTCTGCCTGACTCCGATGTTGTGCGCGGCGACATCCTCGACTACTATCTTGAGATTGAGCATTTCGATAATCATCTTGGCCGGATGATTAAACATCTTGAACAAGCCGGCGAACTCGACAACACTATTATCGTTGTCACTTCCGACAACGGAATGCCCTTCCCTCGCGCCAAGGCCACGCTTTATGATTATGGTACGCGTATGCCGCTGGCGATCCGCTGGCCTGCCAGGGTCAAGGCCGGTCGTGTGGTTGATGATTTTGTCAGCCTGACCGATATGGCCCCGACATTTTTAGAAGCCGCAGGCCTGAAGGTGCCGACAGAGATGACCGGCCGAAGCCTCATGAACGTTCTGCTCTCAAGTAAATCAGGTCGTGTGGACCAAACCCGTGACCGCGTCTTCACAGCCCGTGAACGTCATTCATACGCAAGGCCAAATGCCGCATCATATCCGTCGCGGGCAATCAGGACCCATCAATGGCTCTACATTCGCAATTACGAACCGGACCGTTGGCCAGCGGGCGCCCCGGACTTTCTGGGGGCTAATAATGGTATATTCGGTGAAATAGATAACCTGCCTACAAAACTCCACATGATACTGCACAGAAACACCCCGGAAGCTGCCAGGCTTTTCAGATTGGCCTTTACCAAAAGGCCTGCCGAGGAATTATACGACGTCCGAAAAGACCCTTATCAAATGAAAAATCTCGCACAAGACCCTGCTTATACTGAAGTTAAGAAAAAACTACTCATACAGCTTGAGCAATATTTACGCGATAAAAATGACCCTCGCATGGAAGGAAAGGCCCCCTGGGATAATTACCCGTGGTACCAGGGCGGCAAACCAAGAAACTATACGAAATAGCGGTTTGATAACGATATAAAAAAAGAAAAAAACATTTGTAGAAAAGCGATTTGGTCGGTATATTATCTGCCTGAACGGAATTGATTGCTATTTGACTTAAGGAGAAAAACAAGTGGGTGCAGACGAAATTGATGTCAAGGTGATTGAAGAAAAAGTAATTGATATTATAAGTGAGCAAATGGGCGCGGATAAATCAGAAATAACCCGCGAGACATCATTTATGAACGACCTTAATGCCGACTCACTGGATACGGTTGAACTGGTCATGGAATTTGAAGACGAGTTTGACACGAGCATCCCGGACGAAGAAGCCGAAAAGATACAGACAGTCGGTGCTGCAATTGACTTCATTGCCAAAGTCCTAAAGACCAAAAGCCAGGAATAGCGAACAAATTTGATATGAATAAACCACGAGTAGTTATTACTGGCCTTGGCTGCGTTACCGCTTTAGCAGAGTCCGCCACAGAGCTTTTTGCTGCGCTTTGTGACGGCAAAAGTGGAATCTCGCCCATAGAGTCCTTTGATGTCACCGAATTCACCGTAAGGTTCGGCGGTGAGGTAAAGAACTTCGACGTAACAAAATACATCGACCAGCGGGAAAGCAAACGAATGGATCGCTTTGCGCAATTTGCGTTGGCGGCGGCGATTCAGGCGGTTGACGACAGTGGATTGGATTTTTCGAAAGAAGATAGCTTTCGTGTAGGCTCGATAACGGGTACCGGTATAGGCGGCCTGGGGGAAATCGAAGAGCAGAATCTGAGAATGCTCCAAAAAGGCCCAAGAAGAATTTCACCCTTCTGTGTTCCCCGACTTATGTCCAATGCGGCCAGTGGTAATATTGCCATCAACTACGGCCTCAAGGGCCCGAACTTCAGCACCGCCAGCGCCTGTGCATCCGGAAGTCACGCTATGGGTGAAGCTTTTTGCAATATCATAGCCGGGCGAAGTGATATTATAATAACCGGCGGCTCCGAGGCAGCTCTTACACCTTTAGGACTGGCTTCATTTTGTGCCGCGAGGTCACTTAGTACACGAAACGACGACTATCAGACAGCTTCAAGGCCGTTCGATAAGGACAGGGACGGCTTTGTCCTCTCGGAAGGTGCGGCAATTCTTGTTTTCGAGGAATACCAACACGCCAAAAAACGTGGTGCCAATATATACGCTGAGGTTCTCGGTTACGGCGCGACCGACGATGGCTATCATATCACCGCCCCACTGCCCGACGGTGCAGGAGCAGCCAAGGCAATGGAACTGGCCATGGCTGACGCGGGTATCGAAAAAGAAAAAGTTGACTATATTAATGCGCATGGAACAGGCACGGAATTAAATGACCTGGCCGAAAGCGCCGCCATCAAAAAAGTTTTTGGCGACCATGTCTACAAGTTGGCCATTAGCTCCACAAAGAGTTGTCTGGGACACCTGCTTGGAGCAGCCGGTGCTGTAGAGATTCTTGCCTGCTGCAAAACAATCAGCGATTCAGTTATCCCCCCTACTATTAACCTCCAGAACCCCGACCCCCGCTGCGACCTCAAAATAGACTATGTACCGCTCTACGCCCGCCAGGCAAAAGTCAATATTACTTTGAGTAATTCTCTCGGCTTCGGCGGTCACAACGCCTGCATCATCCTGGGAAAGATTTAGCACCAAACGGCCGGTTTTTACTGCCAAAAAGGTGTCCGGTAGTTTATACTGCTGATAAATATACTTAGAATAAGCTATCCAGTGTTCTGGCTTGTATCTTTCAAACTGAAAGCGAAAGGAAGAATCCAAATGGCAGATCAGGAGCAATTCCAAAACATCGGGCCGCAGGATACTCCAAGCCAAAACATAAACCTTCGTCCTGAAGCTGAAAAATCATCTGTCAAATTACCTGTGGGTCTGCAAGCAGGAATCGGCCTTGCAGTGGCAAGTCTTGTATTGGGGCTGGTATCCCTGCCTCTGTCGCTGTTTGTAATCGGAGCAGGCGCCGGCCTGATCGGTTTGATACTTGCCATTATTCACCTTAGAAAAAGGTTGCCTCTGAAGGCAATAGCGACATGGGGCCTTGTACTTTCTGCGATGGGCTTAATAGCGGGAACAGGATTTGGAGTATTTTATGGGTTTAGTATTTACAAAAGCTTTTCAATGATGCAGGGGTTGGCAGATACTCAATTCGAACAATACATCGGCACTCCCGCACCTGACCTGACATTAACAGACCTTGAGGGAAATGAAATTATATTATCCAGCCTTAAGGGCAAGCCAGTTATATTGGATTTCTGGGCCACCTGGTGTCCACCATGCAAAAAAGAAATTCCGCATTTTATCGAACTGCGTAAAACAATAAAACCGGAAGAACTGGCTATAATCGGCATTTCCAATGAACCTGCCGAGATAATTAAACCCTTTGCTGAAAAAAATAATATCAACTATACATTGGTCTCTATGCTGGATGACGAACTGCCTGAGCCTTTCAACAATATCATATCCATCCCGACCACATTTTTTATCGACGACCAGGGAGTGATTCAGAACGTCCTGACCGGTTACCACTCATTTAAAGAACTTAAAGACAACGCCTTTGGCAAAACAAAAAAGCTGTTCGAGTCGGAATTGAACATAGCCGGTGACAGCTAAATCAAAATAACGGATAAAGAGTAAACAAATCTTAGTTAGGTTGAGTCTATCCTTAGGATGAACATATTCTGGGCCTGTTTGCTTTTGGTTGGGGGCCTTATTGTACTATGGAAGTCGGCTGACCTCCTGGTCAATGGCGCGGTTACATTAGCTAAACAACTGGGCATCAGTCCTCTTGTCATCGGCCTGACGGTCGTAGCTATGGGAACTTCTGCGCCGGAGGTAGCTGCCAGTATCGCGGCAGCCGTTAGAAATGCAGGTGACGTTGCTATCGGTAATGTGTTCGGCTCCAACATCGCCAACTTAGCCCTTGTCGGCGGATTGAGCGCTATTATCTGCCCCATTCATATTAAGTTGCGAATGCTCAGGCGTGAGATACCGGTAATGCTGCTGGTAGCGCTGCTGCTGTGGCCGGTTCTGAGCAACCTGTATTTGTCACGCGCCGAAGGCATTGGGCTGCTGACTGTTTTCGCAGCGCTGATACTGCTGACGGTATATCTGGCAAAAAAAGAATCCAGGAACCAATCGGCTGTAGAAAAGAAGACAGATACCCTTGCAAGGCCGTTAAAAGTTTGCATTGTCTTTGTCGTTCTCGGATTAGCCGGGCTCGCTATTGGGGCCGATATGACCGTGCGAGGAGGCGTATTCATCGGCCGGCGAATAGGCCTGAGCAATGCCGTTATCGGCTTGACCGTCATCGCTATCGGAACATCCCTGCCCGAACTTGTAACCTGCGTTGTAGCTGCGTTCAAGGGACACAATGACATCTCCATCGGCAATCTCGTAGGCTCCAACGTCTTTAATACGCTTCTTGTTACAGGAACCGCAGGCCTGATTCGACCCTTTGCATTGGTACAGAGGCTGGCAGGCCCCGATTACTGGATTATGATTATCGTCAGCGCCGCCTTTATCGTGATGGCAATGATTGGCAGGCGTATAAGTCGAATAAACGGTGTAGTACTGCTCTGCGGATACGTTGCTTATATGGTATATCTATTTGGCTTCACAGCTGGAGTCTAACTAACTAAAACAACATACAGTCGGCATACACATCACTAAAATCCGCTTCATGGGCAATTTCAACATATTCAATCTTGCGCGCCAACTGGCCAGCCAGTTCCCTTGCACGACGGCTCAGAAGTAACATATGTGCGCCGGAGGCGGCAGCATTGCCAACAAACTTAATACGTTCGACCGGAACCTGGGGTAACAAACCGATGCGCAGAGCCGATTCCGCCCTGATGTAATTGCCGAAAGCGCCTGCCAGAAGGACCTTTTCGATATCGCTGTCCTCAAGACCGACCTTTTTCTGCAGGAGCTTTATGCCCGCCCGAATCGCTGCCTTTGCAAGCTGGACCTGACGAATATCTTTTTGAGTCAGGATTACATCCCGCTCGCTGTTGTATGCCAGGCAAAAGGCCGGTTGCCCGTCCTGCACAGTAACTCGTGAAACAATTGGTGCCGGCACTTCGCCAAGCTTTGCCGGTTCTACGAATCGGCCGGTCCCGTCAATAATTCCCAAATCAAGCAACACCGCCACAGCGTCAATCAGGCCGCTGCCGCATATCGAACGTGCCGGGCAATTACCTATTACGTCCAGGTCGATATCGTTCTTATTCACAACGACCGCCTCGATTGCACCATCGCACGCTCTGCTGCCGCAGCTTATACGTGCTCCTTCCAAAGCAGGCCCAGCCGCACAGCTCGCCGCATAAAGCTTGTTGCCGGTTCCAAGTACAATTTCACCATTTGTTCCGATGTCAACTACCAGCCTCACCTCTTGGACTGAATCCATATCCACAGCCAACGCAACAGCTGTAGTATCCGAGCCTACAAAGCCGGCTATATTTTCAACGGTATGAATATTGGCACCGGCATTAATTCCAAGCCCCATGTCACCGGCGGTTCTGTCGTGGGCATCAAGGGAAAACGCATGGTATGGCGCCTGACCAAGCTGGGTAATAGGAAATCCCAGCAGGATATGATTCATAGTTGTATTGCCGACAACGATCATTTCATATATAGAATTTGCCTCAACCAATGTTTTATCACAGAGTTTAACAATCAATTCATTCAGGCAGTCTATCAGAATTTTCTGCAAATTCGCTAATTTCGCGTCGGTTTGAGCATAACTGATTCTACTGACAACATCGTCGCCGTATTTACTTTGCGGATTGGCCGCCGCCTCGGTTGCCAGGCACCTGCCGTCAGTCATATCGATTAGTTTGGCGACAATGGTTGTCGTTCCGATATCGACCGCCAGACCGAAAATCTGCCCAGCCGCCTTGTCCAGGTCGGCACCGATAGCGGAACGGATTTTGTCCTGTATATCAATTCCACAGGTCAGTATCCTTTGCTCGAAGAACCGCGATGCGGCAGGAATTGTAACAGCAAGGTCACTTTGCACACGATGCTGACAGGCCAAAACCTGCTGTCCGTCGGGTTCGAGGTTTACTACACATTTTTGGCAAATACCTCTGCCGCCGCATGAGCTATTCAGGATTATCCCGACCTGGCCCGCGGCCTCGAGGATGGTTGCGCCAGCGTGAATCAAGACCTTTGTATCGTCCGGCTTGAAGGTTACAGTGAAGTGTTTCATTTTTAGCATTTAGTCAATAGCGATTAGTATTTAGCGAATAAAGCGGCCTTTGGCAGCAAAAAATACTAACGACTATTCACTAACAATTATCCGCTTATTTTATGACGTATTTTCCAGCGGGCTTTTCGCTTTTTACTGCCAATTTTGCGTCTGCGCCTCGGTTTTGCCATTTATATCTCCAAAAAACCGTCCAAAATACTAATTTTAAAACACTTTTAACTCTTTAGAACGTATGGTATTATAATGCAAAAATGACCAAGAGGAAAGAATAATTTTTTCTATTTTAACATTTTATTGATTCAGATTGGGGTGCGAAAATGATTCAATGCAAAGACTGTGAATTCTGTGAAATGGGTCCTGACAATCGAAGAGCTTTCAAATGCGACCCGTTTACCAATATCAAGGAGGCTGAATGTCTGGCCAAATGGCAACTGATTCGTCTCGATATGCTGGTGGCAAGCTACCAGGAAATGCTCAAGTTTCAGGGCAAATTCGCGCCATTGCAGGACAAGATTTTTAAGTATATGCAGCGCGAAATCGAAGACATTGACGAATCCGATAAGTGGAAAATCGATGACGAAAAAGACGAAGACGATGACCAGATTGTCTAAGAAAAACCCAAAAAACCGGAAATCGGGGCACAAACCGGCAAAAATTCTCTCATTTATGCAATAAAACAATTCCAAAAGCCGTCTTTATCTACATAAAGAGCGCTTGATTATGGCAAAAAGCGATGATTTAGCCCGAATAATAATCGGATGTAAAGATGGTAGCGGCGAAAGCTTCGCAAAATTGGTTGATATATACGCGGACCGGCTTTACGGCTATTTTTACCGGTTGACCGGCGACAGCCAGACAAGCGATGATTTACTCAGTGAGGTATTTGTCAGAATCATCGAGAAAATCGATTCCTACAAAGATGGCTCTTTCCAAGGCTGGCTGTTCAAAGTGGCGTCTAATATTTTCTATGACCACTTAAGGGGCAAGCAGCGACAGAAAAAATTGCTCGAGAGCAAAAAAAATGAACTTGAGTCACAAACAACCAAACCCAGACAATCGGACAATGAAACATTCGATAAGTTACAGAGTCAGCTTAAAAAACTCGATTTGGACACAAGGGAATTGATAATGCTGCGTTTTTACTCACAATTAAGTTTTAAGGAAATCGCAGAAATGCGGGCAGAACCGGTAGGAACCGTATTGTCAAAGGTACATCGCGGGCTAAAGAGACTGCGAAAGCTGATGGAGTGATAATGGGCAAAAACTATCAAAACAAAGAAGACCCCCGGCAGTTGTTCGAGAAATTCCTCGACCCCGAACAGGCCGGGCAAGCCGCCCAGGACCTGCGCACCGGCGAGCAAATCCTCGTCCGATATCCGGCACCGGCCCCTGACAATAGAACCATAGCGGGCATAAAGTTGAAAATAAGCGGGGCCTTGCTGCGAAAAAGGGCAAATAAGCATAAACAAATCGGCTACAAAGCGGTTGTCGCTGCGGCGGCTGTTATTATTGTTGCGGCTTTGACCATAACATTAGTTGAAAAAGCCGCCGTCGAATCCGAGACTGCCGCATATAGCTCGAAGATTGCGAAGGTAATTTGGGACAGTGACAACGTTGCCGATGATGATGCCGATTTGGCGCTGCTGACTGCCGAAATTGAACAAATCGAAAGCCAGCACCTGGCTTTACAATTAAGTGAAAACGGCGGCAATGGACATACAGAGGTCGCCGAATTGGAAACCGAACTAATTGAAATAAACAGTGACTTTTGGAAAGGGTAAGAAAATGAAGACAAATTTTGCAATCCTGTTGATGTCGGCAATAACAATAACAGCCATACTCACCGCCCCCCTGCCCTGCCGCGCCGCCGAAGAAGCTAAAGAGAATATCTGGTCCGAGGACCCGCCAAGGGGTCACCAGAGGCGTTTTGAACTAACTGATGAAACAATCGAACGCATAATGAAGCGACTGGGCCAGACCGATCCCAAAAAGGCACAGCAGTTAGAGCAGTTACGAGACAAAGACCTCGAAAAATTCAAGGTCGAGCTTAGAAAAGTTATGCGCGAACAATTCGGCAGAGGGCGCGGGGGGAAAAGAGGAAGCAGGTCACGACGAGAATTGCGTTCCGAACATGACAGGCCGATGGGCGGCCCTCACGGATTCCCCGGCCGGCGAGGCCCCGAAAGGATGAAGCACCAAAGGATGCGTCAAAAACACACCGAGTATCTCGAATGGCTCGAAAAAAATTACCCTGATAAAGCAAAAAAATTAGCTGAACTCAAAGAGAATAACCCAAACCTCTATGGCAGAAAAATTGCGCTTAGCTTAAAAAAATACGGCAGAATCAAAGAAGCATCCGAAGAAAACCCACAATTGGCCGAAGTCCTTAAAGAGGACTTGGAGCTTAAGCAAAAACGGTACAGGCTCCTTGGGAAAATCAGACGTGCCTCTGATGAGGACCAAAAGCAACAATTGACTAAAGAATTAGAGCAGATAATCAGCAGCAGATTCGATTTGATTGTAAAACGTAAGCAAATAGCATATGAGCAACTCCGCCAGAAACTTGAAAAGCTGAAAGATCAGGTCAAAAAAAGCGAAGCCGAGCTTGAGAAGCAAAAGAACGTCAAATTCAAAAACGAAAGCGTAAAAGCACGACTGGAAGAACTAATCAGCAGAACCGAAAAATTCAAGTGGGACTAACTTTGCGATTTGTTACGCATCCGTTCCAGTTCGGTGACCCGTTTGAGTGTTTTTCTTTCTTTTGAAGTCAGGCTGTGAATACCGGATTCGTGGACCTTTTGCAGAATGCGGTCGAGTTCGGCCTGCAGGTCTATCGTTGTGGTCATTTGTTTATCCGATTGGTCAGACCGAAGTTTCAATTTGAATTTAGCCCTCCAGGACTCTGAGAACACATAGACAGCACCCGCGGCCATACCTGCCAGATGTGCCGCCTCACCTCCGGCGTTTTCTCCGCCAAATATATTCATAATACTGATAACTGCTAAAATTATTGCCAGGATGATGAATCTTATAGGAAAAATGCCCCATATATAAACATTTAGATTTGGGAATAGTATTGCTCCGGCAGCAAGCATTCCGAAAATCGCGCCTGAAGCACCAACCAAAGCCCCTACTTTCAGCCATCCCGCGAATGCCAGTAACGGATACAATATCCCTCCCATGGCACCGCACAAAAGGTAAAAAATCAGAAATTTTTTGCTGCCCCAGTGACGTTCGAGCATTGGACCAAAAAAGAACAACACAAGCATATTACCGAATATATGACCAAACCCGTTGATATCGTGCAGAAACTGATAAGTTATTATCCTCCAAAGCTGCAAAGCCAACCCGAGACTTGCTGGAAACACGGAAAACCACCTATAAAAGAATACACCAAGTGGTTTTATCATAAACGATGCCACAAACACCACGATATTAATAATCAACAGCCACTTGACTACCGGCGTGATCCTTGGAAGACTCATCCGCATTTGCGGCGCACTGCGAAAAGCATGACCGCGGCTTTCGCGAGTATAATCTCTGTCGTAGATGCTCATCTTGATCCTCTTGAATTATAATACGTACTTAAATAGTCAGTCCCTCATCGTTTACTACATAATATCGTCATCTCTGCCTAATGTTCAATCACAAAATAATAAATAAAAGACTGAAAAGCTGACAAAAGCGATATCCAGCCCGTCTTTAGCCGGCATCGGCAAGTTTATCGGGCTCCATCTTTTTAAATACTGCCATCAACCCCCCCCCCAGTACGACCATAGCAATGCTGATATTCTGTGAAATTGTTATGCTGTCAAATTCAAAGGGGCTGTCGTCACGTATGAATTCCATAAAAAACCGGGTAAAGCCATAAAGCAGAAACATCAGGGCAAAGGTACAACCCGGCCTGATAAAGCCGTCACCTCTTTTTATCCCCTTTCGCCAGAAAAGATAAAGCATCAGGCACAAAAAAACAGCATTTGCCGTCGAATACAATTGTGTAGGATGCACCGCCAGGCTGCGATACGGGCCCTTGTCGACCAGGATTTTTTGCTCGTAGGTCAATTTTTCATAAGGCTTCAATTGTGAATACCACAGGCCGTCCCTTTCAACATATTCGAAAAATTCGCCCGGCAGTTCCAGGTATGGCTCGGGCCGGTTCCTTTTTTCGTTGGCAAATACCTGGCTGGTATAAACCGGCGACCCGTATGGAAAACGGATACCCCAGGACAAATCAGTCGGTTTGCCATAGCAGCAGCCATTGAGAAAACAACCTATCCTGCCAAACGCGAGCGCCGCAAACAAACCAATCGCCAGAATATCAAGATACCGGCGAACTGGCCGCTTGTGGTGCCGCAGATACAGCATAATCACCGCGATGGCCAGAAGCACGCCGCCCAAAAGCTCCAGGCCGCCTTCCCAAATGGCGAATATCGAAAACAGGTTACCACGGAATTTTTCAAAATAGTGGACTACATAAAACAGACGAGCACCCAATACGCCGGCTATAAGAGAGTAAAGGGCAGCATTGGTAATAAGTTGCGGGTCAGATGTGATATTACGGCTAAGACGCCTTATCAAGGTCACTGCCGCAAGAAAGCCGATGACCATCATCAGGCCATAGCTCCATATAGTCAATTCAGTTCCGGGTATCTTAAAAAGTACTGGATGCATCTATTCGGTATCTCGCGTCCTGCAATAAAACAAGATATTCTTTGCGTTTTTGAGAACTGCTTTATGAAATCTTCTTTATTATCTTGTTATTTTCATCAAGAGCAACGACGTTGGGTTTAAATTTTTCAGCCTCGTCGGGCGTAAGAAATGCGAAACTGAAAATTATGACAACGTCCTTCGGCTTAATCAACTGGGCCGCCGCTCCCATTACTACAACCTCCCCGGAGCCCGCTTCAGCCGGAACCACATAGGTCTCCAGCCTGCTGCCGTTGTCCACGTCGGCAATTGTAACAGACTCGTATGGCAAAAGACCGACCGCTTCCATCAATTCAGAATCTACGGCTATACTGCCGGCGTAGTGCAGTTTGGTCTCGGTGACCCTTGCTCGATGCAACTTGCTTTTTAATATCTTTACAAACATAAAACTCCAACCTCGAACTATTAAACAGCTTAGTTGCTATTATATATCAATAGCTGGGGGCGTCCACCACAATATTATCAATCAATCGCGTCGAGCCGATCCTGACAGCAACAGCGGCAAGAACTTTGCAGTCAATTTTATCAACTTTCTCGAGGGTTTCGGCATCAATTATACTTATATACTCTATTTGTATCGATGCCGCATGGGTTAATACCTCACGCATTTGCCCAATCACTGACTCCGGGTCTGTGACGCCGGCTTCGATCATCTGGTCACATTTCTGAAGTGATTTATATATCAAAGTCGCGTCTTTTTTCTGTTTGTCGTCGAGATATTTATTCCTGCTGCTGACCGCCAGGCCATCCGATTGCCGCACCGTAGAACATACAACAATTTTCAAAGGCATGTTCAAATCCGCTGCCATTCTTTTAATGACGACTGCCTGCTGGGCGTCCTTTTGGCCGAAGAATGCGATATCGGGAGAGGCGATGTTAAAGAGCTTGGCACACACTGTAGTTACGCCTCGAAAGTGTTCCGGCCGAGACCGGCCGCAAAGCGGCTCCGTCAGTTTTTCTACATTTACCCACGTAAGATTTCTGTCTCCATACATTTGGTTTGATTCCGGAACAAATACAAGGCTTGCTCCGGCCTTTTCGCAAATCTCAAGGTCGGCTTCGGGGTCCCTGGGATATTGCTCGAAATCTTCACCAGGCCCAAACTGCGCCGGGTTTACAAAAATACTGACCACAACAAAATCGCATTCTTTGACCGCTGCCTCGATCAGCGAAATATGGCCGACATGAAGGGCCCCCATCGTCGGGACAAGGCCAATCTTTTTGCCCTGACTGCGAGCGGCCTTTACCAGATTTCTCGTCGATTCTATTGTCTTTGTAACTTCCATTTTCGTTCACGCCGCAATATAATTTTTTATCTGGTTAGCCAGACTGTCAACGTCACTTGCTTTAGTACAATCGAACCTTGATACATCGATGCGTATAACAGGACAGCTCTTCCAGTCGGCAAATAAACGCTCGTAATCACTGCTCAGCCATTCCAAAAGGTGTCCTTTGATTCTCTGCTCATAAGGGCGGTTGCGCTGATGAATACGCTCCAGACACTGTTGCACCGAATCGGTCAGATATATCACCAGAACAGACTCCGCGACCTTCCGGCTGAATACCGGATAAATCTCCTCATACAAAGCTAATTGCTCTGCATCGAGCAGCCTTCTGGCATATATCAGTTCCTTCTCAAAGATATAGTCACTGATAAAAACCTGTCGGCGCCCCAATGTATCAGGGTCTAATTGCCTGCCTCTTTCAGTCAGAAAATATAACTGAGAATCCAGGGCCAGTTCTTTTTTACCTGCATAAACCTCAGGCAGAAACGGATTTGTGTCGTAAGGTTCCGGCAGAAAATCGTATCCAGCCTGTTTCGATAACTCCCTGGCAAGGGTGGTCTTTCCAACGCCAATAATGCCGGCCACGCTGACAAGCTGAGGCACATCACGATTGTGCACAAAATCTGTGCCGCCGAGCCTGGCGGCAAGGGTGCTTACAGATTCGGTCATAACAGGATGCAACAACTGGTCATTTAGTTGGCAAAGCCCTTTGAGTACAAACGACCGCAGGTGCATCTGCGGATGCGGTATAATTAGTTCGCCAAGATTAATAACCTCCTGCCCGAATAACAACAGGTCTAAATCGATGGTCCTGGCAGACCATTTCTCTTCTCGCACACGACCAAGCGCAGTTTCAATTGCCTGCATTACCTTGTGCAAATCCTGCGGACTTAACGTCGTTTTGATTTGGGCTGCAGCGTTGAGATATTCAGGCTGATTCGCATCGCCAAGCGCAGCGGTTTCGATAAAGTCACTTACGCCGGCAACTTCAACTCCTTCGGTTTCGGCAAGCTGTTTCAGGGCTTTGTCGATAAAGGATTTTCTGTCACCGAGGTTGCTGCCCAGTCCTATATATGCTGTTGTAATATTTTCCTGCATATGGTTTTAGCTTCATTGCACAACGGCAGCCAATCGCTCCATAGCTTCTTCGACCTGAGCAGGCATGGCAAAAGCTGTCAGGCGAAAATATCCTTCCCCCGCCAATCCGAAACCCGCACCGGGTGTGCCGACCACATTAGCTTTTGTCAGCAACAGGTCAAAAAAGTCCCATGAACCCATGCCGTTCGGGGTCTTCAGCCATATATAAGGGGCGTTCACACCGCCATAGACGGTAAAGCCGAGCCTGGTAAGCGATTGTCGAATCACCGCCGCGTTCTTCATATAAATATCGATAGTCTCTTTGATCTGCTTTTTACCTTCCGCACTGTATATAGCCGCTGCGCCGACCTGGCTGATATATGATACACCGTTAAACTTTGTGCACTGCCTTCTGCCCCATATCGGGGCGACTTCGACCGCTTTGCCGTGGTTTGTGTAGGCCTTCAACTGCTTCGGAATAACGGTAAAAGCGCACCTGACACCGGTAAAGCCCGCCGTCTTGGAGTAACTGCGAAACTCAATCGCCACATCTTTGGCGCCTTCGATTTCATAGATAGAGTGCGGAATACTCGCATCCGAGATAAAGGCCTCGTAAGCCGCGTCAAAAAGAATTATCGCCTTATTGCTGCGGGCATATTCCACCCATACTTTAAGCTGCTCTTTGGTCGCAACAGCACCGGTGGGATTATTGGGCAAACATAGATAAATCAAATCCACCTTCTGGTCAGGAAGCGCGGGCACAAAGTTGTTCTCGGCCGTGCACGGCAGATAGACAATGCCCTCATACCTTCCCTCATCGGTTAGCCCGGAACTTCGCCCTGCCATTACGTTGGTATCGACATACACAGGATACACCGGGTCGGTCACCGCAATGGTGTTATCTATGCCGAATATCTCCTGGATATTGCCGGTATCACACTTGGTGCCGTCACTTACAAAAATCTCATCCTTTTCAAGACTGACACCGCGTGAGTTAAAATCATTTTCGATTATCGCTTCTCTAAGAAACTCATAACCTACGCCGCTGTCATCATAACCCTTAAAGGTCTCCGGCCTTGACATCTGTTCGACCGCGTCTTTCATAGCTTCGATAACAGCCGGTGCTAAAGGCTGGGTAACATCGCCGATGCCCATACTGATTACGTTTGCATCCGGATTCTTAGCCTTGAAGGCACGAATGCGTCTGCCAATCTCAGGGAACAGGTATCCAGCCTGTAGTTTCAAAAAATTCTCGTTAATCTTTGCCATAGTCTTTTGTCTTTCCGCCAAAATTAAAAATTATACGGATCCCAATTAAATTTTCCCGTTTATCCGCGGGTAACTATCTTAAAAACAACCAATTACGGCTTTATTCGCGGACATTTAATACCCTTAAGGGTATATATTTGCGTCTTCAGTAATCAGAGTTAAACCGGAACGGGCTATTTTATTGGCTAATGCGATTTGAGTCAACCTTCTGACCAAAAAGACAATAATCACTATTCATTTTACTCGTCACTCAACCATGTAGGACCATAGCTTATATCAACTTTCAGCGGGACGTCAAGTTCTATAGCCTCGGTCATTTTCTGACTAATCCACTGGGCATGTTTCTCAGCCTCAGCCCGGGGCAGTTCAAAAACAAGCTCGTCGTGTATCTGGAGAATCATCTTTATCGGCAGCTTCTGCTCCTCGATTTTGCGCTGGATATTTATCATCGCGACCTTTATCAGGTCCGCCGCTGACCCCTGGATAACGGTATTGATGGTAAGTCGCTCAGCCAGGGAACGCTTATTAAAGTTTTTGCTCGCCAGGCCCGTGATATTGCGGCGGCGATGCAGTATGGTTTCGGCAAAGCCCGTTGATTTAGTCCTGGCGATGGCTTTATCCATAAACTGGCGTATCGAACTGTAACGTGCAAAATAATCGTCAATAAATTCCTTTGCCTGGGCCTGACTTATACCAAGCGAGCGGGACAGGCCGAACGGCCCCTGGCCATAAATGATGCCGAAATTGACAGCCTTGGAATGTGAGCGCATCTGGCTGGTAACCTCTTCGAGCCGAACATTGTATACCTGCGACGCGACAAAACGATGAATGTCCTGGTCGGCGGCGAAGGCCTCTGTAAGGGCCTTGTCTTTTGAAAAGTGGGCCAGCAGACGTAGTTCAATCTGCGAATAATCGGCGCTGAGGATGCAGTCGGTTTTGCTTTCAGGAACGAACGCCGAGCGGATTTTTCTGCCAAGCTTGGTACGAATAGGGATGTTTTGCAGATTGGGGTTACTTGAACTAAGTCGCCCGGTGGCGGTGATAGTCTGATTGAATGAAGCGTGTACCCGATTGGTCTTCGGGTTGATTAACAAACCGAGTTTATCTACATAAGTGTTTTGTAATTTACGCAGTTGGCGGTATTCGAGTATCAAATCGATTACAGGATGCTGGTCGGCAATTTCTTCGAGTACACCGGCGTTTGTGCTTCGCCCCGCTTTGCCGATACGCCCCGATTGCAGGCCGAGCCTGTCGAAAAGAATCTCAGCAAGCTGTTTCGGGGAATCGATATTAAATACAGAACCGGTGTGTTTGTAAATCTGCTCGGTCAGCTTGCTAAGTTCGTCGGCAAGGCTGGAAGACATTTTCCTAAGCAACGCCGTATCCAGTGAGACGCCATTGTATTCCATCGTCGTCAGGACTGAAACCAGGGGCATTTCCACTTCGGCAAACAATTTCTGTAACGAAGGCTGTTTTTCAAGTCGCTCGCTCAGGTATTCATAAAGCTGAAAAGTTATATCGGCATCTTCAGCGGCGTATTCACAGGCCACAGCCGTATCGACCATATCGAAAGTAAGCTGGTTCTTGCCCTTACCGATAAGGGCCGAGATGGGGATACACTCGTAGTTCAAAAAGTCTGCCGCCATATTATCCATCGAATTGCTGCTGCGCTGAGGGTCAAGACAATACGAAGCAACCATCGTGTCAAAATAAACCCCTTTTATGCCCATGTCGGCATTTTTCATAACAAGCATATCGTATTTTATATTTTGGCCGACCTTCTTTATGTTCTCATCGGCAAGTATCGCAGCAAGTTCCTTGCGAACGGCAGCTATATCAAGATGCTTCGTCCCTAACGGCGCCTTGATAGCCAGGTAAAAAGCCTTCTGCCTCTGCCACGAGATACAAATACCGACAAGCTCGGCACGCATCGCGTTAATCGAGGTGGTTTCGGTATCGATAGCAAATAATTTTTGTTTTTTAAGTTGAGCCAAAAACTTATCAAATTTTTCTGATGTGTCTATAAGCTGATAATCATGCCTGGTGGTTTTAGCCGAAGCAATCTCACCCGTATCCGCGCCAGCCGGGGCAGCGGATGGCCCTGTCAGGCCCAATTGCGTCAGCAGCCGACTGAACCCTAACTCAGTAAAAATATCAGACAGTTTCGACTTATTCAACTCTTTAACGGCGAAGGCGTCATAGTCAATTTTTATTGGGGTATTGCAGTTTATAGTGACCAGTTCCTTACTGAGCTTCACAATTTCTCTTGAGGCCCTGAGGCTCTCACCGCGTTTGCCTTTTATTTCGTCTGCGTGGGCGTAGAGGTTTTCAAGGGAGCCGTATTTTCGTATCCATTCGACCGCGGTCTTTGGCCCGACGTCCGGAACGCCCGGCACATTGTCAGCTGTGTCACCCTGCAGAGCCAGGCAGTCGATAAACTGCTCCGGGGAAATTCCCTTCTCAGCAAGCATCGTTTCGGCATCAGTACGTTTCCCGGTTTTTATGTCATAAGTGCAAACGTGGTCATTGACCAACTGCAGCATGTCCTTGTCTTTAGAGCAGATAAACACATCGATGCCTTCACTGCCGGCTTTTTTAGCTAATGTTCCAATTAGGTCGTCTGCCTCGAAGCCGTCAAGACGAAGGACAGGGACATTCATCGCACCAAGTATCTGCTCGATGTGGTCTATCTGGGCGGGCATATCATCGGGCATTGGCGGACGGTGCGCTTTATATTCAGAGTATATTTTGGTTCTAAAGCTTGGCGTTTTGCTGTCCATCGTGACAACGAGCATGTCCGGGTTTTGGTTCTTGATAAGGCCTAAGACAGCCGTCGTGAAGATATAAGTTGCCTTGGTTGGCTCACCAGCCGGGCTGGTCAACGGGCGCATCGGGGCATAGTACGCCGCGTATATATGCGCGTGACCATCGATAATGTAAAGAGTCTTCGCCATCACCGACAACTTTATTTGTTCGCACTTGTGTAGTCAAGACAATAAACCCCCCTGCCGGGTTTTCGGCTAAGGCTGGATGTAAAGCTCACCTGCCTTATACAAAGCTATGCGCTGACCAAGCTCGGCGGCAAAATCCTTCTGATGCGCAAAAAGAGCTAAGCGCAAGGCCCTTTTGGCGGTAACGACAGCTTGCGGGAAATCGCCCGATGCGGCGTAAGACGCAGCTAAAGTATCCAGTACGACAGGGTTATTGTAGTTTGTAAGCTCGCAGGCCCGCTTGGCATATTTAACTGCGGTCCGGCCGTCACGAAGCTCGGCTTGTTTGTGGGTCGCCAGACTCCAGGCCAGATTGTTGTATGCCCAGTAATTATCCGGAACCACCGCCGCGGCACGGCGGTGAAGCGTTATATTGCTCTGCCAGTGCCCGACCTGATAGAATGTCGTAACGCCAAGAGCACAAAGCAATAGCACCGCGGCCACCGAAAGTACAGCCTTTCGATACCGCAGCCGAGCGATAAGCTCAGGTGCGCCCCAGGCAATAATAATAAACAGACCCGTCAGTGGGATATAAGTGTATCGGTCAGCCTGGGCCTGCAGACCTATCTGCACCAGGCCGATAACCGGGACCAGTGTCCCCAGATACCACAGCCAGCCGACAGCGAGGTAAGGCCGTACTTTCGCGCGCCAAAACGATTCGACCGTCACATAAACCAGCAACATAGCAGAGCCGGCAATCTGCCATTGAGGTAATTTGTCCTTCATATGCGGATAAAAGGTCGACAGGTTCATCGGCCAGAACATCCTGGCTATGTATTTTATGTAGGCGGTCATTGCATTTCCGACGCGATAAAGAAATGGGTATTCGGCGCCGGATTTGACAAGTTCTACATTCTGCTGAACAAGATAAATGGTAAGGCCGGCAGCGATGGATAAAACTATAAGCGGCAGTTTCTCCAGAATGCACCGGCTGACCGAGACCGGGGCGACAGTCAGTGCGGAATTGCGAAAACGATAGCCTTTTAACTCAAGACGGCCCAAAGGCCAGTAGTCCAGCAGCAGCAGCACAAACGGCAATGTGACCAGCATCTGCTTGGCCATCAGCCCGAGAGCCAAAGACAACGCCACGACTAAATATCTCTTAATTGTCGGCCGTTCTGCATACCGAACGTAGGCCAACATCGTCAGTATCCAGAAAAGTGTGCTGAGCATATCCTTGCGCTCCGATATCCAGGCGACAGATTCGACGTGCAGCGGATGCAGCGCAAAAGCCGCAGCAACAAAAGCACTTGGCCATAAAGCACCGGTCATACGCTTTAGGACATACAGCAACAGCAGAGCATTGATTATATGCAAAACCACGTTGCTAAGATGGTGGCCGGCCGGGTCCAGACCATAAAGGGTGCAGTCGGCCATATGCGATATTGAGGTCAGCGGATGCCAGTTGTACGCGTGGGTGTGTGCAAAGGCCCACTTGATACCTTCCCAGGTCAGGCCCCCATTTATGTGGTCATTATCAACGATATATATATCGTCATCAAAAGAGGTGATAAATTCGAAATTATTTACCTGCCAGTAAACCGCCAGGGTGCACAATGCAAGTACAAGGTAAATGCAGGTGGTATGATATTTCTTTAAGGCTGTATTCATTTATTTCGGAAACAGCTTTGATTTGATAAGGTTCATTTTCGCCAGCCGGAATACCAGTGCCGTCCACAAACATCCGAAGCCATACTTGAGGCTCCGCCAAAAATTAATCGAAGATGCCTCGGGTGCGTAAACGGTCGGACAGCTGACTTCGGCGATTGTATGGCCGAACCATAAAATCTGTGCCAGCATCTGGTTGTCGAATACGAAATCATCGGAGTTGACTTCGAGCGGCAGCTGTTCCAGAATCTGTCGCGAAAAGGCCCGGTAGCCGGTGTGGTATTCGGACAGCTTTGCGCCGGTCAGGATGTTTTCTGATAACGTCAGGAACCGGTTCGCGATGTATTTCCAGATCGGCATTTTGCCTTTGAGGGCGTATCCGCCGAGGATTCTCGAACCGAGCACACAGGGATATAAATCGTTGCCAATCATAGAGGCCATGGCCGGTATCAACTTCGGGGTATACTGGTAATCGGGATGGACCATAATAACGATATCGGCGCCGTGCTGTAATGCCAGTCTGTAGCAGGTCTTCTGGTTGGCGCCGTAGCCGAGATTGCTCGGGTGGGTGTGGACTACGGTATTGGGCAGTCCCGCGGCGATGGCTGAGGTATCGTCGCCGCTGGCATCGTCGACAACAATGACCAGGTCCACTATTCTCTGGGCCAGGACCTCCTCATAGGTCTTGCGCAGCGTCTGGGCCGCATTATAGGCCGGCATTACAACTATGATTTTTTTGCCTTCGAACATAACTTCAACTCCGCTAACAATATACGCTTTCTCAGGGGCAAATGCCACAGTTTATTATCGTCCCAAAGCCCTGGACAGTTCAGCAGTGGTGCGAAAAATCAAAATGTAAAGGAGATTGGGTTTGATTGGGTTTGATTGGGTTTGTTTTCTTCGCGTCCGCAGAGTCCTTTATCTTCATAATTCTTTGTTATAAATGAGGTTATGAACATTGGCGCGTTATGTAAATTGGGTTTGTTTCGCATAATTTGTTATTTTTGATTGATTTCTCCATCGGGGCAGTGCGTTGGCTGGTGGGCACTGAAAAATACAGTTTTTGAGTCAAAATCTTAGGCACTAAATCCTAAATCCTCCGTTCGGGGACGCCTTACGGCGTAAACAATATCAAATTAGCAAAATCCTAATTTTTGAAACAGGACAGCTATGGCATAAGTTTAGTTTATGCCAATTCGGCATATATTATATCATAAAATCAGTTGAATGTAAAGTGAAAAATAGACATGAAAAACTATAGCCACAGAGTTCACAGAGGAAGGAAAGTAAAAAGTAAAAAGTTCAGTTTTGCCATCTGAAAAAAGTACCGGACACCTTTAATTTCCCCGGACACCTTTAATTTCCCTTAGAAGGATTTTTTTTGCGCATATCTTCTTTGAAAAAACGAACAATGGTTCTGGTTGCATAGTCCGGCCAACTGTGCCCGCCTTTATGGAGTTTCCAAATGACTGCTGCGCCGGAAGATTCAGGAGGATATTTCCTAAAGCCCGGGTAATACCACTTTACCGGCTCATTTTTGCATTGATTAAGTTTTAGTAACCACGCGAGCGTTTCCTTGGCGCAATTCAGACCTCCATTGGGACAGTCCCCATCATTATCAAAGACATGGTCCTCTTTACCAAAGATATAAAGTACCGGACGATGTATGGTTTCCGGTAAACTTTCTCGATTTACCCTGTAACAACCAACTGGAGCAAATGCGGCAAACTTTGAAGGCCTTTCAGTCAATAACACATAGGTTAAAAATCCGCCGTTCGAGTGACCAGTTGCGTAAATAGCTTGCTCATTTACTTTATATCGAGAAGAAATCCTGTCAATCAGCGTATCGACAAAATGTAAATCACGGTCACCGAGATTTTCCGCAGAACGTTGCCACCCGTAGTTCTTATTACCTTTTCCACCTATATCTTTTAATCCCTGTGGGTAAACAACAATTGCGTTCCGCCATAATTTATGAAATCCGGCTCGCTGCGCTGAATCCCTGGAAGTACCACTAAATCCATGAAAATATATTATTACAGGAGCTGGTTTTGTGTTAGCTTTTCTTCCGGGATATACCAGCGCAGAGCGTTCAACTCCATTCACAGAGACAGTCAAAGTAAAAGATGCGGCATTATTCACTGCGTGAGACTTACTATCAGTACCAGCTAACGCTTTAACAGAAACGAGTAAAATTCCACCTACTACCAAACCCAGAACTAAAATCAAATATATTCTTATTTTCATTTTCTTTACTTTTCTAAAATCCCAAAATTTCCATCCTTGTTTAATTACAAAGGCTTACGTTGCAATGCATAATAAGTATCCTATCACAATTTACAAGGAAAAACGCGATGACTTTGCGGCTGTAAAAAGTGAGGAAGATCAAAGCGTAAAGTGAAAAAGTAAGATGATGGACGGCAGACGACGGAAAAAAGTACCGTAGGCCTTTAATTCTTCCTGTCACAAGAAATGGGGCAGCAAGGTGGAACGTTTGTTTTCGCTGAAGAATCGCTTGGATAACAAGACTTGGTTGAAGATTCCGCATACAAGTCTGATGCCGCGAGAAGTCCTGCTCTAATAATTAAGTTTGCAGGGATTGTTTCGTAGACCTGTCCTTCTACTTCAACGGTTCTGCACTCTACTTGTTCGCCAAGCTCTGTACAGCAGAATCCACAAAGACTTTTGCCAACTTTTGCGCCCAGCCATTCTTCCAAAGCCCGATCGCCAATCCAGATGCGATTTGATTGGGAAATATCTTTGGCACCTGTCATTGGGTCAAGCGATTTTTTTTCTAAGGTAACTTTTAAGCCTAATGGGGCAAGCGATGCTTTGAGACTCTGGAGGGCTTTTTGGATCTGTTTTTCTGTTGACCCGCACCGTTGACAAGTCTGACCTTTTTCATCCACAAGACGTTGCCAAGTGATTTTCAAAACTTTAGTCATATTTTTACCTTTAGTAGCATTGCTTTTGTCTCCACAGCCGGCGACAAAAAACAACACTCCTACTACGAGAACACAATACTTAAGAACCTGCATTTCACTTTCCTTGATCTGAGATGTCTATTTAATGCTCATAGGAATACTTCTACGACTTTCAATTCCACTATAATATCAAACCTGCCTTGGAAATCAAGTTTTCTTAGTGACTTTGAGATCTTCATAGGTGGCTAAGCGTATTATATTCATTTTGGATGAAGGTGCAAGTATTTGCTCTCAAAATGATTACTGATTACTGATTAATGCCCCTCTCGAGGAGAGGTTCTTGACCCGCCTTCGTCCCTGCGGGACTACGGCGAGGCAGGCAAGCTCAGGGCAGGCGTGTTTCGTGACCGGTGGCGAGAGGTTCTTGACAGATTGTAACAATCTTTTTATTATGTTGGTCTTGAAATTAATCAAACTATGAGGATTTTGGGATGTCGGATAAGAAGAATAAAGGCTATCGTGATACGCTGAACCTGCCGAAAACGAGCTTTTCGATGAAGGCGAACCTCACCCAGCGTGAGCCGCAAATGCGTAAGGAATGGGCGAAAACTGATATTTACAACAAGATACGAGAATCGCGAAAAGGCGCAGCCCAATATCTGCTGCATGACGGCCCGCCGTACGCTAACGGCGATATTCATATGGGGCACGTCATAAACAAGGTGCTCAAGGATATCGTTGTTAAGTATAAGACGATGGCTGGATTCGATGCGCCGTATGTGCCCGGCTGGGACTGTCACGGCCTGCCCATCGAAGTGAAGGTCATGAGCGAACTCGGCGAGCAGGCCAAAGAGATGGACAAGACACAGATACGAAAGCTGTGTAAAAAATACGCAAGCAAGTACGTCAAGCTGCAGACAAGGCAGTTTCAGTCGCTGGGTATTTTCGGTGATTTCGAGCATCCGTATCTGACGCTAAAGCCGCAATACGAGAAAGGTATCCTGGAGATTTTTGCCGAACTGGTTGGTAAGGGGCTGGTCTATAAACAGTTGAAGCCGATTCACTGGTCGGTTGGTTGTCAGACGGCCCTTGCGGACGCCGAACTGGAATATAAGGACATCGAATCTTCAAGCATCTTTGTGAATTTTCCAGTGGCAGACGAATCGGTTCCTAAACTGGCTGAGCTTGGTCTGGTTGACCAGGCGGCTGAGGGCAAGGTGTGTCTGATGATATGGACGACTACGCCGTGGACGCTGGCGGCGAATCTTGCGGTGGCGGTACATCCACGGCTGGGGTATGTCAGTATCAGTTACCAGAAGGACGGTAATAAATTCGTATCGCTAATCGCTGCCGAGCGTGTTGAGGCTGCGATTGAGGCCATTGGGGCAGAGGCCGGACAATATACGGTCAGCGAGAAAAAGGTCAAGGGCAGCGAACTCGAAGGGCTCAGGTACGCCCATCCGTTTGTCGAGGCCAATCCGACCGACAAAGATGCCTTTATGGTTATCTGTGCTGAATACGTCACGACCGAAGATGGCAGCGGGCTGGTGCATATCGCTCCGGGGCACGGCGTTGAGGACTATATCGCGGGGCAGAACTACGGGCTGGCGATTTATTCGCCGGTACTGGACGACGGGCGATATGATGACACGGTGCCGGGGTGGCTGGTCGGTAAGAATGTTCTGGAAGTTGACCCGGTGGTGAATCAGCGGCTGAAAGAGCTTGGTCTGCTGGTATCGCAAGAGAATGTTCTGCACAGCTATCCGCATTGCTGGCGCAGTAAGACGCCGGTGATTTTCCGGGCGACGGAGCAGTGGTTTATCGGAGTCGATAAAGACTTGCCGGGTACGGGTAAGAGTCTGCGGAATATGGCTCTTGAAAGTATCGGCACAGTGACTTGGATACCGAGGTGGGGGCAGAAACGGATTAGGGGGATGGTGGAGTCGCGGCCGGACTGGTGCATCAGCAGACAGAGAAGCTGGGGGCTGGCGATACCGGCGTTTGTAAATTCCAAGGGCCACGCGCTGCTTACCAAAGAATCTGTACTGGCGGCGGAAGAGCACATGGGCAGCAGCGGCTCGGACAGCTGGTTTATCGATGCGGATAAAGAGATTCTTTGCGAAGATTTCAAACTGCCGGAAGGTTTTGATTGGGATGATTTGAAAAAGGAAGAG
>SDBV01001920.1_pt1 | contig 31167 bp, 21 predicted proteins | sample 2277081 | NCBI WGS metagenome assembly SDBV01 (sample SAMN10402039, study PRJNA504765) | marine sediment metagenome | isolation source: marine sediment core GS10_PC15, 223 cmbsf | place: Arctic Ocean: Southern Knipovich Ridge | collected 2010 | reverse complement strand
ATAAGCTATGAGATGGTAAAACCTCTGGGACGAAATTAACGAGGCCCCAGATAATTAAGAGGTATTCCTAATGGCTCACTATTCAGTGCCGAATTGAACAAGTCGCTACGACACAAAACGATGTTTTGTTGGCCAAACCGTTGCCACCAAATGCACTAAAAGATGTTTTGTTAAGAGCTAACACTTTGGGGGTGTTTCTATTGACTACGGATAAACTATGTGTGAGCCTGTCGTTGACAAACTATGGAAAGGGAGATTAGTTGTGTTAATCACTCCTCAGAAGTTCTTCTACCTTATCCACTAGTGCGATTGAACTGAAAGGCTTGGCAATATACCCATCCGCTCCCAATTCCCGGGTTTTCTCCAGTCCATAGTTCTGCACTATACCACTCATCATTAGTACTTTAATGTGGGACATAGTTGGGTCCAACTTAACTGACTTGCATACCTCATATCCACTCACTTTTGGCAGATGGATATCCAATAATATAATGTCAGGATTGTTCATTCGCGCAATCCTAAGCGCTTCTTCGCCATCCCTGGCACACCAAATACTGTAATCCCCGAGCTCGCCGAATATTACGGATAGTAGCTCAAGAATATCTTCTTCGTCTTCGACTATCAGTATCTTCTTGGTCACATTCCGCCACCATTAATGTGAAGCTCTTTCAGCCCGTCCTATCAGAATTCTGCGTCGGAATTCCTACAAAAAAGGTTGAACCCTTGTTTAATTCGCTCTCCAACCAGATCTCACCTCCCATTGAGTGTGTCCACTCTTTCGCAATATAAAGACCTAGACCGCTTCCCCTGATTCCTTGGGTCTCAGGCCTCTGTATGCGGTGAAAGGTCGTGAAAAGTGAACCTTCATCTTCTGGGCTGATTCCAACTCCCTCATCAGCAACGCTCACGATTATACGATGCCGCTGTAGGTCGTTATGGGCCGAAAGGGTGATGCGCCCACCATCAGGGCTGAACTTGACAGCATTGCTCAGTAGATTTCCGACAACTTGACCGAACTTGTCGCGGTCTATGAGCACATCGGGTAGGTCAGGTTCTGTGTCAATAACAAATTCATGCTTATCGGTGCTTTCCCTTGCCATAGATAATATCTCCCTAAGGACATCGGACAACTTAACTCCCTCCAGCTTAATATTAGCCTTGCCGGACCGAATGCGGCTGACGTTCAATAGGTCATCCACCATAGCAGTAATCCTCTGGCCGTTATCAAAAATATTCTTAAGCCACTTCTTTCTAGTAGCATCGGGGGGATTCCGACGCATTAGAAGGTCAGCATAGCCTACAATAGAGGTCAGCGGTGTGCGGAGTTCGTGAGAAGCAATCGAGACAAAGGTATCCCGAATGCTAACGTCACGGATGAGCATGGCTCTATGTAGTGCTATAGCGGCTACGGAAGCTAAACCCTGCAGTAAATATATATCGTCGGACGAATAATCCTGTCTTGAAATCTTTTGTGATAAGCAGAGAATGCCAACCTCTTTCTCCCCTGCGACAAGAGGAATTAAGAAAGCAACATCCAAATCGACAGTTGATGCTGAATTGGGAAACTCGATTCTGCGACTCGGTTGAGATATCAACGCTACTAGTTGTTCCTGTTTGCCCGCATCAGCAAATGTGCCTTGAGCCGCGCTTACTTCAAAGGAATCGGACTGAGCCTGGACAAACAGACAGCCACCAGCTAAATTCAGCGTATGGATCGTGGCGCCAACTGTGAGACGCGATACGTCGGTAAAGTCCCTGAGCGAGTTCAAAGAAATACTTAGACTTTGGATTATCTGTCGATAATCATATCTGTCTTTGTAGAAGAACCTGTCGACCAGGACCTCTATGCCCTTTTTTGTTGGGCCGAAAAGAACAGCAGCAACACCACCCAACACCAGAGATATGGTAATCTCTCCTGGAATCCCTAAGGTGTCCTGGAAGACCACAACAAAAATAATACCGATGGACAAGATGGCTGCCATTACTACCGTTATCAGTCCATAGATAATACCCCGCCTGATAAATACATCGATATCCATCAGCTTTGTTGTCACCACTGCATATCCCAGCCCCAGTGGTATGAATGCAATGAACAGTAGATTGAATCCAGAGGGTATGATGTTTCGCGTTGCCGCAGGGAGAATACTTAGAAGCAAGAAAGGAACCAGAGCGGCAAGACAACCGATTAATACAATCTTCATTTGCTGTCGCGTCCTTGGAGAAACAGCGCGAACGTAGTTGAAGACTGCCACGCCCGCCGCCGCTAGAAATCCCGCCCCATATTCAAGCAGCCTGAAAGTGCGGAACTCTGGCAGGGGTTGACCATCAGCATACCCAATTATCGGGAACAGCACCAGTGTTATCGCTGCCGGAAGATAGATGAGATACCCCAAGCGGCTCTTACGGAGCCGGGCCCGTTCCTCCGGCAGAACGAGGAAAAAGTGTAGGAGCAACCATGGGCCAATAACAGTGGCGGCAACTTCAAGCTGGAGGGCCATAGGAATTGCTCTTTCTGCCGCCAAGGCTCCACTGACGGTTAGCCCGAAGACCAGCCCGGAAAGGCACAGTAACAATGCGGCCACGTTTCTCAGTCTCTTAAAGAAAACGTAGAAACCAGTTATCCAGAATATGAGACTGACAACGAACCATGTTGCTAGCTCAGTCACAGATTGCCAGGATGGAGAGCTGTCTTTGAGAGCCACTGATTTCAGTTGGCCGGTGTCATCAACAACGGTCAACTCTCTAATCAGGTATCCAAAAACCAAACCTGGCTTTTTGTATTTCTCCAGGAATACATCTGCCGCCTGACCGTTAATTTCTATTGGCTTATCCCCTGCCTTTATCCCAGATTGACTAGCTTGACCGTTCGGATCTAGGGTTTGGACTGACCAAACTTGGTTATCCAAAGAAAGCCTGACTCCCATGTAGGGCTTGCCCATGCTCAAGGCAAAGAAAGCTAGGGAAACAGCCAAGATGCAGAAAGCGAGTACAGAAAACAACGCCACTTTATGCTGCTCACGGCTCATGAGCAACCAGTATGAGATGTTATTGGATTGGCTCATATGTACCCAGTTGGGCTCATTCCAGAAACAGCTTCAATCGCTCCACGCTGACTCCCACACCCACTGCTTCAGAAAGGATGTCCAGAGCCCGTTCTTTGTATAACTGCATTTTCACCGTCGCGTAATGGACGGCGCCGACGCGGAATAGCAAATCCCTGATTTGTGCCGTGTCCAGCACCGATTCAGATGGCCTCCTGAACGCGAGTTCCAGTTGATCGCGAGCCTCGCCACCTGCTTGAGCTAACGCGTAGATTACGGGTAGCGTTATATTACGCTTAACGATATCACTACTATGGGTAATAATACCCTGAATGTCATTGGTGACTTGGGCTGCCATACCCAGATTCTGACCGAATATCGCACATTTGTCAATCAATTCCTGATTTTTAGTGGCCAGCAATGCGCCGATATGACAGGCACATTCTACCTGGGAGGCAGATTTCATGCTGGCCACTCTAAGATAGGCCTCCTCTGAAATTGCCATATCCGGTGCAAGAGACAGGTCCAGATGCTGCCCGGCGCATGCAGTGGTATAGAATGAATTAACCGAGTCCATAATACGGACTATGACAGAATCTGCTACACCTGTTTGTCTGAGTCGCGTGAGTGCTTTCTCTGCCAGAATCAGAAGGGTGGTAGCTACATTTGTGGCCACCGCAACACCATACCTGGCTGACAGGGAGTCAGAGGAATCCGCGTCTTCGATATCATCGAAGACATCGCCGGCAGCCATAAAGAGTTGTATCGCAGCAGCCGCTGGAAGCGCGTGTTCATAGCGTCTGCAGATAGCCTCACACACCATCAAAGGTAACAATGACCATGGCCGGCTCTCAACAGATGGAGCAGCTAGAGCGCGCCCAGCTTGGCTCAGTGGTTCTTTGACTACGTTGTATAGGTCAGCTACCTCAGATAGACAAGCTAGCTCTATCTCTATCTCGTCGCTGAGAAGCTCAGCCTGTCTCTGCTGCCATATCAACATGGCGGCGTGATGTTATGGTGTGGGAGCATGCCAATCGACGGTAGGATTGATAGCCGCTTCCAGTTGCTGCGAACCACCTGTCACTAATCCCAGCTTGGCATGCGTAGCCAACACCGCCTTCTTCTCCTGCTTCGTTAGAGAGAACTGGACGAGAACGCTATCTGGGTTTGATTCAAACTGGGACCTGGTTTTTTCATCACCGAAGATCTTTTTGACTAACTCCTGTAATGCCTGAGATTTCATTTGCTAACCTCCTTTGTTTACGACCTTATCTTACGGCTATTGTGTTTTACCGTCGTCGCTAGGTTCCAAGATTCGGGTTTGGCTTAACTTCATGTCAGAAATGCCGCTTAGTCCTCACTCACTAAAATGTTCTATTTTTTACTTTGCATAGGCCCTCTTTCTGAAAGCTGTTTAGTCGGCACACCAAAACTGAGATAGTTGTGAGCTGCAGTCAGGATATCAGAGCTACTGAAAGGTTTTTTCATAACGCCCAAAGGGCCATGGGCCAGCGCGCTCATCATCAAATCACTATCCGGGTACCCGGTTATGATTGTCACTGGTAATTCGGGCCTGGCCACTCTTATCCGTCTAAAAAGTTCAGCGCCATCCATTCCCGACATCTTCAGGTCAAGGAACACCAGATCATAATCACGTTCTTTCACCGATTCCAATCCCTTAGAGGATTCGCTGGCTGTGGTTACTACATATCCTACTCCCTCCAAAGTATCCCTAAAGAGGGAGCAAAGAGCCTCATCGTCGTCGATAACAAGAATGTTGGCTGTCTCCGCTGAGTTTTGACGCAACCAGAGGTCAATCAAGGTTTTGTCGAATCTCCATAGATGACCGATTTTAGTCGACGGTATGCTACCTTTTTTTACTAATCTGTATATAGTTTGTTCCGTAACTCTGAGATAGTCAGCCATTTCCTGAAGAGTCATTAGTCTTTCCATTAAACACTTTCCAGCATACACAATATCGTAAGCCCTGGTTCTAAAAGGACACTTCCAGCAGCCAAATACTACTCCCGTGTTTTCACTTTACCCAACTTGAACCAGATCAAGCAATTTGTCTGTATCCAAATTAAACTTCGTTCTGGTCGCAACCCACGCTTGGATATCAGCTTCAGGTATGCCGAGCCGGCGTGAGATCTCAATCGTTTTTGGTGTAATCATTTGTAATCGACTGTAACTAGGATCGACGTTTGCTTCTATACCCTGGGCGATTGAATCCATTTCAGAAAAGGAACTACCTTGAGCTCTAGACTTTAAAGCAGCAGTTATACTGCCTACGACTTTATCTATGGTGAATGGTTTCACCAAGTAGTCAGACACCCCCAGTTTCAGGGTTTCCACGGCTGTGTCAATGTCATTCACACCGGTTATCATGATGGCTACGGTACTACTAAGATTCAAACATCCCCTCCGTAGCATCTCTATCCCGGAGAGCCCCGGGAGTCGTATGTCAAGCAGGATCACGTCGAAATGTTGCCTGGATATATTGTCGCAAGCAATCGCTGCATCGGTCGCTGCTGTGCATGAGTAGCCAAACTCGTTTAAGCCGCTTGTGATGAAATCACATAAGAGCTGATCATCATCGACAACGAGGACGTTAATCTTGTTACCTGTCACTTTGCGCCTCCCACGTTGCGTTTTAGTATTCTATTAATAGCTTATGTATATTATTGTCAATTATAGCATAGTAAATATAGTTAAAGTCAAGACTTGATGAAGTTTTTTTTGTAATTTCAGACCAGTTTAAGCGGTGGACGTGTCATTGGAAATGGGAGAGAATTTATCAGCAATGATGGAAAGCGCTCTCGACCTTCTCCAGTAGACGGTCTAAGGAAAAGGCTCTATCAAAAAAGCTGTATTTAGTGGACATGAAGATGAATAAACCTCACTACTATATTCTAGTCAAGAACCCGGGGAATTTGGCTTTGTTTGACAAAATATTACAGTTAATTCTGTTATGGATATGCACGTAAGGTAGAGAGGACATAATATGAATGATGGATTCCCGAAGGTCCTTGGAAAAAGGGAAGAAAGAGCGGACCGCCCCGATAGGGTGTAAACATTTAGATGGAATGTGACATGAGAGTTCGAGTCCTCTTAGGCCCACCATTCCGTTCAAAAGGTAAAACTTTTGAGAAAAGCTTCCCATTAGTATTTTGATGACTCGGTTCGAATCCCCCCAGGTGGGCCTTACGGAACAGTTCCCGAACTCTTATTTGAGAAGAAGCAGTTTATCCCGGTACTACAGGAACTGCTCATATCCTATCCACGACCAGCAATATAAGTTTATTATATCTAGGCGTGTTCGTCAAACGCTCAGAATATGATATGCTATATAGAATCAAGTTTGATTTTACCAAGGGCATATTAAAATTCACTGGAAACAGTCTGATTTGGCTCGCCTTTTTCAGTGATTTGAGCAAAGCGCCAATTATTCTTCGCCAAGCGCTCTTTTACTTCTTAGGTAACCAGTGCTTTACCCTAATATAATCACAACAATCCGGTAATAAAGATAAATCTGAAGAGCCAACGGTTGTTTAATATCGTCTTGACAAGTCAAAGAGAGCTGTCTTGACAAATAGTTAACAATATCATAACATTATTGTAACATGGCAGGACCCAAAATAATCGAACTTTATAAGTACATGACCGTTCCTCAAGCAGCTCAGCGATTAGGTATTCATTCTGCAAAGCTTCGTCGCCGGCTAAAAGCTCGTGTATTTCCCCCTCCTACGTTTACAAACAAATACGGTCTGAACTTTTTTGATGAGGATTGGTTAAAGGAAGCCCAGGCTGTTCTAGAAAACTCATTTGAAGCGGGAAAAGTAGAGTTACCTAAAAAACAGGATAATAGTTGAAGTAAGTGAAGATATCAGACACAGCGAGTATAATAGAAAGTCGGAGGGTTGTCCAGCATGTTATTTAGGTTTACAGGACATGAGACGTTCCCGTGCCGATATACTTGGATACCTAAGGCGTTCGCCGCTCTCGAGACTGATCCAAAAACGTTCGCTGATGAGGAAAATGCAATGGTCTCCCTTGGCGTTGGGAAAAACATGGTAAGAGCAATACGCTTCTGGGTACAAGCAATGGGTGTTGCAGAACCAGCTAGTGGTGGGGGACACATCATCACTGATTTTGGACGAGCCATCTTTTCCAGAAATGGCTCAGATCCATTTCTAGAGGATATCCGCACCTTGTGGCTAATTCACTGGCAGCTTTCAACATGTTCTAAAGAGCCACTATTTGCATGGGACTATATGCTCAACCGCTGGCAGTACCCAGAAATTAGCCGAAGCATGGCACTGCAAGTGTTCCATCAAGAGTCGCAGCGACTTGGTCGAGCTTTGTCCACCGTTACTCTGGGGCAACATTTTGACACTTTCTTACACACGTATGTTCCAACATTGGGCCAAAAAGGTGCTATTCAGGAGGACAATCTCGATTGTCCGTTGGTAGAATTAGAACTGATCCAAAAGATTGGTGAGCGAAAGGCAGACAATTCAGGGAAGAGAGAGTCAATATATGCCTTTCGTCGTGAAGAAAAGCCGGATATCACTCCTGAACTTTTCATTAATTGCGTGAACGATTTCTGGAAAAAACATCGGACTAAGGAGATGACTTTGTCGTTTCGTGACGTATCAGTCGCGCACGGGAGTCCAGGGCAAGTTTTTAAGCTTCCTGAACTAGATATCCGTCAACGTCTTGAGACTATTGATGTGGATTCGAACGGGGCATTTATCTACAAAGAGTCAAATTACATTCAGCAACTGACACGTGGTGAGCCTATATTGCATTCACCCCTGTCAGCGATTTACAAACGCGGGGCGAACAATGTCTGAAACGCAAGTTGCAGACCTTTTACAAACTCGTAATCGCTTCTTACGATCAGTGCACCTGGAGCGAGATTTTGATGATATTTCGGCGCTTGACGGTTATATTTTAACTTCTCAGACTAAGTCAAATTTGCTTCGATTTATATCTAGTATTTCCTCCGATTCCAGTCAACGTGCTTGGCGAATCACCGGCGATTATGGTTCAGGAAAATCGACTTTTGCTCTTTTTCTAGCTCATCTTCTATCAGGACAGTATCAATCCCTTCCTGAACAACTTCGAAACGCTGTAGATTTCCAAGGGACTAATATTCTGAACCAAAAGCTAATCCCGGTACTAGTTACTGGGTCACGAGATGCAATCGCAGTCTCTGTTCTTAAATCACTTCTACGGGCTCTAAAAAGGATCTATGACCAGAGAAAACGGCCGCAGATCATTCCACACGTTGAATCTCTTATCAAGCTATCTGCGAAGACATTAGTTTCTGATATGGCAGTAATGCAACTACTTCAAGATGCGAACGACTATATATATTCAACAGGTAAGGGAACCGGTATTTTACTTATACTAGATGAGCTGGGTAAGTTTCTAGAATTTGCTGCACTTCATCCTGACCGACAGGATATCTACTTCCTACAAAACTTGGCCGAAGCCGCTGCGCGCAGTGAGAAACCTTCCTTTATTATCGTTGGCTTTCTTCACCAAGGTTTTAACGCGTATGCTGATCAACTTTCTCAGGTTAGCCAAAGAGAATGGGAGAAGGTAACTGGTCGCTTCGAGGAACTCTTATTCAACCAACCACTTGAACAAACAACCACTCTAATTGCAGAGGCACTAAACGTTCTCACAGATCGTTTACCAAGAGACCTTGCTGAACGAGCAAACAGCGAAATGGCTTCGGCTCTCGAACTTGGCTGGTACGGGTCTATGGATACACGCGATTCTCTCATAGCAAACGCTTTAAGGATCTATCCTATCCATCCCACCGTTTTACCTGTATTGGTTAGGCTGTTTAGTCGTTTTGGGCAAAATGAGAGGTCGCTTTTCAGCTTCATATTATCAAACGAGCCTTTCGGCTTGAAAGCATTTGCAGACCGACCAATCGAAATTGATAGTTTCTACAGGATACATCACCTCTACGACTACGCGCGTGCTACTTTCGGGCATCGGCTTAATGTACAAAGCTATAGAAGCCATTGGAACCAAATTGAATCAGTAGTGGAAAGCTTTCCTGCGACAGACGAGGTCGAATTGCAGGTCTTAAAGACAGTAGCATTGTTGACTTTGCTAGATACGAATAGCTTATTAGCCTCAGATACTGCGATAGAGTTGGCAGTCGCTGGAGAAGAACCTGCTAAACGAAAACGCGTCAAGGATATTATCGCCACATTGCAGAAAGACAAGCACATTCTACACTATAGGGGGGCAGCAGGAGGTTACTGCCTGTGGCCATATACGAGCGTAAATCTCGAAAGGGCCTATGATGAATCCTTAAAAGCTCTTAATGTGCCGCAACGAGTATCATCCCTCATTCAAGACGACCTTGAATCTCGACCAATAGTCGCACGTCGCCACTATATTGAGACTGGAAACTTACGTTGTTTTGAAATTCGATATGCTGCTGTTACAGAATTAGAATCGATTGTTGGGACCGAATCGGGTTATGCTGATGGGCGAATTCTAGTACCCCTATGTGAAACCGAAGAGGAACGATTGGAAGCGATGAAATTCGCGAGATCGAAAGCTTTAAAGGATCGAAGAAACCTTCTAGTAGCGATTCCAAAACCACTATTAAACCTCCGTGGGCTTGTGCAAGAGACCAAAAGATGGGAATGGATTGCTCAAAACATTCCCGAATTAAATCATGATTCTTACGCTTCAGAAGAAGTCTCTCGCCAAATTACTGCGTCTCGCCAAGTACTTCAAAATAGAATTCAAGGTTTTGTTGGACTAAGACAATTCACTGAGAAGATGGAACTACAGTGGTTTCACCAAAATAAACATTCATCTATTGATAGCGGTCGTGAGTTGCTGTCAAAGTTATCTTCTATTTGTGATGAAATATATAGCGAAGCGCCCAACATTCGTAATGAACTGGTCAATCGGCGCACTCTTAGCTCGGCTGCTGCAGCTGCGCGAATGAGGCTGATTGAGCGAATGTTTAAGTACAATTCAGAGCCACTCCTTGGCATGGATCCAGCGAAGAAACCACCTGAGATGTCCATGTATTTATCGGTGCTTCAAAATAGTGCACTTCATCAAAAAACTAAAGATGGATATATAATCGTTGAACCTAATGAACATGATGACTCGTGTAAACTTCGTCCAACGCTACAGCGTATTCTAGAACTTATTAGAGACAGACCAGATTCCCGTGTATGTGTGTCCGATTTATTTAATGAATTGAAGAAACCCCCATATGGTGTCCGCGATGGCCTACTTCCCCTCCTTCTCGCTGCTTTTTCAATCATTCATGAGCATGATGTTGCTTTTTACGAGGACGGGGCTTTTTTACGCCATATTTCGGGCGAACATTTGTACCGTATCATAAAGGCTCCAGAGTCTTTCGAGATTCAATGGTGCCAGATCAGTGGGATTCGCAGTGTGCTTTTCAATCAACTTCTAAGTATTTTGGAATTGAACCATGACGATAATCAAGACAGTAACATACTTGATGTAGTGCGTCCGCTCTGTTTGTTTGCTGCACAGCTACCTGCATACACCCACAAAACGAAGAACATCTCTGCACATACACTAGCCGTTAGACAAAGTCTACTAAGTGCTCGTGAGCCAGTGGTGCTGCTTTTCAGAGACCTTCCAATGGCTTGTGGTATCGAGGGATTCAATAGTAACGACAGTCCAAACGCAGAGGACGTAGAACGCTTTGTGAATACACTCAAAGATACGCTTGACGAGTTGAAAGCTGCCTATCCTGAGTTAATAGACAAGATGAAGGCTGCGATATTAAGCACCTTCGATCTGCCTGGGCCATTTTCTAAAGCTCGTGCTACGTTGGCAAGAACCGCCGAGGGGATGATCGTTGCGGTGAAGGAACCACAGCTTAAGGCCTTCTGCTTACGTTTGGTTGACACGAATCTACCAGAAATACAGTGGCTAGAATCACTTGGTAGTTTTGTTTGCTCCAAGCCGCCATCCAAATGGACAGACACAGATGCAGACCTCTTCTGTGAAGAGCTATATCATTTAGCTCGGCAGTTCAAGCGAGTCGAGAGTGTGATTTTCAGCGAGACTAAAGCTAGTCAGGGAACGGCAGTTAGAGTCGCTATCACCCGCAGGGATGGGGCAGAGGTAGAAAAGGTGGTATTCATCAACCCTGACGAAGAAGCATTAGCAGCAGGGATAGAGACTGCAATTTCAGCTTTACTTCTCGATACCAAACGCGTGGGACTCGCTGCTGCTTCACGTGCAATCTGGAAAGAACTGTCTAAATCAAATGGTAAGCAAAACAATCAGAATGGTAAAATTTACTAGCTTTAGTGAGGAAAGAAGCTAATGTCTTTTAAGGTATCAGCCAGGACAATTCTTATGCTTGGCGCTGAGTTGATTAGCTCAGATTCTATTGCATTCTATGAACTCATAAAGAACGCCTTTGATGCTGGTTCACGTCGTGTCGATATTGATCTTGTTGTCCGTATAAACTACGATGTGTGCAAGTCGCGTCGCGAACTTATTCAATCAGAGCGAAATAAGACACGCAACGACAGCGACAAGGAACAGGCTATTGGACGTTTCAGAATGGCACTCTTAGCCGATGTGGATTCATCAGCTCCACAATCCAAACCACTCAAAGATCAAATTACCGGTGTGACCTCTTGGGATGATCTTATAAAGGTCTTAGATAATGCAAATTACATCGAAATTAAGGACACCGGGCATGGTATGTCATTTGATAATCTAAATGATGTCTATCTTACAATTGGTACGCGTTCTCGTTTTAAAGAGCGAGAAGAACAGCGAACTCGATTGAGACGTGACGCTGATGAGTCATCCTTTCGCCCCATTCTTGGTGAGAAAGGGCTTGGTCGCTTATCTACAATGCGTCTTGGATGGCATTTACATGTCGAAACCACCAAAGCGAGTGAATCAAACTGGAATGTGCTTGAGATAGACTGGCGTGACTTCACACGTGATACTGATGACCTTATTGAGGCTATCCCTGTCAGTCCTTCCATAGGCCAAATAAAGAACGATTCCAACGTTAGTGGCACACGGATTCTGATCTCGGAATTAACTTCGGGATGGGATAAGAAAAAGCTGGAGGGTATTGCAACACAGGAATTCAGTAAATTGACGGATCCGTTTACCCCAGGTTTACGATATCCAATCTCGCTCCGCTACAATAACGATGGTGTTAGTATTCATCCACTAAACAAAATTCTTTTTGAGTATGCCCACGCTACTGTGGACGTGAAGTTTACTATCGACGATGAGAAACCTTTGCTTGTTGGCAAGGTAAACTATCTATTAAGAAAACGTGAGAAGACGTTTTCAATTGATCAAACGCACCTACTAAGTATGACCGGAGGTTCTTCACCCACGGTACTCATTTCCCTTGGCCCATTTTCAGCTAACTTTTACTGGTTTAATCGTCGCATTCTTAAGGAAATCGAGGGCATAGGCGACCGGAGACAAGTGCTAGATCTAACCCGTAATTGGGGAGGAGGTCTGATGGTTTTTCGTGATGGCTTTCGGGTTAATCCTTACGGAAGTCCAGACGATGACTGGTTAGACTTGGACAGGACAGCCCTTGCCGCCAGCGGCTATAAGGTAAACCGTGCGCAAATCATAGGTAAAGTAGACATTTCCTCTCTACATAACGTTGTACTTACGGATCAAACAAACCGTGAAGGCCTACGTGACTCTGAGGAAAAGCGAATTCTTGTCAAACTCCTCCAGCATGTAATGGAAACTGAGTTTCGAATCTTTCTTAATGAAGTGGATAAGGAGGTTAAAGCTCGAGAGACGGTTACTTTTTCCGATCTCGAAGAACGAGTTGAAAACGAGGAGTTGCAAATAGAGCAGGGCGTGCAGCTTCTCATGCAAAAATATCCCGAGGTGGCACAGGACACACAGATTATGGCAGCAATCAATAGCTCGGTTGTTCGTATCCGAGAAATGATGAAGGACGCAAAACAACTAGCTGATGTTTACGAAAGTGACCGGACAAAGATGCTTCATCTTGCCGGACTCGGGCTGATGGTAGAGATTTTGGCACACGAACTTAATCGGGCCACACAACACACACTGAGAACCCTAGTTGATGGTGAACAGCGCGAACTTGGACAGGATACAGCAGATCTATTCTCTACACTGGAAGCACAACTTAAAACACTTCAGAAACGGCTGCGGATCCTTGACCCTCTGAGTACGGCTGGCCGGCAAGTAAAAGAGTGGTTCGATTTGATAGAATGGACAGAAGAAATCATATCGTCACACGAAGCCCAATTTCAGAGGCATGGGATAAAGCATCATATAAGTGTAGAACCTGAGGGTTCGCCGGAGAGTCTTCGTGTCCGTATGGTCAAAGGAATGATTGTCCAAATAATGGAGAATCTACTGAATAACTCAATCTACTGGCTTGACCAAAAGCGTAAATTCGATGGTAACTTCTTGCCTGAAATTAATATCACCATCGATACCCAAAAGAAGGCAATTAAAGTCAGCGATAATGGTCCCGGGATACCCTCCAGTCGCAAAGAGGAAGTCTTCCAAGCATTCTTTACTACTAAGCCACCCGGCGAAGGGAAAGGGTTGGGGCTTTACATTTCACGTGAGATCGCTAAATATCACGGAGCAGAATTGATCTTGTCCGATACCTTTTCAATACATCATGATCGCCTCAATACTTTTATACTCCTTCTGGGAGGAGACGAGAAATGACACCTTCAGCGACTGAGACAATAAAAACTGGCTTACAAAGTGAAGAGATCACCGAAGTCGCCATTATAGATGATGCCTATGATGTGCCAACTCTAGATAGCTTTAGAGCTGGTGAGATTGACGATTTCTGGGCTGAGATTGAGCGCGATGATGAAATGCGAGAAGAACTGAAAACTTTAGATTTGGATATCAAAAGCTCGGAAGATATAAGTGATGCTGCCATTCAAATATTATGGGAGAAAAGAGAGCAATTAGACAAATTGAAGAGCCAATGCAATAACACACTCTTCGATAATAAACTACAGCAGATAAGTGAAATAGCAGGGCTTTGCGAACATCTTGAAGAGTTGGGATTAAATGTCATCAAACTTGGCACTGAAGACGATGTGCAAGATCTAGAAGCCAAGCTAATTTTTATTGATTATTACTTTGAACCCCCTGGTGATACTACTGGGGGTCAAGTTGCAATGCACAAAATCCAAGATATCTTAAAGAAAGCAGGGGGTAGTGATAAACCTTTCATCGTGTTGATGTCCGGGAAACCAGATGTTACTTCACTCGTTGATAAATTCTGTGATGAATCTGGGGTGTTAAAGGGACTCTTCGACTTCGTACCGAAATCTAAGTTGAGTATTAAACCTAAACTTTATCTCAAACTCAGCACTTGGGCCATTGGAATGCCAATACGTCACAAAATTCAACATTTCGTAGACGTTTTAGAGAAATCAGTGAATGATGCGTCTAAGATATTTATTCAGAAAGTACGAAGACTGGGACTGGAAGACTATGCCTACATTCAGTTACTAAGTCTTCAGGAAGAGGGTCACCCGCTTGGTCAATACATGCTTTGGCTTTTTGGATCGCTGTTATCTAATATTGCGTTCGAAGCCAATAGTAATGTCCAAGGTGTAAAAAAGATAGTTGATAAGTTGAGGTTTGACGAGTTTCTTCCGAGTCAACGGCCTCCATCTATCCAATTAGCTGAAACTTATCGTATTGCCTTATCTGAGCCGGCCGATGAATTGGAATATCACACTGTTCCCGAGGGTGAGACTATGCCATCAACGCATCTACCTGACTTGGGATTCGGCGACCTTCTCATCAAGGATGCTTCTAATAAAGTCTGGATGGTCGCCAACGGACCCTGTGATCTTATTCGACCAACAGATCCTAATAGATCTATATTACTTATACCTGGAACACTGAGGCCATTACACGAAAGGAGCGCAGATAGCGAGAACATCAGGACAGAGCTTTTCGAGCATGATAATCGTCAATATTGTATCGTTTGGGACCATAAGAACTTATTTTCTAAACGTTACGGTGACATAAAGGATTGGATAGATACAGAAGGTTGTTCGCGTATTGCAAGATTGCGATTCCCGTTTGCTCTGCAAATTCAGCAGAAGTTTGCTACTCATCTCACACGGGTCGAGCAGCCAATTTCTCCCCCTATTTACGAATTTGTTGATGTTGAGTCCTACTGTGAAGGAGAAGATGGCAACTGCCAGATACTTCAGGAACCAATTAAGGACGAGGCATTCATCACTCGGCTAAGGAAGAAAGACTGTGTTGTCTTTACCACTGGGTGTGTCGAGGCTTTATTTGAAGCGTTTGATACAGTTATAGAACAATATCAACGGAAGATAAGTTCGTTAGATGCTCAAGCCAGCGGTTACCAAAAAAGAAAAACAAGATTACAGACGAAACTTCGGAATCTGAAGGAATACAGGGAAAATTACGAAATATTAGAGATCTCTAAGAAAGAATGGCAGTTGGATAAGAATAAACAAATCACTCTTAAGGATAAAATACTCTGCATGTACCTAAACGACACCTTTGACGGACCGTATGCATCAAGGCCACCGATTTGTCTAAACATTAAATATGGCAGTACATCGCAAAATACGAATGACTCACAATCTGAAGTAAGTCCAACTACCAATACCGGTAACGAGGTTACGAATGGCTAATTCAACACGCCATATCCTAAGTTTATCCGGAGGCAAGGATAGTGCAGCGCTTGCCATCTACATGCGCGACCGTATTCCCAATATGGAGTATATATTCCACGATACAGAAAAGGAACTACCTGAGACATACGAGTACTTATCGCGATTGGAAGCTATTCTCGGGAAGAAAATCTCTAGAACGATGGCCGATGTGGGGTTCGACCATTGGCTAAAAATATTCGGTGGCATGATTCCTTCAAGTCATCGGCGCTGGTGTACGCGTTATCTTAAGCTGAAACCTTTTGAGCAGTACATAGGTGACGATCCTGTGATTAATTACATAGGATTACGTGCCGATGAAGACAGAGAGGGGTATATCAGTCACAAACCTAATATCACAGCGGTTTATCCATTCCGTGAGGATGGGTTAGAATATGAGGACATCCTGCGTATTCTTGAAGAATCAGGTCTTGGATTACCCAAATACGTACAGTGGGGGCGAACACGCTCAGGATGCTACTTCTGTTTCTATCAGCAGAAGATCGAGTGGGTTCGACTGAAAGAAACTTACCCGGATCTTTTCGAGAAAGCCAAGGCGTATGAATATGCAAACAAGCTTAACGGAAAACCATTCTACTGGAATCGCAACGAACCTCTGGAGGAATTAGAAAAGCCGGAACGAATGACAGAGGTCAAGCTTAATTGGGAAAAAAACAGGGAACACCCAAGGAAATCCTCGAGAGCCAAAACACTGATTCATATCTTGGGTCAATACGAATATGAAGAGCCGGAGCCGGAAGGCTGTTTGATATGTCAGCTCTAACCAGTAAAGATCATGAAATAGACTCGCAAAGCTCACCCTTTATACCGTATGACAGAATATCATCTCGTGAGACGAAATGCACACAGACTCAACATTCTGACGGAATGTACAATGTACGTGGACGGGGGGACGGAGGAGAGTCGAACTACACCTGAAACAATGCTTTGTTTTGTTTAGCAGTTGTCTAGCCTAGCCACCAGATTCTCTAATCGCCGTCCAACCCAACTCTTCCTCAATGTACGTTCGGAATTCTGTTCTAATTTGAACCGGTGCTTTTCGAATATATTGTTCAGCTAATAGTTTTTCTTGATTATGTAAGCTATTGAGATAAGAAATAATATTTTCAATATTTAAAGGCTGCCCTTTTACTTTTTCGAATTTGGAAGGTAAATCAGTCCAAATGACGGCATCAATGTCCTTCGCCGATGCCCAAGACCGAACACCATCTTGAATTCCTACGATATTAGATTTGTGCTTACTTGTATGGGTAATAACGAATCCAATACTATTTACGGAAGTATTTTCTCTACCTCTGAGGTTTTCAATCGCCTCATCTAGATTTTTTATTGTCATGAAAGCCCATAATACCGCTATTGGGTTCGCATGTGGTAAAAGGACAAGAGTGAGTCTCCCATCATGAGAAATTCGAGCAAATTCTATTGGGAGTTGCGGACCATCAACGTACCATTCGTCTCTAATTTGAAGCTCTTGTGGATCCCAAATTAGGGAGCCCCATCCGAGTACTGCAATATTCATTTTTTCATGCCATATTTCAAATGCTATCCGTGATATTTGGAAGTGCAATTTTCAACAATTGAATGAGCCGCCCAAGTTCACTATTTGCTGGCGTAGTAGTCATTGATTTCAAGGTTTCCGAGAAAATATCTCGTAGAGATACGATCCGTAAATATGGAGTTAAATTCTTTCCGAAATCTTTATTATTTATCCAATCGCTCTCACAATCCGGATCCCCGAATTTCGTACAAACTATCCAATGCTCGAATTTCGTTTGCCGAGTTAACTCCACTATCTTTTTCCGAAATGATCTTCCCCATTTAGGTGACGCGAGCTCACGATAAGTTTTCCATCTTTGCCTTCCTGAAATTTCTTTCTTTTTCTCGATAGCGTCAAGTTCGAAACTCGCCCAAAAACCTTCTTGCCAACTCTTACAACTCACAGCAATTACTTTGTGAGGTGAACGTTTTTGGGGGTTATAACCGATCACATCGATATCACTATGAACTCCATCCTGCTTACCATTCCAATCGGGATCAGTTGGTTCAGGTCTATATTTGATGTTAGCTAGCGTAAAATATCCTTTCGTATTTAGATAATCGGCTGTTATTTGTTCCAAAACATCTTCTTTCATTCTTACCTCATCATTTGCAGTCTAACTCCACCTGAAACACGGGTTGACTTCTTAAGCCACCTCTGAATAACCTGCGTTACAGCCTAGTATTTCGGATCCAACTGTATATCGGATTTATGATGGCCAGTGGTGCTTGCAGTAGTCCACCGCTTCTTTTGTGCTCAGTTGACGAGTAGAGTTGCCGGCGCGTATGTAAAAATACATTGCGTTGCCCTCCTTGACATAGACGGGCTTGGGCGAAGGCTTAGAAGTCACACGGCAGACTTCTTTGCCGTCTAACTCGCAGAAACGAATCTGAACCAGCGGCGCGCTATCCTTGCCGAACTCTTTCAGCAGAAGCGTTGTCAACCAGTTCTCATAAGCATCCCGGTTCTGCTTTTTGCCGAGCGTCACGTAGTCGTGTTCGAGTCCAACGACCTTGCCGCCATCGTCCACGCCTATCAGCAATGTGCCGCCATCGGTATTTAGGAAGGCAGCGTTGGTCTTGAGTATGACCTGCTCCAGCACCTTGTTGATGCGATTCTCTTTGAAATCCCACCGGGCCGAGGACTTGAACTCCAACCCCGCGCTTTCCCCCGCCAAAATCTCGGCCGCCATTTGCACGTTCGCTGATTTCGGGGCGAACGCTTTGAATGCCTCCATTGCGGCTTGCTTGGCGGCTTCGGGTACGAGCGGGAAGGAAGTGAGAATATGTGCAAATTCGTCTTCCGTGAGGCCATAGAGATGGGCGACCAGGCCATCGAGTTCCGCCTGGAGTTTGCTGCGCTCACCAGGATCTGTAGCGCCGTCCTTATGGCTATTCAAACCAACGTCCTTAGCCAGATCGTCAAATTCCGGCGTAGTGCAGATGAGCCGCGCCGCCCGCTTTACGATAGGCCAGAAAGCCCCATCTTTTTCAGTCACACGAGGGACAGGCAATTGATAAACGTAAAACATATTCATGTTCGTCAGTATCTTCTGCCGGATATACCAGTCACAGACAAAGCTGGCCAATAACGTAACAATGGCCAACAACTCCGAGGATGAATAGGCGGGCACTGACCTATACTCTCGGTTCAGAACAGTATCAATGGTTGGAATACTGACAATCAATGAATTACCAGCACACACATATCGTGGGATTGCAGAAACAACCAAAGCCCGCTCATTTGTTGCGCCTGTAACGGCACGAAAGCCAAGACGGTGACTATCGAAACCAATAGGAATTTGGGAAGCGTCAACAGGTTTTGAAACACCGTGTTCGCTCAAGAGCTTGTCAATAGCCTTAGTACGTGGTGAGATCAGTTTATCGCGTGCATCCACTTCAGCGATCCAATAACGGGATTCGGCTCGCTGGTGCTCGAAATGCCAGATCATCTTCCCTTCATACAAAGGCAGGCGCCCCTTCCCCGGCTCAGTCTTGAATAAGTGGCTGTCGGTGGTCATGTCGAACTCGCGCGTCAGGCGTAGATTCCATTTGTCGGGAAGCTCATCTCCGAGGAGTGGGTGCTTGAGCATCTTCTCGGCAATACGAACATCCATCTCGTTTTTGAACTCCATGACCGACAGCGAATCCGGCGAGAGGCGGCGGACCAAGTCCACAGAGATGTTGAGCGCGCCTTCCTGTGGAAAGCGGCTGAGCTCTTCGACATCGAGCCGCATGAAGGCCGCCGGGAAGTCCTCAGTCTTCCCGCCCTTCTCGAACGATAAGACGACGAACTTATAGCTCCGATGAACACCCTCAAATATCCCCTTGCGGTTCTCAAAACAAAAAAGACCAGTGACCCGGGTCTGCCCGAAGAGCATTTCCCGCAGTTGTTTGGTGCCGAGGTCGGTATAGATGCCACTGGGGATGACGATGCCGCAATAGCCGCCAGGGCGAAGCAGGTTGAAGCACTGCTCAACGAAGATCTTGTAAAGATTGATATCCGATCCGGCTTTCTTGCCGTCCACCATGCTGATTTGATTCTGGTATTGTGCTGCAGAGCGATAGAAGGCACTAACATGGGGAAAACCGCTTAGATATGCCAAGTACTTCTGGCGAACCGCGTTGTCGTTCAGTATATTTTTGAGGCGCTCCTCGAAGTCCTTGATGTCGGTTCCCCTCCGTTCCACACCAGGATCAAACTCATAACAAAACTCCTTGGCAATTGGTTTGAATATCTCCCACGGCGGATTGGTGATAATGGCGTCAAATCCTCCGCGCGTGTTCATTACCTCATCGAATTCGTACCCCCAGTGGAAAGGGTGCAGCGCTTCTACATCCTCCAGGCGCACGGCACGCTTGACCGTTTTGCCTTCGGCGTTCTTCTCAGCATCCCATGTGGCCTGCTCGTACTTGATGCTCAGGCGAGTAAATTCATTCAGCTGCAGGTCATTGAGCGACCGATAAGCCTCCAGGCGGCCTTTCTCGATTTCATCGCGCAGTAATTGCAGATCTTCGATGAACTGAGTAGTGTGGCGGTATATTTCAAGTTGGCGGCGTTTCTCATTCACCAACTGGCGGTAAGACTTCTGGAACAAATTCCCCTGCCGGTTGTATCGGTCGAATGCCCCTCCATCCACGCGCAACAGGCCAATCAGTGAGTTACCGGGCAGGATATTGAAGTCTATGTTGGGCAAGGGCTCCAGTTGCTCAACCGTTTGCACAGAGGCCACCAGGGCGAGAAAGAGGCGCAGGCGGGCAATTTCCGCAGCCTCGTCCATGATATCCACGCCGAAGAGGTTATCGGTGATGATGCGGCGCTTTATGAAGTAGGGCAGGCTTGAGTGTTCGGCATGCGTCTTGCGCAGCCAATCGCTCAGAAACCTGTCTCCCAAGAACTCGATCTTGCCGATTACCGCACTATACAAATTGATGAGCGTCTTCATCGCCGCCACCAGAAACGCGCCGGAGCCACAGGCCGGGTCGAGCAGGCTCAACTTGGGCAAAACATCAAACAGAAGTTGGCGGCATAGACTAGCGTCCAAACCTACCAGCAGGTTGGGCACGCTTTCGAAATGCCTCGGCGCTGCCATCCCCGGAATACCGGGCGTGTTAACTTGTTGCAGGACCAACCGGTAGATAGTCTGCTCGCAGAGGTATTCGGTGATCTCGGTGCGGGTATAGTAGGCACCGAAGGCTTTCTGGTTAATATACTTCTCAAAGATGTAGCCCAGCACGTCAGGGTTGATCTCATCATCTTTGCCGCTCGGCGTATCATCCAGGTTCCAGCTATAGCTGGCAAACAGGTGGAACAGGTTCTCGAACGCTTTATCCGGGGCAGTAATATGGTAGCGCTTGTCCAATTCTACGCGATGGGGCAGGAACAACCCGCCGTTGAGATAACGTACCTTGCCGAGCAGTTTCTTGGCCTCTGCCGAGCGTTTCTCCTCCGGCCTGGCAAAGCCCTCAAAGAACAGTAACTGCAGAAACTCGCTGTAGTAGCGGTCTTTGCCCCGTGCTTGGCTGGCTGCCAGATGCTTTTGCAGGTAGTCCATGTTGCCGTTATCCACAAACCCCTTGCGTTGCAAAAAGTAGATGAACATCAGTCGGTTAAGAAGCACTGAGGCGTACCAGCGACGCTCATGCTCGTCGTCTATTCCCTGGATCAGATCGATGAACTCCTGCCGTTGTTTGTCAAACTCCGTGTAGAACTTCTTGGTAACGCGTTCAATGTCCAGGGCTTTCTTCAACCGACCGGCTACTTCGAGTACGTTGATATCGCCACGCTCGTCCAACTCGGACATATCCACAACCATGGCGTTGAGCTTGCCCAGGAATAGGTCTCCGGGCTGCCCGCGCACGTACAGATGCTCGCGAGGAATAGCGCGATTTGGCTCGCGCTTAACCCAATACCACAGGCTTTGGGTGCGCTGCTGATCCAGAAAGATCAGTAAATTCTCATGGTGGAGGGTGGATATCTCTTTGTGCAACGCAGCGCGGGTTTTGGCATCTGGGATCTGCCCGTTCTGGGCACTGACTTCAAAAACAACCACTCCCGCTAGTTGCGCCACCTGCCGCCGTGTGAAAGACCTCTCGTGGCAATTCATGAGCGTGGCCTGCGAGGAGGTGGGTTGGGACCAGCCCAGTTCCTCAATGAACAGCTGGGGAAACTCGAAACCCTGCAGACAAATGCGCGCCCGGTTTAGGTTCAACGCCATGTTCAGCTATTCCCCTTTTGGTGTATTAGGCCCATCGAGCAGATGATGCGTGGCTCCCCTTCCGGCACTTCTTCGTTGATGACGCACAAACGGTCCTCGGCGCGCAGAGCGCAGACCAGCTCTGCCAATGTTTCATCGCCGATCCCGGACTTTAGCTGCCGGTTAATCGTATCAATCGCCGATTGACGAAGCGGGTAGCGATATATCTCGTCGATGGCTTTGGTGAGCTCTTCCCGGTCGAACAATGTACCCTTGACCTCAGTGGCATAGCGCTTGAGCCGTTCGTAGGTACGGAAACGAGCGCCTGACGGACGCCCGAGCTGCCCGCCCACCAGCTTCTCATCGGCTGTTATCTGTTTCACCGCTATCTGGACCAGCTCATGATGGCGGTCATGACGCGGGATGGCCGGTGTCTCCGGCTTGCAGCGGGCTATTTCCAGTATACGTAGCTGGGACTGCGTGACGCTCTTGCCCTCTGTATCCACCCATGCCAGGGAATCGTTGCCTTCGGCAGTGCGTACGTAGACCAGCACTCCCTGCGGTTGCACAGGTGTGCCCTGATGCCCCCGTGTCGAGTAAACGACATCGGGCAGATCCGATATGGTCTTCAGAAGTGAGGGGTTGGCGTCTACTGCGTTTTTCCATATCTGATAGGCGTAAGAGGCCAGGTCTACCTCGCTGTCCGCTTCCCCGTCGAGTACGCCGGTCTTCTCATTGTAGAGGTCTAGTATCGGCTGCCCTTTGGCATCGTCTTCGAAGAACTCTTCATCTGTGCCGACCACTTCAGCATTTTCCTTCAGCCTCTGTCGTACACGGCCGCGCAGCCTGATGATCCGCTCCACGCCATCGGCGGGCAGGAAGGAGTAGCAGAGTATCTTCTCCGCCTTCTGCCCGATTCTGTCAACGCGGCCAGCACGCTGTACCAGGCGGATAATGGCCCACGGCAGGTCATAGTTCACCACAATGTGCGCATCCTGCAGGTTCTGGCCTTCGCTGAGGACATCGGTAGCTACCAAAACGCGGATTGTCTTGTCCGGCGAGATAAGGCCCGTCTTTTCATTACTCTCCGGGCTGAATCGCCAGGCGGCATTAGTCGGGTCAGCCGAATCTCCAGTAACTCCCTCAATCGCCTTGACCCCCCTTTCCTTAAGCTGCTCCGACAGGTAGTTCACCGTATCCGCGAATTGGCTGAAGATGAGGACCTTATCAACAGGATGTTGATTCTTGACCAGCTTGAGAAGCGCCTCCAATTTGGTATCCTTCTTCGTATCCCATGTCCCGCATGCCTTCAGGACTTCGATGAGCGACCTTGCATCTGCGGCAAGGTGAAGCGCCAGTTCCTTCCGGAAAAGAGAGGGACGCAGCCACTTGAAGCGATTCCTGTAGGGACCTGCGTAGTATTGAAATGCCTTTTCTGCCTGTGCCCTTAATCCATGCTCGGTAAGAGTATGGTTAAGGTTATCCTCCGGTGATGTAGCGCTGTTATCGGCATCATCGTCAAACATATTCGCCGTTTCCTGGTCCGCATCCGCGTCTGATGTTCGAGTATCCAGTATTTCGGCAGCTTGAGTACCCAGCGGAATGTTCAGGCCGTTCTCTATGGCATAAAGGACAACATAATTGCGTAGAATATGCCGCTGGATGGATTGAAGGAAGGCAGGGCCGCCACTTTCGAGCCGCTTGAAAAGGTTGACACGACAGAAGCCCATCAGGCGTTTGCCGCCACGGGAAAGGTCTTGGAGTATCTTATCTTCGGCAGCCGTAGGAGTCGGTTGCGGGTTGGCCACAGTATAGGTGCCAAGACCATAGCGCGGAAGGTTGAGAGCATTCACTACATCCACTACTTTGTCCTGGTAAAGGAGGGCGTACTGGTCGTCCGGGTCGTTATCCTTTATATTGAATTTCGCCGTCCTGGGAACGCGGGTGGGGAAGTAAGACCTCGTACCATCTTCGAAAGTGAGGTACTTTCTACCAGTTGTGGGTTCGATGTCAGCATAATTGGCTTGAATGAAAGTCCGGGTGCGCCGCACTAGGTAGAGCCTCATGAGGTCGCGCCAGTCGTCGGCATACTCGCTCTTGTTGAATGCCGACAGCGAGCGCAGCGAACACTGATGGCGTCGGATAAACTCAGTCTCACCTATTTCCTTTAGGGCCTTTTCCGGCCTGATGCCAATGTCCTTGTCTTCCGGCACAAACAGGCGTAGCTGTGCTGAAAGATCGAGATAAGTTTTGTTGTATGGTGTTGCCGAGAGAAGAATACACTTGCTCTCGTTCTCCTGAACGTATTCCGCGATAGCCCGATAACGCCTGCCCTCCTGGTTACGCAAGTTGTGGCTTTCGTCAATGACAACTACTCGATACCGCCGAAGTTTGGGAAGTTCCTGTATCACCCGGCTCAACGAAAGTACCTTGGCGACAAGGCGATACTTGTCGACGTAGTCCTGCCACATCTTTACGAGGTTCTTGGGGCAAATTATGAGCGTCTCTAGGGACTGGTCATCCTGGAAGATTCGGGCTAGGGCGGTTGCTAACAGTGTCTTGCCGAGGCCGACAACGTCTCCGATAAGCACGCCGCCACGCTTGTTCAGATGATGGGCCGCAATTTTTACGGCGGCAGTCTGAAATTCAAACAGCTTGTTGCCGAAGTCTGCAGGGATATGGAATTCCGACAGCCCGGCACGGGCCTCTTGGGATAGATGATACGCCATCTTCAGGTAGACGTGGTAGGGTGGTGGCTGCTCTTCTCTGGCCCAACTGGTGTCGATGATATCAGTGAGTTCGGCTGAAATATCTAGACACCATTTGTCGTTCCATCGGTCGTTGAACCATTTGGTTAGCTTGATACAGGCGTCTTGATCGAGTACGTCAACGTTCAGTTCGCCTTGAGTGGACAAACCCGCGAATGTCAGGTTACTGCTACCCACAAACCCCACACAGGGGTTATTCGGGTCAGTCCGGTGGAGGAGGTATAGCTTTGCGTGGAGAGCCTGTCGCAAAAAGAGCTTCACCATGACTTTATTCGCCTTTAGTTGTGAGCTCAGTCGGCGTAGGCCGGCCTCGTCATCATTTGTGGGCGCGCCAATGAGTAATTGCTCGTGAAATTCTTCCGCTACTTGTTTCTTGAGCCGGATGATAGATTGTTGGTCGAGCGTGCCCTGTGGCGCCAGACCTATGAGCGAACGAAGTTGTTCCCGGGGCAGGGGTTGCATCCCCACCAGAAGGCGGCAACACGCACCGTCACCACCACACCAGGGCTCAATGAACTGGTCTATATGCTTCCAGCCACGCAGGTTGAAATAGCCAACACAGAAATCCGCCCGCTTAGACACCTTGAGCGAGTCTCGCAATGCGGGCAGGAGAACCATTTCAATGTTGTCGAATATTCTCGGCATTCAGTCCAACCTAGCCTTTCAGAGTCAACCCAAATAGCCGAAATCTAAGGTCCAAGTCAGGTTGGCACTAGACGGATCTCTCCAAAACCAAGTCCCTGTGGTACGGCAAATTATACACCCATTCTAGCTTGTCAACAAGACATAACCCTTTTGGAGTATCTTAGAAATTGGACTCAGAACAGGCTGAAGGTAAATAATCTAGTGTCTGGTGCAACTGGAGCTTCAGGTAACAATTCTGACTATTGTTCAGCCGACTCAGACCAAGCCACACTTGACGGGCAAGAACCGCCGATGTACTCTTGAATCAGATCACTGTTTAGCAGGTTAAACTACCATACCCGCTGGACGCAGCAATAGTGGGAGGATTCTAACTGGTGAATTACGAGAATGTGACACTATGTAAGCTGGCTCTTGCAAGCACCATGTACGATTCCCTAATGCCCTTCAATTCTTCCCTTGAACGCCTGAGCAAGGCTACGGGCGGTAGCATAGACCTGACCAATCCCGCGCATCGCTTTTCTCTCTTGGAATGGTTAAATGATTGGGGGTGCAGGCATCTTTCAGAGGACCAACATGATGTCGCATCAAATAGTATCTCGAACTGGTACCAGGTAGACGGCACTGGTTTATTTACAAATAAGAAACCACTCTGGGAACTGGGGGATCATGAACTGGAAGCAGCTGGTCATGCATATGGTTCTCTTAAGGACAAGACGGGGGCTTGGCGTGTTCGTGGTGGGAGAAAACTGGAGGTTCATATCGGTGCAACCGCAGCCTCTAAGATCCTCTTCGCTATCAGACCGAAAGCATTGATGCCTTGGGATGAAGCAATGCGAATTAGCTACAAATGCGATGGTAGCCCTGAATCGTATTCCAGGTACCTGAAAACAATCAGAAACCTGACTTCCCACATTGGGGTCCTATGCAGGAACAAAGGCTTCCAAATTGACGATCTTCCCAAAGAACTGGGACGACCAAATTCGACAGTGCTAGCACTTGTCAATGAGTATATCTGGGTTACGGAGACTCGAAAGATTGAACTGCCCTCGTCGCACACTCTGGCGCAGTGGGCAGGTTTGGGCTAATACCGGAAAATATGGAGACTGGTTTCACGTTAATGACCAGCAGGGTAGAAAATGACGAGGATGTAATCATGTTACGAAAGTTCTGGATAGGATAGAGGCGCGTGGGTGTGTATTCACCTCAAAACCCGTTCTCGTATAAGCTATACCTCGCTGCACAATCCTCGGTTTTGGGCAATCACTCTCTGCCCAACAAAAACTCATAAGGTAAAATCTCAAGAACTAGCTAAATTATCACCCCCGTGAGGGGGGCGAAGAGAGAAACAAAAAGAAAAAGCCTCCTTGTACGGGAGGCGTTTTTGCTCTGGTGAGGGGGTGGATTTATGTGATAGGAAGAAGTAGGCTTAGCTTTTTAAACGATTAATTAAATTAAAATCGCTGGCATGATTTATAACATGTTTGTGTACGTTCACCGCTCCAATAGCTCCAAGTCTGTTATCGGTTGCCGCTTACCGTCTTTTAGCAAGACCCAGCCACCGCCGCAACTCCACTATATCAGGGTCCTGCGGAAGACGCTCATCGAGCGCTTGGAAACCCCCGAGAAGGCCGTGAAGTCGAATCGCCCAGTTCCTAATCTGCTCTTCCGCTTCGCGACAGCCCTTCCTGAACTGCTCCTCATCCTGGAAGAGGCAGTTGATCACTGCCGCCTCATCCTCATCCGCTTGAGATGGTGATGGGCCAACTAATCTGTAGAGCGCTCGCGTGTCATCAGCCACGCGCTGCCGCTCGATCTCCTCCGAATGATCCTTCGGTTCTTGCAAGCCATTTTCTCCTGAATGGCCCGCGATGCTGCGTAGCACATCTATGGTCTCTTTCGCAATTATGCTGAGCTTCATCTCTGCGTCTGAGACCCATGCCACTCGATCTTCGGGACGGACCCTGCTCCGGAGATATGCTCGATAGAAACCATACTGGGCGGCGCGGCCGTCACTGCTAAGTCTGAGTTGATTGTTAAGAACAAGGGGATCCTCTAACCAAGGGAGCGCCGTAAACATGCGCAGCGGCGTGCCCCTTGACACATGACAGAAGAAGGGACTCCCGTCAGATACCACGTTGAGCATTCTCGTGTCCGCAAAGTAGCGCGCATCGAACTTATTGTTGAGCGTACCCATTTGCAAAGGACGCCATCGTTCAAGCCACTTGAGCGCCATTGCGAATAGGTCATCGTAGTCATGTTGGCGATCCTGCAGTTTCTTGAAGCCATTCTCCACGGCGTCCGAGGGGACTATCCACTTCTTGTCCAAAGCCTCGCGCAATTGCGTGAACGGGGTCGTAAGCAGGCGGTTCCTCCCTGACTCAATCACCAATGTTGCCAGTGCTGGGATTCGATTAGTCCTCAGAGCCTCCGTGTACTTCTCTCTCCCTGTCTCGTACGACTCCTCAAAGGACGTGTACAGTTCATTTGCCCAGTCCGAATTCCTTACAACACTGAATAAGCCTCTGCTATTACGCATCCTCTCTGATATGTTCTTCAAGAAACATAGCAGCTCCCAGCACGCTGCAGGTGGGATTGTGACGAGGAGGTTCTCGCCCCTCCAATTGCGCAGGAAGTACTCTACCGTATTGCCCCAGTTCGCCTCCCCAGTTCTCCGGTGCATGAAGGCATATATCTCGGAGAAGTCCAACCCATAGACCATTGGAGTTTCAAATCTCAGGCGCAACTCGCTACCAAGGTTGTCGAGGACGTGGTAGCGACTCCCCTCGATTTCAGTCAGACGCCGAATCTTCTCCTGAGTGAGTGACTGTCGGAAGATCAGGTCCTGCGCAAGCGCATGGTTGGCCTCTGTCGCAAACATGTCCGGCATAAGATCATTTTGCCGAAACACCCTGTTCAGTGCTTCTGCAACCCTATCTACCGTATATTCCCACTCAAACGCCTCGGGGCGCGGGCGATCGTCCGTCATCTTGCCTCCTTACCCCATATCTTGCTGCATCAACATCAGTTCTGTCAATGCCCGAGCTAGTCGCAGCAACTCCTTTTCATCGGAATCTTGCGAGATTACTCCGTTGGATAGAAGTACTCTACGGAAAAAGGGCAAGCGAGACAGGGCTTCGGCAAGGGCATCGCTTAACGGCCAGAAACTCGCTTGGTCAAGATAACGCAGTGTCAGCTCATTGGCGAAGGAGTCTGGTCTCTCCCTCGAACGTTCGCCGTGGTGTGCTTCCCAGTTCCGGTCTCTGCTCATTCGCACCCTAGAGTTGTGCCGGCGCATCTCGTTTTTGACTTCCCGAAATACGACGTCGGCAAGCCTGAGGAGAGGAAATATGCTGACAGGGGGTGAGTGAAGAGCCTGAGAGACGCAGTTCAGAAGGACAACGAGACCTGGAACCGGGTCGCGGTCGTTTTCGATATCGTCCATGATATCTTCGTCTACCGCCAACAGGGCAGCGCACACATCTGCAGTCCTGTTCCTTGACGCTTCATCGGGCGCAAGTCGCCCGGCGACCTCGGACGTCCCTTTCGTAAACCGGAGCCAACTCAGCAGCGCGTCTCTCTGGTAGGGCTCAAGATGCCGGCTTCGAGTGAAGCCCGTCAGCTGCATCGCAGCATCAAGTGGGTCTTGCCTGGCTGATGATGCCAGATCACTTCCCTTAGTTCTACGTTCCGGGTTGCCGTCACTCATATTATGCATGAACTCCTTCCAGCAGTCATAGATTGAGATTATCTAGTTCCAATCTGTAGTCGTGAATCCACTGGGCCTTCTTCTGCGAGTCGCACCAATGGGCGAACAATTCTGGTTGGGTCGCCGCGAAGAGGACGTTGACGAACAACTCCTTGCATGCATCACCCTTCGCTGGACAGGCCGGTTCGTCTGCGTATGTGGTCTGGCGTATGAGGAGCTGTACACTCCCCTCAATCTTGCGGTGGGATTGGTGTAATTCGCAGCAAGGGTAGACCACGCTCCTCGCGAGTTCTGCGAGGGCGTTATGACGTTCCCGCAGGCGTGCCACGTTCATCCCGCACACATCAGCAACCAGAATGAAGAGTGCCTTGGTTTCGTCGCCCCACCCCTTGACTAGCTCTAATACTTCCGCAGTCGACTCATAGGACTCCAAATCCACCCATCGGATTTCCCGGAGCGTGGCGCCGAACGATTCATCATGTTCAAGCCACTCATCATTAGCGACCTCTCGAAGCTCGTCGATTGTCATAGCATCATAGTGATCGCTCTTCGCTCCCACGTCATGGTGCCGGAAGTAATATGGCTGCCATTCCCCTGGGGATCGCCCATACGGCTTGTCAGAGTACTCTCCGGCCATCCTGATTTCTTCGGCAACTGGGATGGCATACACCATGTACATCGCCTCAGCTTTAATGTCCAGTAGTTCGCTGGTCTGATTCATGTGTCACTGCTCATAATCGTTGTCCCCGTATTCCTCAAGCCAACATCATGTCTACTGAGGTAGGTCACCGCTCAGGAGATCTTCTATTCTACGGTTTACCTTATAGCACAGATTTAGAATCAGGTCCATTGCTGCTTGCTCGTCTCTCCTCGGACCAATTGCCGAATCTCGGCCAAGCATCTCGGCAGCGCGTGATTTGTCATTGATCAAGCCAATGGCATATATGCGTTTTTTGTCAACTTCCTTCTGTTGGTCAAACAGTTCGTCAACGAGTTTCCCGAGGACTGAGTCAGACAGTTGACCACGAAGCTCATATAGCTTGGATGTGATCTTCCTGCCACGCCTCAGGGCCTCTGCGGTCTGTTTTGAGAGTTCGGCATTCGATACACCCGGTGCACGGTTTTTTGAATCGATGGCAAACAGATTTGCCGTCTTGCGAGCCTGTTCTGTCCACTGGCCAATGGTCTCTTTCAGAGGTAGAAGATACTCCTTTCTGATCTCAATGAGTGTTTTAGTCCGCGAGAGCAGTCGCTCATGCTGCAATTGCCTCTCCTGCTGAGCGCTCTGTGCTTCTATCTGGGCCTTGGTGCTTTTGAAGGAAAGCCAAACCCCGAGGCCAGACCCAAGAAGGGTGCCCGCAACCGCGATAATCGTACCAATGATTGCCTCGGACATCATTACCTCGTGAAGTATATATCTGCAGGGTCTACCATGAGACTCCTGGCAAGCCTTGGTATGGTCGTGAAGGTAAGCGCTTGATTAGCTGTTTCCAGGCGTGAGATCGTGCTCGTAACCAGACCGGCGATCCGCCCAAATTCAGCCTGACTGCGGCATCGCTCTCGGCGCGACTCCCTCAGAGTTACCATGACAAGAAGTATATCCCCATGCCATCAAAATGTCAAAACTGGTACCAGCAATGCACTCGTCTCACCATCACAACTGGCATGACCATTACTGCTCTCGGCCGAGAACGCCCCGCGTTTGGGCGAATGAAGAGGCCAGAGGCAGCCTCCCTTAGCGACGTATCAATCCGAGTAGATGGCACGGTAGTAACGATGAGTGATTTTGCTCATCGGCCCTCGACTAAGGGCAGGATAGGAACACGCCTATCGCTATACCGCGCAGTGGAGTCGCCTGTCCAACAAAATAGTAGATGATTGGATAACAAAAGCTTAATTTGTGCAGGTCGAAGCTAACAGTCATCGCAGAAAGGGTTTCAGCAACTGTGATAAAACTTTAATTCAGTACCGGAACCAGCGTTGTTGAATCTGCCGACAATGAAATATTAACTG
>SDBV01001919.1_pt1 | contig 31168 bp, 25 predicted proteins | sample 2277081 | NCBI WGS metagenome assembly SDBV01 (sample SAMN10402039, study PRJNA504765) | marine sediment metagenome | isolation source: marine sediment core GS10_PC15, 223 cmbsf | place: Arctic Ocean: Southern Knipovich Ridge | collected 2010 | reverse complement strand
GATCAACGGCTTCGGCGGGCTGGCCTCGGCGCTGGTGGTACTGGCGGGCATCTGGGGAGCCGGCTACGCCGCAGCAGACGGCGGCGATTAGCTGCGCGAGTTTGTAGCGACGACCGGCATCAGCACGCTGATCGGCTGGGTGACGTTCACCGGCTCGCTGGTCGCCTTCGCCAAACTGCAGGGGATGTTCGTCAGCGGCCGCCCGGTCGTGTTCCCGTTCCAGAAAATCGTCAACTTCGCGATGCTTGCATTATGCGTCGGCCTGATCGTGCTGCTGGCGATCTACCCATCGCATCGCTGGCTGATCGTGCCGATCGCCCTGCTGTCGTGCGCGCTGGGCGTGCTGTTCGTGATCCCAATCGGCGGGGCGGACATGCCGGTGGTGATCTCGCTGCTGAACAGTTATTCGGGCCTGGCCGCTGCGGCTACGGGCTTCGTGCTCGGAAATACCGGGCTGATCATCGCCGGAGCGCTGGTGGGTGCGTCGGGCATTGTCCTGACGCGGCTGATGTGCCACGCGATGAACCGCTCGCTGGCCAACGTGCTGTTCGCAGCCGTGGGGAAGGTGTCTGCGGTGGCAGGACCCGAGCGCCCGCCCGTGAAGGGTTACACCCCCGCCGACGCAGCCATGGTGCTGGACAGCGCTTCGCTGGTGATCGTCGTGCCCGGCTACGGGCTTGCCGTCGCACAGGCCCAACACGCCGTGAAGGAACTGGCCGACCTGCTCGCCGATCGCGGCGTGACGGTCAAGTACGGCATCCATCCGGTGGCAGGGCGAATGCCGGGGCACATGAACGTCCTGCTCGCCGAGGCCGAGGTGCCCTACGACCAACTTTGCGACATCGACGAGATCAACCCCGAGTTCGAACGAGCCGACGCGGCGCTGATACTCGGCGCCAACGACGTGGTCAACCCAGCCGCCCGATACGACAAGACCTCGCCGATCTACGGCATGCCGATCCTCAACGCCGACAAGGCCCGCGTTACGATGATCTGCAAGCGATCGCTCCGGCCGGGGTTTTCCGGCATCGATAATGAACTGTTCTACGAAGACGGCACGATGATGATCTTCGGCGACGCCAAGCAGACCGTCATGCAGATCATCGCCGCCATCAAGGAATAGTCCGCGCGACGGAATAAATGGCCAGACCTATCCTGCAAACTCACTGTACATTGAATTTATTGAAAAGCACTTGATCGATGATCGGTTTGTCGCCGCCCAGTTCGCCATTCAACAGATCGCGAATGTCCCGGCGAATTCGGTGTTGGTTCTTCACTCCGGCGACATCCTTCATCGTTCGGCTGCTGAAATAGGCATTCAAGGAATCTATCAATCGAGGATTGCGGTCTTTGATCATTTTCTTTGCCGCATATTTGTCGTCTTTTTTTATTGCAAGGACAACCGTCACAGCCACGTATCGGTTCAATCGCGGCTCGTTGAGATTGGCCGTAATCGGATCAAGCGTATGGTAATAGAATTCCACCTCAGCCTCATCAGCACCATGCCCCTTTATCGAAGCGCCCCCAGTCGGCGCCGGAGCCGTTGCGGGCTTTCTGATCGGCCGCTTCGGCTCTTCGTTGATAAGCACGATCTTGAAGCGCCGCTCCTCGGTGTCGATGAGGATGCCGTCGCCTTCCAGTCGATCGCCTTTTACAACGAGCGAAAATCGCATCTTGGGATTGATTCTTTGGGTGAGTTTAAACCGGAGCCTATTTCCATCGACAGATATATCCTCCATCGTCCTGGCCTGGTGAGAAACAAACTTGCCCATGGCCACCCCTTGCAGCTTGCCATCTTTGTCCTGCCTGATCTCCAGCGCAAATGAAGCTTCGGGCGCCCCGCCGGGGGATCGGTCCACTACCTTGCCGACCCATCTGCCCGCAAACGCTTTGGCTGATGGCCCCTTCACGACAATTGTCTTTGTCACGGGTTTGGACTTTTTCGCATCCTTGAGAATCCTCTGGTAGGACTTCCATATATTGTCTTTCTTGAGATTGAAGCCTTCCCGGGCGGCTTCGACGCTCCTCACGCGATCTTCGCCGAGGTTCTTCCACTTGCCGTCGAACAGGCCGAAACTGCGCCGACTGTAGGGTGACCTGACCCTGCCTTGAGACGATGGCAAATACGTAATCACGGCCGCCAGGTTCTTGCGGTAGGTCAGCACCTCGACCACGGTCGAATCCAGCAGAGCCCTGTCATAGGCCCGCTCGCGCTTGAGCCAGAATTTGTCCACCTGCTGGCGAGTCATCTTTCGGCCGGAGGTTTTTATAATCGCGTCGGTATCGGCGCTGCCCCACGCGCGGCTCCACGTTGCCGCTGCGGCGGCCGGCGAGGAAAGGTTCACCCCCTTGGGATAGTCCGCAACCTTCTTGCCGACGTACTCGCGAATCACGCCTGGATAAATCTCCTCCTTCGCTCCGGGGCGGTCTTCTATTACTCGCACCTGGGTCGCAATCCCCGGCCGGAGTGAAACGTTCTTGAACTCCACCCACTCGAACGTCCGGGTCTGGTACTCAAATCGATCGATGTCCGCTATCGGGAGTCCATATTTCCAGGTCTGCACCCCGAGGGCATTCCCGCCTCTGCCCCATATTCCATAGGATGGCCCGACGCTGCCGTCTTTACGGATCGCGACCACACGGTTTGCAGGCCCTTTTAGGGTATGGGCAACATTAATATTCGTTGTCCCTCCTTGCTCGTAGGGCGAACTGAATGCAACTTCCCAGCCGCCTGCCAGGGCTTCCACGTGATGCTCTTGCTCGTGTGGCCGGAATGTCGCTTTGGTTTTCCATTTCCCCATCGCCGCACCGTAGCGGACATTGGCTCGCTTGGGAGCATTGGCGTTATCGCTGAACCCGAGACCATATACCCTCAGATCGTCTATCTGCTTGCCCGCTACGTCCTTGGGCCGGCCTCTGTTCGTGCTGGTGGAGCCTCCCGCGGACCATCGATCGTCCGAATTAGCTGGACCTTTGAACCGCAGAACCATCTCGTAGGCGTACATGGGCAGGGCGTCTTTCATCCCGCCATACGGCCCGGCCTTCAGCGGACTGCCGTCCGGCGCCCACCATTGCTGATCCTTCTGGTGCAGCTTGGAGATTGCCAACAGCTCGGCCGTCGCTCCGTTGGAAAACGTCGCCACGAGCTTATGCCTGACTGGCAAGTCGGCCACAGGCGCGGGGCGATCAACCTTCTCGGCTTTTTCGGCTTTTTCGGCAATGGCGCGAGCGGTTAGCGTCAGCGCGGTCGGTACGGTCAGGGCCGCCAGGACCAGCGCCGTCAGCGCTGCCAGGCGAGTCGGGCGTTTATGGAATTTGCGGTTGGGCGTCATGATGGTCTTGATCCTTTCTTCAACGTTCCTTGCCGGCCCGGCCACCGCCAACGAAGGCGTGGCCCGGTGCTCGGCGACCAGCGCGCCGACGATTGCCGTGCCGTACAATTTCGGCTGCGAGCGAAGGGCTGCAATCGCAACCTCGTCGCAGCACTTTTCGCGTTCCTGGCGAATCTTTCGGTTCGCCCACCACATCAGCGGGTGGAAGAACATCAGCCCCCCACGCCAGCAATTGTAGTGCGTTTACGGCGGCGTCGCGGCGGGCTACGTGGGCCAGTTCGTGGCCAAGAATCTCCCGGCGATGCTCAGCGTCTGTTTGCTTGTCAAAGTCGACTGGCAGATAAATTGCGCCTCGCCACAGTCCCCAAACGAACGGCTGGGAGAAGCCCTCGACCGACCAGACGGCGGGGACCGTTCTCAGCCCCATTCTACCGGCCAGGTTGGCCGCAACACGTACGGACTCCAGGCTGGCCCGGCGACGGGTGCGTTTCAGCCGGCGATGGACAAGCACGATCTTCCAGCCGGTCCACAGGAATAGCACCGCCGCCCCAATGGCCCACGCCATCGCAGCCCACTGGGCGGGCGAAAGCTTCGCGCTCGTAGCGACGGGCTCGTGAGTCACAGCCGAAATAACGGGCGCTGGTTCTGCATTCGTCCCGGCCGACACTTCCGGCTGCGCGCCGGACTCGCCAATAGGCTGGGCGGCTAGCGCAGCGGGTGAGTCCGCCGACGCAGTGGCTGCCTCAGACTCGTCGGCCACAACGACAGCCGAGGGCGCTTCGATCGCATTCGACGGCGATTGCGGCAGCACCGGCAGCGAGATCGTCAGCATCGGCGGAACGAGACACTTACCCAACACCACCAGCCACAACAGGTATCGCCAGTGGGCAGACGCGGCCCGCAGCAGCCAGCAGCCAGCAGCCGGCCGCCACCACTGCGATCAATACGGCGATCTGCCAACTCTGGCTTGCCAGGTAATCCGCGATTTCAGTCAGTAGTGTCGTCATGTCCGCCCTCTCCGTTCGGGTCCGTGTCTTCGTGGCCCAGCAGCTCTCGCAGGCGTTGAATGTCGCCTTTGTCGAGCTTGGCCTCGTCGGCCAGGTGCAGCATCAGCGGAACCGGATCGCCGCCGAACAATCGCTGCACGAAATCGCCCACCGTCCGGCGGACAACGTCCTGGCGAGCGACGGCCGGCTGAAAAACGTGCGCCTTGCCCTCGGCCTGGTGCGCCACGTAGCCCTTCGCCTCGAGGCGACGCAGAAGAGTCTGCACCGTCGCGTAAGTAATTTGGCGATCATCGGGCAGCCGATCGCATACGTTCTGCACCGTGCCCCGGCCGATCTGCCACAACAGCCGGAGTATCTCCGTTTCGGCGCCGCTCAAGGGTGCGAGAGGTTTGTCGGTCATTTGTTTTCTCCTTGTACATCTGTACAACATGTTATTCGTACGTTTGTACGACTTGACAAGAGTTTTTTTCGAATTTATTAATATTGTTATCGTTGCTGTCATACTAATAATTTTAACACCTTTTTAAATAGCGATTTAACTTCTTAATGCTTCTCCATACCTTTCCCATTGAGGCGGTATCCTGACTCGGAAATGGGGGCTGGGCCCACTCATTTTCGCGGGCAGACACCCGTTAAAGCTGCCCCAAACACGCCCCTACAATGAGGGGCGAAACGGCTGTTCGTACACGGCATTTGGCAAGGGGGCGTAATGGGCCTGACCGCGGCCAGTATAGGGGTAGCGCCGTCGTTGGAATTGCTCGAGGGCAGACTGCTGCTCAGTGCGGCCGGTCTGGTGGATATCGAACCGCTCGGGGCGACCGGGATTCCCGAGACGATTCTCTTCGACCCGGCTGATGCGGCGAAACTGGGCGAGCATGCCGCCTGGGCCGGAACGATTGGTGAGCATGCTGCATTCGACCCGACTGACTTTCGCGTAATCAATTCGGCCTACCGCGCAACCAACGCGGGCAGCACTGAGACGATCGGCGATGACATTCACGGCGCGGCCGATCTGCGGGCCGCTCTGGGCGTAACCGGTGCGGGCGTGAAAGTCGGCGTCATTTCCGACGGCGTTGACTACTGGGCAAAGGTGAGCGGCTCGCCCCACTACGACCTGCCGGCAACGATCCACGTCAACCCGTCGATGCCGGGCGGCGGCAACGAAGGGGTGGCGCTGCTGGAGATCATTCACGACCTGGCCCCGCAGGCGGAACTGTACTTCTCCGGGCCGCGGTACAGTTGGGAAATGGTCGACTCGATCGACTGGCTCGTCGCCAGCGGCGTGGACGTCATTATCGACGACGTGTCGTTCTTCGATCAGCCATTCTTCGAGGACGGCCCGATAGCCAAGGCCGCTCTTCGCGCGGTCGGCAGCGGCGCGGTCTACGTCACGTCGGCCGGCAACTACGCCCAGACGCACTTTCAGGGCCAATACGTATCCCAGGGCGACGACAGCGACCTTCACTTGTTTCAGGTCGAGTCCGCCGACAACATTCTGCGCGTGCAGGTGCCCACCGGCCAAAACGTACGCGGCGCGCTGCAATGGAGCGATCCATGGGGCGCTTCGAGCAACGACTACGACCTGCTGCTGTACGGCTGGACGGGGACGGACTGGACGCTGGTGGCCGCCAGCGCCGTCACCCAGGACGGCAACGACGCCCCGTTCGAATTCGTCAGCTACACCAACACGCCCGGCTATTCGCTGCTCGGCTGGGCGATCAACAAGGCCTCGGGCGCGGCGCGCGAACTGGAATTCTATACGTTCGGAGGAATTACCGCGATCGACGGTGACGATATCGTCGCGGCCGACAGTATTTTCGGCCAGGCCGCCGTGGGGCCTGTCCTGAGCGTCGCGGCGGTAGACTCCGCCGATTCGGGCAACGACACTGTCGAGATATTCAGCTCGCGCGGGCCGAGTACGATCTATACCAACTTCGACACGCAAACTTCGACCCGCCGCAATTCGTTGGACGTGACCGCGGTAGACAGGGTGGAAACTAAGATCGGCGAACTTGGATATTTCTTTAACCCGTTTTTCGGCACGTCCGCCTCGGCGCCGCACGTAGCGGGGATCGCGGCGCTGCTGCTGGAGTACGATTCGTCCCTCAGCCCGGCCGAGATCCACGACATGATCTGCGACAACGCCGTGGATATCATGGCGCCAGGTTACGATGCAGACAGTGGGTTCGGCCGCCTCGATGCAATGTCGATCATCACGGCCTCGCCTGGTGTGGTTGACCTGGCGTCCGTCAGCGACACCGGCGTGTCTCAATACGACAACATCACCTCGCACAACAACAGCCGGCCCAGCGAGCCACTCGTGTTCGTCGTCGGCAGGACGATTTCCGGCGCAACGGTCACACTGTGGGACGAGGCAGGCAACGTTCTGGGCACAGGAACCGGCACCGGCGGATCGGTTGCGATCACCACCACGTACGAACTGGCCGACGGGATGCACAACATCACCGCAACACAAATTCTGGACGGCAAGTTGGCCTCGGGCGCGGCGGGCGGGCTGTCGATCATCGTGGACACAACCGCGCCGGTCGTGACAGTCAATGCCTACACCACCGGCGACACCACACCGTTCCTGGCCGGGTCGGTGAACGAGGCAGCCACGGTCGAAGTGACCGCCGACGGAACGACCTACGGCGAAGTCAACGGGCTCGACGTGGCGAACGGCCGATGGATGCTGCCAGACAATATCGTCTCCCCGCCGCTGGCCAATGGCGTCTACGACCTCGATGTCGCAGCGACCGACCTGGCCGGCAACGTTGGCTTCGATACGACCGAGGACGAATTGGTTATCTCGCCGGCCGCGCCAGCCCCACCGCCGCCACCGCCGCCCGGACAGACCATCGCAGAGATCACGCTCGGCGGACCGGCTGGCCTGCGAAGCGTCGTCTACTTCGACACGGACGGCACGAAGGTGGCTCTCTCGATAGCCGGCGGGCGAACGGGCGAGGCCGTGCTGAACTTCTCCAGCGACTCGGCCATCATGTGGAGCGGCTCGGCTCGCCGGCCCGTCATCTCGGCCGCCAGCGGCACGACGTTGGATGCGATCGAACTGATGCGGCCTACGCGCGGGCTGACATTTCGCACGCGAGGCGGAACCGTGAAGGGCACGGCCGTCAGCGAAATCACCGGCGATTTCACACTGGGCAAACTCTCGGGCAAGCACCTCGACATCATCGGCGAAGGGATCGACATGACCGGCGGCGTGATCAGCAACATTAACGTTCGCAACATTGCAGCCGACATCTTCATGGGCGGACAGGTCGACCGCGGTGTGTCGATCCGCGTCGGTCGCGACATCGTCTCGGCCAATATTACCGTAACCGCCAGCAATGTCCGGCTGCTGCGCGTCGGGCGAATGATCGACAGTTCCTTGTTCGTCGGTTTCGACGGCGCCGACGGAAGCGACACAGATGCAGTGTACGACCTGCCGTCGCTGGTGGGCCTGACAAGCGGCTTTGCGATCAAGCGCATCACCGTTCGCGGCTATCGCGAAGCGGACGGCGACCTGTTCATCAACTCGAACATCGCAGCCGACACGATCGATCGTGTCCTGATCAAAAACGCTGCGTTCGACAACGACGGCACGCCGTTCGGCATAGCGGCCGGCACACTGGGCCGGCTTACACTGCGACAAGGCCGAACGACATACCGTTTCGGCGACAACTGGCCGAGTGCGGACGAGGCGATAGACCTGACGGTTCGCGTCGTGTGAACTGTCGCGCCACGCTACGCCGTACCATCCGACGTATCGACGTATCAGACCTCGACCTTCTTGGCCTTGCCGGCAGCGCCCTTCTTGGCGACGAAGGAAGTGGCTTCGACTATCTTCTTGATGTCGTCCTTTACGAGCTCCTCGACCTGCTCACGCTTCTCTGGCGTCATCGCTTCCAGCTTGTCCTTGGCCGATTCGGCGAACGATCCGAAGAACTTTTCGGACAAGTCCTTGGCGGATACCTCGTTGCCCTTCGTCTCGTCGATCTCGCTGTCGACCATCCACAGCGACCCCTGGGCCACCATGGCGCGGGCCTTGTCCTCTTCGAACACTTCGAGCTTCATCGTGCCCACGTCCAGTTCCTTCACCAACTTGACCGTATCGAGAAGCGCCTCGGCTTTCTCGTCCGGCTGCTTGCAGGCATAGATGCCCTCGTTATCCGTCTCGGGCGGATCCTTTTCGAAGTCGGGGCAGAAGCCGGGCAGTTCCTTGATCACGTACATGCCGTCCGGTTCGATGGTGATGGGCTTGCCGATTTCCTTCGCCCCATCGCACACGGTCTCGGTGGGCACGTCGGCAACGTACAGATCCTGCACGGCCGGGTCGCCGCTGTCCAGCAGCAGCCCCTCAGGCACGGTGACGGTGACCGGCTTGTTGCTATCGTTCTCGATCACCAAATCGCCGATGTCGCCGTAGTTCCGCCCGGAAGGAACGAACGAGCAAACCACGCCCTCCTGGCCGGGCCAGTCCGTCAGTCGCGAAACCTCACGCTCCTTCTGCTTCTTCTTCCACTCCTCGGTCGGCTGGCCGTACTCGTCCATACCAACGCCAGGGTTGACTATGATGATCTCGCCGATATAAAGATCGTCCCAGCCCGTCCTGCTGTATTTCTTTTTTGGCTTGCCTGCTATCACGCGGACCTTGATCGTAGCGGGAACTTCCTTGTCCTTCTTTCCTTTCTTGGAGATCAGCAGCTTGAACCGCAGCCACGTTTCGCCCACCTTCTTGCCGCGGATCGTCAGTTGCTTCGAACTGTTGCGGCGCACCGACGCAATTTTCGGGTTGCTGTTGGTGATTCCCTTGGCGCTGAGCTTCATGTTCTTGGGGAACTTGACGGAAATCTTCTCCTTGACGTGCAGGATGACCAACTTCATGTACTCGGCGTCCTCCACGACCGTAACGTAGACTTTCGCCGTAACGTCCTTGACGGTGGCGATGGGTTTGTTGCCCGTACCGAAATTTACGACTCGCACCTTGCCGGTGATGGTGACGACGGCCTCGCCTTCTTCCACGCCGGTAACGACCAGCGAGCCGCTTTCTCCGCCGGTCCAACTCACCGAGGCGATGTTCGGCTGGTCGACGGAGATGGTCGGCTTGGACTCGAACGGCACCTTACCGAACGACTTGGTCCACGAATGCCCGACGCCGATTGTCACCGAGCCGTCGGCTGCGGCTTGGGAGGCAGGCAACAGCGCCGCCATGCAAACTGCCGCGGCAAATAATGATCGCATTGCGAATTTATCCATTTTTTTCGTATTGTTCATAGCAAGTCCTTTTCTATTGCGAGCTGTTATGCTTCGGTCTGCGGGGCCAGCGCCTTGCGTTCCGGCGGGGCCTTAGCCGTGAAGTCGATTTCGCGCACCAGATCCTTGGCCGACTCGTCGTCGGTGTCTTTGGGGGAATCATCTTCCTGCTGCGGATGTGACATCGCAAGAGCAACGGTGGTGACTTCGGCCTTCTTCATCACGTAAGAGACCAGGCTGACTTCCAGCGTGCAATCCGTAATAGGCGAGTTCACCCCAGCCAGATCCCAGCAGGCTTTGACGGCCGTGATGCGATCGGCCTTGCCGCCCAACGGAACGCCCAGCCCCAGGCCGGAAAAGATCCCTCCGCCGGAGCCGCTTTCGCGCCCGCCGCTACGATGTCGCCCACCGCCTTCTTCTTCGCAATCGCCACCGCCGCCGCCACTGCTGCTCCTGGAGCTTCGTCCGCCCATGCCCATGCCGAAACCGATACTCATCTTCGGCGGCTCGGGAGTTTCGTCGCTCCAGTTGGCCGGTTCAATCCGACCGCCATCGGGCGTAACCATCTCGGCCGTGTACAGGGAGGTGTCCTTGTCCGACGCGTCGAGCTTCAGCTCGATGCAGAAGCGGCCATCGCTCGTCCAGCCCTTGATCACCAGGGCATGGCCGTCGACGTCGATCGTTTCGGGCTCGAAGGAGGCCTGCGGCGTACAGCCGGCCCCAAGCGTTCCCATCAGCACTAGCACACATATCGAAAACGTTAGAAATGTCCGGTGCATTATCTGCTCCTTAATGACTGGTCGTTGCGAACGAATCGGCCGGCTGACCGATGCGCACTGCCGGCCTGCGATGGCAAAACATGTTTCGTATATCGATACCTTGCGAGCGCGACGTACTGAAATGTCCTCCGCGGCGCGCCCGCCGCCTATGGATCGTATGTATCGTACAAATCGGAAAGTATCACGCCCAGCCGGGCTCGTCAAGGTAACACTGCGTGCGGGCGCCGGCCGTAACTGCACCAGATCGGCCGAGTGTGTACCTGACTGTGGAAAAACGTGCCAAAGCGTACGAGAACGTACCAAACGGTACGAGCCGGTACGGCAACGAACTCGCCCCAATGTCGGCAAGTCGCTTATATTCATAGTGTTAGTGTTTTGAATTGGCATTTGACGTGAAATGCGGCAGGTTGATTGGTTGACCGGCTGATTGATTAACTGGCCATCGCAATCGATATTGTTATGTTGTTTCAAGCCGTTCAATCTCAAATCACCATTCAAAAATCAAAAATCGGAAGCGTTGTGCGCAGCACAACGCGCCTCTACCCTTACTGGTGATGTACCTGTTTTGCGCGCGCAAACGGCACCGAACACGTTTTTTCAAATTCCCAACCCCTTGTTCAGCCGATGGCAATAAAATTTGATTTTTACACCGCTTCTTGCGCGAAAACATGGCAAAGTGCGCGCGCAAAAACGGTATGCCGTAGGGCGAGCAACTTGTTTGCTCGCGGAATGCTTTTGCCAGCCGGAACCTTGCCCCGTAGGGCGAGCAACTTGTTTGCTCGCGGAATGCTTTTACCAGCCGGAACCTTACTCCGTAGGGCGAGCAACTTGCTTGCTCGCGGAATGCTTTTGCCAGCCGGACCTAAACGGATATCATCACCGCATGCCTAATTACCGCCGAAAGCATGAGGGAAACCTGTATTGCTTCACGCTTGTGACGCGTGGCCGTCGGCCACTGTTCGCCGACGAATCCGCTCGACGGTATCTCCGACATGCCATGGACCAAACCCGCCGCGATCACCCGTGGGAAACGGTCGGCATGGTTCTTCTGCCCGACCATCTACATTTTCTGTGGGAATTGCCCAAAGGCGATTCGGCCTACTCGCAACGGATCGCGACGATAAAGAAACGGTTCACTCGCGCATACCTCGCCGCCGGCGGAACAGAAGCCAGCATCCCCACCGGCCAGCGTCGGCTCCGCTTGCGTGGGGTGTGGCAGCAGCGGTTTTGAGAGCACACGATTCGAGATCACCGGGATCTGCACATGCATCTGGATTACATCCACATAAATCCGGTTAAGCATGGCCTGGCAAAGCGGCCGGCAGATTGGCCGTGGTCCAGTTTCCATCGTTACGTTAAGGAGCAGTGGTATGAGGAAGATTGCCCCGGCCGTGTGGAATTGCCCGGCTCAGTGGAGTATTTATGCACCGAGTAATGAGATTTGCGATTAAGCAGAAACATTCCGCGAGCAACAAGTAGCTCGCCCTACCTCTGCTGTCGACCATTGATGTGAGTCCGCCGAACACCCACAAGCTCACTTCGTTTCGCTTGAAGGTGCCACCTCCGCTTGCGTCACCTTACCCCGGCCACTGGCCCACTATTACTACTCAGAAGAGGTTCATAATCCCCCCCAGAACATGGCCGGAACTCCGAGGCAGTCTTCACAATCATCTTGCAGAGTAATCGTTGTTGAACCGGGTGTGGGGGAGGATTGACCTTCTCGACAAAAACCTCCAATTTCACATCCTCGTCTCTATTTAATAACAGCCATGTATCTTCCAAGAGATACCTAGGAAGGAAGCCTACAGGGCAATTATCCTCGGTACGCAGAAGCAGAGCCTTTGGATCGACTGGATTCTGCATGTCATGCATTAAATATAACGGGCTTTCTGCCCGAAGATCCTTAGCATAGTCCTCAGCAAAATCGGGCATATGCCTCAATCCATGAGAAGGGAAAAAGTACCTTAACACATTGCATACTGAGGCATCGGCTTCAGGAAATGCGATGATTTCAACCGAATCCGTAGCCCTTCTGCCACCACTTCTCGCAAGGACATCGAGCGGTGATGCTGTGTCAGGGTCAAGGCCAAGGCACCGTACGAATTCATCGCGATCTTTTCTCGACTCCGGAATAAGGCGGTTAGCAAAAAAAGGAAACAGTTCCGTTCCTTGATACTCATAACCTACATCAGGAAAAGCCTCGAATGGGCGAAAGCCAAATTCAGCCGCTCTTTCGAAGCCCTTCGTGTATACAAAAAGATATCCAGACTCTCCGGCCTCCTCAAGAAGCGAGAGCTTGGCGACAGGAAAGTACCTCTTGGTATCTGTATCCTGCCACGTAACGATGAGTTGATTCACGCTCACGATGGCCCTTCGCTGCCTAGCAACCTTTGCTTGTTTAATCTTAGCACTTCAAGAATAAACTCACCAGAAATAGCACTCAATCGTCCCGACGGTACTTGGGAGACAATACTAGCAAAACTATCATCAGAAATTTGGCGAAGCCTGTCAAGCCATGCTTGTGACGCTTCTAAACATTGCTTTGAAAATTGAGTGAACGCTTCAATGGTTGAAAGAGGCTTCCCTGGATCATCAGATGGATATATTGCAGAAACGGCCTTCTTCGTGTACGCCTTAACGGTGAATCCGCTATCGGAGGTTGTAAGGCGTTGGGCCCTTCGTTCATCAGAAAGTTCCCGACCGAGCGATGAAGCATGGTCATAACTTGGCGCAAGTTCTGCATAGGACTCTAGATTAGGCAGGTGCGTAGTAACAAGGATACCCCAATTTTCGTGATGTCTGTCAATATTGCCAATTAGCGCATCCAACATCAGGTAACCAAGAAATTGGTCTTTGGGCTTTTGAACTGCATGTGGGAAATTGCGTCCTGCGGACAAGTGGACATAGGATCGGCTCAGAACCTGGATGATATTGCTTATCGAGTGTTGCGAGACTTTTCTAAGCTGCCTGCGCGGATACTGTTCAACAACTTCGGACAAGAGTTCATTCCCGTGAACAAGCGCCCCTTTGTGTGTTTTTTCCGTAAAATCCAAGGTCAAGACGCCTGGACGGCCCTCGCAACTAGCCAACTCTACGGTTGCGTGAGGAATACCCATAAGCTCCGCGATCTCTGACGCAATTTTTTCAGACCAGTCTTCTCCAGTATTGGGACGGTTGTATTTGAACAACCATCTCTGATCGCTCTGCGGCTCAGAGCACCAGAACTTCTCCTTGGTTCCCATCTGTTCCACAAACTGCTTATCATGGATGAGCACTTCTCTGATGGGGAACGTGTTTGACATAGTATTATCTGATTCCTGGGCCATCATTTTGGCAAGTCAGCCAGTACTTCCTTCGTCACGACTATCCGCAAGTCGAAAAGACGCAGGAAATAATAATCTGCGAACAACCACTTCTTATCTGCCTCTCTTGGTTCATATCGCCATTCCTTATGTTCCGCGTGCCATGAGATGACAATATCCCACCCACTTGAATGTGTCAACGAAAGTTGATCCCCGCGAGACAGCAAAACATTGCGCGAGCAACGAGTAGCTCGCCCTACCTCTGCCGCCGATTATTGATGTGAGTCCGCCGAACTGCATTGTCGAGGCAGGCTGACGCAGGGCCGCCGACGCCGCAACCAGCTCAAACGCTGCAAAGGAAGCCCAAGGTCCTCTACTCTTTTCGCCAGGAGTCTTTTTCCGGCTGATGGTGGGTTTCGAGGTCGGCGGTGGGGCTTTGAAGCGAGCCCTTGGCGTGCTGCTTGGATAGGAACCGCCGGCGGATGGCGCGGTACGGCTTGGCGAGCTTGCGGTGCAGCAGGTGCAGACGGCTGCGGCTGCGCGAGAGGACTGCCTCGGCTTCGGTGAGCTCGGCCGGTGCGAGGCGACGCTTGTGCTTGTAGAGATGATAAATGTCCTTGGCCGAAAGGTAGCGGACCGCGGCTGAGGCGATCGGCCGCAACGGCCAGGGCCAGTCGTCGCTGGTGCGGATCGAGATCTGGAAGTCGATCACGAACGGCGTGCCGTCTTCGGTGACGAGCAGGTTCGAGCGTTTGTTGGAATCCACGTAAGCCACTCCGCGCGCGTGAATGGCGTCGAAGATAGCTCGCAGCCGCTCGAAGTAGCCGGGCGGCGGGCTGGCAAGGTGGTCCAGCGGGACCGCGTCCACGTACTCGATGGCGAACGCGCCCTCGCCCATGCGAGCCACCCAGCGAGGCACGCCCTCGACGCCGGCCAGTGCGTGATAGATCGCCTCTTCGTGGTCGGCGAGCATCTTGGCGTATATCTGCAGCGGAAAGCCGCAAAACGGCTGGGCTCGCCCGAGTTTGACTACCACCTTTGCAATGGCGGGTGGGGCTTCAGCCGTGCCGGTGGTTGCGTCGAATTCGTACAGACACGTCGCAGCCAGGAAGTCGTGCTTGAACACGCGCAGCAGCCGATACTCCCGGCCGGCGATTTCGATCCGCTCGGCCGGTGCCTGGGGCAATGCGAACATCTGCGTGTTGCGACTTTTTCTCGGCATGGATCTCGCTACTTTAATGACTCGATTGTCCTGACTATTCGCAGGGTGCAATTCATTTTCTCAGCTACACGGCTTGCAAGCAAACCGTGCCACCCGACATCGAGCAATTTGTCTTTGTCGTCCGTTACGGTGTTACGGCGGCGGCGATATCTTCGGCGAAGGCCTTGGCGGCTTTGGCTACGGCGTCTGGCCAGTCGAGCCCGGCGTATTCTTCGCGTTGGTGTGCGTAGATGACAGACCGGCTGGCGTTGACGATCGCGCCCGTGCCGTCGGGTCGATACGATGCGGCGCAGTCGGCGGTGGTGGCGCCCTGCGCTCCGTAGCCGGGCACGAGGAACATTTGCCGGGCCATTCGCCGCCGCAACTCGCGGGCCTCGTCGGGGTAGGTCGCGCCCACCACGGCGCCCACGCAGCTGTAGCCGCTCTCGCCAACCAAGCCCTCTCGCGAGCCGATCTCGGCGACCATGTCGGCCATCCGCTGGTAAAACTTCACGCCGTCGGCGTCGGTGAAATCCTGCGTGGCGGCGGCCGACGGGTTCGACGTGCGAACCAGCACGTAGATGCCCTTGCCCTCTCGCCCGCAGACTTCGACGAACGGGTCCAGCCCGTCCGAACCGAGATAGCCGTTGACCGTCACGGCGTCTGGCGCGTCGCGCCCGGCCAGGTGAGCGGCTGCGTATGCGGCGGCTGTCGAGCCGATGTCGTTGCGTTTGATGTCTCCGATGACCAGCAGGCCGAGTTGTTTGGCGTAGCGGACCACGTCGAAGTACAGCCCAACGCCCGGACCGCCGAAAACTTCGAAGTAGGCCGACTGGGGCTTGACGGCCGGGACGATCGGCGCGACGGCCTCCAGCGTTTGCCTGCAAAACTTGCCGATGGCCCGCAGGCGCGTCTCGTCGTCGGCGTCGGCGTCGCGTCGCAGCGCCTCGGGCAGGCGTTCGTATACGGGGTCCAGGCCGACGCAAACCGGCGAACCCTTTTGGTCGATGGCGCCCAGCAATCTGTCAGCATAGTTTGCGTGCACGAGTAGCTCCTTATTTGAATTGCTGCAGGTTTTATACACGGCCGGAGCCCGATTGGAAAGCGGCCGACACTTTTTCGCCCATCGAACCCTGCCGGCCCGGCACGCGTATTGCTTGAATGAGGCCAGGTTGCTACGATGGTCGTCGAAGAGTTTATGAAAATTTTAAGGAGCATCCGTATGCCAGAGATTGAAGGCTTAAAAGAATCCATCGAGTCCCTTCGCGCCCGGATCATCTCGATTCGGGACTCTCTTTGACGTCCCTACCCGACAGAAGCGTCTGGGGGAGTTGGAAGACAAGATGGCCCGGCCGGGCTTTTGGGACAACCCCGAAGCCGCCCAGAACACCGTCGTCGATCTCAAGGCGGAAAAAGCGATCCTCACGCCGTACGAGGATTTGGCTTCGCGCATCGAGGATCTGGAAATTCTGCACGAGCTGGCCGTCGAGGAAGGCAGCGATGACGCGCTGGTCGAAGCGGCCGACGAGGCTGGAAAGTTCGCAGCCGACATGGAAAGGCTGGAACTCCAGACGCTGCTGTCCGGCCCGCACGACAGCGGCGAATGCTATTTCTCCATCCACGCAGGCGCGGGCGGCACGGAAAGCTGCGACTGGGCGCAGATGCTCCTGCGAATGTACCTGCGCTACTTCGAGCGCGGCGGGTACTCGGCCGAGGAAATCGATCGGCTGGACGGCGAAGAGGCGGGCATCCGCTCGGCGACTCTCCGCGTGCGCGGCCCGTATGCGTACGGTTATCTTTCGTGCGAGCGCGGCGTGCACCGGCTGGTGCGAATCAGCCCGTTCGACTCGCAGAGCCGCCGCCACACCAGCTTCGCGTCGGTGAACGTACTGCCGGTTCTGGACGAGGTGGAAGTTGACATCGACTGGGACAAGGACGTGCGTGAGGACACCTACCGCGCAAGCGGCGCCGGCGGCCAGCACGTCAACAAGACATCCAGCGCCGTCCGCCTTACGCACATCGCGACGAACATCGTCGTGCAGTGCCAGAACCAGCGGTCGCAGCACAAGAACCGCGGCGAGGCCCGCAAGGTGCTCGTGGCCAAGCTATACCAGTTCGAGCAGGCCAAGCGCGACGCCGAACTGGCCAAGCTGTACGGCAACAAGGGCGAGATCGCCTTCGGCAACCAGATCCGCTCGTACGTTCTGTACCCGTACCAATTGGTGCGGGACGAGCGGACGGAGTTGAAGGTCGGCCAGACCGACGCGGTGCTAGACGGCGACATCCAGAGTTTTATCGATGCGTATCTTCGCCATCGAGCGGTGGCGAAGCAGTAGCGTCGGCCGACTCGTCTGCCGCGGCCGGCGTGTGGTGCCTGCATATGTACGAATACGTCAGCAGCCCCATGGCGATCAGCCACGTCGCCAGGCCCGCCAGTTGCGTGATGGTGCGCAATAATTCGACGGATAACGCCGCCGATACGGTGAACGCGACCAGGCCGACGACCGCGTTGACCATCGCACCGGAGGCGAGCTTGGGACGATTGGCGCGGGGCATGGCGTAGTTGGCTATGGCCAGGTGTGCGGTAACGACCATCGCCGCCAGCAGAAGCATCTGGAGCGAATGGCCGTAGAAGGAAAGATCAATCACGTTCGTCCGCCAGAGCGTGGCGGCCAGCACCGTCGCCGGCAGGCACAGCAGCATCAGCAGTGACCGGCGATGCCCGAACAGTAGCGCCCCGCCCAGCAGCGCCGCCGGTATGATTCGCAAATCGCCCACGATCCACAGCGGGATCGGCGCCGTGCCCTGATCGATCAGCCAGATCGCCCCGCCAAGGCCAGCCAGCAACCCCGACGCGCCCAGCGAAGCGACCATCGCCGCCGAACGCATGGTGGGTGAGTCTTTTCGGCCGCTGCGGCCGGCGCGTCTTGCGAAAATGCTCACGACGAACATCGTCGCCACAAACACCACCAGCACAGCCAGCACGCGAATATAGAGCGGGCGGGATATCAGGATCGATCCGCCGGAGCGGGTTCGAATAATCGGGATTTGCTCCAGCCAGGTGTCGAACGCCCCGGCCGGCACGGCCAGCTCGCGCACGGAAAAAATGCTCCTCAGGCACAGGATAATCGCCGCGGCGACCAGGGCAGTCACGATCGCGCTGGGCCATCGCAGCCGACCCACCGCAATGCCCTGTGCGACGCCGATAGCGCCGCCGGTCAGGCTCGCAGCCACGAACGCCGGGGCGGGGCTCCAGCCGGCCCGCAGCGCCAGTGCAGCCACCACGCCGCCCAGCGACGCGACTGCCCAGACGCTCAGATCGATGGCGCCCTGCCGCAGCGCCAATGCGAACGCCATCGTCGGCAGCAGGTAAAACGAGAACATCTGGCCGACGACGTCTGCGAAGTAGCGGTTCTCGCTGACGCGCTGCGAGTGCACGAGAATTGCAGTAACTGCAATGATCAGGACCGCACCGAAGGCATCTCGCACACGAGGGTCGCCATGAGCCGCCGGCCGAATTCTTTCTTCCAATGTTCGCAAACGTAACTACCTCCGCACTGTGAGCAGCAGTGTACGACACGGCCCGTCAGAATTGAAGACCCAACGCGGTGGGACTCCGAGCTCCACCGCGCCATTTTTAATGACACGATGAGGCCGAATCGAAACCTCGCTGCGCAAAAAAAGCCCCGGGGCTACCGAGGCTTTTTGTGTATCAAATTTGCATTGGGTTCGTCTCGAATTTATTCAGCGACGGGGACAGGCCCGGCCAGTGCTTCGAAGTCGTTGATGACGGCCATGTCGCCGGAATGGATATGTTCGGCGCACATGCGGAACTCTGGCATTCGCCAGGCCAGCCAGTATTTGGCGACGGCGAGTTTTTCGTCCTTGGCCGTGGCGTGATCGCAGAACAACGTGCCGATCAGCAGGAACATCGCCATATCGACCAGCTTGCGTGCGTAGAGGTCGCGATAGCTTCCTCCTGGCTGTTCCTTGACGAATGCGACGGCCTCGGCCATCACGCCAAGGCCCTCGCGGATCTGTTCGATCAGCGGCGCGATCTCATGCGACCAGTCGCGATCCAGCAGTTTCGTGATAAGGGTGTCGGCCGTCCCGGACACCACGCCCGCCACGGCTGCATGCACCTGCAACTGCGACGTGCCTTCGTAGATCGTGGTAATGCGGCTGTCTCGCAGGTGCCTCTCCGACGCGTAATCTTTCATGTACCCGCTGCCGCCCAGCACCGCGATGCCGTCGTTGCTGACCCGCATCGACATTTCCGACGCGTAGTACTTCGCCATCGGCGTCAGCAGTTTGTTGAAGCGGCCGCGCTTTCGCGATTCCTGGCGGAGGGCCTTCTTCTGGTCCTTGTCCTGGATGTCGCCGAACGCCATCTTCCGCAGCGCGCCGTTTTCGAGGTCCACGGAGAAGCTGGCGAAGTACGTCAGCGCCCGTGCGGCCTGGACGTCAACGCTGCTCTTGACCAGTAGTTCGCGGACGGCCGGGAAGTTTTCTATCTCCGTGTCGTACTGCTTGCGAGAATGGCCGTACTCGCGGGCGATACGGTTGGCGGCCTCGCCGATACCGATCGACTGCGACGCGATGCCGATCCGCGCGCCGTTCATCAGGCTCATCACGTAAGTGATAAGCCCGCGTTGGCGCTCGCCAATCAGCTTGGCTGGGGCATTGTCGAAGAAAATCTCGCAGGTCGGGCTGCCGTGGATGCCGAGCTTGTTTTCCAGCCGGCGAATCTTGACCTTCGGCCCGCGGTCGACCAGCACCAGGCTCAGCCCGCGTCCGTCGGTAATATCCGGCTCGGTGCGCACCAGAACCAGCAGCACTTCGCCGCAGCCGTTGGTGATGAATCGCTTCACGCCGTGAACGAACCAGTTGCCGTCGTCGTCCTGGTAGGCCTTGGTGCGAACGGCCTGGAGGTCGCTGCCTGCGTCGGGCTCGGTGAGAACCATCGCACCGGTCCAGCCGGCCGCCATCGGCGGCAGGTATTCCTGCTTGAGCTCTTCGGATGCGAAGGCGTTGATCGTTTCGGCAATGCCCTGCAAGCCGTAGATGTTCATCAGCGCCGCATCCGCGCGAGACAGAATATCGTTGGACATCGTGTAGACCAGGTTCGGGCAGTTCAATCCGCCGAAGCGATACGGCAGCGTGAAGCCCATCATGTCCGCCTGAGCGAGGCGCTTCAGGGCGTTCTCGATTCCAGGCGCCCGAGTAACCGAGCCGTCGTCTTCCAGCGTATTGCCCACCAGGTCGGTTTCCTCGGCCGATGGTGCGATCACATCGCCGCACAGTTCGCCCATCGACGTAAGGATGCGCCTGTAGTTGTCGATGGCGTCTTCGGCGTTTTCGGGGGCGTAATCAAACTCGCCCGCGTAGCTGAAGTCGTCTTCCATGATCTTGGCCAGGCGGGCCAGGTCCATGTGCTCGAACAGAAATTGAATGTCTTCGTTGTCGGTGAAGAAATTAGCCATGCTGGTTCCTCTATGCCTTTGCCTGCTGGGCGGCGTCGAGTGCGTCGGCGCCGCTGCGAATGGCCTTGATCATCTTGGGAATAACGTCGGCGTAGTCGCCAACGATACCGTAATGAGCTATGGAAAAAACGTCTGCGTCGGCATCGCTGTTGATCACGAGGATCTTGGCCGACTCTTCCATGCCCGCTCGATGCTGCACCGCCCCGGAAATGCCCGCGGCGATATACAAGGCCGGACGAACCGTAGTTCCGGTCTGACCGATCTGGTGATCGTGTTCGATGTAGCCGAGGTCCACCGCGGCCCGGCTGCCGCCGACTGCGGCGCCCAGGCAATGGGCCAGGTCCCACAACAGTTTGAAACCGTCTTTGCTGCCGATACCCGCCCCGCCGGCGACGATGATGCGGGCCGCCTTGAGGTTGACTTTCTTCTCGCGGCGGACACTTTCGACGATCGTCAGCGGAAGGGCCAACTCGCCCAGATCAGCCTCGCAGCGAATGACTTCGCCCTTGCGAGATTCGTCGGGGTCTTCCATCGGCATAACGCCTTCGCGTACGGTCGCCATCTGCGGCCAGCGATGCGGATTGACGATCGTGGCGATAATGTTGCCGCCAAAGGCCGGACGAATCTGGAACAGCAGGTTCTTGTGTTCCTGCTTGGAGGCCGGCTCGGTATGATCGCCGATCTGGAGATCGGTGCAGTCGGCCGTCAGCCCGCACTTCATCGCGCTGGCGACGGTCGGGGCAAGGTCGCGCCCGATCGGCGTCGCGCCGTACAGGCATATCTGCGGGCAGTACTGCTCGATCAGCTTGCAGAGGACCGCGTTGTAGGCGGCCGTCTGATAATGGGCGAGCTTTTCGTCCTCGACGAGGTAGACCTTGTCGGCCCCGCGGGCGATCAGTTGGGCGGCCAGGCCCTCGACTCCGCTGCCGCACAGCACAGCCGCGACCTGAACGGAAAGTTTCTCGGCCAGTTCGCAGGCCTTACTCAGCAATTCCAGCGGAACCTCGGACAGCACGCCGTCTTCCTGCTCCGCAAAAACCCAGACTTCGCCTTCTCGATTCACATCAATCATATTATTGTTCCTGGTTGATTGGATTAGCCGAGCGTATGGTCGGTGACCAGCTCGGAGATCATTTCGCTTATGCCCTTGTCAGTTGGCGGGAATTCGCGATACTCGCCGCCCGTCAGCACCACCGATTGGATTCGATGAACCTTGGTGGGGCTGCCGCTCATGCCGCACCAGGTAAGGTCGGCCTCGAGGTCGTCGAGGTTCCACTGCTCGAGCAGCAAGCCCTTGTCCTCGATCTTGCCGCAATATTTCTCGACCTCGGTGGCCTTGAGCTCGGCGGTGTAATTCTCGAAGTCGCCTTCCAGCAGATGCTCGGCCTGCCGTTCGACCTCGGCCCGACTACGAGCCTTTTTGAACTTCATCATCCGCTTGGCGGCCTGCGGACGAGGCGTGTTGGCCGTGTCCATTACCGTTACCAGCACCGGCAGCTTGGCCGAGACCACTTCCCAACCGTTGCCGACGTTGCGCTTGATGCAGATCGTGTCACCCTCGATGCTGACCAGCTCTTCCATGTAGGTGATCAGGCTGACGCCCAACTTCTCGGCCAGCTGCGGGCCGACCTGGGCGGTATCGCCGTCGATGGCCTGTCGTCCGCACAGCACTATATCCGCATCGAGCTTCCTGACCGCACAGGACAGGATGTAGCTCGTCGCCAGCGTATCAGACGCAGCGGCCCGGCGGTCGGTGATCAGCACCGCCCTGTCCGCGCCTCGGTACAGCGACTGGCGAAGCACTTCGCAAGCCGACGGCAGGCCCATCGCCACGACCGTGACGGTCCCGTCGAAGCGGTCGCGGATCGCAAGGGCCTCTTCCAGGGCGTTGAGGTCTTCGGGGTTAAAGATGGCCGGCAGGGCCGCTCGATTGACGGTCCCGTCTTCCTTCATCGCTTCGCCGGTGATCCGTTTGGTATCCGGCACCTGTTTGACGCACACCACGCAGTTATATGCCACCTTCGTTGCTCCCAACTGAAATTCGTTCTTTCGTGCGTATACAACGACGACGGACCGCAATGAGCGGACCGCCGAAAACTGATCTGCGGGATGGTAAAAGCTGCCCGATAGCCCGTCAAGGTGAAATCTGAGCGGCGTGAGATGTTCCGGCCGCAAAACGCCGCTTGCCTTAGTGACTAAAGATACTTAGGCGGTTTCGCATTGGGCCTTTCGCTCGGCCAGTTCGATCGCCAGGTTGATGGCGGCGGACATGCTGGACGCATCGGCGCGGTTTCGCCCGGCGATGTCGAAGGCCGTGCCATGGTCCGGCGAAGTGCGGATTATCGGCAGGCCCAGCGTGACGTTGACCGCGTCCCGCCAGGCAAGCAGCTTGATCGGCAGCAGGCCCTGATCGTGGTACATCGCCACGACGCAATCGAATTTGCCTTCGATGGCCTTGAGGAAAATAGTGTCGGCCGGGTACGGACCCGACGCGTTGATGCCCACCTCTTTCGCCATGAGGATCGCCGGGGAAATCACGCGCTCTTCATCGTCGCCGAACTTGCCGCCCTCGCCTGCGTGTGGGTTGAGCCCGCAGACTGCGATGCGCGGCTTGTCGATGCAGAACCATTCCCGCAGCGCCTTGTCGACCAAATCGATCGGATTGAACACGCAGCCGATGGTGAATCGATTGCGAATCTCCATCAGCGCCACGTGCGTGGTGGCCAGCACCACCCGAAGGTCGGGCGAGTTGAACATCATCGCAAAGTGACGGACCTTGCACTTTTCGGCCAGCAGTTCGGTGTGGCCGGGATATCTTTTAAAGCCCGCCTCGTCCCACGACGTCTTGGAAATCGGCGCGGTGACGATCGCGTCGATCAGCCCGGCCTTGGCGGCCTCGATCGCATCCTGGCAAAACGCCATCGACGCGATCCCACCGACGCGGCTGGGCCCGCGCTCCATCACGGCCGGCAGGTCGATCTCGTCGTAATCCAGCACCACAAGCCCGTGGTCGTAGCGGCGAATGTCCTCGTGGTGATTGCGATAGAAGGCGAACTCGGTCTCGAGCGAGTCGGCCGTGTATGCCAACTGCTCGGAGAGGCCGAAAATCACGAATCGCGCCCGGCTCCGCAGGCCCGCGTCGCCCAGCGCCTTGACGACGACCTCGGCCCCTACGCCGCAGGGGTCGCCCATCGTGATTCCAATTGTCGGCTTGTCGGCTGCCACTTCGTTCGCCTGTGATTGCTTGCGTGTCTACTGAATTCTATCTGGGGTTCGCCGCCCGCCCAGCCAGCCGAGCCGCTGTGAGAGGTTCCGGCTGTCGCCGAGTTTCACTCGAAGAAACCGGCCTGGCGCAGCTTGTCGGCCGTCAGCGATCCGCCGCTATTGCCGCGATTGCCGCCTGCCATTTGGGTCAGGTACTTCAATACGTACTTGCCGATCACGTCGGTTTCGACATTGACCTTCGAGCCGACCCGCAACTCGCCCAGGTGTTGATCAACGCCAAGGCGGCGGGCAATCCGGTGGGCTTGATTTCCAATCATGCGGAACCGGCCTGGTTTAACGGGACGTTTGGCACCAGTGGCGTTCAGTTCCTGCAAAGTCGAGGGCGGCAATCGGGCGAGATCGTGTCGCAGAACGCCAAGAAGTTTGCGCTCAATCCCTTCGATGCGCTGGTTCTCGCGGCAAAGGACGAAGACGTCCAGATGGGGAAGAACGGCGGTGCGATCCTCGTGGCAGCCGGATGGTCGGCAGCACAGCAGGTCGCCTCACTGGGCATTCGCGTGGACAGCGCCGCGCAGCTGCAAGAGATCATCAACCTGACGGCCGGCTGGTCGGGGCAGTGGTGGTATGCAGGCGACGCTGGCCGCTATCGGGTGCGTGCGCTTAGCGACTTGTCCGGCCTTGGCAAAGGTGTCACGCAGCAACTGTTCGCGCAGCGGCTGACCGCCACCGTCAAAGGCGGTGGCGCGCGACTGAACGCTTTGCTGGCCGTCACCTCGCGTTCGCTGCTCATGGAAAAAGTGAACGAACTGGATGGACTGGTATGGGGCGTCTATCCGTCGTCGAAGAGTGCTAACGACGATGACGAGATCCTTAGCGATTTCACGCATCGCTTGCGAACGACGGTTTCCCGCGTTCGCTTCTCCAAGCGGGGAGAGCCGCTATTCATTCGGCACACCCCTTCGCCGAAGCGCTCGGCGGGTGGTGGCGGTGATCGAACCGATCCGACCGGCCAAATTTCGACCATCCACCTGAACCCTTTCTACAAACAGAGCGGACGATTGGTCGGAAAGCACGTGATCGTTGTGGACGATTGCACGACCTACGGTGTGTCGTTTGGCGTTGCCGCGGCCTTCTTGCGCAAAGCCGGTGCCGCCTCCGTGACGGGCGTTGCGCTGGGGAAGTTTGGCAATCAGTTGCGTTACTACGAGATCGACATCAAGACCGATCCGTATCAGCCGGTCGTGGCCGGCGGCTTCACCGTGGCCGCACCGGGGTGGTTCCCCGGCGCCACCAGTGGCGTCGCTCAGCAGGTTCTGCTGACCTTGATCCCGTAACCAGGCTGACGGTCATGGACCTGCGGGCGCTATTCCAAAGTTACAAGCCAGCCTTGGTGCGCATCACGGTGCAGACGCCGGTGGGCGATTTGAGTACCGGCACCGCCTTCCATATCGGTGACGGTTGGCTGGTCACGGCGGCCCATGTGCTGCGCGATGGTGTCGTGCAGGAAGTGGTGTCCGAGCATGCGTCGGTGCCATTGACCGTGCAGTCGGTGATCTTCAACAAGGACGATCGCATCGACCTGGCCCTGATGAAGACCGATCTGGATCTGTCGCACTACCTGGACATGACGACGATTCATGGTTCACCGAAAGGCTTTGTGCAAACTGACCATATCGAGATCGGTGGGCATCTGGACGACTGGATCGGCGACGAGTTGGTGCTCTCAAAAGTGCTGCTCATGGGCTATCCGCCGATTCCGTTTTCGCAGCAGGCCGTGCTCCTGGCGTCGGAAGGAGAGGTCAACGCGGTGATGGACAAATACAGTGGGCCGCACCCGCATTTCATCATCTCGTGTCCGGCGAGGGGTGGTTTTAGCGGTGGCCCCGTATTGAGTGAATATGGCTTTTTGCTGGGGGTGCTTGTCGAAGCGCTCGTGATGGATGGCAAGGACGCGGAGACCGGCTATTCGAGCGCCATCTCGATCGAGCCCCTGCTGGTCATGTTGCACGACAACGGCATCTATCCCGGCAAGAACCGCCAGATCATCGAGGCGCTTATTGGTGGCATCGACAACGGCTTCGGGAAGCCGTCCTTGCGGATGCGCTGGATGTGGTTCATCGAGAAATCAATTCTAAAAATTCGGATGCTGATCCGGCGAAACAAGAGGATGTGAGGGCCTATGGGACGACAGCTGCAGCTCAATTTCACGCCGCTGCGAGTGCGCGGTGATGCCATTCGGCTGCAGGCGTTGCCCTTTGAGGACGCGCAGCAGTTCCGGAATCTGCGCGACGAGCACCGCGCGCACTACGCCGTGACCCGTCGATCAGATCACATCGTGGCGCTGCCGCTTACTTTGAATGCGTCGCCCATCGGCGAAGAAAAGATTGTTTCGGTGGTTGAGCATGCTTCGCTCATCCGGCCGCTGCTTGAGCAGCGTCTCGTGACCTTGCTCAGTTCCAATCGGCGACCGGTGGCGCGCTATAACCCGATTACCACCATAGGGCGCACCTTGCCGACGGGCTTCATCGAAGCCGACCGGCATCTTCATCTGCAATCGCGGGTCTTGATCGCGATCCGCTCGTTAAAGCTACCGGACGCAGAACCACTCGGTCTCTTGTGGGACATCGAGATTCAGAAGACTTGCGCAACCAGCCTTGCCGTGTTGCATGCGCAAGGCGTTCGGCTGGATGGGTTGACGGTCGAGCGCCTGGTGCCGGTCGAAGATGTGCGCATGCTGCCCTATCGCCGGCTGGTGGGTCGAGTCGGCGCGCTCACGGACGGCCACGCGCGCCTGTCCGAGCGGTTTCAGAATGTAGAGGAGTTGCTTCCACTCGACGAGCTGTACCTGGAGGCCTCACCTGAGAATCTTCGGCACCTGCTGCAGCACTTCATGCGGAATACGTCGGGCAGGGTGCAGGGCAAGATCGATGAGATCGTGTTCGAGAACAGCAGAGGGCGTGCGCGCATGGAGCACATTGCCCGGATTTCGGACTGGCTCCGCGGCCTCGGCGAGATCGAGCTGCAAGAAGGTCTCAGCGTTGGCATCGGCAACCTGCTGAGCGAGAAAGATGCGCAGAACTTCCCCCGTTTCACCGAGGGCACGACGCCGACCTATGTTTTCGACGCCGGGACGCTCAAGTCGGAGTCGCGGGCTGCGGTCGGTCTAAGCAAGTTCGGTCCCTACAGTCGCCACGTCTTCACGCCCACGCGGCCTAATGTCTGCGTGATCTGCGACCGCGCGCGGCGTGGTCAATTTGAACTGTTCCTTCGGAAGTTTCGGGATGGCCTAACGGTCGACGGCAAGTCACTGCCATTTGGGCGAGGGTTTCTCGGCATCTACGGACTGCAGGACATCAACCTGACGTTTGTGGAGGCCGACGCCTTCACGGCCGACGCCTATCATGCGGCTGCTTCCAAGGCGGTCCGGATGGGCGCCGAGGGCGCGCCCTGGCATCTGGCCTTGGTGCAGACCGAGCGAGACTCACGCCAATTGGCGCCGCCGAAGAATCCGTATCTGGTGGCCAAGGCGGCGTTTCTCTCCAATCAGATCCCCACGCAGTTCGTCGCGTTCGAGACGTTCTCGATGGCGCCGCTCAATCTCGCCTACACCCTTAGCAATCTCGCCCTTGCGGTCTATGCCAAGCTCGGCGGCATTCCCTGGTTGATCAAGTCGGATAAGGGTATCGCGCACGAGGTGGTCATCGGCCTAGGCAGCGCAGCGATTGGCGAATCCCGCTTTTCAAGGAAAGAACGCATTGTCGGCATTACCAGCGTCTTTCGCGGTGACGGCGGCTATCTGCTATCGAATCTGTCGAACGCTGTTCCCATGTCGAAGTACGGAGAGGCCCTGACCGAATCATTGCAGGCCACCCTTCAGCGCGTGCGCAACGAGATGAACTGGATCAGGGGCGATTCGGTACGCGTGATCGTTCATGCGTTCAAGCCAATGCGCAATACCGAGGTGGAATCGGTCAAGGCGGCGTTGAAGGAGTTCTCTGAATTCGATCTGCAGTTCGCCTTCCTGCACGTCAAACAGGACCATCCGTATCTGCTGTTTGACGATGATTCCATCGGGACCAAGGGCAGGGGAGAGAAGACGCCGGTTCGAGGTCTTTTTGCGGAAGTCGGACACAATGAGACCTTGTTGACGTTGACGGGGCCGCAGCAGCTCAAGCGCCCGACGGATGGCCTACCCAAACCGCTACTGCTAAGCCTGCATCGCGATTCGACGTTCACGGACATCATCTATCTCACCAAACAGGTCTATTGGTTTTCGAACCATTCCTGGCGCAGCTTCCTGCCGGCGGCGATGCCGGTCACCATCTACTACTCCGACCTTGTCGCGGGTCTCTTAGGGCGGCTTGACCGTTTGGGTAGCCGGTGGAGTCCGAGTGTGATGCTCGGCAAGATCGGCACAACGCGGTGGTTTCTATGAGCGCCGGCAACCCGATGCTGCACGAAGCGCTGCGCGCAGTAGCGGGGCAGGCCGAGACACTGACGACTGCGGGCCCGCTGTCGATTGCCTTTTATCACTGGGTGCTCGCCGAAGGGTTGTCCACCCAGCAGAGCGCCGCGATGGCGCGGGACCTGTGCGAAGAGATTTCCGGCGGTGGTCGGTCGATTCATGCCGTGGCGGCTTTGGGGTTCCTGCTGAGCATCGATCCGACGTTGAGTGATGCATGCCGCGACTCATTCGCGCAGGGCGTGGACTGGCTGATGGGGCGTAGAGGCGATTCCCAAACGGCTCTCGTCAGTCTGATGCAGCCGTTAGCGCATACCGGCGTTCTGGTGGGTTTGTTGGCCACATCCGATGATGTGCGGTGGTCGAAATTCGGCGCATGGTTCGCGTCGCTCTATGCAAAGCTGCAGCCGCTGTTGCCGGCGGAAGTCGGCTGGCGCCATGAACTGCTGTCCATGATCAAGACGCGGTCCGAGGTGGGATTGAAGGGCGAGCTGGCGGTGGTGCCCGCCACCGCGGGCGCAGCTATTTACGTCGCACGTCGCTTGGCGGATGCTTCGCCGGCGGTCGATAACGACTTTGCGTCGCAGTTGCTTAGCCGCATCAAGTCGGTTGTTTATGACGACCCTGAACAGGCGGCCTTGGATCTGGCAGCGTTTCACTATCTCGCCCAGGGCGCGGCGCAGATCGATCTGCGCGCACCGAGCCTAGACGATGTCGGACTGCTGCTTCGCCGGCTCCCATCCGGGTTGCGTCGGTGGACCTGGGACGAACAGAAGAAGACGCCGAACTCGACCGCGCAAAAGTGGGCGGTTGAAAACGAATATCACTTTCAGAATCTTCTGTGCGCGGTGCTTTCGCCAGTGTTGCCCGATCTGCGTGATGAAGAGTGGCTTGCGTCGGTGGGGCAAAAGAAACCGCGGGCAGACTTAGTAGTCCCGTCGCTGCACCTGGTGATCGAGGTCAAGTATTGGCGAAAAAGCAGCACGCCGCAGGACCTGATTTCGCAGATTGGTGAAGACGTCAGCCTTTACCTGAAGCGGGGCAGCCCCTATCGCAAAGTGCTTCCGATCATCTGGGACCAAGGACGACGCACAGAGCAATACGACCTGCTTATTGCGGGACTTAGTGAGATTCGCGACGTGGTCAGCCCGGTCGTTATCGCTCAACCGGCGTTTATGGTTTGAGCAGTGTCCACACAAAGCCAATGAAATTGCATGAAGAGAGGAGACCCGAATGAGTAGTTCGAACTGCCCACTTGAGGAAGGCGATCGCATCGATCACAAGCTCTTCGGATTCGGAACTGTCGTGGGCGCACCTGTTCCCATGGTGGGCCCTGACCTCCGAAGCGCCAGTGGCGTCCGCGACGCCGGCTGGAGCGTTCCGGCCAAATGGGACGACCCGACGCGGACCGCCGGTGCCGTGATGCACCAGGCGCTACGCAAAGTGTCATCGCCTGACTCGCGGCCCTTCGGCCACTGGGATCGGCAGTGGCAGCCTCTGCTGCAGGCTTGGCTAGCCGCTCGACGCGACGTTGAACAGTTGTCGTCAAGCTTCCGGCCCGTACCCGAGCCTGATGCTTTGGCACGAATGCAGGACGTTGAGAGAAAAGCCTTCGAAGCGATGCGGCACTTTTGGGACGCCGAGCAATCGGGGGAGCATCCCTAGACGCGCTCCAAGTCCCAGCGACCGGATGGTGCTCGCCTGCCTGCGCTTACGTCGGCTGACGGTTGGGGATTTCTCCGGTATCCTGAGAGCTGATTGATGATGGTGTCGAAAACCCAGCTCCCGCGCAAAGCGCTCCATCTCCCGCGCCAGCAAAAGATGGTCGCCCTTGACGGTAAAAGCGACGGTAGTGCCCCATGTCGATCAGGCCCAATCCCTTTAACCACGCGGGTTTGCGAGGCTCATTGATGATCGAGTGGGAATAATTCCGCCTCTGGCAGCCACCGGCATCCGGTGGCGCCAACTTCCTGAAAGCCCGCGTCCTAGCGGGCTTTTTTTTTCTGCTTGGTTCCGGCAACAATAGGCAGCGTGCAGGGGCAAGCCGGTCAGCCTCCTTTTGTAGCCAAGCTGTACGCAGCCCTGCCTCGGCGCCCAAAGCAAAGCACCTTGGTCGCGATCAGTACCATCGCCAGCGCTGCAAACACCCAGCCACCGACCACGCCAAATTCGTTGGTGTAGAGGCAGAACCGCCTCAACGCGATGAGGAACAGCGCGCGCCCGGCGTTCATCGCTGCGCCTCCGCCAGCCCGGCATAAACGGCATCGCGCAGTTGCGTCACGAACGCGCCGGACATGCCTTCCAGCGCGGTATTGGTCAGGGCCACGACACTGAGCTTGCGTGCGGGGTCGACAAACCAGGCATGCCCATAGGTGCCGCCCATGCGCCACGTCCCCACCGACTCCGGCGATGCGGCCGCCACCGGATCCTTCAGCACGGTAAAGCCCAGGCCGAAGCCACACCCGGGCCAGTAAGCCATCGCATGATCCCCGATCTGGTTGCGTGCCATCTCGTCGACCAAGCTCGCCGGCAGCAGTGGCGCGCCGCCCGTACGCAGGATTTCCAATAGACGCAGCAGATCCCCCGCGCTGCCGACCATGCCCGCGCCGCCGGAGGGGAAAGCGGCAGCATCCAGCGCGCGATGGGGAGCGAGCCGGAAGCCTGCCGTGCGGTCGACGAAGGGGATGTGGTCCGCGTCCGCCAGGCGTCGCGGCGCCGGTTGTGCGTTGGCATAGGCTGCCGTCAAGCGCTGCGGATCGACTGCCACGAAGGCGGTGTCGTCCATGCCCAGCGGTGCGGTCACGAGGGTGCGCACGGCCTGATCCAGGCGCGCCTCTGCGACCCGTTCGATCACGGCGCCCAGCACATCCGTGGCGATCGAGTAGGCCCAAGCCGTGCCCGGCGCATACAGTAGCGGCGCCTCCGCGATGCGGCGCAGGTTCTCATCCAGGCCGAACTGCACGCGGTCCATGCCGTCAGACACGCCCGCGCGCGCGTAGAACCCGCCTTCTGGTTGGAAAAAGCGATAACTGAGGCCCGCCGTATGCGTCATCAGGTGCCGGATCGTGATGTCCGGCACCGTGCCGTCGGGCAGGCGCGGGCGGAAGGCGGGAAGCCACTGGTC
>SDBV01001918.1_pt1 | contig 31175 bp, 25 predicted proteins | sample 2277081 | NCBI WGS metagenome assembly SDBV01 (sample SAMN10402039, study PRJNA504765) | marine sediment metagenome | isolation source: marine sediment core GS10_PC15, 223 cmbsf | place: Arctic Ocean: Southern Knipovich Ridge | collected 2010 | reverse complement strand
GTAATCGCCCATGGGTTCGGGGGTGTAGCTGCCGAGAAACACGGCCCCGGCATGGCGGATTTCTCCCACGCGCATGAGAGGATCTTTGATGTGCAGTTCCAGGTGTTCCGGAGCAATTCGGTTTGAAACCAAGAGGGCTGTTTTCAGATCCGGAACGACCAGAATCATACCGTATCGACGGATCGATTTTTGCGCAATTTCTTTTCTCTCAAGACGCATGAGTTGCTGGGTGACTGCATTTGAGGTGGCCTGGGCGATGGTTTTTGAATCGGTAATCAGCATGGCCGAAGACAACGGATCATGTTCTGCCTGGGACAGAAGATCTGCGGCCACAAATTCAGGGTTCGCAGATTCATCCGCGACGATTAAAATCTCGCTGGGGCCTGCAATCATATCGATTCCAACGGTTCCGGCAACGATTTTTTTCGCAAGTGTCACATAAATATTTCCCGGCCCGACAATAACATCCACCTTGGGTACGGTTTCAGTGCCGTAGGCAAGGGCGGCAATGGCCCAGGCACTTCCCATTTTGAATATGGTATTCACCCCTGCTTTTTTGGCCGCTGTCAGGATGTAGGGGCTGACACCACCCTCTGGTGTGGATGGGGTGACCATGACAATCTGTTTGACGCCGGCAATTTTGGCAGGAATGGCGTTCATGAGGACCGAGGAGACCAGCGGTGTTTTTCCTCCCAGACCGCCTGGTACGTAGATTCCTGCCGAATCTACCGGATTGATTAATTGGCCGAGGACCGTCCCTGCCCGGTCTGTGGTTAACCAGGATTGGGACAATTGCCGTTTATGAAATGATCGGATCTGGCGGATGGCACGATTTAAGGAGCGGATAAACAGCGGGTCGACCTGCCCGATAGCCGAATCGATTTCTTTTTGGGTCACCTGAATGGATTCAATGGACAAATCAGGCGAATCAAAGCGGCGGGCGTACTGGATGACCGCATGGTCGCCATTTTTCCGAACGTCTTCAAGTATGCGCATCACTGCCTGGAGATCTTTCTTTTTAAAATCAAGCCCCCGGTCGGCAATGGCTGTGAGTCTCTCTTTTGCTGATTTTGAATCGTAGTGGTAAATCTTCATTAGAATTTGCCTTTGTTATCTTTTTGTTTTCGATTAATCTCTGTATAATTATTTTGAACAGCGGCCCTTTGTCAACACCTGCCCCAATTTGATAAGGGAAATACCCATTGACATATCATTATGATCACAATAAAAAGTCATCGGCTATTGAAGCTATTTTATAACCACGAATAACCAGGGAGATTGTAGATGGATCAAAATCGAATTTATAATTTTAATGCCGGACCTTCAGCCCTTCCCTTAGGGGTCTTGGAAGAAATTCAAAGGTCATTTTTGAATTTTTCCGGTTCCGGGATGTCAATCCTCGAGGTCAGCCATCGATCCAAATGGTTCGATGATGTCATCAATGATGCCGTCATCAGGACCCAGCGGCTTTTGGGATTGGACGACACCTATCATGTCCTGTTTGTCCAAGGGGGCGCCAGCATGCAGTTCTGCATGATCCCCATGAATTTTTTAAACAGTGACGCATCAGCCGATTATGTCAATACCGGAACCTGGTCCACAAAGGCCATTAAAGAGGTGCAAAATCAGGGCAAACAAGTATCGGTTGTCGCTTCATCGGAAGACCGAAATTTTTCATATATCCCCAAAGACATACCCTTTAATTCGGATGCTGTCTACTGTCACATTACCTCCAACAACACCATCAAGGGGACTCAGTGGTCGTCATTTCCGGAAATTGGCGGCGTACCGCTCATAGTGGATATGTCTTCCGACATCATGAGTCGGCCGTTTGATCCCGCACCGTTTGGAATGATCTACGCCGGTGCACAGAAAAATGTCGGACCGGCTGGAGTTTGCCTAGTCATCGTTCGGGAGGATATGCTGGAACGGGTACCGGATAATTTGCCGGCCATGTTGAAATACACGACATTTGTTGAAAAAAAATCCATGTACAACACACCACCCTGTTTTACAATTTATACTATCCAGTTGGTTTTAAAATGGCTGGAAGAGGAGATCGGTGGTCTTGAAAACATGGAAAAAATGAACCAAAAAAAAGCAGGCCTTCTCTACCAGACAATAGATGACAGTGATTTTTATCAGGGTACGGCGGATCGTGACAGCCGGTCTTTAATGAATGTGCCGTTTCGGCTCCCGAGCCCGGAACTGGAGCAGCGATTTATTAAAAAAAGTTTGGAAAATAGCCTCGGGGGTCTTAAGGGACATAAAAGTGTCGGTGGATGCCGTGCGTCCATTTATAATGCAACTTCCCTCGATGCGGTCCAAGCGTTGGTGGATTTTATGAAAGTTTTTGAAAAAAATAACGGATAGAGTATACTTGACAGGCATACTGAATCCGGTTATTTAAAACAAGTGAGTCTAGTAACCAAAGCCGGTTTGAGTTGGGCTTTTTGGCAATGATACTGTCTCGGGAGGGCGGGACATCAAGCGCATAAGAGCGCACCAGGGGAAAGGAGAGTAATATATGGACAAGATTTTGAGAATCGATATGGGAGCTGAAGGCGGTCCTAAAATATCCGAGTCGGGGCTGGGAGATTATGCCGGATTGGGCGGTCGTGCAATAACATCGGCTGTTGTCGCCAAAGAAGTGCCACCCCTTTGCCATCCACTCGGGGCTAACAATAAGTTGGTGATTGCCCCAGGTCTAATGAGCGGAACGGCGGCTGCCATGTCCGGCCGGCTTTCAGTGGGATGTAAGAGCCCGCTGACGGGTGGCATAAAAGAGGCAAATTCCGGCGGCCAGGCATCACAGGTGCTGGCACGTCTGGGCATTGCTGCAATTATTCTGGAAGGACAGCCGGCCGACGATACACTGTATAAAGTCACCATCAACAGTGAAGGTGCTCAAATCAAACCGGACAATAGTTTGAAGACACTGGGTAATTATGATGTTGTTGATAAAATGAAGGAAGAATACGGTGACAAGATTGCCTGTATCTCTATTGGGCCGGCCGGCGAAATGAAACTGAGTTCGGCGACGATCGCTTGTACGGATATGGAATTGAGACCCACCCGGCATGCCGGACGGGGAGGAGTCGGAGCAGTGATGGGAAGCAAAGGGGTCAAAGTACTTGTGCTGGATGATGCCGGTAAATCCATGAGGGCTCCCAAGGATCCTGAAAAATTCAAAGAAGCCAACCGAACATGGGTAGCGGGTATAAAAAAACATCCGGTTTCCGGAGAAGGGATGCCCGCTTACGGAACCAATGTTTTAACCAATGTGATCAACGAGGCAGGTGGATATCCCACCAATAATTTCCGGTTCGGTCAATTTAAAGGTGCAGACAAGATCAGCGGTGAAACACTGGCAGAACTGGAAAATGCCCGGGGCGGCGAAGGTTCAGCTACCCACGGCTGTCACCGGGGATGTGTGATTCGCTGTTCGGGGACCTTCTATGACAAAGACGGCAACTATGTAACCAAACAGCCGGAATATGAAACCGTCTGGGCGCACGGTGCAAATTGTGGCATTGACGATCTGGACGTTATTGCCCAACTTGATCGGCTGGACGATGATTACGGGATCGATACCATTGAAATGGGGGCCACCATTGCCGTGGCCATGGAAGCCGGACTGGCGGAATTCGGTGATGGCGAGGCGGCTATCAATTTTGTAAAAGAGGTTGGAAAAGGGACGGACCTCGGGCGCATTCTGGGAAATGGAGCGGCTGTGACAGGCAAGATTTTTGGAGTGGAACGTGTTCCAGTCGTTAAAGGGCAAGCGCTGCCGGCATACGATCCCCGGGTCATTCAGGGCATCGGTGTAACCTATGCCACCACCCCCATGGGTGCCGACCATACCGCGGGTTATGCAGTGACCGCCAATGTTTTGGGTGTGGGGGGTAACGTTGATCCGTTAAAGCCTGAAGGTCAGGTGGAACTTTCCAGAAATCTTCAAATTATAACAGCAGCGGTCGATGCCACAGGAATGTGCATATTTATCGCCTTTCCGGCCCTGGATCAGCCTGAAACATTCCAGTCACTCATCGATTTGATCAATTCGTTTCACGGACTCAACATGGATGCTGACGGCGTGGCCGCGTTAGGCAAATCAATTCTAAAAACTGAAAGGGATTTCAATAAAGCGGCCGGGTTCACCGCTCAACACGATCGACTCCCTGAATTTTTTAAAACTGAAAAACTGTCGCCCCACAACATTACGTTCGCGGTATCCGACGAAGATCTGGACAGTCTTTATAACTGGTAAAACAGGTTATAAGAACATGATTAAAATGGGGAAACCGTTATGGGTTTCCCCATTTATTTTTCAAAGGAACTGCCTGGCATGGATGACACAGATGTCGCAATCGATACCTACCGGATAAAGCCGTTTATTCAAATACTGGGACATGGGTTTTTATTTAAATTTAAAAGTGGATCCAGCGTTAAGGCGTGTCTCCGTGACGGGCTGGGGATCGATCCGGATTATCTTGAAAACAGGATTCAGACCGTATTTTTGAACGAAAAACCGGTGGACGATGTTGATGCGGCACCGGTTGTTGATGGATCGCGGTTGGCCCTTTCAGCAGCCATGCCGGGGCTCGCGGGTGCAACCTTCAGAAAAGGCGGATATTTTGCCGCCATGCGCATCGAAACAGATTTTTCGGAAACGGTTGAGCCGGCATCTGCAAAAATGGGCGAGGTGACCATCAAACTGTTTAATCTCGTGGCCGGAGAGCTGGGACCTCTGTTTTTAAAAAATGGAATCCGGATCTCGGGCCCCTATTTTAAAGATTTTTTAGACAGACAGTCAAAAATGTTCTGGGACGATTGTCATTGTATACACTCAGGAGGTCAGAATATCACCACCCGTCAGTTTCAGACCCTGGATTTGAGTAGAAATGAGATTTTGTTAAAAGTAAACGATCTGTCCTGATTATCACCGGGTATCAACAGCTTTAATCACACAGTTCAAACAATGCCGCCGCCCCCATGCCGCCACCGATACACATGGATTCAATACCGTATTTGACGTTACGGGCTTTCATGTTGGCCAGAAGGGTCGCGCAGAGCTTGGCACCGGTGCAGCCTAAGGGGTGTCCGAGGGCAATGGCACCCCCATTAACGTTCACGATGTTTTTGTCGATACCCAGCTTCTCGATACAGTATAGCGCCTGGGAGGCAAACGCCTCGTTGATTTCAAACATGCCGACATCCACCAAATCCATTCCAGCCATTTTCAACAGTTTTGGGATCGCGTACAATGGCCCCAGACCCATCTCATCCGGCCGGCAGCCGGTTGTTGTGTAGAACTTCAACTTGGCGATGGGCTCAACCCCAAGCGCTTTTACTTTCTCTTGACTCATGATCAGAGCCGCAGCGGCACCGTCCGTCATCTGTGACGCGTTGCCCGCGGTGACCGATCCCCCACGAGCAAATGCCGGTTTGAGTTTTGAAAGGCCGTCTATGGTTGTGTTTTCCCGAATGCCGTCATCGGCATCTACCATGACGGTCTCTTTTTGGAACGTGCCGTTTTTTTTTCGCGTATAATGGGTTGCGGGTGTAGCGACAATTTCCGTGAAGCGCTTCTCTTTTGTGGCAAGGTCGGCCTTCATGTGGGATTGATATGCAAATTCATCTTGGGCTTTTCGGGAGACACCGTATCGATCGGCAATATTTTCTGCCGTAATACCCATTGAAACGTATAGATCCGGATGTAACCGGGTATACTCGGGATGTGGTCTGGGAAGGTTCCCGGGCATTTGAACAAAGGTCATGGATTCCACGCCGCCACCGATAGTGACATCGGACCAGCCACACATGACGCGCATGGATGCCAGCGCAATGGCTTCAAGTCCGGATGAGCAGAAACGATTGATGGTAGCCCCACTGACTTCTTGTGGGAACCCGGCGATCTGCCCCACGAGCCGGCCAAGATTCAGACCCTGTTCCGCTTCGGGAAATGCGCACCCGACCATGATATCATCCACATCCCCTTTTTCAAGATTGGGTGTTTTTTGGATTAAATCGTCCAAAATAAAAGCCATCAGATCTTCCGGACGGGTATCTTTAAATCCCCCTTTTCCTTTTTTACATCCCGGAGTTCTAATAGAGGTTACTAGGTATGCATCTTTCATTATATTTCCTCCTGTTTTCGAGCGGGAATATCAGTTTCGAAGCGGTTTTCCTGTTTTCAACATATGCTCCACCCGTGCGTGGGTTTTGGGCTCTTTCCAAAAATCAACAAACGCCTCCCGCTCGAGATCGAGCAGCAGATCTTCGTCAACCTCGCTGTTGTCCCGCACATCACCCCCACTGATGACATAGGCGATCCGTCTTGCCAGAATCGCATCATACTCTGAAATAAATTTTCCACTCAACATATTGAAAATTTCCGTGTTCACGATACCCTGCGCGGCTTGCCCCAGCACTCTGATTTTTTTCTTTATCGGAGGGGCGTAGTTTTCAGCCACCATTTTCAGCACATCCTTTTTGGCTTCGCCGATCAGGTAATCCCGATTAAAAATGATTCTGTCTTTTTGGCTCAAGAATCCGTTTACTCGTGCATCTGCAGCAGAGGTGGAAACTTTTGCCGTGGCAATGGCCATGAATACCGGGATGAAAAATTTGGCCAAATCAATACCGGCAAATGACTCGGGGATAGCCTCCATGGATTTTTTCCATAAATTCAAACAACCGCCCGCCCCCGGAATCAATCCGACCCCGACTTCCACAAAACCCATGAACAGATCGGCATGTGCAACGATCTTATCCGCACAAAGACACATTTCGCACCCGCCCCCGAGGGTTAAACCAAACGGCGCGGCCACTACCGGAAAAGGAGCATACTTGGCTTTTTGAATACCGTTTTGGGCCATCTTTAAAAAGGATTCGATTTCGGAAAATTTGTGTGCTTTTGCCAGGCCGGCCATGTAAAAAAGATCCGCACCTGCTGAAAAGGCGCCGGGCATGCCACCGGCTTGGTTACCGATCACCAGCCCGATGCCGTTTTTGTCTACATAATCCAAGGCCTGATGCAAAGATTCGACGATCTCAGCGTTGATGGCATTCATTTTGGTATGAAATTCACAGCAGAAAACGCCGTCTCCCAAATCGATTAAAGAAGCTGAACGATTTTCGGTAATCGTTTGCCCGCTGGATTTTAAGGAAACAAGGGAAATGATATGGGCACTCTTTTGAACCGGTTTATAGTCTTTATCGGCAAAATCGTAAAAATAAACCTGGCCCTTATCTGATTTATAAAAAGAAGTGTGCCCGGCTTGGATCATCTCCTTGATTTTTTCCGGTACTCGGAACCCGTCTTGCTCCATTTTTTGTGTTGAACGTTCAAGTCCAATGGCATCCCACTGCTCAAATGGACCCAGTTCAAAGTTAAACCCCCATTTCATGGCATTATCGATTTCCACGATCGTGTCGGCAATTTCCGGAATCCGGTCGGCCGCGTAAATAAAACCGTTCGCTGTGACTTTCCAGGCATATTGAGCACCCTTATCGGTTCCATAAAGGACGGCTTTCATTCTATCCGGCAGGGTTTTGGCCTTTTTGGCTTCAGCCAGACATGGAAAACCAGGCCGATCATATTCAGCATACTGAAAGGTTTTCGGATCGATCACCTTGCGGGTTTGGGTTCCGTCGGAACTAAAGATTGTTTGATAGAACCCTTTTTTTGTTTTTTTCCCCAAAAGCCCTTTTTCGATCATTTTTTCGACAAATTCAGGAAGGACGAATGTACCCCGTTCTTCATCGTCGGTCAGCAACTGCCGGGTATTGACGGCGATGTGACCCAGTGTGTCGATACCCACCAGATCCGAGAGTTTGAACATGCCTGTTTTGGGTCTTCCCAAAACAACGCCGAAAAGGATATCCACTTCCGGGATCGTCAGACCGTCTTTGACCATCAGGTTCATCACCGTCATGATTCCCTGAACACCGATGCGGTTGCCTACGAAGTTGGGAGTATCTTTTGCCCAAACAATCCCTTTGCCCAGTACCCGCTCTCCGAAATCGGCCACAAAATTCGTGACTTGGGGATCGGTTTTTTCCCCGGGAATGATTTCAAGCAGCTTCATATATCGCACCGGGTTGAAAAAGTGAGTGCCTAAAAAGTTTTTTTGAAATTCATCGGTGAGTTCGCCAACCATGGCTTTTAAAGGAATCCCTGAGGTGTTGGAGGAGACGATGCTCCCTTTTTTCCTGACGGCTTCGATTCTTTTAAACAGATCTTTTTTTATTTTCAGATTTTCCACCACCACCTCGATGATCCAGTCGCAGGAGGAAAGCTTAACGAAATCATCTTCCAGATTTCCCAGTGTAATCCGAGCCGCATCCTGGGGAATCATAAAAACGGGTGGTTTTGAGCGAATGGCCATATCCAGACCCTTTTTGACCACACCATTTCGTGCTTCCGCACGCATTTTTTCATCATCCGTCAACCCAGGCGGGACCACGTCCAGTAACAGTGCCTTGATACCGGCCCCTGCAAATAGGGCGGCAATACCGCCACCCATGATGCCGGACCCGATCACCGCAATCTCCCTTATCTTTCTCATTGTTTGACCCCCTGTTTTGTTCCGGGTTTGTATCTTTTTTATAAATGAATGAACATTCATTCATTTATTATGCAATTCCAAGGACTGTCAAGCAAAAACGCCATCACCGATTAAATGAAGGGCTATTTGTTCTATATCTGAATGCAGACATGGGGGGATAGACACACCCCGAATTCCGGTCGATTTTAAAAAATAAATCACTTTTCATGATTTTCAGAATTGAACGAAGAAAGGGCATCTTTTGGGCATTTAATAAAGCATGGAAATATGGTATACGATCGATAATTAAAACGTTTTAAAAGGACAACGGATTTATGACAGGCGAACGAGATATTGTTTTAGTTTACTTTGAAGACAAGCCCATGACTTTTGCGCGGATTGAAAAAGTCGATGAAGATATCAAACCCGGTTGGTATCGGGTGAAATTGTTTATGCTTCAAGTCCCGCTGCAGAGTGTGACATGGACTTTAAGAGATATTTATATCGATGGTGCTCCGTTTACCATGGGCGGAAACCAGATGCGTCTGGAGAAGGTGGAATGTCCGGATGAACCAAAAGTCGCGTCTGATCAGGATCAAGATGGTGCAAAACAAAAACCGTCCGGGTCGGCGGAAGTGATCCAATTGAAGAACCTGAAAAAAAAATGACCGACCGACGATCATCCCGGATCGTTCTTTCCGCTTCACGGCGAACGGATATTCCGGCTTTTTACATGGACTGGTTTATGGATCGGATCCGGCGTGGGACCTTTGAAGTAACGAATCCATATAATGGGCGGGTTTCAATTGTCCCGGCAACTCCTGATCGGGTGCATACCATCGTTTTTTGGTCGAAGAATTTCGACCCGTTTATTGCGTCCGGTAACGGAGAATCCCTGTTAAAAAGAGGATACCATCTATTTTTCAACTTTACGGTCAATACTGTGGCGCCCGCGTTGGAGCCGAATGTTCCGACCTTGGCGAATCGGATCGCCCAGCTAGAGGAATTGTGTGACCGATTCGGTTCCAATTCGGTAAACTGGCGATTTGATCCCATCTGTTTTTATTTAACCCATGGCGATACGCTTCAGGATAATTTGGGAGATTTTTTTCAGATCGCAGACCATGCGGCATCACTCGGAATTAGGCGTTGTATCACCAGTTTTATGGACGACTACCCGAAGATTCAAAGGCGACTGCGAAGTAAATCCAATGGCGGAAACCAGATTTCATTTATTGACCCGCCACTTGAAAAGAAGGTAGCGGTCCTTTTAAAAATGGAAACGATTTTAACCAAACGAAATATCGCTCTTATGATCTGTTGTGAAAATGAGGTATATAACAAGCTGCCGGCGGATTCGAGCATTCAAGGCAGTTCGTGCATTTCCAATGAACTTTTGGTGAGTCTGTCCGGCGGCAGCCTGTCTTTACAAAAAGACAAAGGACAACGGATTAAAGCGGGCTGCGGATGTCAGGTGTCTGTTGATATCGGATCATATCGGGACCATCCCTGCTATCATAACTGTCTGTTCTGCTATGCCAATCCAAAGGAAAAACAGAACTGACGGGTGTTCAAAAATCGATGGACCCAATAAAGGTAATCTGTTTTAAAAAAGAATTCTTTTTGTTCGAGCCCGGGAATAGACCGGAAAAAAAGGTCAGTTATGGTGAGATCCCAGCTGAATACCATCATGCGAATCGGAACCCTTGAATTAACCAATAACACCGTGATGGCCCCTTTGGCGGGTATTACGAATTTACCCTTTCGATTGATGGCAAAAGAGGCGGGGTGTGGGTTGGTTTGTTCTGAGATGATCAGTGCCCACGGTTTAATTCGGAATTCAAACAAGACAAAACAGATAATGGACAGCACGCCCGAAGAGAAACCCATATCCATTCAACTGTTTGGGTCAGATCCGGATATTACCGCAGCGGCCGCCGAAATTATTACATCCGCAGAAGCGGATATCGTTGACATCAATTTTGGCTGTTCGGTCAGAAAAATTGTCAAAACCGGATCCGGGGTGGCCCTGATGCGAGAACCATCAAAGGCTAAGAAGTTGTTAAAAGCCGTCAGAAAGGCGACCCAACTCCCACTCACCATCAAAATCCGTTCCGGTTGGGATGCCACAGGAGAACAGGCGGTTAACATCGCCCGGATCGCGGAAGACTGCGGTGTGGACGGAATTACCGTTCACCCCCGGACAGCGGCCCAGGGCTTTGCAGGGAAAGCCGCGTGGCCCATCATCGGTACGGTGAAAACCCAGGTCTCGATTCCGGTGATCGGTAACGGAGATATCTTTGATGCAAAAGATGCGATAGAAATGATGGCGACCACCGCTTGTGATGGCGTGATGATTGGAAGGGGTGCCATCGGTTATCCGTGGATTTTCTCTCAGGTATTAGCGTTGATGCGGGGCGAGAACGCCCCTGAAATCGATGTGTCACTCCGATTTAAATCCATGGAGCGATACCTGCGTGCATCGGTAAAATACCTGGGCGAGACACGAGCATGTTATATGATGCGAAGCCGCCTTGGCTGGTTCGCCAAGGGATTACCGCATAGCAGCCGGTTTCGGGAGAGCATCAAGACGATGTCAACCGAAACTCAAGCGATCGATTTGATTCGAACCTACCGGGAGCAGTTGTTAAATCGTGACCACTTAAAAACTTGAAAAATGAGGTGAAAAATGAAAACCCGCGTCGTATGCTGTTTTTTGATCTTTGGTTTGATGTTATTGCCCACCCCTTTGATGGCTGAAGACTTTGTAACCCAGGCGGATCAAATTTTTAACCGGGGAGGAGTTGACAATTACAAAAAAGCCATCGTCCTTTATCAAAAGGCCTTGTCCGAAAACCCCGATAGCTATGAAGCAAACTGGAAAGCGGCCCGCGCTTTCAGGGAATATGGACACAAAGCCAAATCACAAAAAATCGAAGGCTGGAAGAAAATTTGTGCCGAGTACGGCAAAACCGGCATGCAATACGCTAAAAAAGCCGTGGAGCTGGAACCCGGTAAACCGGATGGACACTATTATTATGGGCTGAGCGTTGGCATCTACTCCGATGGTGTCAGCATTTTTACAGCACTCTCCGAGGGCCTCAAAGACAAAACACAAAGCAGTTTTGAAAAGACGTATGATATTGATAACATGTATAAAAAAGCAGGACCGATGCTTTCTCTGGGCCGCTTTTGGGCGGTTTTGCCCTGGCCCCTGCGTGATCGCAAAAAGGCTTTAAAATACTATCGTGAATATCAGGAAACCGAGTTTTTTGAAACCAATATGGAGGCCCACGTCTATATCGGCGAGCTTCTCATCCAGTTGGGCGGCGAAACCAAAAAAACGGAAGCCAAAAAATATCTGAAAAAAGCGGCAGAAACTAAAGATCCGTATTTCAGGGATAAAGCAAAAGCATTGCTGTCAAAGATTGAATAATCGTGACGTCCAATTAACAAATCGGCCAATTTTTGTCCCAATCAAAGTCATACAAGGGTGTGCGGTACGCTCAACCGAAACCCCACACCAGACGTTCCGCCGGGCAACAAGGGCCATTTATGGATGGACACGAGTCTAAATCTTTTTATTATGAATCTGTCGAGGAATTGAGGGTATGGGAAAACTGATTGATGTCAGCCATACGGTTGAAAACAACCTGGTAACTTATAAAGGTTTACCTTCGCCGGTTATTTCTGATTATTTAAGCCGTGACGCATCTCAAACGAGTTATGCGCAAGGGACTACCTTTCATATCGGTAAGATCGAGATGGTTGCCAATACCGGCACCTATATCGATGCTCCCTTTCATCGCTATGCCGACGGAAAAGATTTGGCTGAGTTGACACTTGAACAAACGGCGGAACTGGATGGCGTGGTGTTTCATGCCGATCAAACCGTTCGGGCGATTGGACCGGAAGTCTTTGCCGGTGCAAAGGTTAACGGCAAAGCCGTGTTGATCCATACGGGTTGGGATAAATATTGGAAATCCGATCAGTACTTTCAGGAGCATCCCTTTTTAACCCAGGCGGCGGCAAAATGGCTGGTCAAACGAAACGTTGCCCTGGTGGGCATCGATTCTCTCAATATCGATGATATAACGGATGGTTATCGACCCGCTCACTCGATACTGTTGGAAGCTGATATACCCATTGTGGAGCATTTGTGTCACCTGGATAGATTGCCGGATATTGGTTTTAAATTCAACGCGGTTCCGGTGAAAGTGCGGGGTTTTGGAACTTTTCCGATTCGGGCGTATGGAGTGGTTCCATCCTGAGTTTAATAACGAGCCGGTCGCCGATTTAAATCCCAAACCGACCGGGAAAATTTGAAAAAGCGTCCTGAAAATAAATGGGTTGTTAAAGGCGGGTGATTGATTAGTCGGGGATACTGACTGAACTGCCCACAGGAACCGGCCCGCCGGAGATGATCTTCGCTTCCGATCGATCCGGAAAAACCCGGGTGGTTTTAATTTCCCCGATTTTTAGCCCGGGAATGATAAAACGGTGGCCTGCTATCCCCTGAATGATTTTCCCCATTTTAAAGGCATTTAGAGTCTGCCCGGTTTTGATGCCTGCTTTTCGACCTGAAGAGACTATAATTTTGTTTCCATTCACGGCGGCAACGTATCCTCTCGCGTACACATCACTCAAGGCGGTGCAAATTTCATCTCCCATATCATCGGTGATTTGCAGCAACGCTTCTTGAATCGTGTGCTGGTTGTTAAACTGTTTTGACCGAATAAGTTGAAAAGTAGATTCATCCATTTCTTCTTCAAAGTGAAGCGTTTCATCCAATGCTTTTGTCGCTGTTAAAGAATCAAACATTTCGACTTCGATCTGGACCTGAAAAAGATATCGATCCCGTTTAAGCCATAAGAGGCCCCGCTTTTCGATATGCGTGCTGATATCGATAAATGAGCCGATGACCACCGCATTGATCCCGGCATTTTTTGCGATTCGAGACAAAGAAAAATTATCAATCTGACCGGATTCCAGTAGGGGGATGGTGGTGAGCGCCTTAAATAGCTTTCCCTCATTTAGCTGTTGGTAGAGAATATCAGGGCAGTTTCTTTGAAATGTATCGAAGAGCTTTTCATAAAAAAAGGTTTCGTTATTTTTGCCCTCAAGAATTTTCGAGTTTGAAAATGGGAGAAAAACAACGGATTTTCTTAAACCGCCGTCTGAAGCGGTCAGATCGCGTTGGATTTTTTGGGCGGTTTTTGAGAGGGTTTTTAACGAGCACCCGGTTGTTATTAACAAAAAGAGAGAGCCCATCAAAAGGATAATCAACAATTGGAACCATGGATTACGGAATTTAAATACGGGGATCATATTTTTTGATACCTGGCGGAAACCTTGGTGGTCAATCCGCCCCTCGCTGTGAAATCTCCGATAACCTCCATCTGTTTGGGTTGAAGAATGTGCACCAGATCATCAAGGATCCGGTTGACCAGATGTTCATAAAAAATACCGACGTTTCGAAACTGGAGCAAATAAAATTTTAATGATTTTAATTCCACTAGCGTATCTTCGGGGGTATACTGAATTATAATTGTGCCGTAATCCGGAAGTCCGGTCATGGGGCAAACCGAAGTATACTCCGGCTGCTCGATGGTGATATGAATGGGTTTTCCTTTGTAGGTGTATTCAATGATTTCAAGGACATCGGTCTTTATTGTATCCGGCTTTTTGATGTGATAATTGATATTTTTGGAATTTGACGTCATTTGCACCCCATGTCGGTTTGGTTTTAATTAACGCCCAACCACAACTTATGGATGGAGACTAATTAATTGAGCCATCTTTCATAGTTGATATTTGGCAACATGTCAAATCCGTCTTTCCGTGATTGGCGCAGATAATAGGGACCTATTTCTTGACAGTTTTTGTAAAATTTGTTAACAGTTCAATATTATTATAAAAAATAAAAGGACAGGATAACATGAGCGGGTCTCTTGACGATCAAATTATCAGGACAACCAAAGAAATCATTGTTAAATTTATAGAGGTGGGCCGGGTTTCTCCCACCAATTTTCATGACATCTTTAAAAAAATTTATTCTACCGTGAAAACGTCGGTTATGGGTTTGGATCCGGAAAATGACCCGTCGGAGCAATCAGAGCCTTAAGTGCAAAACGATTCGGGACCTTTGAAAAATACTCAATTTTGTTTTTGTTCAAGTTAAAAATCCCGGATTATGAAGCGATTGACAAATCTCGTCCTTTGGGAACACCGAAATAGTGTCTGAATGACATAGAACCTTCGGCGCGTAACGGTGAGCCTACACCCCGGAGGGCAAAAGAGGGCCTTTTCAATGGGCTTCGGTCCAGTTCGCCCCGTAGGCAATGTTAACCTTCAACGGTACATTCAGTTTCCAAATACCTTCCATCGCCGCCTTCACCAGATGCGTTACCTGTTGAAGTTCTTCCGGTGGGACTTCAAACACCAATTCGTCGTGGACTGAAAGGAGCATGGCGGTTTGCAACTTTTCTTTTCTGATTCCAGCATCGACCTTAATCATGGCGGCTTTGATAAGATCGGCCGCCGTTCCCTGAATCGGCGTGTTGATGGCCGTCCGTTGGGCCAATTGACGGATGTTTCTGTTGGGGCTATCCATATCGGGCAGCTGACGTATTCGGCCTAACAGAGTACCGATTTGTTTGTTTTTTTCTGCTTCCGCAATGGTTTTTTCAATATACTCATGAACTCCTTTGTAGCGTGAAAAGTAGTGCGTGATATAAGTTTGTGCCATCTTCCGGCTGATTCCAAGCTCCTTGGAAAGTCCGTATGCACTCATCCCGTAGATGATCCCAAAATTGATCACTTTAGCCTGCCTTCTCAGATCAGGTGTAATCATAGCGGGAAATACCTGGAAAACTTCAGTAGCTGTTCTCATATGTATGTCTTCGTCCGCCATGAAAGCTTGCGTAAGAATGAGATCGCCGGAATAGTGGGCAAGAATTCGGAGTTCAATTTGCGAATAATCGGCAGCGAGCAGATACCACCCCTTCCGGGGGATAAATGCACCCCGGATTTGTTTTCCCTCGTCTGTCCGGATCGGGATATTCTGGAGATTGGGGTCGGAACTGCTCAGTCGACCGGTGGCGGTAACCGTCTGGTTGTAAGAGGTATGGATGCGGCCGGTTTGGGGATGAATCAACTCCAAAAGCGCATCGGTATAGGTTGATTTTAATTTGGCCAGGGTTCGGTATCTTAAAATCAGAGCCGGCAATTCATGAAGCGGCGCAAGGCGGGTGAGAACATCCACATCCGTGGAATAGGCGGTTCTTTTTCGTGTTTTTTTCTGGACGGGAAGGCCCAGTTTTTCAAACATGATCCGTCCGAGCTGCTGGGAGGATTTGATATTGAAACTCTCTCCGGCGGCTGCATAGATTTGGACTTCAAGCACTTCCAGATCTTGTTTAAACGATTTGGAGAGATCCTCAAGACGAGGTTTGTCCACACAAATCCCACACATTTCCATTCTTTTCAATACCGGGATCAATGGCATTTCAAGTGTTTCAAGAAGACTGCTGAGCCCTTTTTCGTGCAATTTTTCTTTGAGCACATGATAGGCCATCAATGTGATGTCCGCATCTTCACAGGCATACGAAAAAGCTTTTTGGATGGGGACTTTTGAAAAACAGATTGCTTTTTTCCCGGTCCCGGCGACTTCCTGATATGAAATCTTATGATAATCCAGAAAATCGAGGGCAATCTGATCCAGATTGTGAGCCCGTTTAGACGGATTAAGGAGATAAGACGCCAGCATGGTGTCAAAATAGACACCTTCCAGTTCAACACCATGCTGTTTGAGAACCATCCAGTCGTATTTGATATTTTGACCGATCTTTTTAATTTTTGGATTTTCCAAAACCGGTCTCAACTGCTCAAGGGTCTCTTTAAGATTAAGCTGGGAGTCACAATCCGCACCCGCATGCGCCAACGGAATGTAAACCGCTTCATGGGGGATTAATGAAAAAGAGATTCCGACAAGCTTGGCCATCATGGGATTGGTGGAGGTGGTTTCCGTGTCAACAGCGAACAGACGGGCATTGGATAGTTGCGCAATCAAATCCTTTAGCGCCTCTTTGTCCTGAATGGCCCGATACGCCTTGCCGGAAAGATCCGATGTTTTCGGAAACAGTTTTTGGAACTGCCTGAATTCGAGCTCCTTGAAAAGTGGTGCCAGTATTTTCGGATCCGGATTTTGTAAACGAAATTGATCCGGTTCAAAGGAGAGTGGAACATGGGTTTCAATGGTCACCAGATCCCGGCTCAATATGGCTTGCTTTTGAAAATTGATTAGGTTTTCTTTTTGTTTCTTTTTTGTGATCCGATGGATCTGTTCATATAATTTTTCGATACTGGTAAAAGAGCGGATAATTGAAAGTGCCGTCTTTTGTCCGATTCCCGGTACTCCCGGAATGTTGTCGGCCGAATCCCCCGACAGCCCCATCACCTCAATCATTTGCCGGGGCATCACGCCGAAGGTATCCATGACACTCTCGGCATCGATGCTTTTTTCTTTCATGGGATCCCATATGGTAATCTTGTCTGTGACCAATTGAACGAAATCCTTATCCCCGGTTACCATCACAACATCAAAACCGGCCGCCTCCGCCAACCCGGCCAGAGTTCCGATAAGATCATCTGCTTCAAATCCGGCTTTCTCGACGGACCGGATGTTGAAACCGTCTGTGACTTTTTTAATATATGGGATTTGAACCGCCAGATCTTCCGGCATGGGAGGGCGGTTTGCCTTGTATTCGCTGTACATTTTATGTCTAAAAGTAGGGCCTTTGGCATCAAAGACCATTGCAGCATAAACCGGTGCTTTCTCTTCAATTAAATTGTTGATCATCCGGGTGAATCCGAAAATAGCGTTGGTGGGGAGACCCTCGGAATTGGATAGATTCCGGATGGCATGATAGGCGCGGTAGATATATGCACTCCCATCGATAAGATACAGGGTGTCCGGTTTGGCCTCTGCCCGGCCGGATTTGTTTTTCATCGCCTCTCCTTCAAGACCTTAGGGGTATTTTGAAATGTTTTATCAAAATCGGTATTAGAGCTCCGGTTGACAGGCTATGACCCTTGCATTACCCTGTTTAAAATCGCTCGATCGATTTCTAACATGGATTAGACCATACGACAAGCTTTCAAAGGAAAGAGACTATGATTCCCGGAGAGATCATAACTGATGATGTGCGGATCAAACAAATTTTTGAGACGGCGAAAACGATTGTAGTACTGGGTTTAAGTCCCAATCCAAAACGGGATTCAAACAAAGTCGCAGTATATCTCAAAGAGAAAGGATACCGCATCATCCCGGTTCGGCCCGGTGAGAATGAAATATTAGGAGAAAAGGCCTACGCGTCGCTGGATGAGATTTTTGAACCGGTGGATATTGTGGATGTTTTTCGAAACCCTGCCCAAATAGTGCCCCATGCTGAAGAAGCGCTCCGTGTAAAACCAAAAGTCTTCTGGATGCAACTCAATATTGAAAATAGAGACGCGGCAAAATTGTTAACCGAAAACGGTATCCATGTGGTTATGAACCGTTGCATGAAAGTCGAGCATGCCCGCCTCTTCCGGTAAAGCATCCTATCGTAAAAGAAGACGTGGGGGACGCCAATATGTCTGCCACTGTTGTAGCCGGTTAAATCCGTTTTGCTGGGAATGCCGGTGCGGATTTGCGATCTGTCAAACCTGTATGGAGGAAAATCTGTGGGGTATGTCGTGTAACGGCATCACCTGGGAGTGCCCGGACTGCGGTGATCAAAACGGTTTCGGCAATCAGTGATCGGGCGGAGATATTCTATTTTAAATAAAGCGGTGAAAAATTTGTTTAAGCGATAGAAACTTAGTTAGTGTCCGTCCACAAATGGTAGATTTGGGTTTAGAGCAAGGCTTGAGCAATTTTGAAACCGCAGGCATAGCGGGCTATGTCGAGGATTTCAAAAGAGCGAAAACGCCGCTCTGGGCCAAAAGATGCCGTTTGTGGATGGGCACTAGTTATTTTTTGGGGGATGGATGACCAGCCGGTCACCCGGATGGATCGGGCGTCTGGGATCCAAACGGTTCCAGATGACCAGTGATAAAAGCGATACTTTGAATCGGTGTGCAATTAATGACAAACTGTCACCCTTTTTCACCAGATAGGTTTGGCCGTTACGGTTGGCGCTCCAATTCTTAAGGGCTTTTTGTAACCGTTTCTTAAAACCGACTTCACTCCCCAGTGGGATCCGTATTCGATGGGTCCCTTTTGCCAGGTATCGCCCCCGGATCTCAGGATTTAAATCTTTGATTATTTTGAAGTGGGTTTTCCCTGCTCCGGCAATAATGGCAAGGGGTACTTCTTTTCGGTATTTTATTTGAACCTGGCTGGAGGTTTGTGGTGGGTAATAGTCATCTTCGGACAAATCGAAGCCGTATCGTTTCGAATTTGAAAAAATTTGTTTGATAGAAAGGATCCGGAAAATAAAGCGTTTTGTTTCAGAGGATAAGTGAAGGTCATAATACTTGTTAACCGCTTGCAGTTCGATTTCTGAAGCCAGCCGTTTTTCTCCCATATTATAGGCGGCCATGGCAAGTGTCCAAGAGCCGAACTGGGCGTAAAGCTTTTTAAAATATGCGATTGCCGCCCGTGTGGAACGCTGCAGATTCCTGCGCTCATCGATCCGTCTGTTGATCACCAGGCCGTAATTTCTACCGGTTCCGGGTATAAACTGCCAGAACCCCACCGCTCCTTTTCCTGATCGAGCATGAGGCCGAAGGGCACTTTCGGCGACCGCCACATACTTAAGATCGTCCGGCAGGCCGTTTTCCTTCAACATCTTTTCGATCGGGGCCAGATAACGGCGGGAACGTTTCAGCCAAAGGATGACCTGGGGACGGTCCCCCAGCGCAATTAACATCTCTTTCTCATACCGTTCCTTGACTTGCTGATCGTTGGTGGGAACAAGTTCGCCGCAAAGCGTCAATGGTTCTGAAATTTTGACAGCCGAAAGGAGCGAAGGAATATTCATTTTCCGGTTTGCTTCGGCCCCGGCTGCAAATGGGATTGCCAGACTGATCCAAACCAAGACAAGTACGGTTTTTATTAAATAAATCATTTTAAAGCTACATCTCTCTGCTTTCCTTTAGATTCATTAAAACATCGATATATTCTTTTTGGCCCTGATAGAGCCTGCACATATCGATTAAAATACCGGCAATCTGGGCGAGCGCCTGTACAAAATTGACATCTTCCAAAGTGAATTCCCACAATTCGGCCGTATAGACCCGCATGGATCCGATAATGTTGCCACGGCTGTACATGGGAACAGCTAAGATCGAGGCGATACCATCTTTCTGGGCGGCCTCCGGGTATTGGATTCTGGGGTCGTCCGTCACATCGTATATGGCCACCGGCCCATCCTTCAGGGACTGTCCAATGGACTGGATGGCGCTCACAGGCCCTTTGTTTAAATATTCGGAACTCAACCCGCAGGAAGCGGCCACTTCCAATTCATTGGTGTCGACATTAAACAAAAACAGAGCGCAGCCTTTGATATCCAGAGCCTTTTTGACGCTGTCAACCGTCAACTGAACGACTTCTTCCAGGTCTGTTGACATGGACATGGCCTTGGTAACATTCAGGAGTGTTTCGTAATTGATGAGCTGTTTTTTCATTTTCATCCCTCCATTTTTGATGGCGGTTAGTTGATCATGTGACGACTGACGGGTAAAAAATAGGATTTGTTTATCATATTCACCGCTAGCGAAAGCGAGCCACGACAATTAAAAATCCGAACAAGAATATTCCTATGAAAAACCGGCGGTTAACAATGTAAATCGGATTTAAGCATATGGGCAATCGAGTGATATTCAGACTCAGTACCATCATAATCATATGTCGATTTTTCACCCAATATCGGCATTAATTTAAAGCGACCTTTGAAAAATGAAGAGCCGATATTTTCGATTTCTTTGATGCTTAAATTTTTCTTTAAAAAATACTTGGAATAAACGTTTGGATATCCATAACTACGGGTAATTTTAAACAACTTCATCTGAACATTCGGATTCATCCATTTGCGGAGGCTATATGCCGTATTAACCGTGTTGATATCGAATAAATATGGGTTCACAAACATGAGGGAAGAAAGTCTGAACCCTTGCCGGTTGTGACTGTCTTTTATTTTAGAAAGCTGATAATTAGAATCATTGATGAGTTTTAACGGTTTTCGACCCAGTTTGTCTGTTGGGTCAGTAATTAAAACCACCGGCGAAATAATACCGGCGTGGTCCTCACATTTTTCCACACGATTTAAAAAATGCTCTATAAATCCTTTTGTAGTCAAAGGGGAATCCGAAGCAACAAATAAAGCATGTTTTTTTTCTTTAGAGGCGGCGGTGGCGGCATATCCTTTGATTAAATTTCCTGCTATTGAATTGAATTTAACCTTCCGGGGTCTGATATTGAAACGCTTGATGAGATCGTACGGTATCGTTGAATTTTGATTAACAATTCGGCATGGCTTTTTAAATTGCGTGATGAAGTTGCTGAGATGTTTTTCTATCAACATCTGATGACCGACGATGGTGATGTCATCAATTAAATCAATTTCAAACAGCTTTTCAAGTGTGAATTGGAGTAAGGGTTTGATGACCTTTTTTCCATTAAGGTCGACTTCAAATTTGCGCAAGGGTCGATACCCGGATTCGATAAATTTTTCACCGTAATGTTCCGCAATAATTTTACTGTATCGTTTAACTTCTCTTTTGTTGTTATACCCTGCCATCAAGACTGCACTAAACATACCATTGCTCGCTTAAATGAGCGTCTCATCCATCAAGGGTCCTTTTTGCCCTGATCGACGTTCTAATGAAGGCTTGATCAGGATAAAAATCAATCATTTTTGAATAAAACAGCTCTATTATTTATATTAAAGTTGCGGATGGACCCAAAAAAAAGTTTTTCTCCAATTTAGTTGAAGAAGAGAATTCAAGAGATTGTTTTTTAAAGAATTTATCAGTATTTTTTAAAATTTTTCGATTTCTGATATTCCTTTTTTTAGGGGGCTTAATTCACTTTTTTCTTTTGTCGTCTAATTCCGGTTCCGATAATATCCGGGGCCGCCGTTTACAGACTGAACCATCCGGAATGTAGAGTATTTTTATTTTTTTTCTGTAAAATTAGACCGTATCTATTTCTCTTTGGAAGTTTTGCGTTTGTTCTATAGATCTCTAAGCCGAATCCACAAGACTTTTGACGGATTTTCAATTTTTTGTAATTCTTCGGCATTTCATTCAAACCCGCAAATTATAGGAAATCATACCTGCTAAATGGAAAATAATCCACTCATATCACTTTAATTAACGACAACTCATCAAGAGGTAACCCATAAATATAATATACTTTATATTTCAAAAGAAATCCATATTAGATTTTTGATCAAATATATTATTTGTTTGTGTCGGGTCAATTAATACCTGGGACCATGGATATTATTAAATCGCTAGCACAAAAGTTCCCGCTTCCTTTTTAGAAAAGACGGTGTTATGCTCTTTATCTCTTCTTTCCGGTAAAAGTTGGAGGCATCCATTATCTTAAAAATTCTCAACAATGTGATGGGAGAAATAAATTTATAGTTTATAACTTTGTGTAAATGAAAGGCGTGCATACTTATTTTGTTTAAGGTCCGGAGTCGTCGATGGACCAACATAACCCATGTGGAGAAAAAATATGAATAAAAAGCTAATTATTATCGGACTCGGACTTATCGCGCTCTTATTGATTTGGTCCGGAATTTCAATCTATCCGGACTGGTTGTGGTTTGGAAATCTCGGGTTTGCGCCTGTATTCTGGACCATGCTACTGAGCAAATTCGGGTTTGGTTTTGTCATTTGGATTATTTTGATAATCATCGTGGGCCTAAACCTTTATATCGCTAAACGTTTAAATCCGGGTTCCGATTCCGGATCGGGGATGCAGGTCGTTGATGAATATGTTGCCCAGATCGGCCTTTCAGGCAGGGCCTTAAAATCTTTTTTTATCGCGGCTCTTTTACTGCTTAGTTTTTTTATTGCTTCAAAGGGTGCCTATAACTGGGATTTACTCTTAAAATATCTTCATCAACAGCCCTTTGGCAGCACGGATCCGATTTTTGGTAAAGACATCGGTTTTTATGTGTTCTCCCTCCCTTTTTACAGTTTTATCCAAAATGGGTTGTTGATTCTTTTTGTTTTGGCGGGACTGGTCACCATGGGGTGGTATCTGAAAAACGGCGCCCTGCAAATAGAAGGCGATTTTGGCCAGGAAGAGGGCGTTCCGACATCTTTACCCAAAATAAGCATTGATCCAAAAGCCAAGAAGCACCTCATTTTCTTCGGTGGCATTGTCGTTCTGCTTCTCTCCTGGGCGTATTATCTAAAAATGTATGGGCTTTTGTATTCTGCTCAGGGACCGGCTTTCGGCGCCAGCTATACGGATGTTCATATTAAGATTTGGGCCTATAAGCTATTGATTGTTGTTTCGCTGGGTTTTGCCCTGACTCTTTTTTTCAATGCGTATAATTACAAATTGAAATTAATACTGATTACTGCAGGAATCTGGATTGGATCCGTATTGGTGTTTTCGGGTGTGCTGCCGGTACTGGTTCAAAAATTTATGGTCAAACCGAATGAATTGGCCAAAGAATCCGAATACATCGCGCATAATATTAAATATACCCGCGATGCGTATAACCTGAACAAGATAAAAGAGATCGATTTTGAAGCAAACGATCAATTAACCGCCCAGGATCTGATTGAAAATGATGCAACCATTCAAAATATCAGGATCTGGGATGAACGACCCTTGCTGCAAACATACAAGCAGATTCAATCCATCAGGCTATATTATGATTTTAATAATGTAGATGTCGACCGGTATCAAATCGATGGCCAATATCGACAGGTTATGTTGGCCGCCCGGGAATTGGTGATCGACAAACTGCCGGCACAGGCAAAAACATGGGTCAATAAACACCTCATCTATACCCATGGCTACGGATTGGCAGCCAGCCCGGTCAATGAAGTGACCAGCGAAGGATTACCCCGCCTCTTTGTCAAAGATCTTCCGCCCTCATTTGTGCCGGATTTGAAAACGACTCGCCCTGAAATCTATTATGGTGAAAAAACAGAGGATTATGTGCTCGTCAAGACAAAGGCCAAGGAATTTGATTATCCCAAAGGGGATAAAAATGCCTATACCACATATGAAGGGCGGGGCGGTATTCAAATCAAAACTTTTTTCAGAAGACTTTTATACGCAATAGAATTTATGGATCCCCAGATTCTGTTTACCACTTATCTCGGTTCGGAGAGCCGTATCATGTATAACCGTCGAATCGGAGCGCGGGCGAGTTCGATCGCCCCATTTCTAGATTATGACGGTGATCCATACCTAGTCATCTCCGAGGGAAAACTCTATTGGATCCAGGACGCCTACACGACCTCGGATATGTTCCCTTATTCCCAGCGAATATACAGTAGTTTTAACAACAAAAGACTTAATTATATCCGAAATTCCGTCAAAATCACCATCGATGCCTATAATGGGGATGTTGTTTTCTATTTGATAGATAAAAAAGATCCCGTTGCTCAAACCTATTCGCGTATTTTCCCGGATCTATTTAAGCCGTTTGATAAAATGCCGGATGATCTAAAAAAACATATCCGTTACCCAAAGGACCTCTTCAAAATCCAAATGGATACTTATGCAAAATATCATATGATGGATGTTCAGGTCTTTTATAACCAGGAAGACCTTTGGCAAATTCCGGATGAATTATATGGTGACAGCCGGCAAGTAATGGAGCCTTACTACATCATTATTAAGTTGCCCGGCGAGGAAAAAGAGGAGTTTTTTTTGATGACTCCTTTCACCCCTTCCAAAAAAGATAATATGATTGGCTGGCTGGCGGCTAGAAGTGATTTGCCCAATTACGGAAATCTCCTGGTTTACAAATTGCCCAAAGAAAAACTGGTCTACGGGCCGATGCAAATTGAAGCCAGGGTGGATCAGCAGACGGAGATCTCCCGGGAGTTGAGTTTATGGGGTCAGAGAGGTTCCAGAGTCATCAGGGGGAACCTATTGGTCATTCCTGTTGGTGATACCTTTATCTATGTAGAGCCGGTTTATCTGGAAGCCATACAGGAAGAAAATAGATCGTCTCAAACGCCCCCCCCGCAAACGAGAGGTTCTGCAAAACTGAGAAGAGGTGCAACAACAGCGCCTTCACAACAGGACACTTCCAGGGCGGCGTCACTGCCTGAATTAAAAAGGGTTATTGTCGCTTTTAGCAACAAGATTATTATGGAAAAAAATCTTGACAGGGCTCTAAGTCAGATATTGGGAGGGGTGAGGTCCATCGAGCAGTCGGCCTCCCTGCCGACACCTCAAATTGAAGGTGTTTCTAATCTTGGCGCGCTGGCGCTGGAACATTATAAATTGGCTAAAGATTATTTACGACTAGGGAAGTGGGCTGAATATGGCAGGGAACTGGAAAATCTGGAGAAAATCCTGACAAAATTGTCTGAAATGGGTGAGTAAAAGAAATAGTGAAATAAGGGTCTTCTCCAACTTAGTTGGAGAAGACCCGATATAAAAAATAATACCCGTCTGTAAACTGAACGGAATTAATTTAGATAGGGATCCCGCAGCGCTTTCTTATAAATTTTTCCGGACCCGGTTTTGGGGAGTTCATTGATAAAATCGATTGATTTTGGCGCCTTGTAAGCGGCCTGGTGATCTTTGCAGAACCGGATGAGTTCTTCCTGGGTGGCGAATTCGCCGGATTTTAAAACCACCGCGGCTTTTACCGCCTCGCCCCAGATGGCATCCGGAATTCCGAAAGCTGCGGCTTCCAGTACTTTGGGATTCATATAGAGCACGTTTTCCACCTCTGTAGAATAGATGTTTTCACCGCCGCTGATAATCATATCTTTTTTTCGGTCTACAATATTGACATACCCTTCTGAGTCGATCACTGCCAGATCACCCGTGCACAACCACCCCTTGTAAAATGCCTTTGCGGTTTCCTCGGGTTGATTCCAGTAGCCCGGAGTGACGGTGTCGCCGCGCACCAGAATCTCCCCCACCTGCTTGCCGTCAGGCAATACGGATTCATAGTTTTCATCCACCACTTTTAATTCCACGGCAATGAAAGGGCGCCCTGTTTTGGCGATGTACGAAAACTGTTCTTGGACGGGAAGCCGGCGAAGATGCTCCTTTAGAATACTCATGGTCAGATACGGGCTGGTTTCCGTCATGCCGTATGTCTGGATGTAATCACATCCAAAGGTATCCATAACATTTTTCACTAATTCCGGCGCAATGGACGATCCGCCGCTTAAAATGGCACGAAGGCTGGAAAAGTCATAATCAGCGATTCGGGGATGTTTAATCATTAAATTGAGCATGGTGGGAATCAGATTGCTTAAGGTCACCTGCCTTTCTTTTATGGCTGACATCACGGTTTCAGGATCGAATTGATCGACCATGACATGACACCCGCCGACCCATGTTAATGCGAATGTGGCCCATGCATCGGCCAAATGAAACATGGGGGCAATATGGCCCCAGATATCCGTATCGGTCAGTTTTAGTTCCGCGATGGTCCCCAGGGCATGTAAACAGACATTTTTATGTGTGAGCATGACGCCCTTGGGTCTGCCGGTGGTGCCGCTGGTATAGTAAAGATGGACCACATCGTCTGCTTGTACCGGAACCGGTTGAAACGATTGAGTCCGTTCCGCACAAATGGATTCATAGTTGAAACCGCGCGGTTTGATAAAACCTTCCGGCTTCTCGCCGATCCAGATGACACTCTTCACTGAAGTTGCCGTTTTAAGCGTTTCTTTAATGACGGTTTTGAATCGACTCCCGGCAATCAGCCATCCGGCACCTGCATCTTCCAGGATAAAAGCGGTTTCTCTTGCAGAGAGCCGGTAGTTGATGGGGCAAAGAATAGCGCCGATTCCTGCCGCCGCGTAATAGGTCTCAAAAAAAGCATGGGAATTAACTTCAAAAATCGCAATCCGATCTTTGGGGCGGATCCCTTGTTTCTGAAAGAATTGGCCGAGAGCCGTGGCACGCTGTCCGATTTGCCGGTAGGTCAAAGCGCTTGAACCGTCCAACACCGCCACTTTGTCCGGGTACAAGGAAATGGCTTTTTCGAGTGTTTTCCAGACATCCATCATCTTTCATTATCCTTTGTGTGAAAGCCTGATTGAGCGAATGGCGCGTATTAAGATTACCTGCCGTATCCCATCATTATTGAAAACTGTTTTGTACTTGAAAGGAGCTCCTTGATGCAAAATTGACGGTGCAGTTCATCTTGAAAGCGGATTTCGGGAATCTCCAGCCCCAAGGCCGCTATAACCATTCCCCGATGATCGAATACAGGCGCGCTGATGGAACCGAGTCCCAGAGACCTTTCGCCCATACTCTCGGCATACCCGTTTTGTTTGATGGCCGTGACTTCCAGGCGGAGGCGGGATTTGTCGACAATGGTATTTTCAGTGATCGGAACAAAGACTGTTTTTTTTAAATATTCCTCAATGAAATCCGATCCTGAAAATGCCAGCAGGCATTTTGAAGAGGCTCCGGCGTATAGGGGCGAACGGTTTCCAATCGGCATCACCGCCTTTAAATCCTGCGGGGATTCGATTTTGTCGATGCATAACCCTTCACTCCCTTCAAGAACATTCAAATAGACGGTTTCCCGGGTTACGAAAATAAGCTGTTTCATCAGCGAAGGGGCCACTTGGGTGAGCGTGCGGGAGGCTTGCAGAACATCAAGAAAACGAAAATAGATGTTTCCCAGATGGTACTGACGGGTATCGGGATTCTGATCAACAAACCCGTATGCCCGAAGCGTGTACAAGGTTCGTTGAACTGTGGCCGGGCTGAAACCTAAGTGTGCGCTCAGCTCTCTGACCCCCCATTCCGGCTGTTTGGTTTCAAACACCATCAGCACTTCCAAGGCTTTTTCAATCGAATTATAACTTGACATTTTTCCGTTCCATCATATAAAACACTGTTTTATAATTTATATGACAGAACAAACGGCGTCTTGTCAACGGGATTGTATGATTAATGGGTTTTCATCCCCTGTTAAAATGTCGGAGCCGATTTGCGGTACGTATTGAAAATATTAAAAAATGGTTGAAAAAATACCTCTTGGGGCGCCACGTTAAACCGCTTGACATCCGTTTGGGAGAGTAGCTATATATTAGCTACAATAGTGTGAAAAATGAGAGATGGCGTTTGCGTTGTGGATCATAACCACGTCCTCTGCCCATCGGGTCGGATACAGCAATTTAAAAACTTCATTTTTCGTTTGATTTTGATTTAATAAATAATATTAAAGCGTTCGAATAGAGATTAGAATTGATAGTTGTTATATTTTAGCTAACAAGAGTAAATTAAAAGATTCATATCGATAAGGAGGAAGATAAATGGATTTTGCGCTCACTGAAGAGTTGGAAATGCTCAGGAAAATGGTCCGGGATTTTGCCAATGACCAGATTGGGCCGCACGTGGCCGAATGGGATGAGAATCATTATTTCCCCTATGAAGAAGCGATTAAACCCATGGGTGAACTCGGCTTTTTTGGAACCGTGATTCCTGAACAATATGGTGGATCTGAAATGGGCTGGCTGGCGGCAATGATTGTCACTGAAGAAATTGCACGGGTGTCCAGCTCTCTTCGGGTGCAAGTGAATATGCAGACGCTGGGATGTGCCTTTACGATTTATAAATATGGGTCTGAGGAAGTCAGGAAAAAATATATCTCAAAGCTGGTGAGTGCCGAATATCTGGGAGGTTTTGCCATGACCGAACCGGATGCCGGATCGGATGTCATGGCCATGTTGTCCAAGGCTGAAGAGAAGGGGGATCACTGGCTTTTAAACGGCTCTAAAACATGGATTTCCAATGCCGATGCTGCGGATGCGGTCATTTATTATGCCTATACCGATCGCAGCCAGGGGTCGAAGGGCTTGTCTGCTTTTGTGGTTGAATTGAAAAATTTTAATGGTGTCAGAACATCCGGCCTGGACAAGATGGGATCTTTTTCTTCTCCCACGGGCGAGATCTATCTGACGGATACCCGGGTTCCCAAAGAAAATCTTCTGGGATCTCCCGGAGACGGGGCTAAAATTCTTTTTAGTTCATTGAACCAGACGCGCCTTTCCGCCGCTGCCGGCGCCGTGGGTTTGGCCCAGGCGTGTCTTGACGAAGCAATAAAATATTGCAAGGAACGGAAGCAGTTTGGGAAACCCATCGGCCAATTCCAGATGAATCAGGACATGATCGCTCAAATGTCTGCTGAGATAGAAGCTTCAAGGCTCTTGGTTTATAAGGCGGCATGGGCCAAAGATCAGGGGCGGTTAAACAATGGACTGGATGTTGCGCAGGCCAAATATCTGGCAGGTGAAACGGTTACCAAGTGCGCCAATTATGCCATGCGCATTCTAGGGGCTTACGGGTATTCAACCGAATATCCGGTCGCCCGTTTCTACCGGGATACACCCACCTACACAATGGTGGAGGGTTCAGCCAGTATCTGCAAGTGGATTATTGCTTTGGACCAGCTGGGTATTCGTAAAGCAAATCGTTAAGTTGTAGAAAACAAATACTTACCTCTGGTCAAAGTGGACAGAGAAAGGAGATAAATATGGAAATTGTCGTTTTAGTCAAACAGGTTCCGGACACCGAATCAATGATCCAGGTTGCCGGTGATGGTATGTCCATTAAAAAGGATGATTTGAAGTGGGTTATGAATCCATACGATGAATTTGCCGTGGAAGAAGCGCTGAGAATTCGCGAAACCCATGGGGGCTCCGTGACGATACTCTGCCTGGGACCCGATAAAGCGGTTGAAACCATCCGGACCGCTCTGGCCATGGGGGCGGATAAAGGTGTTCATATCAACGATCCGGCTGCTGAAGGGAGTGACAGCCTGGCCATTGCCAAACTATTGTCCGCCGCAGTGAAAGAGATGCCGTATGATCTGATTATCGCCGGGATGCGGGCTGTGGATGGGGACAATTATCAGGTCGCGTCAGCGGTGGCCGATTTTCTTCAAATTCCCCAGATCACCCAGGTGACCAAAGAAGAAATTACTGATGGAAAAATTAAATGTCATCAGGTCGTGGACGGAGGTGTGGCGGTGGTTGAAGCATCACTCCCGGTTCTGTTTACCGCGCAAAGAGGCCTGAACGAACCCCGCTACGCGTCCCTTCCAGGCATTATGAAAGCCAAGAGAAAGCCGCTGGATACGAAAACCGCTGCAGACTTGGGCGTTGACGGCAACCGGTTGGGTGCGGCAAACAGCAAGATCAAAATTATTGCTCTGAAAACACCTCCGGAACGGGCAGCCGTCGTGATGATTGAAGGAAGCGATGCCACTGCTGTAGCCGCCAATCTAGTGAAAAAGCTTCATGAAGAAGCGAAAGTGATTTAGAAAAACCAGTTGGGTTAATAAGGACCCCAAGTCTGCATGTTAACAGGCGGATGAAAGGGAAAAGGAGATAAAAATGGCACAAGGTGTGTTTGTAATTACAGAACAATGGGAAGGTGCTTTTCGGAAAGTGACTTATGAAGCCGTCAGTGAGGGCAGGCGCCTTGCAGACAGCCTGAAAACAGAATTGACAACGCTTATACTCGGTTCGGATATTGGTAATCTGACCGAAGAGATAGAAAAATACGGACCGGACAAAATACTCCTGGCAGATCATCCGGTTCTGGCTGAATATACCACCGAAACATACGCAAAGGTGATCGCGGACGCTGTCGAGTCGAGCCGGCCGGAATTGATCATCATCGGGGCTTCTATCCAGGGGAAAGACCTTTCTGCTCGTCTGGCCGCCAGACTGGATGCCGGGTTGGCCATGGAGTGTATTTCCATCAGCCATGCAGATGGGGATTTGACATTTACCCGTCCCATGTACGGCGGGAAAATTGTCGCTGACATTCAGATTGAAGGCGCTCCGAAAATGGCAGCCATTCGACCCAATGTCATGACCATTACCGAATCACCGAAAAAAAGCCTTACCGAAAATCTAAATGTGGAGGTCCCGGAGGCCAGGATATCCGTTGTTGAAACCCGCAAGGAAAAAGGGGATCAGGTGGAACTGACCGAAGCCGACATCATTGTCTCGGGAGGCCGGGGTACGGGAGGCGATTACGCTGGAATTGAAGAATTGGCCGGCGCGTTGGGCGCTGCGGTGGGTGCATCCCGATCAGCGGTCGACGAGGGTTGGCGTCCCCACAGCGATCAGGTAGGGCAAACCGGCAAGGTCGTATCTCCAAATTTATATATTGCATGCGGTATTTCCGGTGCCATTCAACATCTGGCGGGCATGTCTACGGCAAAATTTATTGTGGCCATCAATAAAGATCCTGAGGCGCCTATTTTCTCAAAAGCCGACTACGGTATTGTGGGTGATCTTTTTGAGGTGCTTCCCGAAATCACTAAAGCCGTTAACGCGATCAATTAAGTAAAATAAAGCAGATGGAAAAAAACATATGAGCCAAGCAAGAGAAGCGTTACCGTTTGACGTGCTCTTTGTGGGTGGCGGGCCTGCCAA
>SDBV01001917.1_pt1 | contig 31200 bp, 23 predicted proteins | sample 2277081 | NCBI WGS metagenome assembly SDBV01 (sample SAMN10402039, study PRJNA504765) | marine sediment metagenome | isolation source: marine sediment core GS10_PC15, 223 cmbsf | place: Arctic Ocean: Southern Knipovich Ridge | collected 2010 | reverse complement strand
GTAACCAACAAGCGCCACCGAAAAGACCGGTTTCTTTTTCCGGCGATTCCTCTGCAGCTCCCTCGTCGCTGCCACACCGACCAAGTCTTTCTTTATTTTCGCCACCTTGCGCCAGACATGACGGCGGTCAGCTTCCAGCTGAGTCTCGCCGGGTCCCCTCGTTCCGATACCGCCCCCCAAACGGCCTAAGTGCAGCCACATCCCCTTGAGTCTGGGAAGAAAGTAGTTTAATTGAGCCAACTCGATCTGCAGCTTGCCTTCAGCGGATTTCGCGTGCAGGGCGAAGATATCAAGAATGAGAGCCGTGCGATCGACGACCTTGCAGTCCATCAATTTCTCGAGATTGAGCTGTTGCGAAGGACTCAATTCATTATCTATTACGACGGATTCGATCTTTCGGGCCTTCACAAAACCAGCGATCTCGTCTGCCTTGCCCTTACCAATAAAATACTTCGTGTCCGGTTTAGGCCGCGCCTGAGAAAACCTAGCGATCACCTCGCCGCCGGCCGTATCGACCAGGCGGGCCAACTCGTCGAGCGAGCGCTCGGCCAAGTTCGGTGTTTCGCCTGACAGCGTCAAACCTGCAATGACCGTCTTTTCCAACTGTTGGTCTGTGTTAGTGGTTTTCATTGAATTCCATTCGCAGATCTAGTGCGCGGGTAATTCTGCATAGGTCTATTCTTACATATATGCCCTTGGGAGGGATTCGAGCTGCGACCCCAGGTTTTAGGAATAGGAGCGAGAAGCATTCAGTTGCTGCAAGCGGTGCAAATAGGCTTGTACGGATGTTTAGTCCAGGGTATTCTTATACGTATGCGTATACTTGCAGATACTAACGGTAGCACAGTTTCTATAATTGACTTCGTCCGGCAAGATTGTACTGAGCGGGGCCGTGGCCGCAAGAAATGGTGGGCGAATAAGCTCGGTGTTTCACAGATGACGCTCTCCCATTGGCTCACCGGCCGGCGAGAGCCGAATGCGGCTCACCTAAACGAGTTTTATATTGCTTATGAGGAATTTCAGGCCAACAAACAAAAAACTGCATGGTCATACTGGCTTTGGCAAAATTACTATGAAAACAGGGATATTGACGGCGTATTGCTCAAGGCCGTTGCTTTGCACTTAATAAAGGTCGATGGTCTTAGCAGCCGAACACTGGCGCTGCTATCCTGGTGTGTCGCAAAATATAAGATGCCGGCTTTGGAGCAATCAGAAGCTCCATACGCAAGTCTCTGGAATAACAAGATAGGCTGGCTCTATGAGTCAGCTGGACTAGAGTCGTACTTTTCTCCCGTGCGCTTGAGCTCCCCCGGAACACTCCTGGAGACCGCCGATTTTGATCTCCAAAATCGCACAATGTTGCGCGCATACTTTGAGCGCCAACAAACCGATCTGGGTCAAAAGTGGTTCTTATATGATTGTCCACTTGATGGCCTGAAGGAGAAACTTAATTGGCGTCATTAGGATCCACTCAGAAAACTAAAATAATCGGCTTCTTGCGGGCATTGGATACGAAAGTTAGAGCTGGCCCGGAAAAACTGGACAGCCCCGTAAGTGACAAAACTGCTCTAAACTAAGGACCATAAGAACGGTCCGAAAGGAGCAGCTAGAATGACGAGACGACCGAGAGCGCATCCGAGTTATTTTTCGTTCTCTTTGGATCGCGATGAAGCGCGATTTTGGGCGGTGAATTGTTAGCTATTTATTAGATTTTTTCTTGAAAACCGCACATCCTTAGTACAAAACACATGCAGATGTTTTTTATGACTTTTATATATTGATTAGTTTCTACTATGTTATATTGCATACAAAGTGCTAGCATATATTGAATACAATCCACTAAGAAACCTCAGATGACCATCAAAGACAGAGCCCTGAGCTTCTGGGGAGAGAAAACTAAAAAGGGACACTATGTTGTCTCTTCTGCTGAGATAGGTGATCAAAGACAGCGTGAATTCTTGGCAAAGGGAAATTTCCTCTATCCTGTTACAAAGGGCTATTGGCTTCTAAAAAGGCCCGAAGATTCAATTGAAGAGGTTTTTCCCCTTCTCTACTGGCAAATAGCTGATTTACTTTTGTCCCGCTTCGAACATTGGTCGATCCGTAGTAAATCAGCGCTTATGTTGCATAACGGCGATCAAGTAGCCCCCCGGAAGCTGTTAATTAGAACTGAGGGAAAAACGAACCGGAAAGTGCAGTTGCCCTTGCACTTCGAGATATCGCTACTACATGATCCTAGTTTTGATGAACGTCTGGTAGAAAAAATCGAAGTTGCCGGCAGAAATCTTTTCGTAGACATCCCTGAAAAAGTTCTAATTGATATAAGTAAGCTAGACGCTAACCCGGAAATAAATAGCTTTATTGCCGGTACGGCTTTTGACGTAAGAGCCCTAGAAGCCATATATGCCAAGAATCCTAAACCCATTGTTTTCAAGAAACTTGTCGGCTTAGCAAAAAATTCAGATAGATTGGACCTGGCCGCAAGCCTTGAGCGGATTATTACAAAACACACTCATTACCATGTTGGAAAGCGCGAGACAGTTGAAACGCGAGTTGCCGGCCAAAAACCCGTGGTCCTTAGGCCGGCCTGGGTGATCCGGCAAGAAGAGCAGTTTAAAGAGTTTGAAGAGACGCTTAGCAGGCACCTCAGGCCCCGGCTAAATCGGCTTAAGCGGTTTCCGCTGGACCAACTTGTTCAGCAGACAAGAGAGCATAAGGAATTCGATACCTACCACTCAACAACGTTGGAAGGATATAGGATCAGCCCCGAAGAAGTTGACGCGCTTTTGTCTCGCGTCGTTCCGGAGATGGAAAAAGGCCAAGACAACGAATACCGGGAAAGGATCAAAAACCGCATGGCTATCTTGGGGTATTCCGAAGCGTTTGACTTGATAGTTAAAAAGATTCAAATGGAATTTACTCAGCCCGCGGCGACTGAGGAATTGGTTAAAGACACCTACTTTCATCTATTCAAATCTTCGGCAGATGCCGGCATAACGGATTATTTATCTCTTGTTGGCTACCGCAACGTGTCGGCTTTCATCAGAGGCACCTCTTACATTCCGCCTTCTTATGCAAAATTGCCGGAGCTCATGACTAATTATGAGGCCTCAGTTAACCAGATCAAGAATCCGGTTATCAAGGCCATTCTTGCTCATTACTTTTTCGTAACCATTCATCCTTACATTGACGGCAATGGCCGAACGGCCAGACTCTTAATGAACTACCTCTTGCTGACTACCGGTCATCCATGGGTCACAATCCGAGTGGATCAACGAGATGAATACTTTGAGACCATAAAGAAAGGACAGCTCGAGAGAGACCTTCTGCCTTTTAGTGAGTTAATTATTGAGATGCTGGAAAGCGCCGGCCGCTGATCCAAAGTGTGCGCACCCAGTCGAAGGCTCCTCGTTCCACGGGCGCTTGAGCGTCTCAGGCTAGCCGGGGATCTTCTGGATCTCATCAAGAGCCAAGGTCAACAAACGCTTATAGACTTTACTCTTCTTATTGAGTTCTTTTACTCAATGCTTTGAGTAATTTCAATTACTAAATATCGACCAGGCCTGATAATAGCTCTATGAGACCCTCGCCAACCTTGGCAGTCTCGCTTGCATAACAGCTTGCCATTCGTTATCTTCTGGTATCATATTTTTTGCGAAAGTAATCGATATTCCTCTGACGCGCAGTGTCCAAGAAAAACGTTTCATGCGTCTTTTCTGTGGCTTGACCGACAGAGGCTGTGGAAAAGGTGATAAATGCCTTCTCGTTTAATTCCAGAGTATGAAGCTCCCGCAAGCGATGCGACCACCGCCCACACCGAAGGATATCTCGATTACGCCACCCTCGAAATACTCCGCCAAAACCATCCGGCCTGGCGGTTGCTCCGTTCAGACAACGCCCCTTTTGTAGCGGGTTTCTTGCACCGGGTCTTTATCGCCCCAAATGAGCGGGTCATCTCTCAGGCCGATCTGGCCGCGGCGCTCGAGGATGAGCTTTTTGTTCTGCGCGAGAGATACGGCCCGGAGACTTTTCCGCGGACCGCCCCGGCTTACCTCAACGACTGGGCGGACAACGCTAGGGGCTGGTTGCGCAAATTTTATCCGGCCGGGTCGGACGAACCCCACTATGATCTGACTCCGGCCACCGAAAAAGCGCTGGCCTGGCTGGCGAGCCTAACCGAGCGGGCATTTGTCGGCACTGAGTCGCGGCTACTGACACTCTTCGACCTCCTCAGGCAGATGAGCGAAGGAAGCCAAACCAATCCGCAAATCAGGACCGCTGAGCTCCAAAGACGGCGGGACGAGATAGACGCCGAAATATCCCGGATAGCCGCCGGCGATATTGACGTGCTCGATGACACATCGTTAAAGGAGCGTTTTCAACAGTTCATTCAGATCGCGCGGGACTTGCTCGCCGACTTTCGCGAAGTCGAACACAATTTCCGGGCTCTCGATAGGCAAGTGCGCGAGCGCATCACTCTCTGGGATGGGGCAAAGGGGGCGCTGCTCGAAGAGATTATCGGCGACCGCGACGCCATTACCGACTCCGACCAAGGCAAGAGTTTCCAAGCCTTTTGGGACTTCCTCATGTCCCAAACCCGCCAGGAAGAATTGGGACGCTTGCTTGAAGAGGTACTGGCTCTGCCGCCGATCGCCGAGACTCGCCCTGAGCCGCGCTTACGGCGTGTACACTACGACTGGCTGGAGGCCGGGGAGCACACCCAGCGCACGGTGGCCCGCCTCTCCGAACAGTTACGGCGTTTCCTGGACGATCAAGCTTGGCTGGAGAATCGCCGCATCATGGACATTTTACGCAGCGTCGAGTCCCAGGCGCTGGCCGTCCGCGAGGCGCCGCCTTCCGGAGCCTTCATGGAGTTGGCCGGGCCAGCGGTCGATATTGAATTGCCGTTGGAACGACCGCTCTTTCGTCCGTCCGTCAAGCCATTGATTACCGATGTGGAGCTGGAAATCGGCGAGGGAGCGGTCGATACCGCGGCACTCTACAATCAGATAGTCGTCGACCCGGCGGCGCTGGCGCGACATATCGATCAAGCGCTACAATCACGGTCCCAGGTCAGGTTGGATGAAGTGATCGCCGGCAATCCCTTACACCACGGCCTGACGGAACTCGTGGCCTATCTAGAGTTGGCCGGTAATCCACAGGCAGGCGCCTGGTCGAACGTCCTAGTGGACGAGGAGAACCGCGATACGGTCGAATGGCGGACCGATGACGGCACAATCCGCCGGGCGCGGTTGCCGCGCTTAATCTTTGTGAGAGGCGAATGACTGATTCTTTGGATAGAGAGAGCTCTGCTGAAGACCTTGACGACCTGTCGGCCATCATCGTGCCTCTCCTTCGGGGCATCGTCTACCGCGAAGACAGTCCCGTGCTGTGGACCTCATTGCTTCATTTGCAGGCCCAGGTGCGCGATTACGTCGCCGTGCTCGGCCTGGAGTTGAGTGTCGACGAGTCTGAGAGTTATGCCTTCCTGCGCTCAAAACCTGAAGTAGAAGAGAGGACCGCTGAAAAGTCACCGCGCCTGGTGGCCCGCCGTCAACTGTCTTTCCCGGTCAGCCTGCTACTGGCGCTACTCCGCAAGAAACTGGCCGAAAACGATGCCGCGGGCGGCGACACCAGGCTTATTATCTCCCGCGATGAAATAGTCGAGTTGGTCCGGGTCTTTCTGCCCTCAGGGAGTAACGAGGCGCAGCTAATCGACCGGGTTGACACTCATCTAAACAAGATCGTGGACTTGGGCTTTGCTCGCCGCCTGCGCGGACAAGAACGGACATTCGAGGTGCGGCGCATCATCAAGGCTTTTGTTGACGCCCAGTGGCTGGCCGAATTCGACGAACGCCTAGAAGAATACCGCGCGATAGCGGCGCGATCAGCAGGGCCGAGCGATGACTGAAACAGCGGAGCTGGAGTTTGTTCAAGACGACCAGTTGGCCGGTTTCCGCCTGCAAAGACTCGAGGTCTTCAATTGGGGCACCTTTGACGGCCGGGTCTGGACACTTAACCTTGACGGCAAGAATGCTCTACTCACCGGCGACATCGGTTCCGGGAAATCCACTCTGGTCGACGCGGTCACTACTTTGCTCGTACCGAGCCGGCGCATCTCATACAACAAGGCAGCCGGCGCGGGCGCCCGGGAGCGCGATCTTCGCTCCTACGTCCTTGGCTACTATAAGTCGGAACGTAACGAGGCGCTCGGCAGCGCCAAGCCGGTAGCCCTGCGCGATCGCAACAACTACTCAGTTGTCCTCGGCGTCTTCCACAACGTCGGTTATCAGAAGACCATTACCTTGGCCCAAGTCTTTTGGATGAAGGATCCGCAAGGGCAACCCGCCCGGTTCTTCGCCGCCCACGAAGGAGACCTCTCCATAGCGGCGGACTTCTCAAAGTTTGGGACCGAAATCACCGCCCTGCGAAAACGCTTGCGAAACCAAGGCGTTGAGGTCTTCGACTCCTTTCCGCCATACGGAGCCTGGTTTCGCCGGCATCTGGGGATCAAAAACGAGCAGGCCTTAGACCTCTTTCATCAGACAGTGTCGTTGAAATCGGTCGGAAACCTGACAGAGTTCGTCCGCAGCCATATGCTGGAACCCTTCAATGTCGAGTCGCGCATCACCGCCTTGATCAGCCACTTCGACGACCTCAACCGGGCCCATGAAGCCGTCCGGGCGGCCAAAAGGCAGGTGGAGATGCTCGAACCGCTGACTGCCGACTGTACCCAGCATGACAAGCTCGCCCAAGAGGTCGACCAACTCCGCCGTGACCGCGAAGCCCTGTGCTCTTGGTTTGCCGGTCTCAAATCAGAACTGCTAAGAACCCGCCTCGAGACCCTCGATGAAGAGCTGGCTAAGGAGGAGAGCCGCATCGAGCGACTTGAGGAAGAGAAGCGCTCCCTCCAAGCGCGTGAGCGGGACCTCCAGCGGACGATCGCGGAAAACGGCGGTGATCGTATTGAGCGCATCGATGATGAAATCCGCACCCACGAAAGCGAACGCGGGCGCCGGCAGCAGAGAGCCGAGCGCTACGCTCAACTCTTGAACTCCATCGGACTCGATCCTGCCGAATCTGAAGCTGATTTTCCAGCCCGGCGCCGGCAGTGTGAAACTTTGCGCGAAGAGGCGCGCGAGAATGAAGCCCGCACCCAAAATGAGCTGAACGAGGCCGGAGTTCTTTTCACCCAAGAACGCCGCCAACACGACGATTTGACCGCTGAAATCAAGGGGCTCAAGACCCGGCGGAACAACATAGATGAAAGACAGATCGCCGTCCGCCGTGTCTTATGCAAGGCCCTCGACCTACCGGAAGACGAGTTGCCTTTCGCAGGCGAACTGCTTCAGGTGCGCGAGGACGAGCGGGATTGGGAGGGGGCCGTCGAACGACTGCTGCACAACTTCGCCCTATCACTTCTAGTGCCCGACACCCACTATGCCCGCGTGGCCCAGTGGGTGGACCAGACACACCTCAGCGGGCGCTTGGTCTATTTCCGTGTCCGCGATAGGCAACGAGGAGAGCCGCCGTCCTTACATCCCAATTCATTAGTCCGCAAGCTGGTGATCAAGGCCGATTCCCCTCACTACAATTGGCTCGAACAAGAGGTCGCACACCGCTTTGACTTCGCTTGCTGCGCGACCCAAGAGCAGTTCCGGCGCGAAAGCAGGGCGATTACCCGCGCCGGCCAAGTTAAATCACGCGGCGGCCGCCATGAAAAAGACGACCGCTACCGAATCGACGACCGCAGCCGCTATCTCTTAGGTTGGAGCAACACCGCCAAGATCGCGGCGCTGGAGAAGAACGCCGGCCTCATTGAAGAGCAACTCCGGGAGACCGGCGCCCGCATTGGCGCCCTCCAGGAAGAGCAGAAAAAGATAAAAAGCCGGCTGGAGGCGGTCCTAAAACTCGACGAATACCGGGACTGGCGCGATCTCGACTGGCAACCGCTCGTCGTCGAGATAGATCGATTGACCGAGGAAAAACGCGCCCTCGAAGCAGCCTCAGACCTTCTGAAGACCCTCACTGAACAACTGAAGGAATTGAGGGAAGCGCTGTCTCAGACTGAGCAGCGGCTCGATAAACACAAAGACAGACGCTCCCGGACGGCGGAGAAGAAAAACGTCGCCGGAGACCTTCACAAAGAAGCGCTGGTCGCCCGCGAAGAGGCCTTACCGGAACACCTGGCCTGCTTCGACGAGCTGGAAGCGGCCCGCCCGAAAGCGCTGGGCGATCACCGAATGACGGTAGAGTCATGCGAAAATCAGGAGCGAAAAATGCGCGACTGGCTCCAGTCGAAGATCGACAACCAAGACAGGAAGATCAACCGCTTGCGAGAGAGAATCATCCAATCGATGACCAAATACAAGGAAGAGTGGCGGCTCGAAACCCAGGAGGTGGATGTCGGCATTGAGGCGGCTCACGAGTATCGTTCCATGCTCGACCAACTCCGCGCGGACGATCTCCCCCGCTTCGAGGCCCGCTTCAAAGAATTGCTCAACGAGAACACGATCCGAGAGGTGGCGAACTTTCAGTCGCAACTGGCGCGGGAGAGGGAGACGATCAAGGAGCGTATCGACCTTATCAATCGTTCACTGACGCGGATCGACTACGATCCCGGCCGCTATATCGTCCTGGAAGCGCAGCTGACGACCGATGTCGACATCCGCGACTTTCAGAGTGAATTGCGCGCCTGCACCGAAGGGGCGCTTACCGGCTCCGATGACGCCCAATACTCCGAAGCCAAGTTTCTACAGGTGCGGCGGATCATCGAGCGCTTCCGCGGTCGCGAAGGCCGCTCCGAGCCGGACAGGCGCTGGACCGCCAAGGTGACGGATGTCCGCAACTGGTTCGTCTTTGCGGCCAGCGAACGTTGGCGAGAAGACGATTCCGAACACGAGCATTACGCGGACTCCGGCGGGAAATCCGGGGGGCAGAAGGAGAAGCTCGCCTACACCGTCCTCGCCGCCAGCCTCGCCTATCAGTTTGGTCTTGAGTGGGGCGATGTCCGCTCGCGATCGTTCCGGTTCGTCGTGATCGACGAGGCCTTCGGCCGGGGTTCGGACGAATCGGCCCGGTACGGGCTGAAACTCTTCGAGCAATTAAACCTACAGTTATTGATCGTCACCCCGCTGCAGAAGATACACATTATCGAACCCTATGTCGCCGGGGTCGGTTTCGTCCACAACGACAACGGGCGGGCATCGAGTTTGCGCAATCTGACCATCGAGGAGTATCGCGCTGAGAGAAAGAGGCGCGAGGCATGACCTGGACGACCGCCGCCGACCTTAAGGCCCAAGTCAAAAGGTGGTGGGACCAAGGCGCTCTCCTGACTACTCCGACCGAAGATAACGCGTTCCCTAAGCGACTGAAGTTAAAGAAACCAACCTCAACCGAGCTGGCCGATCGCTTCGCGGAGGTCCAGCGATGGATCAAGAACCTCGAGCGCGAGGCCAAGTATTACCGTCTGGTGTGGCGAGAGGTAAACCATCGTGTGCTGGGAGTCAATAAAGTACCGGCGGAGATCTGGATCGATTCTCTCGATGACGCATTGGCCTTCATCGACAAGCACCGGGACGCTAAACGATTTGCCGAGTTAAAAGAATTATCGCTGGAGAGTCAGCCCGCCGTCGTCCCCTGGCTGCAAAAGCGACCGCTTCGCGCCCTTGCATTAGCCGACGATTGGCCGCGCCTCCTCGACATCATCGCCTGGACGGCGCGACATCCCCGCCCCGGCCTCTATCTTCGCCAAGTCGACATCCCCGGCGTCGACAGCAAGTTTATCGAAAGTCACCGCGCGGTCCTGGGCGAACTTTTTGATCTGGCGCTCCCGCCCGAAGCCGTCGACCAGTCCGCCACCGGCGTCCGGGGATTCTGCCGCCGTTACGGCTTTTGCGACAAACCCATACGGCCGCGGTTCCGCATCCTCGATCCCGGTCTTGCCCTGCTTCAGACGGGAACCGATCAGGACATTACCGTCACCCACGACACCTTTGCCCGCCTCGACATACCCGTGAATAAAGTCTTTATGACTGAAAATGAGATCAATTTTCTCTCATTTCCCTCGACTGAAAGGAGTCTGGTTATTTTCAGCTCCGGCTACGGTTTTGAGGCGTTGGCTGAAGCAGAGTGGCTACGCTCCCGTCGCATATACTACTGGGGTGACATCGACACCCACGGCTTCGCCATCCTCGCTGCGGCCGCCGGGTTCGTCCGCCAGTCTCGCCTGCACTTCGGCGTCCGAGCCGCGCAGATCGAATTCGACGGGCTGACTGGTGAGATCGTCAAAGACCAGCACCGGCGCTTGCTCACCACGCTCGAGCACCCGCTTGACCGCCAGCGCAACCTCGGCGCGCCCGCCGGATGCGATGCGTCTCAAGCCTTCGAAGGCGGTGCAGGTGGTGGTGGTGGTTTGCGGCGTCATCACGAAAATCCTCAAAGATCGATTTTCGCAAATTATACCCGGATGAAATTACCGCGCAATATTATCCGGGTGAAAATATTCCGAAGCTGGCGGCAACGGATTGTGTTCGCATGCGGCAAGCGGAGACCGGCACCGGCAGCCGGCTAATGCCCCGGTTGGATCACCATCCCCGGCTCGTCGGCGCGCTCTGCGACGGGATAGCAGAGGATGCGATTGCGGCCGGCGTCCTTGGCGTGGTAAAGCGCCGAATCGGCGGCATTGACGAAGGCGCGATAAGCGCTGAATCGATGATTCGCCGTACTGGCGATGCCAATGCTGATCGTCAGCACATGATGCGCGCTGGACACGTGGCGCACCTGCAGCGCCTGCACGGCGGCGCGAATCTGCTCGGCGATCTGCACGGCGCCGATGCCGTCGGTGTCCGGCAACAGCACGGCGAACTCCTCGCCACCGTAGCGCGCCGCCACATCGTCGGGGCGCCGGACATTGCCGTCTATGCAGCGCGCCACCGCCACCAGCGCGTCGTCGCCGGCGGAGTGACCGTAGAGATCGTTGAAGCCCTTGAAGTTGTCGACGTCGATCAGCAGCATCGAGAGCGGCCGCCCGCTGCGCAGCATGGCCAACCAGGCTTGTTCGGCCTGTTCCTCGAAGGTGCGGCGATTGTTCAGGCCGGTTAGCCCGTCCGTGCGCGCCAGCACCCTCAAGGCCTCCTCCATTTGCAGACGGCGCCGCAACTGCTGCGACAGCAGCACGGCGAGTGCGATGATTGCGATGTCGAGCGCCGCGATCATCGAACCGATGATCCATGCGCGATGCCGCCATCCGGCATAAATGTCGCGCGTCGAGATCGCGACATCGAGCAGCAACGGAAAGCGCCCGATATGACAAAACGTGTACCAGCGCTCCACGCCGTCGATTGCCGCCGTGCCGAAGAATTCGCCGCTGTCCTGCTGGGTAAAGCGGGTGTAGTTCGCGGTGCCGGTCAGATTGATGCCGATGATCTTCGGGTCATAGGGACGCCGCATCAGCATCGCGCCGTCTGCCAGCATCAGCGGCATCGAGCCGCCGCTGCCCAGGGTCATGCCCGCGAACAGGCGCTGGAAGTAGGTGAGCCGCAGCGTGCCGACCACCACGCCGGCGAAGCTGCCGTCCGGGTGCGAGAGACGTCGGCTAAGCGCAATGGTCGGCCCGGCGCCGGTCAGCCGCGGCATGAACGGCCGGCTGACGTATAACCCGACGTTCGGTGAGTTGCGATGCACGAGGAAGTAGTCGCGATCGGCAGCGTTGATTTGCCGCGGCGTCAGCGACTGCGAATCGAGGATAGCGTGCCCTGCTTCGTCCAGCACCAGCATCGAGCCAAGGTCTTGGGCGCTGGCGGAGCCGTCGAACAACACCATCTGGCGCAGCGCCGGAGGCAAGTCCATCACGCCTGGCTGGTTGAGTCCGGCGCTCACGGCACGCAGGGAGAGGTCGTAGAGTTCAAGGTTGCGCGCCACGTCGCGCTGGACCAGCAAGGAGACGTTCCCGGCGGAGTCCTGGGCGCGCCGCAGGGCATCCGCGCGCATCTGCGCCAATACCCAGATGGCGATCGCAAGGATCGCCGCGGATAGCGCGATGCTGATGACAATCACGGCGTTCGGTCGGCGCGTCATCATGTCTCGAGTTGTTCCAAACGTGCGGCAGATCTGCGCGCTATCGGAGAGTGTGACTTCTTTCAGACCCGGCGACCGCGCCGGCCCAAAGGCGCGGGCCAACCCTACATGCAGCGGCCTCGGACATTAGCGTAACAGACCTTGGAGCGCGAGAAACGATTGTGTCGACCACGCTTTGCTCGCTCTCCTGACTGGATATCGGCTTCACACGGCCGGGGTTGAATGCAACCGGCATGACGCCGCCCATTTCATATTTCACATTTCGTATTTTGCGTACTCACACACGACGCTGCCTATACTGGTTACTAAAGCTGAAGAATAGGTGAATCGCCTTGGTCTGACGCTCGCGCATGATAGCGAGCACCGTTACATCCCGTCCTGCCGGCCTCAGGAGAAACGCGTATGAGCGCAAGCGTCGTGGTTGAGGAGCCGTCCGCAGTCGTAGAGTGGGTCACGCGAGCCTATCTTGGCCTGTTGATTGGCGGCTTTGCGCTGATCCCGGCTTACCTGATCGCCTACTTCCATGTTTTCCAGAATCCCGCGCTGACCTTCGAGAACCACGCCTTTCACGAGATCGCGATTGCCTCCGCCACGCTCGAAGGGCTGTTCGTCGCCTATGTTTCCGGGCGCTGCTATTTCTCCTCCGGCGAGCCGCTGCTGCGCTGGCTCACGCTCGGCTTTCTGGCCTTCGTGCTGATCTACGCCCTGCATGGCGCCTTCACCGGCATGGCGCATCACAACATCTGGCTGTTCCTGCTGTACGGGCCCGCCTCGCGGCTCGCGATGGCGGTGCTGCTGCTGGTCGGACTGCTGGCGTGGCATCAGCCGCCCGATCCGGTGGAAACGCGGCGCGCGCCGCAGCGCTGGTTCGGATGGATCGGCCTGTTCCTCCTGATCGATGTGGCGGTGGCCGTCATCGCTTATTCGCCCGTGGCCTCCAACCTCGCGGTGCGCGTGTCAATGGAAGGCGGCGCGCTGCTGGTCTCGAGCGTCAACGTCGCGGTCATGCTGGCGCGGCGGATCCGTTCGCCGCTAATGAAGATTTTCGGCATCTCGGTGACGTCGTTTGCACTGTCGTCGCTCGCCTTCATTCTGGCGCGGCCGTGGAATCACATGTGGTGGCTCGCCCACGCGATCTTCGCGGCCGGCTTTTTCCTGCTGAGTTACGGCGTCGTGCAGGCGTTCCGCACCACCCGTTCATTCTCGACGATCTACAGCCAGGAGGAACTGATGGCGCGCCTCGCCGAGGCGATGGCGCGCACCGAGAGCGCGCTGCAGGAGCTCAAGCGCACTAACCTTAAACTCGAGCATCTCGCCGCCACCGATCCGTTGACGGGCGCGGCCAACCGGCGGCAGTTCATCGAAATGGTCGACGCCGAGATCACGCGCGCGCGGCGCGGCGGCGCGCCGTTCTCGCTGCTGGCGCTGGATCTCGACCACTTCAAGGCGATCAACGACTCATACGGGCATCAGGTCGGCGACGAAATCCTGCGTGGTTTCGTACAGAAGTGCTTCGATGCGATCCGGCCATACGACGGCGTCGCGCGGGTTGGTGGCGAGGAGTTCATGGTGCTGTTGCCGCAAGTCGCACTGGGGGTGGCACAGTCGATCGGCGAGCGGATTCGCGAGGCGATTGCCAATGGCGTATTCGGCGGACAGGCGGGCAAGTCGGTGGCGCTCACGGTGAGTATCGGCGTGTCCCAGTATGGGCGCGATGGCGACACGCTCGATGCGATCCTGCGTACTGCCGATGAACGGCTCTATCGGGCCAAGCATCTGGGCCGCAACCGGGTGGTCGCCGCGTAGTTCGGTTGCGGGTTGCGCGCGGCGCGTGCGCGGCGGCGTCGCCGCTGTGCCGGCCGCACCAGACAACAATACCCCTATGACATACGCTCCGCCTGGGTGCTGGGCCAACGAACGTTAGCCAGCGTTTCAGAGATGTCCCACAGGCGCGCGGCAACCGCCAGGTCCCGCGCCCGCGGTGCGATCGCAGCCGCGCCCGGCGGCCCCTTCAGTTCGAACGCACCGGTGGGCCCATAGTAGCCGCCCGGTTTCGCATCGGCCGCAGTGGCGGCATACAGCGTGGGCAGCGCACCGGCCGCAGCCGATTGACTCATCAACGGTTCAAGGGTGACGCGGTTGAGGCGCTGCCTCAAGGTGTTGCTACCCGGCCCGTTGGCGATCAGATCCGTGCGCGCGTAACCGGGATGCGACGCATTGCTGAGGAGTCCCCAGCCATTTGCGTCGCTGCGACGTTGCAGCTCCAGCGCAAACATCAGCATCGCCAGTTTCGATTGTGCATAAGCGGGCCACGGTTCGTAGCGGCGCGCCCATTGCAGGTCGTCGAAATGGATTGCCGCCTGCACCTTGTGCGCGATGCTGCTCAGATTGACAACCCGCGGCTGACTGGCGTGACGCAGCACCGGCAACAGATACGCGGTCAGCGCGAAGTGCCCCAGATAGTTCGTGCCGAATTGGAGTTCGAAGCCGTCCGAGGTGGTTTGGCGCGAAGGCGGCATCATCACGCCCGCGTTGTTGATCAGCAGATCGAGCGCCTCGTGCCTGCTTGCGAAACGCTCGGCGAACTCGCGCACCGAGGCGAGACTCGCCAGATCGAGATGCTCGTAGCTGATCGACGCGGCGGGATGCCGTGCGCGGATCGCCGCCAGCGCGGCATTGCCCTTTGCCGCGTTGCGCCCGGTCAACACGACATCCGCACCCGCCGCGGCCAGCGCGAGCGCGGTCTCGAAACCAAGGCCGCCGGTCGCGCCGGTGATGACCGCGAGACGTCCGCTCTGGCGAGGCATGTCAGCGGTGGTCCAGTTAGCCATGTTGCGGATCCTCAGGGTTTCAGGGTTGAGGGAACTCAGGCAGCGTCGCAGCAGCGGTAAAGTCTGTCGCCAGGCTGACCGGGCGCCATGCTTCGCCGCTTGCCGCGCGCGCCTTCTCGGCTTCACCGGCGTAGTGCAGCGCGTCGCTGCCCAGCAGCAGATGCACCGGCGGTTGCTCGTGGTACGCGAGCTTCAGCACGACCTGGGCCACTTTCGCCGGGTCACCGGCCTCGTTGCCGATGTACTGGCTGAGCATTTGCGCGATCGCGCCAACGGAAGGAGCATAGTCCACGATGATGTCAGGCAGCGCCCTGCCGGCTTCGACGCCCCATTCGGTTTTCATGCCACCCGGCTCGAGCGCGGTGACCTTGATGCCGAGCGGCGCCACTTCCTGGCTCATCACCTCGGTGAAGCCGCCGACCGCCCATTTGGCCGACTGATACGCGCTCAGCCCCGGTATGCCGACCCGGCCGCCCACCGACGAAATCTGGATGATGTGGCCGCTGCGCTGCTTGCGCAGGACCGGCAACGCGGCGCGCGTGACGTTGACCACGCCGAAGAAATTGGTCTCGATCTGGGCGCGGAAATCCTCCTCGCTGGCCTGTTCGAGCGGCGCCAGGTGACCAAAGCCCGCATTGTTGACGACGACGTCGAGACGCCCGAACGCATCGACCGCCGCTTGCACGGCCGCGTGCGCAGCGGCGGAATCGGTCACGTCGAGTGCGACCGCACGAACCTGTTCGCCGAATCGTTCCACCAGATCCCCGAGGTGACGCGGATCGCGCGCCGTTGCGACCACGCGCTCACCCGCCGCCAAAGCCGCTTCGACGATCTTGCGCCCGAGTCCGCGAGCGCTACCGGTAACCAGCCAGACTTTTGCCATGATGTTTCCCTCTCCATTAATTGAGTGCGTAATCACTCATTAACTGCACAAAAAACTTCAGGTTTTAGCGACGGCGTGCCAGAACGCCTCAAAACCCGCGTCCCGGTAGCGCGCCGCCTGAGCCGGATCGCGCTCCATAAATTCCATTGTGGTGTCCGCGAGCGACCCCATGATCGCCGCCACGAAAGCGGGCGGTTGATTGCGCAGGATGCCGCTGGCAACGCTCGTTTCCATCATCGCGTTGACGTCGGCGAATGCCTCCATGCCGATTGCGCGAGCCTGCTCACTCAAGCGGTCGCAAACCGCCAGTTGCGTGACAGCCCGGCGCTTGTCCGGAAAGGCGACGCCCCAGTCCACGTATTGTTGCCACACATACCGCACTCGTTGCTCGACGCTCCCGGACCTCGGGTAGGCCGCCATCATGACGTCACGCATGTCGGACTTGATGTCGAGATACAACTCGTTGAGCAGCACGTCCTTGTTTTCGAAGTAGGTAAAGAGCGTGCCTTCCGCCACGCCCGCGACCTTGGCAATCCGCGCGGTAGGCGCACCCAGGCCCTGCTCGGCGATCACCTGAGCGGCCGCGGCAAGGATGGCGTTGCGTTTGTCTTCGCTTTTCGGACGGGCCATGCGGGATTCAGATTCGACGGAAATAAATGAGTGATTGCTCAATCATAATTGCAAAGTCCGGCTTGTTCAAGGACAAATTTGCGACGCGGCGGCGCTGGGTTCGTCAGCCGGTTCATTCCGCTCAAAAGTGCGCGCGTCGCAGACTGAAAGACACTTGAAATGACCTGATGAATCGGCACTCTTGTGTTCAATCAATATTTAGGTGTGCATCATAAAAAAGTGGCGCACCAATTTCTTCTCAAAACGCGTGCTCATGCGGGCGATCCGAATAGCGTTTGACCCTCGTTTCACAGTGCCGGTGCATCTTTTCGCACTGAAATCGCGAGATTGTTCATACGTTACAGCTAGTTACGTCTTTTATGCAGACCTAAGGAACTTGCTTCGGTAGGATTCACCTGGCAAAAAACGAACCACCCCTAACGTCGGTAAGTTCGAGTGTGCAGCACGCGAGGCGTGCGCACCCCGCGTCTCGAGCCCCGATATCTGCGGGCAGCGTTCGCCAGAGGCCGCGCCTCGGCATCGCCTGTCTGAAGTCAAACCCGATCTTGGTCCGCGCAGCGGCGCATCTGATGCGAGACGCCGCCGGACCGGCATTCACACTTTGCTCCTTACAGATGAAATACCCTTCGTTACTGCTTTCTTCCCTGTTACTCGTACTGGCCGGCTGCGGCGGTGGGGGTGGCGGCTCCGGCAGCGGCAACAGCGCCACGGCCAACAACGGCACGAGCTCCACGACTAACGGCACCACGAACGGCACGACAAGCGCCACGCTGAGCGCCAACACCCAGGCAGGCGAAACGATGAGCTGCCAGGCCCCCAGCAGCGCCAGCGCCGCCGCAGGCAGCGCACTGATCTCCGCCGACACGCCCAGCGCCGACGCCACCCGCATGTTCGCCTCGGGCAGCACCTTCCAGCTCGCCTTCACGACCAACGCCCCGTCCGCCGACAAGGTGAACTGGGCCGTCAGCGACCAGCTCGGCAACGTGGCGGCGAGCGGCAGCTTCCCGGTTGCGAGCGGCCCGGTCACCAGCACGCTCAGTTGCACCTCGACGCTGGCCGGTTATTTCGCGGCGTCCGCGACACTGGCGGCCAACGGCGGCCAGTTGCCTGAAGCCGGCACCCGCCCCACCGGCATCGCCTCGTTCGGCGTGCTGCCGAACCTGTCCGGCGTGGTGCCGGCCGTGACCTACGCGCATCAGGACGAACACCGCTTCGGCATGCAGGGGGAGAACGATAACGGCCCGCTGCTCGCGGACCTCGGCATCTCGTCGACCATCGACAACCGTCAGCTCTCGACGATGGAGCCGAACGGGCCGAATACCTTCAATCCGGCCGCCAACAACCTCGATCCGTTCTACACCTCGGGTCAGGTGATGCGCCTGATCCGTCTCGACGGCATCCCCGCCTGGGCGAGCCCGACCGGCGCATTCGAAGACGACACCAACCCGCCGACGAGCCTTTCGTACTACCAGAACTACATGAGCCGGGTGGGTACGGAATCCAATACGATTCGCACTACGTATTTTCCGAACCAGTCGAACAACTACTACCAGGTGACGTGGGAGCCGAACCAGTTCTGGAACGATACGGACGCCAACTTTGTGGCGCTGTATCAATCGGTCTATCAGGGCATCCACTCGACCGATCCGCATGCGGTGGTGATGGGCCCGACCGACGCGTTCCCGTCGCTCACGACCACGCGCCTGCAGCGCATTGCGTCGCTTGGCTTCGGCAACTATATCGACGGCATCTCGACGCACGGCTACTACGACGCGGGCACCTCGCCCTCGCATCCGCCTGAGCGCCTCGCCACCGACCCGAGCCCGGCAAACGCCGCCAACGCGTTGATGAACGAGATCCGCGCCCTGCGCACGGAAATGGCAGCGGACTACAAGCCCGGGATGAAGCTGTTCCAGACCGAGGTGGGCATCAGCTATGACCTCGGCACCTCGTATGGTCCGAACTATCCGACCGCCAATGTGCTGTTCGCACAGGCGGCCGTGGTGGCGCGCACGCACATCATCCTGCTCGGTGAAGGCGTCGACCAGACCTATGTGTTCTACGGTGCGGACTATCCGGGCGAAGTGGGTTATGGCACGTTCTTCGACCTCGCCGATGCGCAAGGCGCGTTCGGCGCGACCAACATCAGCCCGAAGCCGGCCGCAATGGCGGTCAGCGCGTTGACGCACGTGCTGGACGGCACCAACACGCTGGGCCCGGTGAACGGCACACCGTCCGGGGTCTATGCGTACTCGTTCCAGCAGCTCGGCAACGGTTCGGTGATTACCGCGCTGTGGACCCACAACAATAACGTGTGGAGCGCAAGCACGGGGTTCAGTTCGACGTATAGCGTGCCTTACAGCCTCGCCGTCGATGCGCCGGGCACCAGCGGCACCGTGAAGGTCATCGACATGATGGGCAACCCCTTGCCGATGAGCTACACCAACGGAACGCTGACGCTCAACCTGACGGAAGCGCCGGTGTACGTGGTGTCGAACAACGCGACCGTCGCCAAGGCGAATGTGACGACGCCGACTGGGTACGTGGCCAACTAATCAGGCGGGCGCAAAGCGCTGCGTCAGCCTTGCGTGGATGGAGGCTGATGCAGTCCTTGCGCAGGTTCGGCGTGGTTCGGCAGATCGCCCGAGATCATGCCGAACTCGACCGGATAGCGCACATAGAACACGTGGAGCCGCTCGGTGCGGACGATCTCCAGCAATTGTTCGGCTTCCTCGGCGGTCACCGCGAGGATGATCTGCAGCGGTTGATCGGTGAGCTTGAGCACATGGGCGGCATGACGTGCGCCCGCATGACCGACGCCCTCCGCACAGTTGATGACGGTCGCGCCGCAAATGCCGAGTTCGCGGGTTTTGTGCAGCAGCCACTCACAGACGGTCTGATGACCGTGTTTGCGGTTCTTCTCTGTATAGAACGTCAATTGATAGCCGTTCATGGCTGTCCCTCCCCCACGCGGCACAAACCGATCCCCTATGCCTGGCTTGCCGGTTCGTGCATGCCGAGCACTTCGTATTCGACGGGGCAGCGTGTATAAAAGAGCCGCACGCCGCCGTGGCGCAAGTCGTCGAGTAGCGCGTCAATACGGGCGTCGTCGGCCGCCACAGTCACGACGACCGGTTGATCCACCAGTTCAAAAAAACGCGCCGCATGGTACTTGCCATGCACGTCGATGCTCTCGCTGACTTCGATCACCGTCGCGCCCTCGATGCCCGCTTTCGCGACCCGGGTGAGAATCCACTCGACGAGCGTCATATGAGCCTTGCGACGGCTCTGATTGTCCGCAAACACCGTCAACTGACTGCCTTTCATGAGGGGTCCCTACGGATGCGCGACGACGCGGGCGGGATCGACGCCGCCGTGGACGCCGCGGCTCGCTGACTCATGTCCCTAAAGATAAGAATAGGAAATGGATCGGCGCCACGCACGAAACGAACGCACTGTTGCGCAAAACTGACCACTCCCGGCAGGCCGTCCGGCCTCACGCGCAATGCTTACCGCACGGGACCTCCGGGCATAGAACCGCAATGCGTTGAAGCGCCAGGTATGAAGAATGCTGGCTCACGGTTCGTCTGGCTCATCCACTTCAGCAAAGGCGGGAACATATCCGCCTGAAGCACGTCAGGACATATATCCCCACCAACCGACCGCGAGATCGAACGATGGACGACCTGCTCACGCGCCTCCTGCATTTACAGCCCTCACTATTCGTGACGATCGCTCACGACCTGCTCCATGTGCTGGTTGCAGCCCTCATCCTCGCGGTAGGCTGGTGGCTGTCCAACCGGATAGGCACGCTGTTCGCCAAGGCATTCGCGCATACGAACGCCGACCCCACGCTCGGCCCGATGCTCAAGGCAATGGGAACGTGGGCGGTGCGGGTGGTGGTGTTTATCGCCTCACTGAGCGAGGTGGGCATTGCGACGGCCAGCGTACTGGCGGTGCTGGGCGCCGCCGGTCTCGCAATCGGGCTCGCGCTGCAAGGCACGCTGCAGAATATCGCCGCGGGCATCATGCTGCTGATGCTGCGGCCGTTTCGCGCCGGCGACGTCATAGAAGGCAGCGGCGCGGCGGCGGGCATCGTGCGGGAGGTGGGGCTCTTCACCACACGCATCGAACGCAGCGACGGTAATGCGGTGTTTGTGCCGAATAGCCTGATCTGGAGTAACCCCGTGATCAACTACAGCAGCGGCGGCACCCAGCGGATTGAGGTGGATGTCGAGCTTGCGCAGCGCAAGGATGTGGATGCGGCAATTGGCGAGCTCAAGAAGCTGGTGGCAGACGAGCCTCGGGTGCTGACCGGGGCCACGCTGGCGCCGGTTATTTCGGTGGCGAGCTATCCGAAGTCGGGCGGCGCGAGATTGAGGATCGCAGCCTGGGTGCGGAGTCCGGACGCGCCGCTTGCCAGCGACGATTTGCGCAGTCACGCGCAGGCGGCCCTGGTGGAGGCGGGGTGTGCGATGGCGACGCAGTGAGGGGGAGAGGGGGAGAGGGGATAAGCGGTTAAGCGATGGAAATCTACGCAACGCGTAACCTATAAAAACCCATGAAATGGCTCATTTCAATTGCCACATCAGGTCTCGATCGTCTTTCTGTGTACCATAAATGGCCGGGAGTTGAACATCATGCTTCCGTAGGTGGCCCAGCTTGCGTGACCGCGTGTCGATTCCCCCGTCCCTCACGCGTCGTATAGGATCGGAGGACTGCCCTCCGCTTCTGGAGTCAATCATGCCTGGACAAACCATCCACCTTCATCGCGTGGTCCGCTCCACGCCCGAGCGCATCTATCGCGCTTTTCTCGACGCCGACGCCCTAGTCAAGTGGCTTCCACCGAACGGGTTTACCGGCAAGGTCCATCAGTTGGACGCCAGGGTGGGCGGGGGGTATCGGATGTCGTTTACGAATTTCACCAACGGCATTAGCCACTCGTTCGGCGGGGAATATCTCGAACTGGTGCCCCACGAGCGCATTCGGTACAGCGGCAGGTTCGATGACCCGGGCTTGCCGGGAATGATGCAGACGACGGTGACACTGCGCGCGGTGTTTTGTGGAACCGAGCTTAGTGTTGTGCAGCAGGGGATACCGGAGGCGATCCCTGTCGAGGCCTGCTATCTGGGGTGGCAGGAGTCGCTTGCCTTGCTGGCCTCGTTGGTGGAGGCGGAAGTTCGGCAGTGAGGGAGAGGGGGCGCTCAAGGCATCGAACTCGACGCGCCCTTGCGCCATAATGTGGTAACGCGTTAACAAATCGAGTTACCAACAATGAAAAAAATTGTAGCAGTCCTTATTTTATCCTTGACTTCTGCCATTGCCGTTGCGGCGCAGCCGCTGCCGTCGGGCGCAGCTTTTGACGCGGGGTTTTCGCCTGACGGTAGTGCGCTGAATGTAGTCGTGAGGGGCATCGAAAGCGCCCGCGCTTCGATCCTGGTTGCCGCCTATACCTTCACCAGCAGACCGGTAGCGACGGCGCTGCTAGCCGCACAGCGCCGCGGCGTGAAGGTTGCGGTCATCGCGGATCGCGCGCAAAACAGCAATAGCTATTCGGCCATATCGTTTCTGTCGAACCGAGGTGTTCCCGTTCGCCTCAATGATCGTTACCAGGATGAGCACAACAAGTTCATGGTGATCGACGGCCAGCACCTTGAAACCGGCAGCTTCAACTATTCGGCGGCCGCCGCCAACAAGAACGCCGAGAACGCTGTCCTGCTATGGAACGTGAAGCCCTTGGCTGAGCGCTACACGGCAGAGTGGCAACGCCTGTGGGAGGAGAGCGCCGATTTGAAACCGGCGTATTGAGAAGGTCGTGGCGAACGCGGCGAAGGCTTTGACGTGTTCGAGGGTGGTGACGGCATCCAGGTGGGAAGGCATCCGGCGGTGCGGCAATGGCGCAAGTTCGCCATAAACGATGCGCAAAAAACCTGCATCCAGATGCAAAACAACGCACTACACCGCGAGGCATAGTGCGTTGTTTCTAAAGCAATTCCTGGTGGGAGGAGGACTATCAAACTAAATGCCCCAACACCACCAAAACAGCCACTCCCACTATCCAAGCGAACTAAATGCCCCCATAAGTGCCCCCAACTTCTACCTCCTGCTCGGGCACCCCGGGAAGACACTTAACTCGCCATGATCCGCAGCCCGGCTCGACTAGGTCGCTGCACCAGTGTTGCGGAAAGGCGACACGCTGTCATCCTGTAGCCTGAGAATCAAGGCAGCGCTTTTTGGCACGAACACGTTGCAGGCATCGTCTGGTTCGGGAGGAGCCAACGCAACGACCGCTTGTGCGGCGCAAAGGCCCTTCCATTTCCCGATACATCCGACAGGTCGTCGGCCAACGCCGTCGTTCGCTTCGCCCGTTCGATCCGCCCGCTATGCCATCCACCGCTTACTCGCCACTACTGTTCGTACGGGGTCAAGAGAAGCACGATCATGGCGTCCGTCAGATCGCTCGGTATGGTCTTGTCAAAGACGCAGTGGAAAGCCACAGTTGGCTTCTTGAGGCTCGCCTTTCTCCATAGCTGTCCAAAGCTGGCTGCTATCTGCGAACCGGCCTCGAAGCTCACGCGCTGTACCGTCCCTGCTGTCAAGTGCTGCTTCAATAGGCTGGCTTGACTAGAAGCTTGGGCGTCTGATAGCTGAGCTCGGTCCATCTTGATCGACAGCCATTCGCTGAAGTCCGATGTAAAGCTCAGGGTCGTAGTTGTCGGCGGCTTCTTCTTTGAAACTGCGGCGCCCTCAGCAGGGTCTGGCTTGGGCAGATGGCGCCCTTGTACGATGATGACTGAAGCCCAAGGTTCCTTACTAGCATCAAATTCCTTCTGGAACCCATTTTTGCCAATCAGGACGAGCTTTACGCGATACGCTGTCACCGACGGCGGCGCAACAGGCTGACCGATCCGTCCCACACGCTGAGTCAAATCTTCTTGGCGTGCGAGTGCCGCAACGGGCTTCAATCGAGCCAGTCGCTTGATACCTCCCTTACGCTGGGATAGCTCTGCCAATTCCGGGGTCGTGGGGTTCACGAAATCCCAACTGGCCAAATAGTACTTATGTGTCTTACCGAAGGCCATGCTGACCAGGTCGACCGCCCCGTACGCCGTCCGATAGAACGCAAGTGCCACGTCCCCGATCTCCTGCGGAGTACAACGCAGGCACAACACCGCGGTCTTCTGACTAGAGGTGGGCCTTGCGAGGTCACAGCTCTGGTCGACCACAAGAAGGAACTCCTTCGGTGTGCCGTCGGCATTCAATCGCGCGAAGACATCACCCAGCTGGACTGGCGAATTCTTGGTCTCGGGGAGGTCATCTGTGATGTCGAGCCGCATCACCGAGCGAACGTGCATTTCGGCCAGTCGACTGCTGGGGGGTACTGTCCCGGGAAACGCGCTGTGCCCAATCAAGTCTGGCAGTTGCGTCCCCAAAGCGCGAACTCCTACGTCCTCTAGCAATCCGCTCGCGAGCGACTCCGAGACTAACCATGAAAGGTAATCGGGCAGCCTGGCCTCTTCGACCGCAAGCTCAGCCTCATGGAGCAGCGCAATTTCCGAGGGCTCGATTTTCGACAGGTTCTGCCGCAGCGTTGTCGCAGCGCGAATCGCGCCGAGCCAGAACTCGTCTAACATGTGCGCCCAAGATTGCTTGCCTTCGTACCCCTCGAGCATGCGTGTGAGCTTCGGCGTTATCTGTTGAGCGATCTCGTTCTTTTCGACGAAGCAAAAGAAGTCGGCTCGAAGTCCTGTTCGCTCCTTGAAAGCTCCCTGTTGCTCTGTCGCACCCGGCCTCGACGACATTAGGATAACCAATGGGTATTGCTCGAGAGTATCGGGCACAATCCTGATAATGGCGCGCAACCGTGGGAGTCGCCTTGTGCAGAACCTGCCAGGCTTTCGGGTACGAGGACTTGCCCGCCAGCAACTGCGCGAGCAAAATTCCGAGAGCCGATTTGCCACTGCCGTAAGGACCCACGAGTTTCCAGGCTCGTTGGGCGTGGCCGTGCGCGAGACTCTCGCCGTCAGCAATCTTGCCTGCCATTTCGGCGCTACAACCTATCAAAACGATGTGTCGCGCCAGCACAACAAGCTTGCCCCGTCACCGATATTCGCAGGCGCCGCCAGTCGAAAACAACTCGGCCGTCAGCGGAATCAACGATTCCACAAAGGGCGCAACACAGCGGCTCACCGCGTACATCGCGACGATCATAGCGCGCGGTCATCACCGCCGCTGCCATGATCCTGCCGCCCGTGCAGGCCGGTCGGCGTTGAAACTCTTGTAATCCGGCACGCACCTAAATATCCATTTCGCATTAAATCAATTTTCATTTTTGCAATTCCTGATAATCGCCTGATTGCTTTCGCAGTATCTTCATACGTAAAATCGCGCGAGAAAACAGGGATAATCAGATAGAGAGGCGGTATGGGCACGCGGGATGTAATCGGGGCAACAACGGGCGGACTGTCGCAGCAGGGCCGCCTCCTGAAACTTGATACTCCGGCCGGCAATAATGTCTTGCTGCCCCACCGCGTCACCGGGCGCTCGCGGATCGGCCGCGATTTCTTTTTCCAGCTCGACTGCGCGTCCACCTCGGGAGACGTCCAGCTCAAAACGCTGATCGCCCAGGCCGTTACCCTCTGGATCCAGCAGGCCGACGGATCCTACCAGCCTCATCACGGCTATGTGCATACTGCGCGCCGGCTAGGGGCTAACGGCACCCTCACGAGCTACCAGTTGTGCTTTTCCTCGTGGATGCACTTCCTGAAGTTCCGTCGTGACCAGCGGCACTGGCAGGACAAGGCAGTAGACGAAATCATCTCGGACGTGTTCAACCAGCACCCACAGGCGAAGGGGATGTACCGTTTCGCGTTGTGGAAGCCGCTGCCGACGCGCTCCTATTGTCGGCAGGACGAGACCGACTGGAACTTCGTGCACCGGCTCCTGGAATCCGAAGGCCTGTATGGCATCTGGCAGCAGGCTGCCGACGGTAAATCGCACACGCTGGTCATCACCGACCGCCTTGAAACGCTCGAACCGCTCTCGCCTGCGGCGGTTGGGTTTTATCGGGCAGGCGTGGCCAGTGAGGCCGACGCACTCACCCAGTGGTCGGGTACACGGACGCTGCAATCCGTGCTGCTGTCGACACGCACCTTCGACTATAAAAGTCCTTCGACACCCTCCAATCCGAAAGGGACGTCGTTTCCGACGATGGAGAATCAGGGAGCGTTGCCCCCGCAAACCGAAGTCTATGAGTACACCGGTAACTATACGTACCCAGAGCAGGAACGCGGAGATCACCTGTCGAAGATCCGGATGGAGGAATGGGAGTCGCAGGCCAAGCGCTTTCACGGTGTGGGTAGCTTGCGCGGGATGGATGCAGGGCGGCGCTTCACGCTGACCGGTCATCCGGAGCACGATCAGGACGCCGCTGGCCAGCGCGAATTCGCGAGCATCGAGGTTGACTGGACCATCGAGAACAATCTTCCGCTCTCCGGGCACGAAGCGAGCTACCCGCACAGCCTGAGCAATCAGCTCGCGCAGGCCCGCGCCGAGGACCCTGCCCAGATGTTCAGCGTGAATCACGCGGACGGCTCCACGGGGTTCTATCGGGTCTCCATCGAAGCGCAACGCACGACGGTGCCGTACCGCAGTCCGTGCGAACATCGCAAGCCCGAAGCGAAGCTGGAATCGGCGATTGTGGCGGGGCCGAAGGGCCAGGAGTGCTACACCGATGAGCTGAACCGGGTGAAGGTGCTCTTCATCTGGGACCGGCAAAACGCAGGCGACGAGCGTGCGTCCTGTTGGGTGCGCGTCGCGCAATCCGATACCGGAGATGGTTATGGCGGCGTCCATATGCCGCGAGCAGGTGAAGAACTGTTGATCGGTCACATCGGCAATGACATCGACCGCCCGATTGCGCTTCATCGCGTGTACAACGGCGCGGCGAAACCGCAGTGGCATTCAAACGGGCTGCTTTCCGGCTATCAGTCCAAGGAGTACGGCGGTGGCGGTGGCTACAACCAGCTCGTGATGGATGACTCCACGGGCCAGAGCCGCATGCAAATCATGAGCAGCCATGGCATGAGCATGCTCCATGTCGGGTACCAGATCGTCCAGGACGGCAACTCGCGGGGCGCATACACCGGCAGCGGATTTACGTTACGAACCGACTATGCGGGCGCAGTCCACGCGGGCGAGGGGCTCTTTTTCAGCACGCACCCAACCAGTGCCGACGGTCAGCCACTCGACACCACCCAGCCGCGCGAGATCCTGTCGCGCGCGGATCTGCTGGTCGAATCGTTATCCGACGCGAGTGCGGCCGCCAAGGCCGAGGATCTGAAGCCCGGCCGGGAAGCACTGTCCCAGTTCGCGAAGGCAACCGAAAATAACAAGGCGGGGGTGACGAAAGGCGGCAACACGGCAGGTGGCGGGACGGGAAATGCAAATGGCTTTGCCAAACCCGTCATGCTTGGATCGAGTCCTGAGAGCATGGGCTTCACTACACACGCCTCGGCGCAGGTCGTTGCGGACGAACACCTGAACTTCGTCAGCGGCAAGAACACTTACTGGGCCGTCGGCAAATCGCTGGTGGCGGCCGTCGCCGACACGATCAGCGTGTTCGTCCAGCGCGCTGGCATTAGACTGATTGCAGGGAAAGGTGCGATCGACATCCAGGCGCTCACTGACCAGTTGCGATTACTGTCCGAACTCGGCCTGACGCTCAAGAGCAATAACGGCAACATCGAGATCGACGCGAAGACCGAACTGCTGCTTAAGTGTGGTGGCTCGTACATCCGTATCACCTCAGCAGGTATCGAGGACGGCACGCGCGGTGCGCGCACGATCAAGTCCGCGTCGTTCAGCCGGCAGGGACCGAGTTCGATTGCCGAGCATATGAACAGCCTGCCGCAGACCAAGTTTAACGATCCTTACGTGCTGCGTGATCGCATTACAGGCGACGTGCTGAAGAATCACCCCTATGAGCTGGTGCGTGCCGATGGCACACGCCTGACAGGAACGACGAACGAACTGGGACAGGTGTCCGAGCAGAAGAGCCAGGATGTTGAGTCGGTGATGCTGCGTGCGTTGCGGCCGGGCTCCAACCCGGGCGGCGGATCCGCGTGAACCATTTTGACTGATCGACACACATTGCACGAACTACGATGAGCGATAACCAGACGGGCAATCAGGGAGGCACGCCATTCGATGACGATGCCGAGCAGCAGGTGGTACAGCAGACCGGACGCACGCACGCGGACGGCTCGTCCTATGGCACTTTTACACTGACGCCAGAGAGCGACAAGCGCAGCAAGGAACTGTTGTGTGATGTGCGACCGATCATCCCGGTGATATTCCTGCCGGGCGTGATGGGGTCGCTGCTGGCAGACAAGGATACCGGCGACGAACTGTTCTTTGCGCCAAACACGGATGGCATGCTCGGAAGCGTAGGCGCACTCCCGGCGTTGATTGGGTTATGGTTCAAGAGCGCGTCATCGCGGGAAACACAGTTCGACCCGACCCAGGCGGCGGTGACGCCGCTCGGCCCGATCAATGTCGGCAAGCATGGCAAAGGCGATACGGCCGACCAGTTCGTGGACGAAGTGGAAGCGAGGCGGCGGGGGTGGGGGTCGGTGCATCGCACAAGCTATCACCCCGTGCTGGCGTGGCTCGAAGAGCAGTTGAACCAGCCGATGCGGCTAGGCAAGCCGCATGGTGCGTGGGTCGAACCCGATCCTACGGGCGAAAAGTGGACGCTCAAGCCAGTGATCGACACGGACCCGGTCGACTACGGCGCCTACGGCACGGGCGAGAAAATTACGCTGGATTCGGCCGCATTCAAGCGCTTCTCGAAATACCGGTATCGCGTATACGCCATCGGCTACAACTGGCTGCAGTCAAATGCAGACTCGGGGCAGCAGGTCGTCGAAGGGTCCGATTACTACGATCCAAAGACGAAGAAAACGACGAGGCTGATGGGGATCAAGGAAATTTGCGCGGAGAACCATACCGGCAAGGCGATCATCCTGACGCACTCGATGGGCGGATTGGTGGCCCGGATGGCGATCGCGATGCACGGGGCGGAAAACTGGATGCACGGGGTATTTCACAACGTGCAGCCGGCGACGGGCGCGCCGGTAGCGGCGAAACGTTTCCGCACGGGTGGGGGAAACGAAGGCGGGATAAACAGCTTTATCAACGGCAGTCTGGTTGGCCGCGACGCAGGCGAATTCATTGCGGTGATGGCGAATGCACCGGGGCCGCTGGAACTGATCCCAATGCCCGACTACGACAACGGCGAAGCGTGGTGGGTGTTCTCGCGGCTCAATGGCGAAGTGGTGATGCAGTTTCCGCAGAATGGTGACGCTTACAACGAAATCTACCTCAACCCGAACTGGTATGGCCTTTTGCCTGACCCAGCATTACTTGATCCGGCCGGAACGTTAAAGAAACAACTTGATAAAGCCGGGCAGGGTGAAACGGTGACAGAGAATTTTTGGGGAACAGTTCAAGCTGCTGTCGAGAAGCAACGCAAGATAAAAGATACATATCACGGCAAGACATATGTCGCGTACAACGGCAACGGTGCCATAAAACCAGAGTCGCAAACAGGTGCTTCGACGGATAGCAGTGACAAGGGCAAGCCGGGAATCGAAAAAGGTCTGCCGCTCACAAAGGTATTGACGTGGGGCAAGGTGATCTGGACGGGGAATGTGCCGTCGGGAGTGTCGGAAAAAGAATTGAGCGCTGCGACCCTCCTGCACGATTCGCATACGGGCAATGTGCGAGTACATCTGGCATCGCGCGACCTGACCATCGAGTTCGAGGTACAGAAAGTACCGAAGCTGCCCGCCGGCACGGATGCCCCCGACCCGAACAAAAACGGCATTATTGCAGGTGACGGTACGGTGCCGACGTGGTCGGCCGACGCCCAGGCGCGCGGGCTGAGACCGGGCGTGAAAGGTAATCCTGCTAAAGGCGTGCAGATGGCTTTCGTACAGGGTGGCTACAATCACCAGGGTAGCTATGACCACCCGTGGACCCGTTGGGCGCTGCTCTACAGCGTCGTGCAGATCGCGCAGGATGCGCCGGAGCCGTCATGTTGAAACTTGTCCAGAAATTTCTGTTGCTCGTGTTGAGCGTGTGCGCCTGTTCGATTGTGTTTTCCGGGGAACCGACGATGAATAATCCCTTGCTGTCCAAATCGCGTCCGTGGTGCATCGGTCGCTTCGTATTCGACCGGCCCGTGGCGAGCGAGATTTCGAATCAACGCTATGGATACCGCGGTGACAAACTGGAGACGATACACAACCAGTCATTTGAAATTTATCGATCTAAAATTGACGCTCGAGAGACCTATTTAGAAACGCAAAAGCGTACGGATCCTGGAAATGGGAAGGAGACAGATCATGCATTATTGGAAAAGACCTTTTCCCCGATCAAAGACTCCAGGGTGTTCATCTTTCAGGATGGCGTTGCAAAATATGTAAAGCTGCCCTTCAAGTCCGAGAGCTATATTTACAAAGAAAATACGATTTTTCATACGACTGGCGGAATTGGTTCATCTGCGATTGATAGAGCCGAAGAAATCTATAACGATACGGTTCGCCGCATCAAGGCGCGCGATAATTGGACAGTGCCAACCGAGTCGGGGTTCTGCTTCGACGGCGGGATCGTCACAGGTTCGTCGACCTATACCGAGGAGGTCAGCCAATCGTTCGCACTGATGCCAGGACGACCAGCGCTTCTGGTGATTCAGATGCGTGACGCGGTGGACACGGATCAGAAAGAGTCGCTGACCAAGACGCTGCCTCAATTGCGCGCCCAGATGGATCGGATGCCCGGCGACTATCGTATTTTGCGCCAGGGCAAGCGCACCGTCGCCGGGATGGATGCAGAGGAAGTGGTGTTCGAACTTAAGGAAGGGGAGATCACCTCGTACCGTTTTTATCTGCTCGCGCCAGGCGACCCGAGTACTTTGGCAAAGCCGCATACGGCTATTCAATTGCTACTCGGCGCAAGCAGTCCCGATTTGACACCGGAGCAGGCGACTTCGCCTGTAGACGAAGCTGGGGCGCTTCTGACGTGGGATACGCTACTAAACAGCTTGCGGCTGCGACCTGGCGCGGTTTGAGCGAGGATGACATGCGACGCTACGACATCGTAAAGGGCGACACGACTACGGTAGGCGGCATCGTTCAGGGCGGCGACGGGCAGGACGTGCTGAATGGCCGCGAGCAAGCCTACGAGCACGATCCGGTTTGGTGTCCGGTGTGCAAGGCGATAGGCAAGATTCAGCGCGACGGTCCCCGCATCTCAACCACGGGACCGGATGGCCGGGAAGCGGCGCTGAGCGACGATCTTTGTATCTGTCAATGTTCGCCGCCCCCGAAGCTGGTGGCGTCGCAGTCGGCGTCATATATCGAGATGTAAACTGGGAGGGTGTGATGGTCAGGAAATTGATTGAGGCTGCGGTGTTGCTGGTATTGATGGCTACCCTATCGGGTTGTGCGATGTTTACCTGTAATGCTCCTCCGGTGTGTTAATTGCGAGCGAGGCCCCCGGATTTTGACGATGGAAACAGATGTCCGGGCAGCCAGTGTTCTCGCGATTGAGGCTTCGTAGCGATCACGACAGCTTCGCGAATTCTAAAAAGCCTCTGTTGAGTTTTGAATGGGTGGTATCGTTCCGTTTTTTGTAGACAAGACGAAGGGAAGTGATGCAGAGCAAGCTGTTTGAAGCCGCACTGGGTATCAGCGATCCGTGGTTCGTGAGCGG